>ERZ1029884.2-NODE-2-length-140085-cov-204.224523_pt1 | contig 140085 bp, 141 predicted proteins | sample MGYA00519233_ERZ1029884 | MGnify/ENA primary metagenome ERZ1029884 (study PRJEB33666, sample SAMEA4610931) | skin metagenome | biome: Human-associated habitat; feature: Malodor aspect; material: skin | place: Philippines | collected 2015-08 ...
ACCTGACCCCGGGCAAGGAATACACCCTGACCGGTGAGCTCATGTGTACCGAAACTGGCGAGTCCACGGGTGCTACGGCAACCATCGCCTTCACTCCGGATGCACCTGACGGACAGGTTGAGGTTGACATCCCGGTGACCGACACGTCCTGCTACCGCCAGACCGTCTTCGAGACCCTGGAGCTTGACGGCAAGGTTGTCGCCGAGCACAAGGACATCAATGACGAGGCGCAGACTGTCGGTGTCCGCGTTCCGAAGATCGGAACGAAGGCGCAGCTCAACAACGAGACCAACACAATCGAGAAGGGCTCGGTCGTTACCGACACCGTCTCTTACACTGGACTGACTCCAGGCAAGGAGTACACCCTGGCCGGCGAGCTCATGTGTACCGAGACTGGCGAGTCCACGGGTGCTACCGCATCTGCTCGATTCACTCCGGAGAACCCGGACGGCCGCGTTCAGCTCCAGATCCCCGTGAACAACGACGCACTTGACTGCGAGATTCAGACAGTCTTCGAGACCCTGTACCTCGACGGCAATGTTGTCGCTGAGCACAAGGACATCAACGATGATGCCCAGACTGTCGGCCAGATCATCCCGAAGGAGATCGGCACCAAGGCCGAGCTCAACGGTGGTGACAACGTCATCAGCGAGGGCGACACCGTTACGGATACCGTCTCCTACACCGGTTTGACCCCGGGCAAGGAGTACCGCCTCTCCGGCGAGCTGTTCTGCACCGAGACCGAGGAGAGCACCGGCGCGACTGCCGAGACGACCTTCGTTCCGGAGGAGCGAAACGGTATCGTCACGCTTGAGATTCCTGTGAAGGACACCTCTTGCGCAACGCAGACCGTCTTCGAGACCCTGTTCGACATGGAGGGCAACGTGGTTGCTACGCACCACGACATCACCGATGTGGCCCAGACCGTCGGTCAGCCGGCACCTCCGAAGCCTGCTCCGAAACGAGAGCGCGTGGTTGTCGTGAAGATTCCTTCCGGCATCGGCGCTGAGGGTGAGACCACCAACAAGTAGCCATCGGGTACTTGGGTGAACACCCAGTAGTACGACCCGCCCCTGTAAGGGGGCGGGTTTTCTGCATTCGCTTGCAATTTTGTTTCCGACTACCGCTGCTCTGGACTAGAATTGGGCGGACATGTAAATGGCATCACCTTGCTACCAACTATGAACTGGAGCGAACATGGCAAATAGAAATGCCCAAAGCACGAAAAAGCGAAACCCCGCGTGGATTATCGTGGCGGTAATCGCTGCAATTGCCGTTGTCGCGGGAATTGGATGGGTCGTGTGGCAAAACAACCGCGGGGAGAATACCGAATCGACTGCCGAGTCGGAAAACGTTTCGGTGGCAGACGACGGACAGAAGATCGAGTTCGAGAAAGAGGGAGGCCGAATTGAGCCAGTAGCGCCGGTGTACATCGGGGACGAAACGCTTGGACCCCTTGCGCCGAAGTACATCAACATCAACGGCGAAACCGCCGCCATTCGTGCCGTCTACCCTGTTACCGACGATCCGACCGGAGAGAGTGGGTGGACATTCCATCCGCCGAGCGACGTCTCCGAGATCGCGTGGCTCGGTGGCCAGCGTGGATCTAGCTACCCCGGAGACGGCAGGGGCACCGTTATGATGACCGGCCATATCGACATGGAGGGGCAGGGTACCGGATACGCTAACCTCTTCCTGGGCCTGAAGACTGGCGACAAGGTCGAAGTGACCAACAATGCAGACGTTACCCGTGTCTACGAGGTCAAGGAGAACCCGGTCATGCTTCGCAAGGATCAGGCGAGCACCGAAGAAGCGATGTCCGTCTATGAACGAGCGAGTCGCGCCGACGGAGAAGAGGAGCTCGTACTCATTACCTGCTCCGGAACTGTTGTGAACAACGGCGGCGTGTTCGAGTATGACCACAACACGTTTGTTTTCCTCAAGCCGATTGACGTGAGGTATGACGGAGAGGGAGAAGCACCCGAACATCTCATGTATCTGACTCGCTAGAACTACAGTGAGAAGGTAGACGAAAATAAACCAGGAAAGAGAGGGAGAGCCAATGTCACAGCCATACGATGATGGCTACGGCTACGACGATGGTTACGGCCAGGGTGGCTACGATGATGGCTACGCCGACCAGGGCGGGTACGACCAAGGTGGCTACGACGGTGGCTATGACAACGGCGGGTACGCCGACCAGGGCGGCTACGACGATGGTTACGGCCAGGGTGGCTACGCCGACCAGGGCGGGTACGACCAAGGTGGCTATGACAACGGCGGGTACGCCGACCAGGGCGGCTACGACGATGGTTACGGCCAGGGTGGCTACGATGATGGCTACGCCGACCAGGGCGGGTACGATGACGAGGGGTTTGACGAGTACGATGATGACCCTCGTGATGATTCCCGCGGTGGGTTCTTTAGCGTAAAAAACACCATCATTGTCGCTGCTGTGGCAATCGCAGTCCTTGCCGTTACGTGGTTTGCTATCACAAAAGTGACGGGGATCGGAGAGGGCACCGAAGGTGAAGAGACTGAGGTGTCAAGCGAGGAGTCAGAGGTGTCTCCTGCTGGGGATGACGAACAAGACGGCAATGTCGCATCACAGCAGGACCAGGAGGGCTCCTCCCTGGAGCCCGAAGGGCAGTCCGAAGGTGGTGATGCCGGTCAGGAGGGGCCCGAACATGACAATCCGGACATGAGGGGGCCGGGATCTCCGACTGACGAAAACCAGGACCCCGTGGGGCAGGAAATTGTTGACCCCGCTCCGGGCCACGCCACGGGAGCACAGGCTATTTCTGGCTACCTCAACGCATCGTACGACTCTCGCTCTGGCGAAGAGGCAGCTAAGTACGTTATGCCCCACAAGGAAGGTTGGGACCCGGCGAGCATCCAGTCTGCGATTGATGTCATCAACGCGGACGTGAAGCACTCTGCTGTAATGGTTCGCAATCCAGATAACAGCTACTCCGTGAAACTCACGTTGTCGAACCCGGCGACAAACAGCGTCTGGGTCTACAACCAGCTCTACACCGTAGAGAAGACAGAGGATGGACGCTTCCTCATCTCTGGAAAGCAGGAGCTGGGAGAAGCCGAGCAATAAACACCCTCCCGGTGTACCACCCCGCTTTGATGTTGCCGGCGGGGTGGTTTTTTCGTTTCTTGGTCTAGTCTATCTTGAGGAGAATTTCTTAATTCAAGCGGATTGGGGTCGTTGTTATGGCAGAAGGTGACCTCGCAAGAAAGCTGCTAAAAGACGGCGCTAGATACGTCATGTCGAAGGCTGGCAGAGGGTCATCCCCGGGAGAGGAGAAAGGGGCGCGAAGCGCTCCCTCCCATTCACCGGAGAAGAATCATTCCGCTGGCACGAGTGACCTTCCCGATACATCTCGGCCCTCGGATAACATCGAGGTGGCAGAGGAACGTCGCTCGACAACCAGCAGTGAAGCGGGTGGATCAGATCACAGCTCCACCCGCGCTGAACCGACCTCGAAAACGACCGATAACACCGAAGTGGTGCTCGCCTCGTCCGTCAAGGCGCCAGAGGGGTACACCGGGCCCAATCCAGAAAACAACGAAACGCCAGACGAGGCAGAACGCTCGCTCGACGTGTCAAAAAACCCCGACGCTCCGGTTACCGCTCCGCCAAACTGGAAAAACCAGCTCCGAAACGGAATTATCTCTACTCCGGGCGGAGCACAGGAAAAATACTCGGCGAAGCCCAATGGTGGAGAAAAGGGCATTAACGGCCCCCAGCCGTCTTCTAAATTCCGCAAGAACAAAGATGGTGCGACATCTTCCGGCAAGCCAGAGGACGCGGAGAATGGCGAAAAGACCACCGCTCAAAAGGTGGAGGGAAAGCTGGGAGAAAAGGCTGGTAAGGAGGCCGGCGCGGCCGCTGGTGCAGCAATTGGAAGCATGCTTGCCCCAGGTGCCGGCTCTGCCATTGGGCGCAAGGTCGGTGGGGCGGTCGGAAAGGCCGGTGGAAAATACGTTGGCGAAAACGGTCTAAAGAATAGCGCCAAGAAGGCGCTCAAGGGAGCCAAGAAGTACGCCAAGGACGCAGTCAAGCCAGACGGAAAAGCAAAGGTTATCGCACAAACCGGCAAAAAGCTACTCAAAGGAAGCGGAGAGAAGAAGACAAGCACGAGCGGGTCGCTGCTCGGAAGCGACATCAACAAGAATTCCGGTGGCAGAAAGCCGCAGGAGAAGGATAACGACTCCCCGAAGAAGTCGGGTGGAGGACTTGGTGCTGCCGCCCTCTTCGGAGGCGGTTTCATCGGCATTACGACCACCATTTCCATGGTCGCAACAACGACAACCACTTCTCTTGTCGGCGGCACCGCGGGCGCGATTCTCGGCGGTGCGGCTTCCGTTGCGGCTATCGCGTCGTGCTACGACTCGAGGGATCAGGCGGCTGGCGGAGAAGATGACGGTAGTGGAACTAGGCGCAGGATCGGAGGCGCCCAACTTGGTCGAATTGTCATCCCCACCAGCGGGGTGGTGACATCAGGATACGGAGAGAGATGGGGAACCCTCCACGATGCGGTTGATATTGCCGCCCCCATTGGCACGCCGATTTACGCCATGCACGACGGGACAGTTATCGAGGCTAGGCCGGCACAGGGATTCGGAAACTGGGTTGTTATTGAAAACAAGGAGACCGGCCTCACAAGCAGGTATGGACACATGGTTAGCTACTCTGTTCAGGTCGGAGACGAAGTTGCGGCCGGGGATGAGATTGCTAAAATGGGGAGCGAGGGGTTTTCCACCGGATCTCACCTTGACCTTGGAGTCATGCTCGACGGAATGGGGAGCGCCACAGTTGACCCGATCCAGTTTTTTCGTGACCAGGGAATTGAATTTCCCGGTGCAGGGCAAGGTTCCGTTGTTGCGCTTACCGATAAGAACGGCGCGCCGGCAGGAGGCGACCCAGCAGCGGGCGATACTGGAGGCGGTGACCGAGACAACGACTCGGACTCGCCTCGGCGAGGTGAAAGCTCGCCTGGCACCTCTGGGCAAAATTCCAATAACGGTGACCTGTCCGCAGACGGGAAGACGCTCGACTCAAGCCAGTCTGCGAGCGCCCGTCAGATCGTGAACGCCGCCTACGAGGCTGCAAAGTCAACGACCGGAGAAACTTCCTCTGGAGACACCGAACGAAATCACGTCAAGGTCGAAGACTGGAAGAGGGTCTCGGACAACGATCTCAAGAAGCTGTTCCCAGGAAAGTCATGGGAGGAAAACGGCGGCAAGGAGTACGCTCCCTCGCCTAACGATGCCTCGGACGAGGAGCGCATGGAGGTCGCAAACCGCATACTCAAAAAGGATGGCTGGGGAGCGTGGGGCGATCTCCCGAAGGCTGCGGAGCTGAAGGAAGACGGCCCAAAGGCTGCCCCTGACGGATTCTTCCTCGACGGCGGCACGGGTAACGGAAATGGCACCGAATCGGACGGAACGCCAAGGAAAGATGACCCGGATGGGAAGAAGGCTGCTGTAGTGGCCATTATGGCCGCCTATACTGATACTGAACTGTCCAAGAAGCCAGAGGAGGGAATCTTCGGCCTTAAAGACGGGTCTGTCGTCCCGGAAGGCGACAGGGAAGACGTTTCGAAAGCCGCGACGGCGTACGCCAAGGCAATCGTGGACAGAGACATGATGGGCGAGGACGAGGGAGTTATCGCAGAGAAGCTCTCAGGCAACTCCAACGCAGACTCATACAAGGCGAATCTGAAGTTCGCTCGCGAAATCGTGGACAAGATCCTTTCCGCCGCGGCCGGCGACGCGAACCTCGCGTCCTCGAGTTCGTGCTCTTGCGCGGAGACCTCACCGTCTGATGTTGACGGCACCGGACAGACTGGTGGCGGGGGAGGGGAAGGCTCCGAAAATGCAGGTGACCTCGGCGACGAAAACTTCGACCCGAACGGCGGGCCAGATGACAATGGCCCGTGGACAAACCGCAGGAACAAGGGAGATCCGTGGCAGCCGTCGCACGATGGATCGAACATTCCATCAAGCGCCATTCCAACAACAAACTCCAGCGGACAGGCGCAGATCGGTCTGAACAACCTTACGAAACACCAACGAAGGGTCATTAGCACCATCGTCAAGGTCGGACAAGACAAGGGCATGTCCGAGGCCGCTATCGTCTCCGCGATTATGACTACAGGCATGGAGACAAAGTGGATCATCTACGGCGGGCAGGACCCGTACTTCGACAATGATGACCCAGCCATGTACGAGAGTGTCTACTGTGACTCTGCAAGAGCATCGTCATCGCACTTGCCAGCGTCGCGGTTCGGTCACTCATCTGCAATTGGCCCCTTCCAGCAATTGTTTAGCGGTGATGGATGGAGAAACAGAAGAGCCGGTAGCGGTGCCGGTGGTTTCGTCAACGCCTGTGAGTTCATCGACCCTGCAAACCAGGCATCGAGCTACTACGAGGCTATCTTCGACATTATCCCGACCGACGAGTATCGCTCGCTGTCCTCTGACCCCAACAACTCATCTGACGTCGCGAAAATCTCGATCCGGGTTCAGGGAACGGAACCCGAGGCGGAACACATCTACGAGCTCTACCACCCGCTTGCGCTGAAGATCTATAACGCATTTAAGAACGACGCCAGATACTGGCCGGAAATGGGCGGAGCGAAGGCGACAGGACCGACCGAGGAGCAGATGCTCGCCGGCCAGAAGCACAATCCGACTGGAGACGGCGGAGAAACGACCGGAGGAGGATCTGCCGGCTCTTCTGGTAGCAGTAGTGACCCATGCCCACCTACCTCCGGTGCTGGATCGCAGCGTTCCACAAGCGGCGAACTCGTCTCGACAGAGATGGGCAAGCGAATTATCGAGGCAGGCCGCAGGCACGAGGGCGGAACGTATGTCTATGGTGGCGGAGATAAGGACGGTCCAACCATGGGAGGATTCGACTGCTCCGGCTTCGTGCAATATGCGGTGTACCAGGCAACTGGAGTGATAACCCCGAGATCAACCTCTGGATACGAGGCCGCTATTGGAACAATCTTCGAAGACATTCCGCATGACGAGGCCAGGCCTGGAGACATCTATTTGGCCGGCAGTAGAGGTCACACGGGCATCTTCCTGGGATACCTTGAAGATGGCACGCCGGAGCTCCTCCACGCATATCAGACAGGAAGCCCCATTAGCCAGACGCGGGCCTGGGATGCAGCGGACGGGCAGTACAAGATCCTGCGCGTTATCAAGAACGGCGGAGAGGACAAGAAGGATGACAACAAGTAGTCACTGGAATACCCCATCGGGTAAGGTAAGTGGCATGAAAAAGTTTGCCGCAGCAGCCATATCCCTCGCGCTGATTCCGACCATGTCATCGTGCTCCAATGACGGTAGTGACGAGCCCACCCAAGATGTGTCGTACGAGACTACGAGTGTCACTCCGTCCCGGGAAACCGAACCGTTTACCGAGGCGAAACCCGAATCGACTCCTGTCAAGGATGTGTGGACGCGAGAACCGTCCCCTGTCACGAACAGTCTGATGAAAGAAAACATTGGCCCGTTCTTCAACATCGACTTCCTCTCCGGAGGAACAGGAGTAAGAGCCGCAGAGCTCGGCCTGGGAGAAAACGAGTCGCATCTTTTCCAGACCACCTGCGGGATGAGACTCGATGAACCTCGAATGGTTTCGGAGGGGATCACAACTGTCACCAAGGACGTATTCGACCGCGGCGAGGCAGACCCTCCTGTTGATGCGCCGGACACGAAGATCTATCGAGAGTCGGAAGTTGTCATGGACCTAACATGGCCGGGAGGAGACCCTGTCGAGCACAAGATGATCGTCCGGTCGGTGCTAGAAGCGGACAAGGAAAATCCATCGAATGTGAGGGTTGAACAGGTCATATGTATGTAAAGAAGCTGGCTTTGCTTATCGTCTCGGCTACCGCCGCGTTTACCGTCGCGGCATGCGGGTCGGAAGAAGGTGGCGATACCTCGAGCGATCAGACCGTGGACATCTCTGTTCAGGAGGAATCCAGCACCACTTCTTCGTCATCTGCTCCGACTCCGGTGTTCGACCCAAATAATGGTGTTCCTATGGCGACCGCGGCGGAAGGTGTTTCGGATCGTGACTTCGACCCGAAAACCGATGCGGAAAATACGAAGCGGTGGGAAGATGTCGCGCTTGAATTCGCGAGCATATTTGGCCGTCAGTCCAGCATGGGCGACAAGTGGCTAGGAGAGATTAGGCCGTACGTTACTGCCGGCTACTTCTCCGAACTTGAGAGGATTCGCCCAGCTATCACCGGGACCCCGATGGATGTTTACGTCGTCGAAGAGCTTCGTTCAAAAAAGATCGTTCGGGCCGACTACCCAGGCGGACAGTACGTCTATTTCGACCTCATTATGCCTGTTGGCGGATCATGGCTCGTTAACGCCCATGAGCAGCACGGCGTTGCTCCAGCCAACACGAACTTCGATGACCCGGATCGATGGCTGTACGAATAGATCCTAAGGGTTTCGCAGGGGGCGGATATTCTACCCCTGCGATCCGTCCCGGATTGCGTTTGCCGCCCTGGTGAAGTACACCTCCAGGGTCTTTTCGTCGTTGACGAGTCGCCCCGGTCCGCCCACAAGCGCCGAGTATGCATCAGACATAAGACTCGCTGCCTCAGACAGCGTGTATGCGGTGTACCGATTGCTGCTTTTTCTCGCCCAGGAGCGAGCCCGCTGAATCATGTATTCGCTGTTGTCCTTGAACGTGGACGGGTACGTTTGTCCACCAGATAGGTCTGCCAGGATTCTGAAAATCACGCCAGAAACGTAGCCGTGGAGTTTCATCGGTTCGAAATCTGCTCCGGACATCGACCTGGACACAGCGGACGGGTCGCCGGATAGCACCGAGGAGATAACCTCGTCTGCAATGTCTCCTTCCTTCGACCTCATCTTCTCAATAATCATGTCCTCGTCTGGGGCTTCTCCTGTTCCTCCCCAGATCTCAATGCAAGACAAAAGGCCTGCGAGAAGAGCGTCGTTGTCGCCACGGGATGACGAAACGGCTTTCGCAACGGTGTCTTTCGATACGACAATCTCGTTCGACGTAAGCACGTCATAAACGTAGTCAACAGTCCCCTTCTCGCCAGAGGGGAGCGCATGGGTGGTAACTCCACCGCGTTTGTTTGCGTACTTCTTTGTTGTCGGGGACGGCTTCTCGATGAACAATGCAACGTTTACGCCGTCCCGCTTTTCCAGCTCTGCAATAAACTGCTTCTGGGCGGCCGCGTCGAACTTTCCTCCCCCGACCATCAAAACATTCTTTTCCTCAACACCGAATAGTGGCGAGGAGATCGCCGTCCTGGGGTCAGAGAGCGCTTCTGCCATTTGCGCCTTTCTGTCGGGAATGCGAATGACGATGGTGTCAGATGACGGCGGAGCAAGAACGATCTCCGCGAGCTCTCTGCTTCCGGTGTGAATTGACACTGACGGCATTTGCCTTCTCCTCTCTCGCAAAATTCGCTCTTTACTGCTGGTACATGATGTCTATGAGCGACCACTTTGTAGCATAGAATACATCATCCTTTACGTCGCCGTCCTGCACGTCCACGACGAAGCACAGTGACCATCCCGTAGGGTATGTCGCCCTGGCGGTAAGTGTTCTGGCACCTTCGGACTCGATTGTCCACTCCGGATAACCCGCGGTCTCCGGCCACTTTCCGGACGGGTTGACCTCGGCGGGCATATCAACATGCGCCTTGCCGCTGTCTGCGAGCTTCTGCAATTCATCTCGAAGCTTCTCGGGATCGTCCTTTACCGACTCAATCTGGAGAATTTCTGCACCCCACCCCTGCGCCGCGATGTACTCGCGCGACTCGTCGGGAGAATTTCTTGGAGTGACCTTCGGCGGGACAACTTCGTAAGGCTCCGCCTTGAGAGTCGGTTCGGGGCGCCCCGGTTCGCTAGTCGGGGCGGAGTCCGAAGCGGAGTTGTCCGCCTCGGGTATTTGTGGACCAGGAGAGATCATGGTGACGAGCGTGGACAGGAGAAAAAGCACTGCAATTGCTGCCCCCACCCGCAACCACAAGTTCCTAAGGAGCCCGTCTGGGTGGTCTGATGCGGCCATGGACAGCGCGATTGCAACCCGCTCTCCGAGTGGTCGCTTTTTCTTATGGTTCCTCTTTGCCACTTAAGCCTCCGCTGGTCCTGTTCCTGGCGAATCTTCCGCACGTCGGTGGTTTACCGCAATGTCGCCGCCGTTTTCTGGTATGGGGTAAAACACAACATCCTCTCCCGTTGACGGTGCCTCAACGACGGCACCCTCCTCCGGAGACGAGAAAACCATGCGACCGTTTCCCAGCGACACCCCAATAACCATGCCGTCGATGACAACGGCGGCGCCTGGCGCATCTGGTCCCGGCTCGAGAGACGAGGCGATTTCCGGAATGGATACCCCATCGGGAATAAACGACCTATTGTGCTCCCACCAAGCATGCCGAACGAGGTTAACCTGGCCGATTCCCGTAGTTCCGTCAACGAGAGTTCCCGGACCGAGAATTGACCCGGCTGAGCGGATGTACGGGGTTGCGATAAGCCCCTTCGCCGTCTGTACGGCATCTTTCCCCTCCCATACGTCGTGCGCATTCAGAGAGCATTTCGCTCGAATGGTTCTACTTGCCGGCCCTGACGAATACAGCGACCTCACCGCCGTGTTCGCAACGTCTTCTGTAAGGAGATTCAGGGGCAGGGGTCTCACCTTCGCGAGGATCATCGCCGGATTGTCCATGGGCTGGGAGACCTCCTTTACCCTTGGCACAAACGCCATCGGGTCAGACGTTCGGGTGGAATACATAGCTCCGACAACACCTGCCACCTGAGCGGAAGACAGTTGGTTTTCGTGTGCGAGGCGAGGAAGCGAGTCAACGCCGCCGTTGATCGGGTGTGTGTCAGAAACGGCAATCCTTGCCGACGTGGAGCAGTGGCCCACCGTCTCCTGAGGCAGTTGAGCAGGTGCCTTGACCACCTCTGACACCTGGTACTCCATGGAGTTTGTACTCTCGTCTTCGCTCTTGACGAAGTCTCCCTTTCCCGTGGCGACGACAATGAGTGCCGCGACTGAAATGAACGCCACGAGGAGAGAGATCTTCGTTCCCAAGGTCGCTCCAGAGCCAGTTGTGTCGAGGGCTGGATTGTTGCTCCTTACCCTCTTTGGCTTCTCTCCGCCGCTTCTCCCGATCCAGTCAGAGAGGTTTTTCTTATCATCGTCTCGCGCCATAATCCACGATAGTAACAGCAGCGTATTGCACTGAGATCAAAAGTTGAACAGGTTCTTTTCCCTGCTGTTAGAATGCACTTCGAGCTACTTAGAAAAGGAGACCCCGTGAGTGCCGATTTCGATAATCTGTTCGGTGACTTTGGGGAGGCACCGGAAAGCGCAGACCTCTTCGATAATGAGGACCCGGACGAGGCGAACCGACTCCGGAGGGAGGCCGCAAAGCGCGCGAACGACATTCGAGACGAAGCCTACAAGGCTGTTCAGCGCGGAACGATGGATCTTGAAACGATCATCTACCTCTCTAACCAAAAGAACTTCCGGCCACTAGGCAAAATGAGGGTTCATAGAATGCTCGCCTCGCGCCCCGGGTGGGACAATACGTCTGCTGCATCAGCGCTGTTTCACTACCGAATCGGTGAGCGCGATACGGTCACTTCGATTCGAAACAACGAGACGAAAATCAATGCGGTAGAAGATCTCCTTGCCTCGACTTCGGCGAAATGGCTGTCGCGTCCGGAGATGCCGAAGGGGTGGCCGTTTTTCGGCAAACTTACCGCAGTGCTCGCAACGGTGAACGAAGGTTCCGGAGAAGATTCTCCGACGGACCTTTCGGAGCTCGATGCTGTCGAGAACGAGGTGGAGCAGGCATCACCTCCGGAGGGCGCCTCCCCTGCAAACGATGACAGGCACAGACTTTCCGGTGGATACTCAGACGAGGGAGAGGATAATCCGGACGAGAAGGGGCACCACGCTGAAGAGACATCGTTCAGGTCTGCGGACAAGTGGAGACCATGGGAGAGCTCCCAAGAGCAAAACGAAGGTGACGGCGGCGACATCGACATCGAGAACATGCTCGACTCGCTCTCTGGAGACGATGGGGACGATATTGAGGGGTTGATCCAAGACAGTGGCTTCTAAGGCAACGATAGATGGGCGAGCGCTGTACGCCATGCTCGTGAAGTTTTCCGACGGCGCTATTTCCCCGTCGGACATCGAGGTGAATTTCAGAAGGGGGACACACCCCGAGGATGAAGACTGGGCGACAGCGCTATTTGCAATCCCGTCACAGAAGGTGGCGGTGACCATTCCAGGCGACGATACCAAATCGCTTGCCGAGGACGGCTGGCTGATCTCATCTGTCAACCCCGCAGACATCGAGTCATTCAGTCGCGTCTACTCCGCCCTGGATGCAATGATCTTCGAGCTCACGCGAAGAAAGACCATGGAGGGTCTTAAAAACGCCACGAGCCAAAACGAGCAATGGCTTATCGACGCCCTGCTACGCCGGAGGGTCCCGAACCCGAGGCGAGACCTCATTATCAAGGGCGAAGATGGGAAACATCTGACCACACCGGATCTTGCATGGGAGGACATCAAACTCGCGGTGTTCATCCACGGTGGGTACTGGCACCTCAACAAGATGCCCAAAGACCAGCTCAAGCGACTCCGCGATGACAAGAATGCGGAGAAGATTGCAGAGGACACTGAAACCGAGCAGTATGCAAAGGATCTCCGCATCGCAAATGAGATGCAGAACAACGGCTGGATGGTCCTGTCGTATACTGCCGAGGAGTTAGCGGACGCAGAAAAACTCAACAAGACAGCAGACGAGATCCAAAAGCAGTACAAGCAGCGGTCGAGGTCTAAGGCGGAGCGGGACAAGATGCTCTCGTACTTTGCGCAGCAACCGGAGGACTCCACCGACGCGGACATCGACTCGAATGACGAGACGGGTGACGAGGCGGAAAAGAGCGGACCTGGAGTCCCGTCGCTGTCGGACTTTGACTCGCTATTCTAGAAAGAGAAACCAGTGAATAAAAAGCAGTTTACCTCGATTGAACTTTGCGCCGGTAGTGGTGGCCAAGCGCTGGGGTTAGAGCGGGCGGGGTTTGAGCATCTTGCGCTAGTCGAGTTCGAGGCGGACCAGTGTGCGACCCTGCGGTCTAATTCGTCGCACCCGGACGTGGACATGGACTGGAACGTGGTCCACGAAGACATGATGGAGTTCGACGCTTCGCCATACGTGGGTGTTGATCTGGTAGCCGGAGGGGTGCCATGCCAGCCGTTTTCCGTAGCGGGAACCCGCGGTGGAGAGGGTGACGAGAGGAATATGTTCCCGAGGGCGCTCGATATTGTCGAGGAGACCAGACCCAAGGCGGTAATTCTCGAAAACGTCAAGAACCTTTTCTCCAGAAAGTTCGATGACTACCGTGCATGGGTTGCCTCCAGGTTCGAGGGCATGGACTACAAGGTTCACTGGCAGGTTATCTCGTGCGATTTATTCGGGGTACCGCAGAAACGCGAGCGCGCGATCCTTGTCGCCCTAAAGCCGGAGTACTTCGACAACTTCGTGTTCCCAGGAGCCATTGAGCACGAGCGTGTCTCATTGCGGGATGCCATCTATGACATCATGTCCGAAGATGGGTGGCCTGGGGCAGAAAAGTGGTACGAGCAGTCGGCGGACAGACCGAGTTACACCATCGTCGGCGGTTCCAGGAAGGCCGGCGGAGCGCGTATCGAAACGGGACTTAGGTCGAGGTCGGACTGGGAAAATACGTTCCGAATCAACGCTCGATCCCTCGCATACGAGCCGCCGTCGGAAAGCGACCCCGAAGACATGCTTCCTCGTATGACCATTCCCATGGCCGCAAGGGTGCAGGGGTTCCCAGATGACTGGCATTTTGTGGGGTCGAAGACCTCTCAATTCAGGCAGGTTGGAAATGCGTTTCCTCCCCAGGCATCACAGGCGGTAGGAGAGGCCGTAGCAGCCGCTCTAAGGGGAGAAAAGCCGACTCATGGGCATGGGCCAGGAACCGTTGCGTACAGGTCGCAGAGCGGCTCTGAGGGGCGTATCTCGTCGCCTCAAGAATGGGCCAAGGCGAGCAAGGCTGCTCCATCTCGAGCGGGTGAGAAAATGGAGCTTTTCTCATCCTTCGAGATGTAGAAAAGCCTCGCCCAGACGGCTCCGTAAATTCTTCGTCTGGGGTACAATCTGAAACTGCCCAACGGGGCAACCTCTCCTTTTGGTCCCGCTGTGCGCAATGACGGCCCTTCCGGGTGGACCCCTCTCTGTGTCTCTTCCACCCGGGAGGGTTTCCTACTTGCTCTCCGGGAATTTCTCGATTCCCACGGAACACTTTGCCAGTAGAACAGACGTATAGTCTGGTCCGGACAGCTTCTCCGACCCGTACACCACCCTCGTAATTCCGGCCTGGACTATCTCCTGAGCGCAGCTTACGCATGGGTAATGCGTGACGTAGATCGTCGCGCCATTCATATCGGAAAGCAGGCCGCGGTGATTAAGGACCGCGTTTCTCTCGGCATGGATGACGTAGTTGTGCTTGTTCTTCAATGGATCTGGGTCACTCTTTCCCCAGACGAAGTCGTCGTCACTCCATCCTCGCGGGGTGCCGTTATACCCGATGGAGAGCACGCGGTTGTCCGCCGCTACGATCACCGCTCCGACTTGCGTGACGGGGTCTTTCGAACGCTTCGCAGCGGTGGAGGCCATTTCCATGAACGTTTCGTCCCAGGTGTAGACCCCCTCTCGTTTGTCCACTCTTACCGGCTCCTTTCAAGATCCTTCACGTTGATACAGCACAGCGCCGCCCGTGACGTATATCGACTCGGGCGGCGCTGCGAGTTTACTTTCTAGACCTTCTCGACCATGGACATGTCGTCGTTGACATCTCCCTTGGCGAACTTGTCGGACGGGACAAGTGCGATCTGATTCGTGTCGTAGGGGTTGGCGCCTCGGCAGGCAATCATCAGTCGGTCGTACATGACCGCACCGACGGACTCTTCCTGGAAGTTGCGACCCTGGCTGTGAGTAGAGCCGACAGAGCGCACCAGCTCACGCTCGAACGCCTTCTGTCCGCGCTCCTTCATTGCCCACATCGGGCAGACAGCGTCGGAAAACTCCTTGTCATCGTTGAGGTAGCGAATGGAGTAGACATCCTTGAGTTCTCCGTTCATCGAATTCAGCGCCACTCCGCCCTCAGACACCCGGTCGAGAACTTCCTTTTCGGAGGTACCAAGAACGCGAGCGACATCCTTGGCCGTCAGCAGCAGGCTTACAGTGCCCTGAGCGTTCTCGAACGTCCAGCGCCCGTCTCCAGTAAGCGCCGGCTTTCCGCCAGTCGTGACGATGGCGTATTCGTCTCGGGCACAGGCGAGGAACGTGGATTCCAGCCAAGAGATTCGACGCGGAGGACGAATGATGTAGTTCGCAACGGCAAGCGGAGCGGAACCCTTATTTTTGATGACCTTGGCGGTGGTGTCCTGGTACAAGAACTCTGCCTCGCGCCTCTTGCTATCGTATGCGCCGGTCTTGCGGTTGGCGCTGACCTCGATACGGACAGCAGAGTAGAACTTCAGCGCCTTGCCACCGGGTTGCGTCTTCTGCGGTGCGAACTGGCCTCCGCCGATATTCGAGCGGGTCTGGTTGATGAAGATGATGTTCGACCCGGTGCGGTTAAGCGGACCGACAACCTTCTTGAGCACTCCAGAAAGCACTCGTGCGACAACCGCAACGTGCTTGTCGCCCACCGCTGCATCTGCTTCTTCCTGGGAGTACAGGGCAGCCACGGAGTCAACAACGAAGAGTGCGCGCTGACCGGTGCCGGCCTCCTCCAACTGCTTGAGAACAGTAAGGATGATGTTGAAAATTTCCTCGACACTGGAGGTCTGGGCGATTGCCACTTCGTCAAGGTCGATGCCGATAGAGGACATCAGCGTCGGGTCGAGAGCGTTCTCTGCGTCGAAGTAGAAGGTCAGATCGCCTTCCTTCTGTGCGGACGAAATGGTGTGCAAGGCGGTGTAGGTCTTGCCGGAAGACTCCTCCCCGTACAACTCGATGATTCGGCCGCGCCCAAACCCGCCAGTGTGCAAAGCAGCGTCGAGGGACGGGATTCCAGACGAGAGGACAGGGGTGTCCTTGTCCGCCTCCTCGTTGAAATTGAAGAACAGCTTCTCCTTGCTCTTCAATCCTCCCTCAACGCTCTTCTGGAGGTCGGCGAGAGTGAGGTTCTTCTTTTCTTCTTTCTTTGGTGCCATGTGTGTCTTTCTCCTATGAAGGCTCACATCGTCCCGGACCTATAGGCCCTGGTCGAATTCGTAGGGCTCGTCGTACATCGAATCGTCAAGCATGGGTTCGGGTCTCTCGCTTGCGCCGTCGGCCTCGCGGACGATCTCCCTCGCTCGCGCAAGAGAGCTTCCGTTAGCCGTTCGCACGTCTTCTACGATTCTCCACCCTTGCAGGGCGATGATGACGACTTTCAAGTCACTGTCGGTTAGTTGGGTAAACGAGTCGATTTCGCTTCCCCCTGTCCCGTGCCAGTTGTCGAGTATCCACGAAGCAGCCAGGCGGCGGTCGTAGTCATCTTCGATACCCGCCTCAGACAGCAGGGCGAAGACCCGGCGATACAAGTACTGCCGGTTGCCGCTTGGAAGGTTCATTTCACTCACGGCAGGAAGTCTATCAGGTTGTGAAAAGCACCCCCTTTTGCAGTGCCTCTCGGATAGCATATACAGGAGAAATGACCTCCTAGGCGAAGATGAGGAGAGCGCACGAATGAACACGGTTGAATGCCCACTTGGTCCAAAATGCAATACGTCATCAAAGCGTCACCGGGTAGGTTCAAAGGTGCTAGAGGAGCACACTGCACAGGCGAGAGGGTCCGCCACCGAGAAGGCGCTCGACACTGGCGTTCCGACCCCGTTGAGCGTATCGGGAGACGAAGACTCCCCCGCGACCGAAAAAGAATTCAGCCCACAGGCAGCAGAGGAAGTGCTTAGGCTCGTTAACGACCCCAACTTCAACGACGAGCTCTCTGACGCGCTCAAGGACTACAACCGATGGGGTGGTATCGCCGGTGCCGCCAGGAAGAAGTACAGGGCAAATCTCAACAGGTCGGGAGAGGTCAGCGACGATGAGTTCAGAGAGGCGTTCCTCGACTACAGTGACAAGTCTATTGAGCGATCTGTCGTCTACTCCCGTGTTGTCGAGGAGGAAGAGCGCCAGCTAGAAGAAATCGAGGACGCAATTGGGGAGTTCTCCCCGGTCGAAAAACGCAACGGAAGCCGCCTCGGATTCGCGAGACGGATAGGCTCGGCGGAGATCGGGTCGGAAGAACGAAGCGCCCTCCTCAAGGAGGGAATTAGTGGATACGACGCCATCAAGGCAATGGGCCTAACCCCGTGGGTGGACTACACGACTGGACGAGCAACGATGTCGGAGCCGCATTTTATCGAATTGAACCAGTCGTTTGTCGTGGCGCACAAGAGCGAGTCTCCGGAGAAAAACGCCACGGACTTCGACGCGAGACGTCGATCCGCATGGCGAGACGTGATGCTTGCCGCCCATTTGACTGAGTTGCCCGAAGGCAGCACGGTGAAAATGGACACTGGCGTATTCAAGCGCGACGGAAGTGAGTTTGGCCTCGCTGCTCCGGATGGTGTGACCACCGGTCCAGACGGAAACGGTCTTATCTACACCTACGTGTCGGACAACAGTTACGACTGGCGCCGCGGAGTCCCTTTTGCAGAGCGTGCCAGGGCGCTCTACGAACTCGATGTCACCGGTGCCGACTTCGCCGATGTGCTCGCTAGGGTCGAGGGTCAATACCAGTGGTACCGCATTGGCCGCGGCGACACGCTCGATGGACACCCGGAGGGAATCCGCGTAGCCGACTGCATGAGAAACGTCCAGCAGACGTGGGACAAAGTCAAAGAGGGACCGGTATCGAATCGCCGCAAGATCGCCGACACCGACTATGACAGGGATCTGGCTATCAACAACATGTACGGCCTGTTCGGAGGAAGCAAAGCGGAGATTAAGTCCGAGCTCATGGACAGGGTGTCGCGCGGCGAAGATACCGACACCGCAGTTCGCTCCATGATCGGAGACAGATGGTCTCGCTCTGCGATGGGGAGCATCGCCTCCATCGACGGGGAGACAGCGTCTGCCGAAAAACTCTACAAAAATGAGCGCGGGGAGATGTACGCCCCGGCATTCGCTCCGGAGCTCGACAACTGGATCGACACTGGAATCGTCGTTCACGACTCGTCCGGAAAGAAGGTTGACGAACTTAACGTCTTGCACGGCCTCGATCCGAGAATCGAGTCGCTCAACGGAACGGGAGCCGAAGATGTTCACCACATCTCTCCCGAAATGGTCCGCGGGAAAAAGCCGTTCAAGGATGACTACCACGAGACGAAACGCAAGCTCGACTCCTCGGATGTCATCCTCGTCCACAACGACAAATTCGAAAGCCCACGCCTTGGCGGGTACATCCCGTCAACGAGGAAGAGCCGGCCAGAAGGCGACAAGCGGTGGTTCGACTCTGCGTGGTTGACGAGGCACTTCATGGAGCAGCCCTCCGAACAACGAGAGTTCTACGACGGGTCACTCAATTCGCTAGTCGTTGATACAGGCGGGTCATACGATGGGGCGCACAGGGCACACCGCGATGCAGAAATGACTATCGAAGCGGTCGAGAAAGTGTTCGCAAAAGACGGTTGGTGGAGAACAATCCCAGGTGAATAGGGGTGAGACCCCCTAACACCCCCGGATGGGTACACCCGGATTAGGGTATTTTTCTCGGGTGTGGTACATTTCTTCTTGTGCAGCCCGGTACACACGGTACGCGAGAGGTTCTTGAAAGAGCCTCCTGTTCCTGTGGTGGGAGATATACGCTACCGGGCACCGGGCTGCACGAGAACTTCTCGCCTCCCCGCAACGAGTTGTGGTGGCTCGGGGGAATTGGCTTGAGAGCGATTAAGACCCGCTGTCGTGGTGGACAGCGGGTCTTTTTTATGTCTCCAAGCGAGATCAGGCGAGACCGTTTAGAACATCCTGCGACCCAGGGAATTTCCATACCTTGTCGCCGAATACCTCCAGCCACTGTTCGCACGTCGCATTTCCGTGTGATTTGAGCAGGTCTTCGACCGGAACGGTACTCGATGCGAAAGTCGGGTCGTTTTCCGAATTGATGTATTCGACGCCGGCAACCGGGACGACACTCGTGCTAAGAGGGGATACGACAGAGAGCATGGCCACTGGCTCTTCGGTGTCATCGAAAAGGTCTGCCAAAGCGTCCCTGATGATCATTGCCGTTGCGTCCATCGGGGTGTCGGACGATACGATAACCGAGGCGGTCATCCTGCTCCACCCAGACCCTTCGGACATGGGTCCACCTTCGCTCCAGAACAGCGGTGACGCAAGCCCGCTATACGTTGTTGCTGCCACAGCGGCTATCTCTTTGACATTCGGATCGGTCGTGTTTATGTACAGATCCAGCGCTTGCGCCGACATCTGCTCGAACACGGACATTGTTTTTTCTCTCATTGTTGCCTTACGTCCACATAACGTGCCACAGAGGGCCCGGTAACCATGTAACTTCCACCTCCTACGGAAGCGCGAGCGCTCTCATGGCTCCGTTTTCACCCACATAGATGGTTGTCGCCTGGCCGACTTCTTCATCAAATTCCGCAGCGTTAAAAAGTCTTAGCGCGGTGACGAAGGCCTCGGTGGCACTTACTGCCACCTCGCGTGAGTAATGCTCCGCGATAAAGCCGATCAACTCAATTTCATAGCTGTCGAGGTCTCCCTCGGCATTGACCTCCTCCCCCTTGCACAACAGCGCCATGTTTTTGACAACCCGTGCAAGCGAAACAGGGTTCAGAGTGTATTCGGCAAGGGGGAGACCCTCGTTAAACAGCAGCACTTTCGTATGTTCGGGGGATTCCTTTCCCCATGTCACAGATACCGCAACCTTCACCTTCTGGGCGTGCTCACTCATGCGTTTTTCTCCTTATCATCAACCGGTACACAATGTCTACCCACACATTGTCTCATACCCCCGTTTTTACCCCCCATAGACCGGCGTGAAAGCCCAGATTTTAGGCGTGGGGAGAGGTCAGTCAACCCCTATGCTGCTCCATCTGGATTACGCGATTGGCAAACTCCATGGCGGTATCGAATCTTTCGACACGCTCCTCGATCTCCGGGATATGCCTGTTGTACCTGCTCGACCTTACGCCTGCGAACACGCCTCCGGCCTGCGCCGCATCCTCGATATTGTGCGGCGCGTCATCGAGAATGTAGTCGAATGGGATCTCGCTTTTTGGAGTTTCCGCCAGAAAGAACACCTCGTCTTCGGAAATCGGAATCCCGTTGTTCTTAAAGAACTTCACTGTTCCATCTCTCCATTGCTCTGGGCGGGCGGTCACGGAGATAACTGTGAACCCGTTGTCGCGCAGGAGGTTGATAGCCGCGGGAACAGTATCGTCAATCATCTCGAAATCTTCGCACTTCGCCATGACCTTGTCATGCACTCTTTGAAAGGTGTCCTTGTCTGGGTACCACCCAGGGTAGTTATACTCTGGCGGCTCACCTGTGGAGTCCGGGAATGCGGAATACGGCCTAATCTGGTCTGTAAAGCCGGCCTGGACGCCGTCGATGTCGAAGACAACAACCTTTCCGTCTCCAACAGGCTGCGACATGTTGGCTGCGACAAGTTCAGCGATCCTCTCTGCCTCCTGGTGCTGCTTGTCGCTAATGCTGTCGCCCGCCTCGTCCCACCTTGCGCGCATGAGGTCACCAATTGATGCGTCCTGCGACTGGCCTGTCATGGACGCGAATTCAGTGTGCTCGCGAAGTGACTTCGACCCCGGTCGGTGGCGCTTTCCAATAGTTGGGCACTTTGCCCATGGGCAGGGAACGAATGTGGACATCATGTCTCCTTGTTTAGGCTACGGTTTCCGCAAAACCTATCCGGAGACTTCTGGCATAGACGTATCCCAATCCACCGTCAGTGTGGTTCTTATCAAGGAGCAAGGAGAAATGCCCTACAACCTTCCGTCTGAAAGCCCCTGTGTGCCCCGCAGAGCTGAGCGCAGCGCTACTTCGATGCGAACCTCGTATCGAACCTCGCAACATCCCAGGCGGAGCGTTGGTGGCGCAAAATGCCGCTTCCTACCCTCGACTGCCATCCCTGCCTGGATTTCTCCCGCGGCCCGACAAGGAAATCCGGGTAAGCGGCGAGTACCGACGAACCATTCTTGCCCGGTGGCACCAGGACGCTATTCGGGTAGACGGCCATAACGGCACCGAGCACTTGCGCCGTTCCGAGCAACGGAGCGGGGTTCGCTGCGGAGCCAAACTTCCTGTCTTTTGCGACGTGCCAGTTTGGTCGTGTGATCGACTCAATTTTCACAACGGCGCTTTCTCCGCCTGCGTACTCGACGGCTTCTCGCACTGCCTCGATAACCGCAGCGAGGTACGAGTGGGGAACCGGGAGGAGTTCGCCTTCATTGTGGACGGTAAACCCCTTGGCGGACGTTCCTTCTGGATTGATAGAAATGACCCCGGTGTCTCTTGCACCAGGGTCTATTCCAACTGTGCCGGCATGCTTAGTAAGTTCTCTGGCAAGTGCTTGCATGTCCATGCCGGACGCCTCTCTTTCTTTAGCGTCTCGCTGCCGCCACGGTGGACACTGTGAATACCACTACGAATAGCGTGGCGGCGACGGCGAAAAGCGTTGCGATACGGTGCTGATTCTGGTTCGGTTCAACCATATCTGGAGACCCCGCAATACGGACGTACCCATGTGTCTGATCCACCGTTTCACCACCCTGGAAAGAGATTCTTGGTGTCCCGTGCGAGAATCGAACTCGCAACCTCCGGCTTAGGAGGCCGGCGCTCTATCCGATTGAGCTAACAGGACGTGGTTGCTTTCGCTTCTGACACAGACTACCACACCGGTTCTACGAGACGTATGTCCGATGCGGGAGCCCGCGGCTTCACCGAGCGCCCCGTGCGAGAATCGAACTCGCAACCTTTGGGTTAGAAATCCAGTGCTCTATCCGTTGAGCTAACGGGGCGAGACCCATACTACACTAACGCCGGAACATACCCCCTCGATAGGGGGTGGCAACGAGCTCTTCAGGCCTGCCACCTCGTCGTATGTACTCGAACATCTGCCACCGAAGGCGTTCGTCTCCAAGCAACCACGCATCGGAAACGTAGCGAGTTTCGTCCCGGTTTTCGGGGCGGACAAGCACCTTAAGAACACCCACGGTCATTTTGTTCGCCGGCGTACCTCCAAACACTTCAAATGCCTCATCTGCGCTTCGGGCCTGGGCGTGCGGGAATGCTTCGGAGGCTATGCCAAGCCTTTGGAGATCAAGGGCACTCTCTCCAGCCACATTCTCAGCGCTCATGGCGTTTCTGTTGTAGTCGGCAATGTAGACAATGTCGCTGGCGGGAAGTTTCGGTTCTCTCACTCCAGACCATTCGGCAGCGCGGTGCTTGCCGAGCTCGTCTACAGCACCAACAAGGAGCGTGCTTACAAGACCGCTGCCATCGACATGGAGGTCTCCGTTTCGCACTAGACCGTCCAGGGTCCCGGTGTCAACATTCGGGAAGTACTCTTTTGCCATCTCGTATGGAATCCTCATGCTCTAGGACATTACAGCAAAAAGCGCCCCACTGAAATAAGCGGGGCGCACAGGATAGACAGCCGCCTAGTCCTACTCGGCGGTAATCGTCACCGAAGCTGATCTCGATGCGTTTGACCCTGCCGATGGAGTCTGACCTGCAACACGATTGCCGTCACCGTTGATCTGCACCGATCTAAAGCCTGCCTCGCCCAAGACGGAGACCGCATCGTCAACGCTCATTCCTGTCACCGACGGAACCGTTATTCCGGACGGTCGAGACGTTTGCCGGTCCGCGTCTTCGCTTCGGGTTCTCGAGTTGAGTTCGCTGCGAAGGCGGCCGACTTCTTCTCGTGCGTCATCTGCACGCTTTTGCGCTTCGTCTTTTTGTTTCTTGGCCTCGTCCAGGTCGCGCGACAGAGAATCCTTTTCCTGGTTGAGTTTTTCGATCTGCTTGTTGAGGTCGTCGATGCGGAAGTTCAACCCGTCTCGCTCGACAATGAGCTCCTCGTGCTCGGCGCTAAGTTCGTCCAGGCTCTTGTTCAGCCCGTTGATCTCCTCAGAAGACTCCATGCCCTTGCTAACTGCGTTGTTGTCGTCCGCCCACCCGCGAAACGCTAGTGCCCCGGAGAGCACAAGTCCGGCAGACAGTATGGCAATGGCGATCTTGTACCCGGTCGTTGACGGCTTCTCGTCCTGTTCTTCCGGATAGTAGTCCCCCTCGTCGTAATCGACGTACTCCGGTTCGGATTCCGTTTCGTAGACCGGCTCGGCGGGCATCTGCTGGGGATAAGACACAGACGTGCTTTCGGCGTTCTGGACACCCATATACTTCGTAACGTTGTCAGAGCTGACAACGGGAATCTCACCAGTTTCGGCTGTAGAAGGCGTCTCTCCCGCCTGGATCTTGTGCCCAGTGATGTTGTCGCCCCCTGTGGGGTCTGCGCTCTGGTTTGTCGTACTCAACCTTTTTCCCTTTGCCTTTTGACAATGATTTCCATGACAAATTTATCAGATGCGCACATGTAGCCAAGAGAAAGTGCCTGTGTTTGCTGTCTTGTGGCGATAACGTATATGCAAGACAGACAGCGAATTGCTTAAGGGGTATGACAAATGATCCACGGAAACGTTTCTGCCGCGCTTGGTTCATCCAATCTCGACAAGAAGAATGTCAAGGCCGGAAAGCTTGGCGAGGAGTTTTTCGCCAAGGCGGTGTCGCAAGATCCGTTCTTTGATGACGTAGATGTGTTCGCCTCCATGAGAATTCCGCGGAAGGGGAATCAGAAGGACTACAACACGGACGTTGACTTTGTCATCGCCTCCGGCAACAAGGTCATTCTCGTGGACGTGAAGTCGTGGTCTGCCATGTCGAAGGACTCTGACCCGAAGCGGGGTGTAATCAAGCCTGCGGTGTACTGGTCAGCGTTCGGCACCATTTTCAACAGGTTTGCCGTCAAAGAGAAGGCTTCGGCCAATATGAAGATGGCTCTCGACCGCTACAGCGAATATCTCAAAGGTGTCGCCCAGGTCGAGGCAATGGTGATGTTCGCCCCGACAAAAGGTAGGCGAGGAAAAGAGTACTTGCCGGCCTCGGTGTCGTTTCTCAAGTGGCCTGGTGGGATCAAGAGCTACCTTCTTAGAGACGGGCTCAACAAGTCAAAGAAGCGCATCCCGGGCGGGCCGGCAGATAAAAAGGTGTCTCAGAAGCTCTCCTCACTTATGGCCCGCAGTTCCAAAAATCCGCGAGGCCGCCGTCCAGGTCAATTCGATGTGTAGTCAGTCGCGTCGCACCAGATATTCGAGAGGTGCAGTCAGTAGGGACTCTGCCTTGCGCATGCTCGCCGACGGGGACTTCGAGTCGATAATCGAAGCGGTAGCCCATTACGACATTGGAAGATCTGACGTGTCGAGGCGGTCCCATTACAAGGTTTCCTTTTCGAAGGACGGGACGCTAGCCGTTTCGCCTCCCGAGGCGTGATTCCATCTCCGTCACGCCCGCTGAAACAGTGGGCGTGTTTTTTCGTGCTGTATGATTTCTTCCATGAACACACCCCAGAACATTCAGAACGAACGCCTTAGGCGAGATACAAAGCTTTCTGTCCAATGCCTCTTTCGCCGGGACAACTCGGAGTTGCGAAAGGTAGGTGTTCCGGCCGGCAAGACCGTTGCGGTAGCGTCCTTCTTGCCTAGCGACTACATGTCGGATGTGGCTGAAAAGACCAAGCACTACTTTATCGAGGGGTTCGACCTCGTCGCCGTTGCGGTTGCCGTGTCGGAGTTCGAAGCGGGGGTTGTGTTCATCCATAGGTCGGGAGAAGGTGTCCCTGGGGTAAGCCACGGGATTATGGATCTAATGGAACACGACACGGCGGAAGATCTGCTTTGTCTTGACGAGGTTGTAACTCTCGAACTTCTGTAGGGCGGTTGGGCAGCCGCGACTTATATCGGAACTGCCACGGCAACAGATCGCCACTTGCAAAATTAACTGCGGATTGCCCAACCAAGCACTACTGATCCCAGATAGAAGGTGTTGAAAATGAATGTTTCAGAACGTGTAGGGTTTGGTGCTGGCGTTATCACTATCGTGCTCTCACTGCTGAGCGTGCTCTTGGCAATCTCTCGGGGCGCGGGCGGGATTACGGTTATAGTGGCCGCTGGAACTGTCGCTGTAATCGGAGCAATGTGTGTCCTACTGGAGTCTCACGTCAAGACGCAAACGCAATAGCAATGCGCTCCGCCCATTCATGGACTTAGCCGAGAACCACTCCTGTCAAGGCCTCTACACCAATTAAACGAGAATGACCAACGCCGCGAAAAAGAAGGTCTGGAGATACTCTTTGTTCCGCAGGCCGAGTTGTTGACAGAGAATTCAATTCGATCACCGCGGAAGACACATTTCTGTGCGGAGAGGGAAACTCCTCGGCGGTGTTTGTTCTCCCTGACGGCACATCTGTTTTTACTTTCACCTCAGAACTTGGGTATAGTTAATCCCGTAAGTCATGGTTCGTATTGTGGTCATGCACCACAAGAAAACTGCGAGAGCCAAGCAGTTTTCTTGGTATAGAACTTCGTGATCCATACGGAAGAAACTAATGACTTATGGGGTGGGGAGCACCCCTCGGTGAGGACTTGTAAGCCTGTGCCTTGCGGTTTAACCGTAGGTCAGCATAGTCCAATGAACCGTAAACCACATGTCCTAGCGTCGTGCTAGAGACAGGAATCCCCCGCCTTTGAGGTGTGGGGAGGACTTCAATATGACGGCGATCTCGAAGCAAGATACGTTGACTGATAGCCAAAACCCCCGGATTTTTTCTCCGGGGGTATTTTTACGTCTCGCTCTGAATCGCTCTCTGTTTTTTCCTGGCGTAGACGTTGAGGTCTAAAAGCCTTGCGACGAACGCGGGCTGTTTATCTTCGTTGTCGCCGTCATCGAGCATGAGAGAGATCTCCGACATGACTGACGCTGGCAGTCTCGCGTCCTTGTGAACTTCTGCCTGGTGTCGCTTGAGCCCCGAGGCGAGAAACGTTACGAGCCCCGCTGCGTTAACCGTGTCGGTAATCGGCATGGCCTCGACTACGGCCTGTTCTACCTTTTGGCTTCTTTCGAACCCTCCTCCAGCAAGGTAGAACAGCACGTCGTTGTCCACCGAGCGCTTAGGCACGGAGAAGATCTCGCTGACGAATGCTCTTCCTTCTTCGTTATCGGAAAGAGCCGCAAGACAGGCGAGTGCGCCCTTGGTCTTCGACGGCTCCCATGTTGAGCATGCGGCCGCAAGTTGTTTTGCCATGGGCGAGACGAATGCTGATTTCCTCGCGGTTGAGGTGGCTCCGGAGACTGTGTTGAGTCTGATCCTTTTCTCCAGCGAGTCTTGATCTTCACCTGTGGCCTGAGACAGTGCAGTAATGAACCTTCTGCTTCGTGCGGTGGAGAATGAGCCGACTACTCTGGCTCCTCGTATTGCCGGGTCTTCGTCCGCTGCGATCACCGTAGCGAGTGCCGTTTCGTAGGTCGTGACGGTGCTTTCAAAATCGTCCCGTGTTGCCCCTTCGTTGACGAGGTCGAAAGGGTCTTTGCCTCCTTCGAGCCTGAATACGTATACCCTGTCTCCGACTGCGTGTACTGCGTCGGCGGCTTTGACAAGCGCTTTTTGACCTGCTTCGTCTCCGTCTGTTGCAAGTGCTACTTCTGCCCCTGCGAAAAATTGCGCCGCCTCGGGGGTGAGCGCCGAGCCCATAATCGCGCCGACGTTGTAGTCGGGAAAGAGCCTCGATAGCGCAATGACATCGAACTGTCCCTCTGTGAGGATCACACCCTTTCCTGGGTCGAGCGAGCCCGGGGCGGTAAATAGCGAGGCAGACTTGTTAAACGAGTTGCTTGCCGGCGAGTTGAGGTATTTCGGCTCCTTTCCGGTCAGTGTCCTACCTGACATGCCGTTAACTTCTCCTGTTGCAATGTCAACGGTGGGGAATACCAGGCGGCCGCCGAGTGGTACGTAGTAGTCGTTGTAGGTGTCGTTGAATACTCCTGCTGCGTTGAGTGCTGCGGTGTCTGGACATGCTTGGAGTACGAAGTCGGAGGCGACGCTTGCTTCTGGAAGTACGCCGACACGAAAGCGCCGTACCTCCTGTTCGGTAATGCCTCGTGACGCGAGGTATTCGCGGGCCTGTTCCACGACGGTGTCCGTGCCGTTGAACGTGACGGTTCCGGTAAGTAACCCGTGTGCAGCTTGTACAACTGCCCACACTGCGTCGCGCATTCTTCTGACAGTGATGTCTTCTTTGGACTCGGTTTCGGGAAGTTCAATGCCGAATTCTTCCGCGAGTTCTTCGACTGCTTGTGCCGGGTCGGAGATACCTTTGGCGGTCATCCACATGTCGATGACTGTGCCGCCGCCTTCGTCTCCGGTGAAGGCGTGCCAGAGCCCCCTCTCTGCGTCGATGGATAGTCCGTTGGGATTGTCGCCGCCGTGGAAGAAGTTGGTGGATTTCCATTGGTGTCCACGCCCCGACTGTTGTGGGTCGCCACCTAGACGCCTGACGAGTTCGATAATTGGTACTTCGTCTTTGACGATGTCGAATCTATTTCCGGAAATCATGTGTGCAAATATAGCACCCCCGCCTGTGCGACTCTATGTCGTGGCGGGGGTGTTTTTGTTTTCTGATTACTGGTTGTTATCTCCGAGTTTGTAGCGGGAGAACCGTGCCTGCGCGAGTTTTACTGGGTCTGTTTCGTTGGTGACAGATTGTCCGTGTTGCAGTTTCATGTCGGAGATGTACGCAACGGTGTTGACTGGTTCCATCTCCAGCCATCCGACTGGCATGACGGTGGTGGTGCGTCCGTCTTCTTCGACGTTTCTGAATCCGTAGTTGGCGATCCTGGTGCGAAGGTCTGCGGCTTGGGAGGCGACTCGGTATACCGATTCGGGTGCCGAGACGGGCTTTTCCGATACGCCGCCTTCTTCGTCTAGGTCGTATGCGTGTCCGGCTTCCCATGTGGAGTGGACCATGCCTTCTGGGTCTACTCCGTCTGGTGAGTAGTTGAGTTTGATGTAGTAGCGCCTTCCAGTTTCCTCTTCGGTGATCACCAGCGAGTCGTTTCCGTCTACCGCCGCGTCTCGTGTGGTGTATTCGGTGATAAGACCATATTGGCTTCCGAGTTCGAGCTGGCCGATTGCTTCTGCTGCGTCATCGTAGACTTCCAACGCGGGCATCTTGTCGAGGCCGAAGCGGGATACCCAGGCGTGTTTCTTGTCGTAATCGACTGCTGTTTTGATGAATTCGAGCGCGTCCAGGATGGTGTCTTTGGAGTAGATTGCGGCTATTTCCATCTCGGGCGAGTCGGTGTTTCTGTACTCTCTGCGGAACGTTCTAAAGAGAATGCTCGGTGTGCCGTCTTCGTCTGTGAAGGGAATTGACGAGCCGAGTTCCGGGTCGGACATAAATGACGGGATCACCCTCCCGTCCCACAGGATCGATGGTGAGTCGATACCTTTGACGACGAGCTGGTGGTCGGTGATGTAGTCGCCGGTTGGCTTGTGGTAGATCTTCGGCCTGGCGTCAACTGCGTCGAAGGTGCGTTCTTTCATGCGTTTCATGCCGACTTCGTCTTCTCTCGACATGATGACTGTGTCGATGAGTTTGACGATGTTTTCGTTGGCTTGCCCCGCATGCGCCCTGCTCCATTGGTGGCGGTGTCTGGCGCAGCGGCCGGAGGGGTGTCCGCCTGTTTTGTTTTTGCAGCGGGTGCCGTTTCTGTTGAACCCTTGGCACTGTACGGGTGCGCCGTCAAGTGCGCTTCGTTTTCTTGGGGCGTTCATCTGCTGTCTCCTTGGTACGGATTGCGTTGTTTCTATGGGGGTGAAAACTATCTTTCGATGACGCAGGTGAGTGTTGTTTTCAAATAACGGGTCAGTGGTGCTGCGTCGGTGACTGTCATGGAGCAGACGTCTCTGCCGTTTCGCGCGACGGTGAAGTGTTGTCCTTCGGTGTAGACGTCTCTGTTGGGGAGGTAGATCCCGATGGAGGTTTGGTCGCTTGTGACGGCGGACTTTTCTTCTGGCGTAAGTGCGATGGTTTGTCCGGCAATGTCCGACATGAGTAAGGTTGCGCTTGCGACCCATACAGCAATCGAGGTAATGATTGCCGACATTGTGGCAGCCAGGTTTTGTGTCCAACGCGCTTGACGGGCAATGGCGAAAGAGCATATGACTGCAAGCCCCGTTGAGGCGATTAACAAGAAGGTGATCAGCCAGAGCAGCCACATGCGTCCTTGGAGAAGGACGATGTCTGTGCTGATGACCTCGTTCACTTTCTTGCCCCTTTTGTCATGTCGTGTCCCGACTCTTTGCACTCGGGAGGTTTCGCGTAGTAGGGGATAGTCTACATTGCACACACTAAAGTGGTCGCAAATTGTATAGGGGAGACTAAAACACCACAAGGCGCTACAAGCCCCTCTAAGCGGTTGAACCTTCCGTATGACCCTTAACCCCTCCAAGGCGTTTTAGGCCCCCACAGAGGCGCACAGAGGCCTCCTGGAGGGTATTACAGACCCACCCCACCGACAAAGCACATTGCATGAGCGTTTCATCCTCACCCCTTTTTCTGCTCTATAGACGGAGAAACGGGGTTTTCTCGTCTCCGCCTCGCAACCATTCGCCCTGCACTGTGGAAAGCCTATGTCGTTTGACCAGGGCTTATGGGAGGTTCGGTGGTGTAAAACGACTTTGACGCGGCTTCGTTACAACAGGCTTTACATGCCGAACACACATTGAACGCGGTCCAAGGTGTATTCGTTAGTCGGCCCGTTTCGTCCCCCGTGTCGGAAGTCTCGTTTCGGTTTCCGTGTCGGAATTTGTGCCTGGTTGGGTTGTGCAAGGAGTGTGTCCGTGTCGAGTCTCGTGTCGGAAGTTTCGTTGCGGGAAGTGCTTCTGTAGCGATTGCGCTTTCCGTCACGGTGCTCGGTGCGGTGTTCGTGTCGGGTTTCGATCCGGAATTCAAACGCAGGCAGTGAGAGGCCAGGCTAGTTCGCGACAAGAAGTGTGGAAGGCTTTTCACGGTTGTTGTCGCGGGGGAGGAGTTTGTGTGAAAAGCCTTTGTCTCGTCTGCGGCTTAAGGCATGTGTGATCTGTTTTCCGTTCCGATACTCGCTTCGGGGTTTTCCGTGACGGGACTCGATCCGGGGTGCGAGACGGAAGTTCCGTTGCGGGTTTCCGGTTCGTGCCCACGTTGCGGTAGCCGGTGCGGGGCTCGTTTCGGGAGGAGACGTACCCGACCTTCCAGGCAGAGGTTGCCTCGCAGGGGCGCATACATGATGGACGAACGTTCTTTATGTGTGCGCCTTGCGTTTGAAGGTCCCAGGTGTTGTGTTGGGTGTGTTGTGCGGGTTTCCGATACGGATTTGCGTTGCGGGTTTCGGGGCGGTGTTCGTTGCGGGTGGCGTCAAACGGCCGCCCCCGCGTGCCCCTGCCTTTCTTCTTATGGCGAATTTTCCTGCGGGTTGTCTGCTTCTCCCCCGCCCCCCTGGTGCCGCTCGCTTCGCTCGCGGGTGGGGCGACTTCGTCGCGATGTGCTTCGCACATTTTCTCCCGCGGTTTTTGCCTGCCCCTTTCCGGGGGCACCTGTTTGGGGGTAGCGGTTTTTCTGGCCGTGGGTGGTGCGCGCCGGTTGTTAGTCGTTGGGTTGGTGGGCGATTTGTTTCCGCCCCCTTGGTATTCGCTCGTGGCCGCTTGGGCCAAGCTGCCGGCCTTGGCCGCTGTCGCGGCTGATGTGAAGATCGGCTGTTGGCCGACTTGGGTTGCGTGGCGGCTGGGCTTGGTCGTTTTGATATTTGCACTAGGGCGGAAAGTGCTTTGCTTCGCAGGTCATGGGTGTTCGGCTGATTTTCTCACCTGGTGTTGCCTGGCGGTTTTTCAAGGCGCTCAAGTGGCCTTGTGAATGCGTCATTGTGCGCGCCTGGGGCTCCCGTTCCGAAGTCCCGTCTCGGTGTTCTCGCCGCGGAAGGCCAAGTGGATGGGCGTGCCTTTTGCTTGCTTGTCCTTGTGGCTGGGTTGGGAGTCTCCCTCTCGATGTGGTGTCCCCGTGTGGGCTGAGGACTAAGGCTCGGCTTGTTCGTGGCCACTGTGAGCCAGGGGCTCCTTGGGCGCGCGGAAGGCATATTTGCACTAGGGAGAAAAAGGCTTTGGGTTTTCTCCTCTTGGCAGGTCAGGGCGTTTCGTGAGGGGACTCGACATTGAGTTCCAGGCGTTGCGCCAGAGGCCGTGTCCAAGGCAGGAGATCTGGCCTTTGGCCGAGGTGTTCTTGGCGGCGTGTTGGCAGGCCGTTGGCGCTGCGGGCTGTGGGTTGCTTTGGGGATCTGGGCTGTCGTGGGCTTTCCTTGTGGTGTCCGCGAGGTGGCCTTCACTCAAGATGTGCGAGTGCTTTCCTGAGGAGGGTAATGCAGGGCGGTGGACGGTCTGCACTGATGCGAGTCTTGCCCCGCGTCGCTTGCCGGATAGAGGGCCGTTTCGGCTTCCGCTTCGGGGCTCGTTTCGAAAAGCAGGAGGCGGTGTGCGTTTCCTGGGATGTTTTCTGTATGTTTCCGGAAGAGTCTGGAGGAAGTGGGACTTGCCGGTTTTGCTGTTTGGTGATGTGGACTTGATCGTCGTTTCGCTTGCCGCTCCGCACGGCTCAGGCTGCGGCCGGCCGGTTCGTTTTCTTGGGTGCGGAAAGCATATTTGCACTAGGGAGAAAAAGGCTTTGGGTTTTCTTCTCCTGGCAGGTCAGGGCGTTTCGTGAGGGGACTCGACATTTTCATCTCGGCTGTCTTTGTCTTAAGACCTTAGCCGTCTTTCGGCTGGGTCGCTTTTGTGCCCTGGGGCAGTCCTTGTGCCCTGCCGGTGTCTTCTTCTGTCGGCAAATGGCAGGAGCGCAGTGGCGCTGGGAGAGAAGGCTCTGCTCCGTAGGTAGGGGTTAGGCCTGGGGCTGTCCTTCTCGATCCCCTCGACAGGGATTGGCCGCTTGGCATCTCGTGTGTTGCCCCGTCTCGGATTCCGCCTCGATGAGACTTCGAGTCGGAAGTAGGCCAGGAAGAGACAGACGGCGACGGCCTCTTCCATCGTCGCTTGATCGGGCGTGCGGAAAGGGTAGGGACAACTAGGCATTGGATGGCACTTGCGATTGTTCTTCGTCCCGGCGCGGTTTCTCGTTTCGGGATTCGTGACGGAAGGCGGTGGGACCTACCGTCCGAATGTTCGCGGCCGGCCTCTTGCCCCATGACCTTGGCTGGTTCTCCGCTGGCTTGTCGTGGACGTGCTGTTTTGCAGACTGTGGCGTAGTTGTCTTGGAGGATCTTCTGTTGCGCTCGTGTGGGTGCCCGTCTCCGGCCTCGGCAAGCGGTGCGCTTTTCGGCCGGCGCTTTCCTGTCTTGGCCTACCCCCGTCTCGTACCCCCGAGTGGAGACGTCGGGGGAGGCTGAATACTGTGGGAGGCGTTCGCTTCGCCGGAGAGCAAGGCGAAGGAGGCCACATGGATGCAAGGAGAAAACAATGAGTGAGACGATGGCGTTTCCCGATGTGCTGGGCGATTCCAAGAAGGTTGCCTCTGGCGTGCTTGTCAGGTTTGGCAGGTCTGGCGCGAACGTGCGTGCGCGCGCAGGACTTGGAGGCAACGTTGACTTCTGGGACATGACCATGGTCGAGGACTACCGCATTCGCAGAGCAGCGGGCGAGCTTGTTGACAAGGGCTTGGTTGCCGAAGGCAGTTCGTACCTTGGTGTGTTTTTTGACGAGTCCGAGGAGTTGCTCGGGATCTCGTCATGCGCGGTAGAAGACCTCGATGGCGTTCACGACGAAGATGCGTGGGAGGAGTTAGCGGCATCTGTTGCGGAAGGCGGGTCCGATGACGAATACGCCGACTGTAGCGACTGGCTGATTGTCGCGTTCTCCCGCGGTGCTGTTTCGAGGATCTTCTCCGACAACGACTGGCTGTCGCAGACGCTTGCGTCCGAGATTACCTCAAGCGGAATTGATGTCCTTCACGTCTTGCATGGCGCGAACTTCGAACTTGGCGACAAGGTGTTCGAGTTGGCAGGCGCGTTGCAGGGTCTGCGTGCCGGCCGGGTGCGCTGGGTGTCTGCCCGCCAGGAAGGTGAAGACACCGAGTTCGATTACTCCACGTCGGTTCGAGGGTCTGCGCACACCAGGTCGGTCGTGCTTGAGATCGCAGATGGTCTCGTGTCGAGGTTCGGAACTTCTGGTGACGTGGTGATTGTCTCTGATGCGGACACTGGAAGGTTCGCAGTTGTGCAACTCGATGGTTTCCACCCGCTCGGCGTAGATGCCGCTGGGTGCCAGGCAGTGGTGGAGAGCATGTGGGACAAAGTTTCGTTCAAGGCCAAGATGGACGCTGCAAATACGACGCAGTTCTACAAGAAGGCCAGCGAGGGGAAGTTGGTCTAGGTCAAGGTAAAGGCCGTGGCGAAGCAAGTGCTGGATTCGCCACGGCTTTTTTCATGCCGGAAGAAAAAGGAACCCAACTCGAAAGCGTCGGATAAGGAAACCGCCTTGCGCCACGGGCCGCGCCGTAACCCTGTCGTTTGGCGTGCCGTTTCGAGACCCCGCCGCGGCCTTCCGTCTCGGATCTCGCTTCGGTGCTCCGATTCGGAAGGTGCTTCGCCTTTCGTAGCGCGCGGGGGGGGGCAAGCGTACTTGCCTGGCCTTCTCCGGAGGCGTTCTAAGGGGCGCAGGTGTACTTCGGCAATCTTTCCTTTGCCCGCTTTCGTGATGCAGGCAAGCCGTGCGGAAAGCCTGGGTGGCCGGCCTTGTCTGATTTGACTTTCTCCGAGAGTTTCCTCGCGTCTTAAAAGACCCGTCCCGGAATTTCCGTTTCGTGCCTCCGGGGTGTTCTTCTGCCTCGAAAGGAAAGCAAGGCGTACTGCTTCGTGCGGAAGTCGCTCTGCCGGCCAGACGGGTCAGGGTTCACCCGGCTCGGTATTCGCCTTTTGTTCTCGTCGCGTAATACCGGTTCGCGGCTCGTCTCGATGGGAGAGGCTTCCGACCGCGGTCGGGTGTCTTTGCACAGCAGAAGTCACCGGAGCGTCGTTGTCTTCCGGGTCGGGGTTCGAAACGGGAATTTCGTTTCGGAAAAAGCGGGTGTCTTCGTGCCCGGCCGCCTTAGCCGTCATGGGCGGCTTCGATTTTTACCCCCGTGTCGGAGTCGAGAAGGTGCCCATTTGGCGACTACTGTGGGAGGCGTTCTACTTCGTACGGGAACATGCGAAGTCTACCGAACACCCCGAGGGTGCCCCCGCCTTTGAGGTGTGGGGGTGAATCGGGGTAAGCGCTGAGGTATGTTGTACTGTGCTATGATCGGTAGCGTAAAGAGCAACTCGCGATAGCCAAGCGACATTGCTCTTTGCATACAACTTCGTATAACGAATTGTGGGGTGGGGAGCACCCCTTGGTGAGGGCTTATCAGCCTGGATCTGCTGGTATAACCAGCACTCAGCAAAGCTCAATGATCCATAAACCGCATGTCCTAGCCTCGTGCTAGAGACAGGAATCCCCCGCCTTTGAGGTGTGGGGAGGACTTCAACACAGCAAGACCAAGGAGAAGAAGATGACTGAAGTTGCAACTGAAAGGACCAAGACTGTCCACGAGGTCGCCACTGGCGTACTGGTGAAGTTCGACCAGTCCGGCACGATGGTGCAGGTGCGTGCCGGCGTTGGCGAGATTGTCGACTTCTGGGAATTGACGAGGCTTGAGGAGCACCGCCTACGCAAGGCCGCACTTGCGTTGGTGGACGAAGGCCTGGTCGACAAGGGCAGTTCGTATGTGGGCGTGTTCTTCGGCGACAGGCAGAACTTGCTTGGTGTCTCCTCGCGCGCAGTGCATGTCGATGATGACGTTACCGACGCTTCGGCATGGCGTCAGTTGGCGGCGTCCGTTTCGGACAACGGCTCGGATGCTCGTTACGGCGACGCGAGGCGTCTGGATATTGTCGCGTCCTCCCGAAGTGTTGCCTCGAGGATCTCCCACGACAACTGGTGGCTGTCCGAGGAGTACGCCAACGAGATTGCTTCGGTGGGCATTGCCCCGCACCCTCGCGACGATAAGGAACTCGCTGCGGACAAGCGGATTGCCGACTTGGCGAAGGAGGTGAACTCGCTTCATGGTTCTCGCGTGCGGTGGGTTGCCGCACGCCAGGAGGGAAACGACGGTGACGGGTTCGACTACGCTACGTCTGCGCGTGGCGGGGCGATTACCGGGTCGAAGGCGCTTGAGATTGCCGATGCATTGGAAAACGGGTACGGCGAGCACGGCGACGTGGTGTTAGTGGCCGACGTTGAGACTGGCAAGTTTTCGCTTGTGCAGTTCGACGGGTTCCACCCGCTCGGTGTGGCGGCCGCGGGCTGGCAAGCCGTGGTGGCGAGCATGTGGGATAAGACTCCTATCGATGACAAGTGGGAGGCGGTTCGCTTGACGCGGTTCTACAACGAGGCGCGAAACGTCTAGTGCGAAGTCGGTCGAGGAAAGCCGCGGGTGTAGCATGAAAGTGCGCCCCGCGGCTTCGTCACTGTTGGCGTGGGCAAGGCAAAGGTTGCATGTAAAGGAGAGGGTCAATGAGTCGTTGCCGTGTTACCGGCATACCGTTTGAGCATTCGCCGGAGGATAACCGCGACGTCGCGGGTGTGATGTCCGTATTTTTCGACAACCAGCAAACGCCTGTTGTCTTCGCGGGTGTTGGTGTCAGCGACGTTGACATTGTGGACGTAGAAGAAGTCGAGTGGCTTGATGTCGAAGATGCCGCCTGGGAGGCTAGGCGGGCGAAGTTTGCTGAGCGAACCCAGTGCCAGTTCGGCGTGTTCTTTGTCAGGGGGTCGAGTGCTGCGGTGCTCGTGGTTCGCAACGCCCCGTTAAAGCGAGGTACTCGTCACCCCGAGCGACGTGCCTGGGAGGAGATGGCCCAGGCCGCTGTGGCGTACACCGACGAGGTTCCGCTTGCAAGCCACGACGAAGAACTTGCCCGCCAGTGCTCTGTGGTGGCGCAGCGGGTATTCACCACGTACGAGGATCTGGGGGAGACGTTCACCTTCGAGGTGTCCCGTTTCGGCCCCCATGTCGAAATTCGTGGCAGGGAAGAGTTCGCAAAGGATTCCGCCGTGGCACAACTTGCCCGCGGGTTGATGCTGCATGCCGGCCCGCGTGTTCGCGCTCTTGGTATTCCGGCAGACGGGTCGGGCTTTGCCGTTTCTGGTCGCGGCCGCGACGGTCTGGAGGATCTGGTGGATAAGGCTTCCGAGGTGATCTCCGCCGACAACGACGCGGTGGTTGTTTCCGACTCGGACACCGGAGAGTTTGCCGTTGCGGTGCTCGATTCGCCTCACCGGCTGGGAATGCGCTACGCCATGGAGCAGGCCATGGTCGTGTGCCTGCCGCAGGCGTTGTCGATGAGCAGAAAGCGCATGATGGCCCACCGTGCAAGGATGGCGCGCTGGAACGCGGCGGAAGAAGGCGGACTCGGCTAAAGGAGAAGAACTCCCGGTGCGGCCCCGGAGCGAGGTGGTGCAAGAGGCTTTGCACTTTCTTGTGCCGGGGCGTTGTCGTTTCCGTCTCGGGCGTTCGTTTCGTCCCACCCGAGCCGAGACTCGTAGCGTGGTTCGGAACGGAAGCGACTGCGAGGCCTCTTCAACAACCCCCGTGCGGGGGTGGCGTAAGGAGCCGGGGGAGAATGTCCGGTAGGGTAGCCCTTGTCAACAGCAGAGAGGAAAATCATGGAAGATGTAGTCATTGTCGAAACGCCGTGGGGTGACAACGCGGTGGCCGACCACGAAATTGTCGCGGCTCTTCTCGTGTGCGACGAAGGGGAGATTCGAGACGACTCGGTGTTTTGCGTCGGGGTGTCCGCTCCGAGAGTCGAGCCGGTCGGCGCTGCGGAAAAACTCCGGGTTGCTTACGCGGCGAAACCTGCGCTCGAAGAATTCTTTGGGGAGTTCGGCCAAGGGGTCATTGGCGTGTTTTTCCACCCGGACCACGAGTCGCCGGCAATTGTCGCTCGCGAGATGAAACTGACCGCCGACAGCGCTGATGTCAGGTTGCTTGACCATCTTGTCTGCATGCTGTTTTTCGACGCGGATACGCAACCTCCGACGGACAAGCAGAAGGAGTTCGGAAAAGCGTGCGCGAAGGTGGCAAAGCGAATCCGCGAGGATGACGCTTGGCTCGGCAAGTACTACCTGCACTCGATTGACAAAGACAGCGGGTTTTCTGCCAAGGTTGTCGCCTGTTACGATCTCAGTGACGAGGCGGACAACACCGCGATTGCGAACCTGGCTTCCGCGGTGCATTTCGATGGCTCCCGCACTGACGGAACGATCACGCTTGTCGCTGACGAGAACGGGAACGTGTATTGGACGGCACATGAGGGTCCGCTTCGAGAGGCGGACGAGGGTGTCACCAAAGAGGTGCTTGAGGTTCGGTCGCGACTCGGGTGCAGCGAGGTGGTGTGCATTGTCGTAAATTACGTCGCGGACGATCTGATTGTTGTCGAGATGACGAGGAAGGATAAGGGCCTGGCAACCCCGGAGATGGCGTCGCTGCACGGTCGGGCCGTGGCACGCCAAGACAACGACTCGACTGCGACAAAGCAGAAGCTTGCTATCCAGGCCAAGTGGCTGGTGGCAGACCAGGCTCGAAAAGGCTGACACGAAAAGACCCCGTTCCGATGTCCGGAGCGGGGCTTCGTTTCGGTGCTCGGTTCGGAAAGTGTCAGGCTACAGCGAAGAACACGCCGAGCGAGAGCAAGATGCTCGATGCGACGGCAAGGGTGGCGGCCTTGGCGCTGTCTGCTTCTGTGTACTTGTGGCCTGCCTTTTTCACCTTTGCGCCGAAGGCAAGTGACCACGCTGCGAGTGCAACGCCGAGGACGATGAAAGCCCACAGCCAAACACCGACGTCCTGGCGCAGCGACTCGAATACCGGGGTGCTGTAGAAGGCCCAGGCGAGTGTGGCCACCGGGGCGAGAAGGCAGGCAGCAGCGCCGACAAGTGCAATGGGCTTCGAGACGCTTCGTGGCACGCTCGCTGCGGGGTCTTCTTTGTCGGCAAGAACAAGTGGTGCCGCGTTGATGGCCGCGACCACTGACGAGATAGCGTAAGCGGCAATGAGCATGACAGTCTCCTTTTCGTCTCTGGGGTTCCGAACTTCCATTGTCTCACACGCGAAGATGCCACCCCCGTCTTACACCCCCGGTTGCACTGGCGAGAAGCCCTTGCCCTAGAATTGTATTGCAGTACTGTAGAGAGCACACACCAAGGAAGTGAAATGCAATGATCGTGAAGGTGCAAGGACAAGGACCGTCCTGGGGCCAAAGCAACGAGCGCGACGTCACGAGCGTGTTCGTCAGCCTGACTTGCCGCGGCGAGGAGCCGGACATCAGCCCGCTGAACAACGCCTGGTTTGTCACCGGCGTGGACAACACTTGCATGTCCAGTCTTTCGGACTTTGACCGCATGTCGGTGCTTGAGGCCGCGGAGAAGTGCGTCTCGTCTGACAAGAAGCTGTCGAAGTCTGACAACCTTCAGTTGCTCGTCTGCTTCGGCAGTGACTGGGAGGGCCATGCGACTATCATTCGTTCTGGCGAGTACCACCACCACGAGCAGGGTTCCGAAGAGGTTGTCCAGGAGATGGTTCATGCAGCCATGAACTTCCAGGGTTGGTCTTCACCGCAATACAATGCCGACGACATCGGCCTGGCGCACATCGCAAGCAGCATTACAAGGGAGAAGTGGCGCGACAATGCCTTTCTGTCGCGGCGAAGCTCGGATGTCATTGATGAGATAGTTGATGGGTGCTCCTCCGAGGTTAAGATTGTCGAAACTGGTGACGTAAACAGCAGTGGGTTTGTGGTGATTCGCGACTGCGTGGACGCACTGTTGCAAGCGCACGCCGGCGGCAGGTTCGTCGGCATGAAGGTCAAGGCCGAGGACTTCGATATGGTTGACGGCCAAACCTTTGGCGTCGGCGTTGTAGACAACGTCGTGCAGCACCAGTACGGGCTCGCCAACGCTCGGGGAGAAGGCCAGTCAACGGTGTGCCTGGTTGTCGATAAGCGGGAAGGTACGTTCACGGTTGTTCGCTGTGCCGGCCATGAGATCTACCGGATGGCAGACATTGCCGCTATTCGCGCCTGGGCCTGGGACAGCCTTTACCCGCACGAGCACAAGCGCCTTGCGACCGAGGCAAAACGATTTGCCATGCCCCGTTAGGTGCCCCTCCACGGCAGGACGAAACGAAACCCCGTCACGGAATTCGTGGCGGGGTTTGTGCCGTCTCTGGAGACGGCTGCGTTGTGGTCGGGGCGATTCTTCTTCCGGCTCGGGTTTCGCCTCGAGACTCCCGCTTCGGGTGCCGCTTCGATTGCCCGAGTCGGAAGGCGAAGGTAGTCGCACGGTGCCTAGCGCACCCTATAAGGGGGGTCGGGTTTTCTCGTGCCGTATAGTGGGAGTGGAAGTGCAGTTCGAAGACTCAGAGAGGAAAAGACTATGACGGTAATTATTCGAGGTGCAGAAGTAGGCGATGACTCGTTCCAGCACGGCATTGCAGGCGTGATGGTGCATATTCCCGACCACAGCCTACCGAGCCTGTCGGTGCTCAACGAGGCGTGGGCGTTTGTCAGAGAAAACGACAAAGAACTCTCCCTTTGCAGTATTACTGAGTTTGAAAAGCACCGCCTGGTGGCAGTGGCGTCCAACGTGCTTGCTGCCGAGGAGTCGCTGAAGTACACGTCCAATTGTCGCGTGGCGGTGGTCTTTGATTGCGATGACGATGACGCGGTGGCAGTGGTGCTAGATGGCAGTGGGCCGAAAACCGTTGTCAACGCTGTCAACTCGGCGGTCGATTCGGTAAGAAACCGCGGTGAGATCGAAACGCTCACCGGACCGGAAGACCGTTTCGCGTTCGTTGCGGACGAGGTGGTGCAGCGGGTGGGAAGAGACAACTTCTTGCTTGATGAGGCCTACCACGACATTGTGGACGATGCTGGTCCTGAGTTGTACCGCATGCTCGGCAGGGACTTGCCGGAGAGCGAACTTGCCATCGGCCGGTTCGCCGAGGTGCTTGCAGGACTGGAGACGTTTCGTAGGTTCAGGACACTTGCGACGTACACCGACGGAAAGAAGGCCGCAGGAGAAGTTTTCACCTCGGACGATTTCGGGAAAGAAGATGTCGGCGAGGTACTTCTCAACCGGGCAGCAGAGGTGCTTGCCGAGGAGTTCGGCAGCGAGGACGAAGAGTGCTTTGTCGCACTTGTCGTTGATTCCGAGGTGGACTCCTACTCGATGGTGTCCTTCGACAACCCAGGCGAAGCGGACACGGACATGCTCGCGCATAAGGCCACGGCGATTTCCCAGTGGCGGAAGTTGAGTTTTCAGACAAAAGAGTCCTATGCCTACTTGATGCAGTCCTGGGAAAAGACGCTCAAGGCCCGTGAGAAGGCCAGCAAGACCTCGTCGCAGTAGAGGTTGCTGACACAGCGAGCCCCGCGACGGAAATTCGATTCGGTTTCCGTCGCGGGGTTTCGCAAACGGGAGAGCCCGCCCCAGCAAGGTGGGCTGGTTTCCTTGTGCTGTAGGATTGGTCTTGAAGTCCTCCCCATGCCTCAAAGGCGGGGGCACCCTTGGCACGCTTGGGTGGAGTCATCTTTCTTGAGAGGAGAAACTGTTGACAGGAGTTGTTCGGGGCACTGCGTTGTCCGAAGGTTTCCCCTGGCGCAAGATCGTAGGCGCACTGGTGCATATTCCCGCCCCGATGTCCGCACCGGGTTTGTCTCCTGAAAACAGAGCCTGGGTCTTTGTACAAGACGGCGGTGAGACACTGCTATTCGATGTCACGGATCTTGAAAACCGCCGCCTTGTGGACGCGGCATACAGAGCACTTGCCGACAGTGGTTTGCCGGCGCATTCGGCGAATTGTTACATGTCGGTGCTTTTCAATGAGTCTGACCCGGACTCTGTATTTGTGGTGGCTGATAACGGTGAGATGAGAGGTATTGCCGCGGCGGTGATCTCGGCGATGGAGCAAGCGGGGGATTGCGATAGTCCCGACCGGCTTTCCGAAGCGGACGACCGTCTCGCCTTCATCGCGGACGAGGTGGTGCAAAGGGTGCTGCGCGACAACCTTTTGCTCGATGAGGTCTACCACGACGTTGTGTGCGACAATTACCCCCGGGCAAGCCGCGTCAGTGTCAGGGGTCTACCGGATGACGTGATTGCTGTTGGCCGCTTTGCTGATGTGCTTGCGGCCCTGGACACGCCTGGTAGTTTCCGGACGATTGCAGCGTACGCGAGCGGGAAGAAAGTCATAGGCAAGGCGTTTATTACGGAGTCGTTTATGCGCAATGACGTTGGCGAGGTGTTTATCAACTGGGCAGCGGAGATACTTGCCAAGGAGATCGGCGAAGACGGCAAAGAAAGCCTGGTCGTACTCGTCGTTCCAGCAGGGGGAGAGTCGTACTCGATGGTTGCTTTCGATGGACCAGGTGATGCGGATGCCGATACGCTCGTGTATAAGGCGACGGCTATTTCCCAGTGGCGGGATCTAAGCCTTCGCGCAAAGGAGTCTTACGCCAATGCGATTCAGTGGCAAATCCTGAAGGAGCAGGCCACGCAAGACCAATAAGAGAAAAGTCCTATGTGCCAGCGGATCTTTGCGCTCTGAGAGTTTCTCCGATGGCACGCATGAGCCGGCACGGAAGACCCCCTTCACTTGAGGGGGTCGATTGCTTTCCCCGCGGCCTACGCTGCGTCCGCGAAGTACTGAGACTGGTATGCGGACAGTACGGTGCGGGCCACTGAGTGGAGGTCCTTGCAGTAGGCGCTGCCGATGGGGACGTCTTGCCAGGCGCGGAATACGAGCACCTCGCCGTTGATCTCGCCGGTTTCGTCAACTGGGATCTGAACGGTCATATGTTCGCCCTGCCAGGAGTAGTCCACCGAGACGGCCACCGACACGGTTCCCGCTTCGGTGGCCGATACGGGGGTGTTCCAGGCGATAGTTCCGATGCTGTCGGCAATGGATCGTGCCATCTCCTCGAATGGGCGCTGGTTGCCGTCTTCGTCCGCGTTGAACACGGACACGTAGCCGATAACGTTGTCGTTGTGCGGGGCGACCGCTGCGAAGTCTCCGAGGGCTTTGTGCTTGACGAAGGTGGAGACGTCGAGAATGTGGTTGATGTGCTGCTCGACTCCGTCGTGCTCGACGTCCTCGTAGGAAAGACGGTCGTTGAGTTCCTTCGTGGCCTTGGTCCAGGTGTCGGTTGTGTTGAACATGTCTTCTTCGGTTCCTCTCTTGTGGTGGTCTAACACCGATTATAGGGCAGTGTTTTGTGCCGCGAAAGTTGCACTGGCCGTCCACCCCGGTTCGGGGGTGGGTGCTGTGTGGCTGGCTTGTGCGACGTCCAAATGCCTGGATTGATCGAGGTAGTTGCAGTCTCTGGTTTTGCTCGTGAGCGGCAGAGCGGTGCCGTCTCAGATGCCAAAAGCAGGCTCCGGAAAGTACAACATTCTTCTCTCCTGAAGCAAGGACGCAGCGAGCCCCGCAGCGAGTGTCCGGTTCGGTTCCCGCCGCGGAGTTCTCTACGGAAGGCTTTTCGCCTACCCTCTGGCCCAGAAAGGGGGCGGTGGTTCCTTTTGCGACCCTGCCGCCGACCGTGAATGCAGCGCCTCGTCGCCTCCTCAAGAGACTCCCTCAAGACCGTCCATGTAGTGTATTGTGGACCACATGAGTATTCAGCAGCGAGCGTACCCCAAGGAAGGGTCACAACTTCGCATGCTCTTTACTCACTGCGGCCAGACCAGGTGGCTCTACAACTACGGTCTCGCCAAAATTAAAGCGCTGACCAAAGAAGACCGAGACAATGGCGCAAGGGTCAACGCGACAACCCTGTGCAAGGACCTCACGCAACTTCGCAAAGAGTACGACTGGCTCCGTGACGGTGCCACGGCGGTACAACAGCAGGCGTTTCGTGACCTCGACCGTGCCATGAAGAACTTCTTTGAAAAGCGTGCCGGGTTCCCCACGTTCAAGCGCAAGTTCGCTCGCGACGGCTTCTACATTCGAGACGTTAAGGTGCGCAAGTACAGCAAGCGCTATGGTGCTGTACTTGTGCCGAAGGCTGGGTGGCTGAAGTTCAGACTCACAAGGCCGTTCTCGGAAGTCCAGCAGGCGACAAGTGCGAGGGTGACTATTAGAAACAACGAGTGGTACGTGTCGTTCACGACCCCTCCACCGGAGAAAAAGCCGCCTGCCAACGACAGCGTTGTCGGAATTGATCGAGGTGTTGTCGTTACTGCTATGACAAGCGACGGCGACGAGTACCGTATTCCAGGTTTGTCCCCGAAACAGCGTGAGCGGTTTGAAAAGCTTCAAAGGACTCTTGCTACCCAGGAGAAATGTTCGAACCGTCGCAGGCGCACGCTTAAGAAGCTCGCTCGCCTGCGTGCCAAGGAGAACCACCGTCGCAAAGACTGGGTGGAGAAGACCACGACAGAAATTTCTCGCAAGCACGGGTTCGCCGTTGTCGAGGACTTGCAAACGTCCAACATGGTGCGCAGGCCGGAGAAGAAGCCGGACGGCAGAGGCGGTTACCTGCCCAACGGGGCGTCTGCAAAGCGTGGCCTGAACCGAGGTATTCAAGGCTCTCGGTGGGGCGAGTTCGCCTCCCGGCTTGCGCACAAAATGGACGTGGTGGAGGTTCCCGCGTTCAACTCGTCTCGCGAGTGCCACAAATGCGGGTTCACAGACGAGAAAAACAGGCCGTCTCAAGCAGTGTTCTCATGCCTGTCATGCGGTGAAACGCTCAACGCAGACCTTAACGCTGCCCTGGTCATTCGTGGCCGCGGGGTAGCGCAACTTGGCCCTGGGACGCAGGGTGACTGGACGAAGCAGACCGACACGGTCTCCAATACCGGAGCCGAGCAGGGGCAACGTCAACCTACAGACTGCCTTAATTAGGTAGTGCTGGAATCTTCGTCCGTAAGGGCGGGGAGGGCGTCAATCGTCGGCAAAGCGCTTGGCAAGTGCGTGGGAGAACTGTGCGTGCGGGTACATGAGTGGAAAGAGTCCTTTCTTCTCTGGTCTTGGGTTCCACTATCGCACGGCGGACTTTCCTGCTCCAAACGTAGCCCCCGGAAAGGGGTGGCGGGTTTTGCAGGGGGTTTGCCTGCGATACAATGACAGGCAGACCAACCCACCACCGACCTCAAGGAGTCGAAGAAAATGTCCAAGTCCCTGTTTCGCACCCCGTACGATGCGACCGTGCTTCTTAAAGGCACCAAGCATGATGAAGATGACACCCATGCCTGGGAGATTGCCGAGGAGCTCGCCTCCCTGAACCCGAACGAGCGCTTCGTTGGAGTCTGCGCCCGTTTCGAGTCCACCGTCGCGGATTCCGTTCCGCGCATCGTCACCGCCGAGACGTTTTTCGGCGCGGCTTCCGACCCGAACCGCGAAGGGGATGCCGATGCGAAAGCGCCCTCGACAGCGCAGTGGATTCTCTCCGACATTATCGAGGAGCGCGTCGCTTCCGGATGCTTCGATGTGGCCATTGTGTTCGACCTGGAAAAGGAGAAGTATGTCGTGTTCTCTGATTTGGAGTACGACGGCCGTGCGGGTGCGGTGCTCTACCATGCGGGTGTAGTTCTGCTCGACCCGCACGGCCTGTCGGCTTCCGACTGGATGCGAGCCTTCCAGGTGGCAGAGTCGGAGCGTGAACGCCGTCGCGTGGTGCTGAAGCAGTACTAGGCCAGGTGCTACGGGAGGGGGACTCGACATTTCGCCCTCGCCCCTTTTTCCGTCCCGACCCCCGATCCGGTTTCCGGAACGAAAGCCACCCATAAGCAAGAAGGAAAACGATGCGTAAGTTGAACCGCCAGGTGCAAGGCATGCTGGACACAGACGAGAAGATGGCTTTGGTAGCAAAAGACATCGCCCAGGGCTTTGTAGACAACGCCGCCGACATGCCGGCCACCCCGGAAGTTCACGTCGCTACTGAAGGCGACGGGGTGCTACTGACCATCGACTGCATTGGCACCTTCCGCGACAGCGACGGCGTAGTCGAAGGTATTGTCAACGCGCGTGTGCGCTACGGGTTCTTCGCGAATTTGGAAGAGGAGTCGAGCTGGAGAGTTAGCGCAAGTTTTCTCGATGCGTCCGACGAGGCGTGGACCGATACGCTTCGCAGTCACGCCCGAGTGTTTGCCGGCGCTGACGCTGATGCGGTTTACGACCAGGCGGAGGACAACATTGCCAGGTTCGTCTCGCTGCACCGCGGATCAGGCAAGTTCACCCCCGACAGCGAGGACTTGCATGTCTCCTCGCGACAGAGCCACTTGAAGTTCCGCCCATAGTCGGGCGGGGACTCGACATTTTCAACAGAGAGGATAGAAAACCATGAAGCCCATTGATCGAGCAGTTAGCGGAAAGATCGACTCGACGGACAAGGCCGCGGCAGTCATTGTCGACATTGCCCAAGCCTACGAGGACAACGCCGAGCACTTCCCGCTCCCTGTCGCTGTGTCGGAGTCCGTCGGCGCAGACAATGCGTTCTCGTGTGAGGTGAGTTTCCCGGACACCGCAGAAGGCCTTGGTGGCCAGGTGCGGTCGCGGGTGAAGTACCAGGTCGAATTCGCTAACGACAGCGGCGAAATGCTGTGTAGCCGAGACTCCAAAAAGGAAGTCGGAAGGACCGACGAGTGGTTCGTCTCGTACTTCGCTACGACGTGGGCGAGCCGGAATTCCGATGCGGACGAGGTTTACGACCGCGCGGAAGAGGACATGAGGGCACTGCTTGCACTTGTCGGTGGCAAGGTCGGAAAGTAGGTCTAATCACCCCCGTTTTCCTACCCCCGGTTCCAATGCGGTTACAATTCTGGTTGAGGGCACTAGCAAGTGTCTACCGAAACGACTACCGCCTCGGGAGACGGGGCGGAACGCCAGAGAGGAATAACCAATGCGACCAGACAGTTTTGATGCCGCTCGCCGCACCAGGTTGAAGATGGCGGATTTTTCCACCTACGACCCGGCAGACGAGCACTCGCTGATGACAGTGTGCGTTGACCGTTTGCAAAACGGCGATGTCAACGTGTCTTTTGCCGTAGGCGACAAGTTCGACAACGGCGAGGAGGTGATCCCTGCGCCAAACGCCTCGCAGAATATCGCCGAGGCGGCACAATCACTGTACTCGGGAGACTTGCCATTTTTGGCCGAATGCGCGGCAAGCGACAAGCGGCTGTGCTTCGTGGGGGACTTCACCAACGAGAACTTCGCTGTGGTGTTTGTCTCGCCCCACAAGGCGGATGGGCTCGGCAGGGACATGGTCGAGTTCGCCCGCGAAAAAGCGCTTTCCGGAAGCGGCCTTGCGGTGGACAATTTCGGCCACCGCGGTGACTCTCTCGTCAACGCCGTGCGCAAGGTGTACCAGGAGAGCGTCTTGTCGAAAAACGCGTCGGACGCAGATTACTGGGTTGGACGAATGGAGCAACTTGCCGGTTCTATGACCGTTGTGGAACAGGCGAGCGCGCTTGACAAGCACTCTGTGTACAGCGCGCTCAAAGATCACCGCAGTGCCCCGGAGCGCTTCCTCCGATTTGACACGTATGCCGCGGATGTCGTGATTCGAGATGGTGTTGAGCCGACGAAGATTGTGCGCAGCCTGTCGAGCGTCGGCCTTGCTGACATTGAGACGAACAACAAGGTCATGCGGGAGGTGGCTCGCACCGTCGCGGACACCGTTTCGGGCTACGTCACGATTGTCGCCGTGGTGGACAACCTCACCGGCCACGCTGCAACGGTCGTGTCCGAAATCGGCAAGAACGGCGGCCTATTCGCTGCAATGGCGCATGCAACTGCGTATGTGACCGACTGGGCAACGCTGTCTACCAGGCAGCGAAGCGCGCTGGGCTACGCCTTCGAAAAGGACTTTGATGACCACAAATTCACCGCCAAGACGCTGAAGCCGTCTGCTCCGGTCGGGCGGAATACCGAGGAGGACAGCGATGAACTGGCCTAACCCCCGTATCGACCTCGACTGGTCTAGCTTCGGCAACTACGACACACAGTCACTCGCGCACCAGATTGCACGCGGTATCGCATGCGACACTGCGCTTGATGGTGTAGTACGAGAGATTGAATATCTCTGTGCCGGAAGGCCTGACAGCAGCGGCCACGAAGTATCCGACAGCGCTGTGATCATGCGTTTTACCAACAACATGCATGTACGCATTGCCGATCTGCGAGATCCATCTGACTACGGCGTATGGATGGCAGATTTCGGCGCTGACGGGGAAATCTACAACTGCGGTCGTCGTTATTATCGCCGAAGCGACTATCCCGACCACACTGACACACAGTGGCGAGATGCTATCGTGGAACATGTCGCATCCGATTGCAGTGCTATTGCTGCGCTGCGCGGAGAAGCAACACAACCAAGCAGTGTGTAAGCCCTACATACGCACCAGATTCTTTCATCGTCACAATGCTGTGACCAGAATACCCAGGGCGCATGGAGCGACATGCGCGAGGAGACAAGACTGCAACACATACCGAGCTCTGGGCCACCGGCACCGCGCCGCGTGGCTCACGGTCGTGTGTGATGATCCCATCCGCACACATCATAAGAAAGTAATGCACCCATGACTGTCACTAAAGACTTGCGCAACTGCGCAAAAAGTTCACTGGTTCACCATCTTACCTTCCGAGGAGCCTGCGATGAACTGGCCTAACCCTCGTATCGACCTCGACTGGTCGGGCTTCGAGGTGGAAAACGAGCACGACTTCTTCGTGTTCGCAGTGACCTTCCGAGAGGGCTTCGAACCGTACTTGCTTTGCTATTCCGGAAACAGGTTTGTCACCCAGCACGCAGTTGATGTAATCGACTCGCTCAAACTGATCGAACTTGCCCGAGAGATCGCACGGGACGCAGAAAAGCTTGTCCAGAACGGAACTTTCCACGTCGTTGCTGCTGTTGACGCTTCCAGCGACCGCGCCTGGTGCGGAGTCCGGGACGAGGACAACGAGAAGTTCTTCGACAAGGAAAGCGCTCGAGAGCTCTTTTCCGAGGTCCTCGGCCACGCAGCCGAGGACAAACCGCTGCCCTTTGTATGGCAGAAGTTCATCTGGGCGGCGCAGCGGGCAGCAGGGCGCATTGTCAAGCGTCGGAAGAAAAGTGTGAACACTGGCATTGCAGAGCGGATCAGCCAGTGGCCGCAGTTGGACATTGCGTTTCGCGGTCCGATGCGTCGTCTCGATTCGGCTGACGGTGCGTTCGAGGCGTTTGCAAGCGAGAAGTACCGCGTCACCGGATATGTGGCCGAGATCGACGGCTTCGACGGCAGCGGCCCGGTTGAGAACTTCATTGCCCGCGACGCGGCCGGCTCACCCAGGGAAGAGGCTGGTCTGGGCTCGCGGGAGCAACGAGGGGAAAGGCGGGAGATAGCACTTCGCCTGTTCGAGGCGTCGTCTCCTGTTATTCCGAAGCGTTGCACCATGGGCGTGGTGTTCGACCAAGTGGCGAAACGGGCCGCCGTGACGGTGTTCGAGGACGGTCACCCTGCTGGCCTGCTTGGTATGTTCGCCCATTCTGCGTGCGAGTTGGTTGACCCGGCGCAGTTGTCGTTTGAGGAGTTGAACGAACTCTCTGAATGCGCCTGGTAGGAAGGCTGGTTTCACTTCCGCAATGCACCCCGTTCCGGTTTCCGGTTCGGGGTGCGTTTCGTGTGCCCCCGTTCCGGGGTGGCGCTTGGAGCAGAGCGTCGCAAGAGACTAACGTCTTAAGTCAGAAGCACACCAGAGAGGAAAGCGACATGACTGTGACAACATCTACGGCGGTCAGGGGAGCCGAGGAGGTACGAGAGGTACTTCTCGCCCGGGCCGGCAAGAAGGGGCTTGACGGCGTGGACTACTTTGGCGCTGTGGCCAACGTCTGGGAGGACGGGGCGGAAGTCGTTGAGTTCTTCGGGCCGGAAACCCACCACGCAACCACTAGCGAGGCGAGGTTCGTTCTCGCCCCGATGCTCAAGGAGTTGTCCAAAACGCTCGCCAGCGTCACCGCCGAGGGGGAACACCAGGTTGCGGTTGCGTTTTCCCGTTCTCGACCCGACATGTACGCCATTCGAGTGGCAGACGACGACCACGCCGAGCGCGACCTCAAGACCGCCTTCGACAAATCGGTCGAGTACATGTACGTCAGGGGCTATGGGGCCGAGTGGTTTCCTCGCCCGTTTGAACCGTGTCCGGACGTTGAAGTGGTTGCCCAAACTGACCACTTCGGGAAGGTTGTCTGGCACGAGAACCTAAGCGACGAGGCACAGCGTCAGGCAACCGAGGCGCTGGGGGACATTGTGGAGGCCGCGCGAGCCAGCATGAGAGGGGCTGCGAAACGAGTGGCGGAAAAGTACGGCTGCACCGCGCTCGCTGGCCTCGCTGTGGATTCTCGCCAGCCCAGGGCGTGTGCGGCCTCGTCTGGTTTCCACAGCGGCTACACCGGCGACCTGGACGTGCGGAACGACGCGGCAGAGTTCGTGGACGAGTACCTCACACAGAAAGACGAGGCATACAGGACGGTGATCGCCTTCGGGTTCGAAAACGAGGGTGTCATTGTTGCGCGTGTAAAGTTCGAGGCGTTCGGGGGAGACCTTCATGGAGACTTCGCCAAGGCCTGCCATAACCTGCTCGGTGTAAGGGCATTGGCGGCCGACACGTATGAGATTCGCCGCGAGGCGTTCAAGATGCCGCGGGAGCGACTCGTTTAGAAGTCGGTAGGTATTCCGCAACGCACCCCGTTTCGGCTTCCGGTTCGAAGGTGCGTGGCGGGCCACCCCTCGACGGGGGTACTTGTTCCCTACTGTCGTGTATTTCCGATATGATCAGGGCAGAACACGAAAGAAGAGCAAGGAGCCACCATGGAACTCATTTCTGCCGCCGAAGTACCCAGCATGGGAGAGATCCGCGACGCGATTGTGTCGCAGTTGGACAAGCGGGGAAGCACGAAGCGACAGCACTTTGGGGCGCTCGCCGCAATTAGTACCGGGTTCGACGTTGTGAGGCTGTTTGATAGCCGGGGACGCCTTCCTTGGTCATATGACGATGAGCGGAGGCTGGAGACACTGTTCCAGAGTATTGCCGGAGACAACGACGGCGCCCCGATCCTGGTCGCTGTCGCCTTTTCCGAAGACAGCGACAGCGGTTCGTTGGCCGTGAAGCGAAACGTCTTTCAGGACAATGTGGACATCTTCCTGAACAATATGCATGACACCTACACGTCAGCGCTTCTTCACGCGCACGGCTTCTCGAAAGAGGGCAGCGTCGCCCCCTGGCACCCGGAACGGCAGGGAGAGGCCTGTCCGGACGCTACCGTGTTGTACTCCGCCCGGTGCGGCCTTTCCGGCGACGGCCGTCTCGTGGAGAAAAGTGGTGCCCGGGAATTGTCCGACGAGGAGCGCTCTGCCATGGACGGGATCTTCTCGTTCTTGTCGAGAGTCATGCGAAACAGCGTGGACACGCACGCAGTCAGTCGTGAGCCGTTTGCGGGCATTGTGGCAGACCCGTACGCATACCTCACGAACACGGTGTCCTCCTTTGCGGGGACAGGCCTTTTCGCACCTGGATATATCGACGGGAGGGAGCGCGAATTAGTAAAGGAGTTCGCTCGAGAGTTCGCCGGCAATGGGCAGCGCCTCGCATTCGTCGCGAACCCCGCTACGGGAGCCCGTCTCGTTGTCCGGGTCGGGATTGCCGACGGCGAAACTCCGTCCACGACGTTCGCCAAGGCGTGTAGTCGGATTTCCAGCACTGAGGAAGCGAAGAGCGACTTGAAGTAACGTCGGCAAGCATGCAATGGAGATCCTGGGCATCGGGATCTAGCAGGCCTGCGGGATTGAACAACATGTGTGGCCTCTCGAGAAGCCGCCTGGAGAAAGAAGGAGCGTAAGTGCGCTATTTGCCGAACCTAAACGTGTGCGAGCGAGGCCGCCTGAGCGACCTAACCTCACCGAAGTCCTACAACATGGCTCCGCTTGTTGACGCTTTCGGCGGCCACCGTTTCGCAGGCCTTGTCGCATGCTTCGACCCGGTGCTCGCTCCGGAAAGACACCAGGGATTGCACCATATCTTCGCCTACGAGCGGCTGACGTACGGCGACGAGGTGGGAGGTGCGATGCTGCACTTCGCACATGGTCGGCATGTGAAGTTTTTCACCGACCAGGCCGAAAAGCACGGGATCGGAGGCGGCTCGTTCGACATGGCCTTCGTGTTCGATGCGAAGGCAGGCGACTATCTCACCGCCTGGTTTCCGCACTCCGGGAGCGCTATGCGAGACGCCTACTACAATGCCGCCGTGACGGAACTTCCCGGCGCGGTGCTCGATTCGGAAGACATGGCGGTTCGCCTGGCCGGCATGGAACATGCGTTTTCTGCCGGCGTGTCGGATGACCCGTTTTCGCTGCCGAGAAGAAGGTTCCTCTGGCCGGCGAGGATGTGACAGAATTACCCCATAGGGGGGACATTGAAATACCTGCTCAAAACAGCAAAGGAGAAGAAAATGAGCACAGCATCTGGCGTAGTAATCACCACCGGGGTTATGCCTGGAGTCGTCGGCATGAAGTGGTTCTCGTCTGCCGTCCCAGACGAAGACGACACGGAACACGGTTCGTGGGCGGCGCGACAGTCGGCTCGGGTGGTCGAGGCGGAGGGTATCTCCGAGGACACGCCCTGTCGAATCACCGTGGTGTCGGCAGGCGATAGCACGGTACGCCTGTTCGTGGACAAGACCGCCGACGAGGATTGCTCGATTACCGAAACGTTCAACCGGCACGCAGCAGAAGTGGAGGCTGACCCGTCTGCGGGAAAGGACGCGCCTGCGGAGATTGCTGTCGCGATTCTCGGAACGACCAAACTCGAACATCCTCGCCTCGCGCCGGATGCCGTGACGGTGCTCGAAGCGGGTGCCGTTGCGGACAACCCTGACATTGCTGGCCTTGTCAATGACATTCCCGTGCCGGCCGACACTGCGGTGATCAGCGTGGCCGAGGCGTTTATCGCTGACGGTGCGGTGCATATTAACCTGCTCAACATTGACGACTTGTGGGAGGGTGCAGAAAGTGACGGGCAGCGTATCGCAAGCATCATTGTTGGAAACGCGCTGCGGTTTATTGAACGCGGGCGCGCGAACATTGCGCTTGTGCTGTCGGAAGGCGGCACGAAGTACTCGCTTTTGGTCGCTCCGCTCAACACCGCAGCGTCCTTGTATGAGGGACTCGACATGTTGAGCAAGGAGGAGTGTTCGCAGGTGTTGCGGTTCGCCAATTTGACCAGTGCTGCGGAGTGGGTTGTCCTGCGCGATACACCGCTTCTGGCTCGCTGGGAGAAGGGTACCCCCGAGCGTTCGCCCGAGGAGCCGTAGGCTACACTTGCCTGGTCCACCTAGAAGAATTCGAAAAGGAGTCAATTGTCATGGCAGAAAGCACCTACACGCCCCGTCCCGTATCGAGCGTGCTCATTGCGGTCTACGACCCGGTCACCGCTGACACCGTCGCGTTTTCCGGCCACGAACATGAACTCACGCACAGTGTTGAGATGTCGGCCAGGGACAAGCGCGAAGTTATCTCGTTTGCGAATCGGATTGCCGGATTGCGCCGCGGACCGGTACTCGTTTCGTTGGTGCTTCGCGACGGTGAGCTCGAGGCGCAGTCCTTTGCGATGTCCGGTGCGGTGACTCACCAGTCGCCGATTGAGGTGCATCGAAGTGTGCTGTCGGGTGATCTAAAAGGCGAGAGGGAAGACCTCGATAACTCCTGGGGCAAGGCACTTACCGGCGTGCTTGAGAAGATGCTGCCTTAATTTTCCTGGCCGGCACGGGGCAAGTAGGCGGCGCCGAATAGTCTTCCTGTTGTTCAGCCAACTGCTCGATACGGAAGGAAGCCCCATGGCACCTCGGAAAAATACCGCACACAGGCCAAGCCAGGCCCACCTCGAATTTGTCACAACCAAGGATGGCAGGCGCGTAAGAAACACGGCGTTTACCGGCAAGGCAGGAAAGACATCGAGGTCTTCCGCCACGAGTGTCGCCCCGAAGTCCGCGACGGAATCCGCGGCGGTCAGCGAGGCGGAGGAGATGGTCACCTCGGCACTGTCACACTTGTCGCCAGGCAGAGGAAACGACGGACTTGCCGAAATGGTCAAGGAAGGCACGTCCGTCACCTCTTCTGACGGCAGTGTCTCGGCTGCGAAATTCATCAAGCCAGTGCGTGTGTACGCCTCGTCCGGAAGGCATTACAACGTTGAAAGCGTCCACGTTGTCGATGACCTCTCTGACGGTGACGCTGCTATTGCTTCTCTTGCCGAGTCGTTCGAGTCAGTCAAGGTGAAAAAGGGGAGGAAGGGGACTAGACCTTCGCAGGTAGGAGGCCGTAGCAAGCGCCTTGTTGTTACACCGAATGGGGAATACGTCGTGGATTCCGGAACGTGGACCAGTCCGCTCAACGGGTCGGAGATCGCGACGAGTTCCACCGTCGCGCTCGACAACGATGAATGGGTCAATGACGGCCATGCCGATCAGGGAGATAGCGCAAGTCTTGCCAGGCTGATGGCAGAGGAGGTAGTAAGAGCCGAGAGCGAGCGGTAGTGCCGTACGCCGGGAGAAACTGCTTTTCGAGTCGGGCTTCCGACTCGTGAACCGCTTCGTCCACCAAAATGCGCCAAGGGCCACCCCGCCTTTGAGGTGCGGGGCTTCACTGCTGCGGGACACCCGAGTAAGCCAACAGGTACAACCAGGCGCAGCGCCAGAAGCCTCGCCACCCGATTCGTCCCCCGTCTCGGGGGCTCGACCCGACTGGCCGCCTATCGAACCGGCGTGCTCATCCCACTCGTCTTGCTGGCCTTCGCCTCCAAGTCGAGCCCCGATTCGGCCCCGCGATAGGGCACCTGCCGCGGATAGTCTCACCCAAGTAGCGCACACTCTCAGACTCAGAATCCAGGAGGACAAGACATGAACCCAAGATCAAAAATGGTCAACTGCCCGCTTTCGGACAGGTGTGACAGTGTAGGCAAAAAGCACGAGGCGAATTCGGGCATTCTGCGCCGGCACACCGAGCAGGCTAAGCGCGAGGCGGGTGCCGCATCGCCGCTCGGTGCGAACCTCGCTCCGAAGGCCGTTTCGGGACTCACCTCCGACGATGACCTAGAGCGCTACGAGGAGTTCATCGACAACGCCGGCGTGGACTATTGGCTCGATGACTACAAGGGCATCGTGATGGTGCGCAGCGACGGCCGGCAGATCGACATGTCTAAAAACGTCGCCGAGGACTTCACCGGTGGGCCTTCGGATAGTCCGGCGTTTGCCACCGCCTTTATCTCGATGCTCGACACTTACCGCGAATACAACGAAGCAGACTCGGTACTTGAGGCCGTTGATTACGCCCTGGAGCAAACAGGGTCGCCGATGAGCCGAAGGGATCTCGCCGATGTCGTTGCGACTGGACGAAACGTTCATGCGGTGCGGGACTTCATGCCGGATGATGCCATGGAGTTCACCTCGTGGTACCGGGACGCTATTAACGAGGCTCACGAGGCCGGTACACACGACGATGAGCGCAGACTCGGTTTCAAAGTTCTTGACGAGGCGCGAGCCCGCAAGAACATCGAGATCGAAACCATGGACTATGACTGGAGAACCGACAGGACTTCAGTGTCGTTGTCCGACCCGAACGGCAACGTCTATGAATTCTCTTCGCTGAAAAGGCCGGGAGACGAGGGAAGACAGTCCCCGGAGGAGATCATCGGGCAGGCCGTTGCTCGGCGCTCTATGGTCTCCCTGGACCGCAAAAACCCCGAGTTCAAGTCAATCAGCGAGAACCAGGCGGGTGAGTACTTCCTCGCGAATGTGGGAGCGAGGCCTGAAAACGTCCAGGCCTACCGGAAGGCGTACATCAGGGCGCGCCAGATCACCGGTGTGCGCCGTTTGGGACATGAGTTTCTCGGCTAAACTCGGCCGCGTCCGCGAAGCCCCGCGCAGTGCGTGTGCGGGGTATTTTTCTTGCCGGCCTACAATGGGGTTCATCAAGGTGCGCCACAAGGAGGCCTAGACAGGTGCAAGAACATGAGAACGAGGAGAGGCAGGACATGAAAAAGCCAACCCAAGACACCGCCGTCGCGGCAGTCGTTGAGATCGCCGGTTCGGTAATCGACGTGACACTTCTGCGCGGAACCGACAGTGTGGGACTGATCTTCGGACACGACGAGGCCAGGAATCTACTGGCGTGGACGTATGGAGGAGTAGGCAGTTCGGACATCTACCGTCGTTTTGTTGTCGTGGTCGTTGACTGCGAGACGAAGCATGCTTGGCTGTCTTCCGTGTTCGAGCCCATGGCAAACCGCATGAGTCCAGTTGCCGCCTACCGACTGCTCCTTGCCCACCAGGACTGGGACCAGTTCGAGTCCTCCGGTAGAGTTCCCGCCTCGGTTGTCGATGCGCTTGTCGAAGCGGGGGGCGACTCGGGATCTAGCACCGACGGGTTCTTTGACGAGAAGATTGCGGACACGGCAGGTTGCGAGAGGATTTTCCGCGGCCCGGCCAGGTTGCTCGACAACCCCCTTCGCGAGGAGATCAGCGAATCGGCCTGGTACTCGATTGGCGTTCCGACAGGCGTTGCTGCGAACGTGACGGTAGACGATGGGGAAGTTGCCGACATCTCGCACGTTGACTTTTTCGAGATCGATGTCAAAGGCGACAAGCGCTTGAAGGAGCACCTTATCGACAACGTCAAGACCTTCGTCTCCAACTACGTTGATAGCGGCACGTTTGCCATTGGGCTGGTGGCCAGTGCTACGGGCGACCTCGTCGCAGTAGGCCTTCCAGGTCAAGGCAGGGCTGCGTCGCTTAAGGCAATGGCGGCCGCTGCAAGGGAGTTAGGACCAGGTCACTTCTCCAGGGGCGAGATTGGCGCTATTGAGGCGGCGGCTGACCATTTTGACGAAGCCAGCGGGATTGTCCTTACCGTCGGGGAGGGCTACTAGGGTTCCGCTTCGGGGGGGTCGTTTCGGTACCCGCGGCGGGTTTCATTGCGGTGTTCGAAACGGCGGTTTCTGGCCCCGGTTGAGTCGTGAACGAAAAATGGCGGGGAGGCATTTCCTGGCCTCCCCGCCTTCCTTCTGCCCCTAGCGGTGTTCGGTCATTCCCCAGATCAACGAACGGGAGATGTAGAACGCTGCGAGGCCGAGTTCGCCGGGGTGGATCACATACGTTCCGTGGTCTTCCGTCTCCGCAGACACATCGGGGGTAGCGGTAAGCAGAAGGTTGTAGGAGCCGTCTTCCTGGCGGGTGAATTCAGCGATGGTGATAATGCCCTCGAACGATGCGACCACCGTTTTGTGGGCAATGTCCTTCGATGCCTTGAAGTAGGTGTCGAGTACACGGCCAAGCGCCTTGATCGACTTCTCCGACTCGACGTCGTGGGCGGTGACAAAGGCATCGTTCAGGTTGTAGGAGGTCAGAAACACCAGCGAGTCGAGCGCCTCTACCTCGCCGCCCAGGTCGCACATCTCGGCCAGGTACTCAACATCGTCGTAGGAGTACGGCAGTTCGTCCTCCTCGAACGCCTCCCAGGAAAGGAAGGTGTCATTGCCTGCTGCTGCGTTGGCGATGACCTTTGCCACCGCCTTGTTGAGCGCAACCTCGTCGGCAGCGTCCTCGAACTCTTCGATGTACGCCGAGATGTAGTCGGCGCTGCCGACCTGGGAGAACTTCACGCAACGACGGCCACCTTCAAGGTTGTAGATCCGGCCGGCGTAGACAACGTTCTCGCCGTCTCCGTCGGTCGTGGCGACGAAGATACGGTCAACGAAGTACTTGGAGACGCTTTCGAACGCCTCGATGACCGCCTCGGCGTTCTCTTCGTTGAACGGGACGTTGGCCGAGATGTACACGCCGGAGTAACGGCGGGCGACATAGACGTTCTTGCTGATGCGGTCGGCCTCGCTCGATGCGGTGGGGATCGACAGGGCGGTGACGTTCTCGTGGTTGAGCAGCATTTCTTCTCCTTGTGGTGGTCGGTCGCTGTTCTGCCTTAGACAATACCGCAGTTTCACGAAGGTGTAGGAATGCTACCCCCGTCCGGGTGGATACTTTTTGGCAGGTGGTAACTTTAAGTGCCGAGAAACATCTGCAACAACAAGGAGAAGCGCATGGGCGACCTCGATATTGCCAGGGGTGCCACAGTTGACATCTCGGGCGGGAAGATCTCCCGCGTCCGGGTCTTCGAGGGCTACCCAAGGGCGTACAAGACTAGGGAGACGTCTGCTGACGGCGGCCTCATGTTCGACCAGGCAAATGCGGACATGTTCCGCCTCGCGACGGCTATCGCGATGACCGCCGACGCGAATTTCGGGTCGGGAACCGTCTCTGTCGTTGCCGACTTTGAACGCGGCTCTCTGTGGTCGTGGAAGTCTAAGGTGCCGGTAAACGGCAGTCGTTGGTACGACCGTGCAGTGTCGCAAGACACCTACGGTCAGGAACCCGTGTACACAGAGGGAGACAGCGGAGGCGTTGCCGTGTATGCCAGAGAGGCTATGAGGCTGATGGAGCGCCTAGACATGTCCGGCATTGCTCTCGAAAACACTCCGCGGGACGCTCCTGACGAACCGTCGCGGAGGTTCGTTGGCGTATCCGTTGAGATGGTCAACGGAGAGGTCTCCGAAGGTCTTGTCTACCGCGGACACCCCGAGGCAAGGGAATTGGCCGCAGGGTCGTTCCGGCCAAAGAGAGGAGGTAGTCGCGACTACAGCGCAAGGCAAGACGTTGCCGACGTCGCAATGGCTCTCGCCTCGATGACCGAACCGGCGCTCGAGACGGGGCGCGCGTCGGTGGTGGTGGATACCAAGGAGGAACTGGCCTGGGTCTTTCGCAAAGACGGCGATGTCCCGCCTGGCGTTGTTTCGGGAAGGCAGTGGTACCAGGACACCGTTTCGAGTATCGATTCGGGAGACGCTGCGTGGTCCGGTCAGGACGAGGTGGAGGTGGAAGGGTTCGCGTTTTCCGAGGAGGACATTCAGCGCCTAGTTTCGCTAATCAGGGACACAAGTGCGTTCCCTATCGAGCCAGTGTAGGGGTTAGGTGGTGCGGACCCGCCCCCAAGGTCTCGGGAGTGGTCAGGACGGAATTTTTCGCGCGGACAGATAGTGGTGAATCAGATTGGAAGTTCTTTGGAGGAGCGCATAGGGTCGGTGCCCTCCGTAGTTCGCCACGTTCCCGCGGTGAAGTTCCGTGTAAGGGATGAAGGACGCGCTATCTTCACGCAGCCTATTGGCGAAAACCCAGAGCGCGTCCCGTGTAGATCGGAGCACAACTTCCGGGTCCGACACGGGAGTAAACGACCAGTCACCGTTGTTCAAGATGTACTTGCGAAGGTCCTCTCTTACTCTCGGGCCGGTTTCCGTTCCGAAGGCATCTTCTCTCTTTTCTCGCACAAGGCACTCTGCCGAGGCGTGAAATATGGCGGGAAATATCCCGTCCGTTCGAACGACTTGCTCGCCGGAGAATGCTTTCTCCAAAGTCTTGAACGAGAGGTGGATATTCCTCCTCGCCGGCCGCCGCGTTTCTCTCGGGTTTGAAATCATGTCGCAGTAGATTTGCCGAGGCCTAGACGTCGTTGGAGCGCGGTGGATGTCTGGGTGCCTGCGGACGATCTCCCTTAGTTTGTGAACCTCATGCTCCGCAGAGGGGAACTGCTCAGATAGGTAGGCATCGTAGGACATGACGGAAATTACCGCGTCAATAGTCTGTGACCACGGAGCCATCCTCATCAGCATTTTTGAGGCCGCCGTAAGACGGTCCCTGTCGTGGATCGCCGCGACGCAGTACCAACTACAGAAGTGCAACAGCGATTCGTCTATGTCTCCCATGTTCATCCGGGAGCGCACTTCCTCTACTGCCATCAGAATCCATATCGTTGGCTCGTCGGCATCAGAAAGAAACTCTCTCAGTGAGGGAACGGGGACCGCCACGGTTTTCTCCTCTCGATTTCTTACCCCGCCTGTTTCTGGCGGGACGTGCTGGTCACCAAGGTATCACGCGCTGAATTTTGTTCCCCATGCGGGGGGGTGGCGGACTCCCGTTTTTGCTACTGTTCCCTCGGCTGTGCAGTACGGGATTCTTGGCAGGGTGAAAGCAACACTTGTCGCCCACCCAAGGGTTACTGTGCTGAAACAGAATGTCGCAACCACTGCCACCTGTGTTTGTGGCGTGAAAACACACCACGACGTCTCCAAGCGGACGTTCTCGTGTCCCTCCTGTGGATACACAGATAACCGTGACGTTCACGCCGCAAAGAACATGTACCGCCTGGCAGCGCCAGAAAATATCAAGGAAAAGACGGCTGTGGAACGCAGTCAAACTCCTGTGGAGATGGGTGTAAGTCGCTTTGAGAGGGAACCGCAGGGCTCCCCGACAAAGTGCGATCCGTCGTTGAAGCAGGAAGCGGAACGGTCTTTAGCCGTTTCGTAGTTCACAACGTCCCGGAGTCGCGCTACCTGCGCTCAACCATTGCCCGCGCCCTGGCTGGCCACGACGTGCTGAGCACCGCTCGCTTTCGAGGCGAGTTCTATCGGCGTAAGCATCTCGGTTGACGGCGACGAGGTGTACTTCACGAAGCACTTCGCCGATGGTTCTATCCAGGCCGGCACGCTTGCGGACGAGATCATCACAATCCCCGTTGTTGCTAATGCGGTCAAGCGCCAATTCGGCCTTGTCGATCACTTCAATGCGGCCATCGTCATCGACGGAGTTTATGAGGGTGTGCTCTTGTACGTCGATGAAGGCGAACACCGTTCCGTCAGTGACCACGAGGCGTTCGAGATCGCCAAGGGCCGGCACATGCGGATCATCGGCACCGCAGAAAAGGCGGATGCCCCGTCGCGAGAACCCGCTTAGGTTCCCGCTTCGCGCCCCGTTTCGGAAATCGGAACGGGGCACTTTCGTTCTCCGAGTTCACTCTAGAAAGGCAGCACTGGTACACTAAGGTTGGATTGAAATTTTAGATGCCAAAAACCAAGGAGAGGGACTTATGGACAACAACGTTGCTGCCGTGCTGATCGACCTGCACAAGACCGGAAAGTACGAGGGGTTTATCCGAGGCGGGCAGGCTCCGCTGGAGAAGAACGACAAGACCGGCCTGCGCTTGAGCCGGATTGCCCGCGACATCGTTGGTGCCGATAACACGGAGGACGAAGCGCTTGTTGTCGTAGCCAACACGTTCGATGACGAGATCTGGGCATTCCCCGAAGGTGCCCTATTCGACAAGGGCACGCCGCTTGAGGAGATTGCCGAAAGGGTTACCGCGTCTGGGTTCCCGGATTGGAGGCCTGCCCTGGGGGATACCGTTTCGGAAAGCGAGATCGGACTGTTTTTCTTCAGTGCGGAAAATGGACAGGAGTTGCTTCTGCTCCTCGACGGAAACGACGACCCGAGGCACCAGGAGTACTTCAAGCACGCGCTCAACAAGAAGGTGGCCGCAGAGGGCAAGTACGTTATCGACCGCGGTGTCAGTGCCGCGGAGGACAGCGATATGTCCCGGGAGATCGCAAAGGCGGTTCGAGGCCTCAACGTCGGATCGTTTCACGTCAGGGGGATCGCCGCGAAATTCGTCATTGGCACCGACGAGCGCCTTCTGAATCTTCGGGGCTACAAAGCGTTTGCCGGCCCGCAAGAGTGCTACCTCACGGACAGATGTACCGACTTTGTGCTCAAGTCGTTCAATCGGTATATCTCCAGCGTTGTGAGTTCCGGTTACGTCAACGCCGTTGCGCTCTACGATTCGGAGTTCGATGCGTGGGCCATCTACTTGCACGATGCCTCGAACAACCAGACGTTGGCATCCTCGTACGTCGAATCGGTGAGTTTGTTTGCCCGTCGCAGGATTACCGACAAAGAATGGAGACAGTACCTCCGACTCGGCAGCGAGCGGGTCTCTGACGGGCAGATGTCTCTGCGGCCGCGGTACGCCTACATTTTCTAGCACCCCCGGTCGGGGGTGTGGTCTGCGCCGTCATTGCAGCATCGGATAAGATCCGAGAAGAAACATCCCCCCAGGAGAGGAACACCATGATTCGCACCGAACTTAACTTTCACGGACACCGCGAGATCCGAAACTTCGTCAGGACCAGGAACACCACCATCGACGCCGGGTATTTCGGTGCCGTACTCTCATGCGGAGCACCCTCGGGAGAGGATGCTCTCGTGTTCAGCGATGCCGGCCCCATCGGGCCGGTCGGAGACGAGTACCTGATTGTCCGTCCAGTGCTTCAGGATCTTGCTGTTATCAACGGAGACGCAGTCGATGGCGAGCCATACCGCGTTGCCGTAGCGTTTCTCACGGGCAACAAGAACCCGGACGGGTTCTACCGATTCGAGAGCGGTGATGACCTATCCGAGAGTCCATATCGGGCATACGAGGCGGCGCTTAAAGGCCTGTACCAGTCGCTTGTCGGCAGCGAGGATGCGTGGTGGCCGGAGGACGGTGTCGGCTGCGATGATGCGAAGATTGTCGCGAAAATCGACTGGGAGGAAGACACTCCTATCTTGATCGAAGGCAGCGACGGTGAGGTTCGGGAGGACATCGGAAACGATCTCGAATCGACGCTTCTCAGCCTTGCCTACATGTGCAAGCGCACCGTAATGGGCAATGTCTTTGCGCCGATTTCCGGTATTGTTGCCAGTGCTGACGGGCACACTGTCATGGAGGGGTGGAACCGCAAGTACGCTTGCTCCGGTGGCATGGCGGAGGGGGTCGATGCGCTTGTTTCCACTCATTTTGAGACCCTCAAGGACAATGAGCGCCTCGTGCTGTTTTCCGACTACTATGCCGGTATCGACTACGCCATGATTGTTGCCCTCGATGACAACGAGAACGACACGCACGCCTTCCTTAAGGCGGCCCACCAAGTGCTGCACCGCTACGGAGACGAGTACAAGACCTACGCGGTTCGCGCGCGGCTATTCCAGGAGATGTAACCGTCATGGCAGTCAAGCAGTTTACCGTGCCGAAAGACTTCGAACAGGCTATTCGTCTGGTGTTGGAAAAGATCGCGCCGAAGGATCAGCGAAACGACGATGCCCCGTTTGTCTGGGTCGTATTCGACGCGACTTCCGACCCGAACCGCGAGCCGGAGTGCGTGACGTACGCCGGAGCGGAAGGCGTGTCGTACGACCGGACGAAGTGGCACGAGTACTTCCTGTGGCCGATGCTGTTTACCGAGGCCGCAAAACGCGGTGTTGAGTTCGTCGCATCTATGCGAGCCACCGTCGTTGACTATCTCAGTCCGAGAGGTCGAGTCGTTGTCCGGTTCGAGACCGATTCGGATATGTCGTACAGCCCACAGCGCAGCATAGACCGCCTCGGCAGCGACCTGATTATGCGCCAAGGGGACAAGAAGGCCCCTGCATGGAGAAGGGGAGGGGAGGTTCCCTCCTCTGTCATGGGGGTGCGCCTGGAGGGCATCAGGCCGGTGGAGTCTGGCGACCTTGGTGTCGGGGATGGTCATTACCGTCCGTTCGCGGAGGACCTTCTGCCGGGCAGCCCCAGCAACGGTAGGGGCAACCACGTCACCGGAATCATCAGGACCGTTGAACTCGACGGCACTTGGGTGTTCCATACGTTTGACGGGACGGGCAACGCTCCGGTGCGCCATACGTCTGTGCCAAAAGGACCTGCCGGCGAATGGTTCTCCACGGTCGCAAGGAGCATGCTAAAAAACCCTGTCTCCAAACACTTTGCGTTCGCGGTATTCGACTTCGAAAACGACACGTATATGTGGGGCGCAATGGATGCAAAGATGTCCTACATGTCTGTGGAGCGGATGTACGCACTCGCAGTGCTTGCGCTCCGCGGGGACAAGGCGAGCGAGTACGACCGGGATTTAGCGCTTGGCAATGTATCGCTGTTGCCTAGAATGGACACGAGCGCAGGCCACGATGACGGTCTGAGGGTGAAAAAGATCAGCGATGAAAACCCGCTGTTTGGCTAGGTGCGCTAGTCGACCGAGCGAGAGGATTCAAAAGAAGTGCCGAAGATGACTGTGAAGTCCACTCCGTGGAGGACCGACAACCCGGAGCGCGATGTCTATAGCGTGCTGATTACGCTTACTCGCACCGAAGACCGGGTTGAGGTCTGCACCGGGGTGCGTGACGTGCAGTACTATGACGACCTGACCCGACGCCAGATATACGACCTCGCCTGGCTTGCACGGGGTCTAGGAGCGTCTCTCATGCCCGAGCTGGAGGAACTCCGGGTTCTTGTCCTCTCGCACGCTGATACGTGCTCCGAGGCCATTGTGGCGACCGAATACGACTGCCTCAACGACTTCGAGGCCAGGAAGAAGATGGCCGCCGCGGCGCTCGCCACGGAAGTAGACAACACTGATGATTTCACGAACTCGGAGTGGAACCTCATGCGTGTCGCACAGGAGGCGTTCGAGCGCTTCTGGGAAGACGAATGGGCACTCGGTTCGTCTATCGCGTCGGAAATCTACCGCGCCACCGGCGTGAGCCGGGATGACATCGTCAAGATTGACGAGGGGGACATCAAGGATCTGTGCCCTTCGCTCGGCGTCCAAGAGCCCGGTTCGGGCAAGAGGTTTTTCGGCGGGGCCATCGAAGTGGATTCCGGCACGGTCACCGGAGTGAAGATCGAAGTGCAATCCAACGAGTGGGATGTGAAAGACCCCGTGCTCGAGCGCCTGCTGCGAGAAGTGGCGCTGGACCAAGACGGCCTTGGCGAGCACTTTACGGTGTGCTTGATTGTTGACTCGCTTACCGGCACGTACTCCGTGACGGGTTACCGTGGCGGGTTCCGTGTCGGGGGAGTATACGGGGCGTTTTCTCACTCGCTGGTGCTCACAAAAGGCCGTGAATTGACGTCCGAGTTCAAGGACATGCAACTGTATGGACTTCGCCTGCTGCTGGGAGCGAAGGACGACTAACCCCGCACGGGGGTAGGGCTATTGAACCTATGTGTACCTCCTGTATGGTTGTGTCCAGAAAGACCACCACACAAGAGAGGGAGACCATGGAGGCAATGGAGTACATGCCAGAGGAGAACGCCACCTGGCGTAAGGCAGAAGAGGTGCTGTACGCGTACCTCAGGGAGCGCTTCTCGAAGTCCGGCAAGTCTGGGCTGGGGCATTTTGGCCTGGTGTTTTCCGAAACGGAACACGCTACGAACATCGCACTGTTTGCCGGGGCGGAACAGATCGAGGTCACGAAGTTCGACATGGCCGAGCTCAAGGCGCTGAAGTCCAATGTCCTGCCCGAGGTAGAGGCGTTTGTCTTTGTCTACGACTTCCGCTCGGGGGAGCGCTTTATGAGGGGTTCCGCTCCATACGCATTCGCCCCGGAGGTCTACGAGTCCGCGGTGGACACTTTGTATGCGCGCATGTGGAACACGTCCGACATCCTTGGTCGGAAAATCAACAACGGCTGCAACCCGGTGTCTGACAACATCCATCAGCGCGACGTGACGCTGTACGAGGTAAACGAGGCCGGGTCTGGCGACCCGCTTCTCAAGGAGCAGGAGTCGCTGAAGTGGGTCATTGGCGAGCACGAGGACATGTTCAACCGGGCGACACGCATGCTCGGCCTAGTCTCTGCCGGAGACAGCGACCAGGTCTACGAGTGCCGGGTCGGAAAGCACTACTTCGATGCCTCCAGAACGGAGAGGAACCAGCACCTTGTCAGGGAGTTTCTGAAGAAGAAAGACGGCTACAACCTTGACGGCAACGACTACTTCGTCACGGTGTTCGATCCGGCGAACGCGACGAGTGTCGTTGCGGTGGTGGAGAGCCCGCGCAACGCAGGGACACCGGAGTCCATGGCAAAGGTAGTCAACGAACTTCTTAAAAACCAGACGCTTGGGGAGAAGTTCGCGATCAGGAAGGCCGCTGGACTGTTCTAAGGCGTCCGCCCCGCAGCGAGTCTCGTTCCGCCACCCGCCTCGGGGTCCGCTGCGGAAGGGCTTCTGTGACACCCCCTGAAAGGCGTAGAGACCGCCTCCTGAAACGCCGAAACGCCCACCGATTCGAACAACGATTCGGTGGGCGTTTCTTTGTGCCCTAGAAGAAGAATACAGACTCCCCGTCGATGATGAAGGTGAATCCGAGGAGGCGGTAGATGGAAAGCATCACGAACACGGCCACCACTGCCGCAAACCCGACTACCGCGCCGGGGGTGAGCGTGACGTTGTGCAGTCCTGCCCTTGCCGCGAGCGGGTTCACCGACGAGAAAAACCGGCCAATGCAGGCGGTGTTCTCGTGCCTAGCGTGCGGCGAAGCGCTCAACGCAGACCTTAATGCTGCCCTGGTCATTCGTGACCGCGGGGTAGCGCAACTTGGCCCTGGGACGCAGGGTGACTGGACGAAGCAGGCCGACACGGTTCCTACGGAGCCGAGCAGGGGCGACGTCAACCTACAGACTGCCTTGTTTAGGTAGTGCTGGAATCTTCGTCCGTGAGGGCGGGGAGGACGTCAAGCGAGCATCGGCACGATGCCCGCTGCGGCATTTGGAGCCCAGAGGAAGACAAGAGCCGTTGCAATCGGGGCTAAAAGAAGCGTGAAGAATACTGGCGCGCTAAGAGGTGCCCCGGCCGCGGCGAAGATTGAAGATGCGAAGATGGCGAAAGCGAAACGGGAAATCGTCTCGCTGCCCGAGTCGGTAGCCGGGGCGTATTCCTCCTGTAGTGCGTACACGGGGCTTCTGTTCTCCTTCTGGTGTTTCGAGTGCGGCAATAACCCTACAGCACTTGCCCAGCCCCGACGGCACGAAACGTCTGCCGATGTGGTTTCCGGTCCGGTAAGCGGGACGGATCGAGAAGCGTCTAGGCCACGCCTTAGCGGGTGTGCCGCAAAGGTTTCCCCGGCAGGTATGATGGTCGTGAAATCGGGTGTTTCCCGGGTAGTCCAAGACACGAGAAGGTGGAAGAATATGCAGGGTGAAACAGAGCACACGAGACAGGCGGCGGCCGCTGTCATGCGTGATTCGCTCGACGCTGGCGCCAAGTCGAAGATCCGTGGTGCTTGTGCGGTGGTCGTGAAGGAAAACGGCTCGGTAGATGTTGTCACCGGATTCGACGGATTTGGCGGGACTTCTGCTGACGAGTTCCCAATCGGAAACGAGGCGAGACGGGCACTTGTCGATATTGTCCTCGACACGCTCGGTTCCCCGTCCAAGTCGATGGTGTCTATTGCGCTAGATGCCGAGACTGGAGAGCACTCGGTTTTCCTGTCAGCCCCGGGTGAGTCAGACCCGGAGGGACACTACGAGATCGCGGCGCAAGATTTGATCGACGCCAGCCGCATCATGGAGCACGGGGAGGAAAAGACAGACGTCGTCCCCGAAGCGGGAGAGACCGACACGGAATCCGAGGCGGACAACGAAGCGGAATACGAGACGGAAGAAGATGCCGCCTCTGTCGATGGCGCAGTGATCGACACCGACCCTGCCGACGAGCAGGATGCCCCAGACTTTGGCACTGCCGACGATGGCCCTAGCGCCCTGGCCGGCGAGGTCGAACCAGACGAGGACACTGAGTCCTCTGCGGATACCGACGCAGGTGCTAGCGAGAATCTCTTGCCCTCCGCCGATAAGACTCCAGAGCATGGCGAGAGCGAAAGCGAGCCTGACAGCGACGATCCGGAAGTCCCAGCCTCTGATGACGAAGATGGCACCCAGGGGGACATCGAAAGTACTGGCAGTAACGATGTTTCCCGCGAGTCCGCGTTTCGGGAAACCGGATCGGAAACCGTTGCGGAACTCGCTGTGATTATCGCGGCGCAGTCCGCGGAGAAGGACATTCTTTCCGCAGGTGCCGAAGACCTTCGCTCGTTTACGTTCATGCACTCCACCGAGCCTGGAGATAAGCCGACTGGTGCCGTGGACGCAGGCGGATTCGTTTCAACATTCGACCCGTCCGACGAGACGGCTCAAGCGCTGCGGGACATCGTTGCGTCAAGCGGGCTTGACAACGAGGATTTCATGCTCGTGCAGGTCTCCGGCGACGTTGCTACAGGAGAGGTGACCTACCACATTCGAAACGCCTCCAGCGGGGCTGATGTCGCCTCTTCCGACGACATTGACGGGGACGAGAAGAACACTGGTAGCGAGCAGTTTATCGAGAACGAAGGGACTGATGACAGCGGTATCGAGCATGTCGATCCAGCGCCTTCTCGAACCGGGGGCTCGACGCTGTGGTCTCCCGTTGCGACTACCGACACGGAAGACGATTCGGTACCCCGTGACGAGGTCGAGGACGGCCGGCCAGAGCATGACTCCAGAGACGATGACGCAGAATCCGGGGCTGGAACGGATGAGGTAGTGCCAGCAGGTGACGACCTGACGGCCGAAGGCGACTTAGACGGCGACTCCGGCAAGGCTGACTTGGCAGATGAGATGCAGGAGGAGTTTGACTCCGAGGGCAGTGCGACTGACGGCCGCGAGGAAAACACCTTCGGTGTCGCTGGACACGACACTCTGGATTCCGAAGACAGTGAGCCGGAAGAGGGGGATTCCCAAGACGAGCCGGTGCAGACGGCGCTCTTTGATGCCGAACCAGGACAGGAGGAGAAGGCCGCTGACGCTGACAGCGAAGTTGCAGAGGGCGTTTCGGGCACGGAGAGCAAACAGGACTCGAGCGACGGGCAACTCTCGATCCTCAATGAAGGCCTTGATTCCGACACGAGGACTCCCGACCCGGTTCTCGAAACGGGAGAAGAGCACGACGAGGCAGACGATGACTGGTTGAGCCCCATGCTTGATGATCTCAGCGATTCCATTGCAAAGGCCAGCGAAGACTCCGGGCGCGCACTAGGCAACCCGCATGCTGCGGTGGCCTTTATTGACTTCGATGCCGGCGACGTGCATTCGCGTTCTATCTTGGATGACGGAGAGGCGTTCGACTCCGACCCGGCGACAGATGACCTCATCTACGACATTGTCCGAAGGTTGATCCTGGGCTCCACTGGTACAGAAGCGAGCGGCAAGCGCGTCGCCCATTTCTACTGCGGCGGCGACGGGTACAGGTCGATGAGCACACTCGTGCCTGATGAAGACTACGACTTCCGGGTTGACGTACGGCGAAACGCAAGGGATGTTGTTGTCAGCAAGGGATTCAAGCAGGAGCACGACGATTACGAGTCGCTGACGTCGTTTTTGTACTACGAGGTCGTTCAGGTCGAGACCATCGAGGCGCTCAAGACCCCGACTGGTTCCATTTCGGCAACCGTCTCTGACGGCTCCGTCTCGCAGGCGAAGGTGTTTGCCAACCACGAGGACGGCAGAGTCGTTGAACTTCTCGATGCCACAGATGAGATCTCCTGGAACCTGGAGAGTCTTGTCGAAGAGTACGACCGCGACGATAGCCCCGTAACGAGCATCGGAATTGGTCTCGACATGATCGACGGTTCGTCTGTGCCGTGCATTTTCCGCCAGACCACTAGCGAAGACCTTTCGCTCGCAGATGTTCACAGAGTCACGTCCGCACTGCTCGGCAAGGTCACGAAGGACACCGACGCGCAACCCGTTGAGGTGTCCGGTTCGGACATCGAAGCGGTGCTCCGGGAGAAGGGTGAACATGACACCGAGGACGCCGACTCCGAAGGCGAGTTGAGCCAGTCCTCCTCCGCTGTTGAGGAGGAGCCTGATTCCGAGGACGAGTTGGATCGAGCCCTGGCTGTCATTGACGAAGACACCAACGTCGAGGCCTCCGCTGACCATGTGGACACCGAGGCGGAAGACGTTGAGAGGGACGTTGAAAACGCTGGTAGGCATGACGTTGACCGGTCTTTCGGCGACACCGACGAGGACTACAACTCGGTGTTCGACGCCTTCGAAAGCGCTTCGATCTTGGCTATGTCGGGGCGGTCGAGTGCCCTAGAGGAAATTGCCAAGAACGCCGACATCGTTGACGAAGCCCCCGAACTGGATGACGAAGCGCTCAGGGAGATCCTGAAGAAGGGCAGGAGCGACGGCCTGTCGAGCGTCGCGAGAGAGTTCGACAACGAGACTTCCGAGGCCGGCATCGGCTACCCAGAGTCAACGCCGGGTGCCCTCCCGGACATCATCAAGAGGGCGAGTGCTGAAAACCCCATCGGCTACACGCCATACCACCTCGTAGAAGACCACGACGAGCGGGAGATGCGGTTCATCGAGGAGCCTGACGAGGACATCCATGGCGCCGACACGACCGACGATTCCACCGAGTCGGGCATCGTCTCCGGGGAAGAAGCGGGAGAGGAGAACACCGACACGGAACACCCGGCGCGAAATTCCGTTTCGGAAGTCGCGCGAGAGATCTCCGAAACGGTCTCGTCCGCTGCGGGCTCCGTGGCGAACGCCGCGGCGGAGAAGGTCTCTGCCGCAAAGCACGTCTTTGAGGTGGCCGCCGAGAAGTCCGAGCAGGAAAAAGAGGAAAAGCGCCAGATTGCCACGGCCTTGAGCAAGACTTCCAGCACCGCGGTATTTGACGAACTGCTTGGTGACGCTGTCGTGGAGATCGCGAGGTCGTACGCTGCGTCGAGCGGTGATCAGCGCATCGTCGGCGCGGTGGCGATGGACACCGGCATCTACGGGACCGCCTCGTACGGTGCGGCAGGTGTCACCGGATCGGTAAAGTCGTTTGCCCTGTCCGACGGCCCACGCAGGGCCATGGCCCAACTCCTGGAGTACGCCGGCAGAAACGCAGTGACCGTGGCCGTCGCCCTCGACATGGAGACGGGGACGAGAACCTTCGTGCTAGAGATGGATGACAGCGACCCGGCACACGCCGAGAGGCACTACCTCGTGGCCGCCGAGCACTTGGCAAAAAAGTGCGAAATCCCGACGGTGAAAAGGCCACTGTCGCTTGTAGCCGACTTGGCTCGTGACTCATCGCGCCTGGTCGGACTTGTCGTGCGCCAGTTCTCGGAGGCGACAAGGCAGGCCATGCAGCAGCGGTAGTTGCCCGCTTCGTGCCCCCGCGTCGATACCCCGTTTCGGGGGTCGGTGCGGGGGTGTTTTGCTACCCGGGTTCTCGCATTCGGTATGATCTACCCTCATACGACCCAACGTTTTGGAGAAGGGAATTTCAATGGACAGCAACGTCATTGCACGAGGCCAGGCGAGCCCCGCTTCGGCGGCGGCACAGGAGTTGATGACCAAGGTTGTCAGGGACGCCAAGAAGGCTTCTATCAGGCGCTACGACGTTATCACCGCGGGCGGTACCGCAAACCTGAAGTACGACAGTCTCGGTGTTGCAGGCGGCTTCACTGGGAACCTTGCTGACGGGTCTCGCGATTCGTTCATCCTGCAAAACGACACGCTCGACCTGCTGCTGGACTTTGCCCGCCTGACTGGCGGTTCGAACGAGAAGGTGGCCGTGTCCGTCTCGATGTTCCGCGGCGAGATCCGCTACGTTGTTTCCGCCGACACGTCTGACGAGCCGTTGTTCGACCTGTCCACGCGGGCAGAGGGTGAGTTCTGCCAGTGCGACGAGTGCTCGCGTAGCAGCGGTGAGAAGGGGGCCGGCAAGAGCGGTGTCGTCGCTCGCGTGGCCGAGTCATTCAAAAACGAAACGGCCGCTTGGGCCATGGCGCTAGAGCAGGCCTCCGAGGAGGTCGACAAGTGGCGACCTTGGCACGCGCGTCTGGTGTCCAACGAGCACGAGATGGGTGCCTGGAAGGATCTCTCCGACGAGTTGTACGAACTCGATGACATCGCGAAGTCCAGGGACGAACGGTTTGTCGGTCTCGGCTGCGAGAAGAACGACAACGGCGAAGATGCCCCGGTTGCATTCGTTGGCACTGGACGGGAAGGCGACATTCGAGTTGACGTGCCAGCCAGTGCCATGCACAGGCTGGAGAGGATGAACAAGCACTCCCACGTCACCCTGATCGTCGTGGACCGCCAGTCCGGAAACGTGTCTTCCGTCGCGACCCACGATTCGGGCACCGACGCGGAAGACACCTATCTCCGTGTTGTTAGCCGACTGGAGGCCCAGGCGCGTCGCTCCACGTCGAAGATGGGCAAGACCCGGGACTTTGCGAACCTGGTGAGCGAGGCTTTCTCGGTGGCCGCTAAGCGCCATAGGGAGATCAAGCGCAATGGAGCGCACCTGGACTAGCAAAAGTTGAGCCCGCCCGAGGTGTCCCCGAGAGGGGGTGCTATTTGGGCGGGTTTTTGCGCTTCCTTAAGATGGGAACTGCACCCAGTAGTCTAGGCAAAGGAGACACCACAGTGCGAACGACAATGACCCCGGGGCACGACTTTGAAAAGGCGCTTCGCGAGTTTGACGGGGAGCGGCTTGAGCGCGGAAGGTTTGTCTACTTCGGCGCTCCCTCGGATCAGCCAAGCGAGCAGGTCAAAGGTGCCCAGCGTCTCGCCAAGGAGAAGTATGCCCTTCGCGTTACCGCGTCACCCAGGCGAGGTGGTACCTTCTCCCTTGTGAACACGGGGACAGGCCTTGTCACCGACGTTCCAACAGGGGACATCAAACGCCTGATCGTGGACGTTGTCGGCGCGGAGAAGTTCATCGCCGACGAGGAAGTCCCGGAAGGCGCAACGGAGTTCCACCTGACCGAACGCTTCCCGGGGTAGGACAGCCTAGAGCCGCGCCCCCCGTTCCGATTTCCGGAACGGGGGGCGCTTCGTTTCGCTCGGCCTCCCGTCAATCCTCGGCAGTTTCGCACAAGTTCAACGAGTCGCCCAGGAGCCGTTTTAAGCGGTTAAAAGCCCCGGGGTGTGCAATGACACTTTCCGGGGCTTGAAAGGCCGTCAGCGGCCTGTTGCGGCCCCTTTCGGGGCCGTTTCGGACCTACGCCTCGTACTCCGCGACGAGTTCCGCGCCGTTCTCGCCGTTGACCGTCTCGTTTGCCAGGTCGTGGTAGTACTCGTCAATCTCCTGCTCGGTCAGATCATCGAAGTCATCGGTGTCGATGACGATAGTCCACACGCTAAGCGTGGTGCCCTCGGTGACGCGCTCCTTCTCGGCCTCGAATTCCTTCTTCGCCTCGTCAACCGAATCGAAGAACGTAGCGCCGAGCATTGCGCCCTCGTAGGAGAGAATCGTAACTTCCTTGAAACCGTTGTCCTGCATTATGTTTTCCTTTCCTGTGGTGTGTACATACGTCATATTAGCCCCGCCTCACACCTTGCACAAATTGGCACCCCCGCCCGGGGGTAGGGGGCTAAAACACGGGGAAGTACAGGACAAACAGGGCGACAGATACCACGAGGTCGGGGACTAACGAGGCACCGAGAATGTGCCGTTGGTTGACCTCTCTGCCGAGTTTTACGGCGGAGAAAACAGGCCACACCACAAGTGCTACCGCGCAGAAGGCGTAGAACCAGTTGACTCGTGTCATCACGCCTGGGTGGCTTTTGTCGATAAGCCACGCAATGGCGAAGACGGTAAGGGAAAACGCTATGGACATAACGTATGCGTACCCCGAAACGGTGTCCGCTTCGGGGCCCCGCTGCGGGGAAATAGCCCCGCTTTCCCTGTCGTGAATCTTGCGGGCGGTACCCGCTTCTGTCGCGTCGAATTGATAGAGGGTGGACATGGCGTACTCCTTTCCGAATGACTCCATGTTACCCGAGCGCGGAATGCCGCCCATAGGGGACGTTGAACATGCTGCTAGGCATGAATGTATGACAATTCCGGGAGGGAAACACTGCGCCGAGACTGATGGTCGGATAGCATCACCATCGAGGGCCACGGACCGGCTCCCGACCGAACAACTTCAGGAGGCCAAAGCCAATGACTGTTGCTACCCGAAACGCCGATGAAATTGGAACGGGATTCGAGATTCTGGAGCATTTAGCGGAAAACCTCAACACGGCGTTTGTCGCCGGAGAATTTGCGTCTCCTGATATTTCCTTCTTCGTCCCGGATGACGAAAGAATGTCTTGCACCGCCCCTGCAACGGCCTCCGACTTCGACGCCGTGCGGGACATCTGGAACAACTCGGGGCGCTGGTGGTCGGAAATGGCGCTTGTTCTCGAACCGGACACCGGAGCGTTTTCCGTGTCGTTTTTCGCCTCGGGAGAAATCGCAGACTAGGGCACGAAGAAACGGCACCTGGATATTGTCCAAGTGCCGCTTAGTCTGAGAGATTGCTAGAGTTCCTTTCGCTCGATCACGCAGCCGGTTGCCCACCCCTTATCGGCAAGCCACTTTGCCCGATGCGAGACCGTTTCGGGGAGAAGCGTTGACCTCCTTTCCCGGTCGGTGAGTTCAACTCGCCCAAACGTTACGGTGTACCCGGTACGGACATCTCCGATCTCGGAGTCGAAGTATGCTCTCGCCTTGTCGTAGTCGGAAAAACCCGCTGAATCAACAACCGTGTCAGTCTCGCTTTCCGAGATGGCCACGATGTAGTGGAAGTGCGTCCCTGGGGGAGGAGCGTCGGGCTGGAAGAATGTGGTCATAGACATTGGTTTGCCTTCCTTCTACTCGGGGTCGGAGGTGTCGCCTTCATTCTCGTTGGCGGGGGTGTCTTGCGCCGGCTTGAGTGCCACCCGATTGACGGTACCGTCAAGGTCAGATACGCCCTTGATGATCGAGGCGGATTGCCCGGACAGTTCACGCTTGAGTTCGTCCAGGCCGGTGCCGCGTTCGACCTCAACCTCGTAGAGGCCGACCTCAAACTTCTCATACGCTTCCTCGCCGGCCGTCTCGGTGAACTCGTCGCATGCCTGGTCGAAGTCTTCGTACACGTCGGCTCTCGTGACGGTCATCGGATCGTTTTGCGAGACGGTGAGCAGCCGAACAATGTTGCCCTGTTCAGACATTTTTCCTCCTGTTGGAAACGGGGTTTGTCTTTCAAGACACTACATGTCGCAGGAGAAGAACGCCCATCGCGCAATCTCGAGTTGCGACCCGGAGTTCACGCATGGGTACAATAGATCAGAGATTTCCACCCTAATGTGCCAAGCGGCCGACTTGGGTATGTCCACACGCACTTGCGCAGCCACAGCCGTGGCCCGCGTGCGCTTAGGCCAGTAACTGCGTGTGGCCGAGTTCTTCAACCAGGTTCCTCATAGCACGCCCCATCGCTACACACGCGGGGTCATCTACACGTTCGTCCCGCTCGTCTCCGTCGGTAAGTATGGTCACGGACAACGTTTCTCCGTTGGGTAGGTACAGCACACCACCGTCGTGTCGGAGCCCCTCTGCCGTGCCCGTTTTGTGTGCGAACATCACTCCTGGTTTGAGGTGCCTTGCCAGGCTTCGCCGATCCGCCTGAGCACACAGCAGTATCTTCATTCGAGGGTTGGCAGACAACGCCGCTACGCAGTCGTTGTGCTCGCGGGCCGTGACCATGCTTAGCCCATCTTGGGTCGGCAATACGCTGTTCGGCACCCACTGGTCGGACCGCGCGTCCCGGTCGTGGCCGCCAACCCATGCGCGCAGACGAGACGCGGTGTAGCCCACGCGTTCGAGTTCGTCGTTGACCGCTGCGGTGCCCCCAAACGCGTCTACCACGGCGTTGGTTGCGGTGTTGTCAGACATCGCCAGCATGGACAGTACAGCGCCCTCCAATGACATCGTCACCGGCAGCGTCATGGACTTCAACACGCCGTCGCCGTCGGCAATGTGCTTTTCAGCGACGGTGACTGGCATATCCCACGCCGCCGCCCCTGCGTTCACAGCGTCGGACACGACCCCGGCGATGAACGTCTTAATCATGCTTGCACCGCTGAACACCCGCTGGTCATCGTGCCCTATATCGTGGTCTCCCACGCGGAGAGAAAATGCGTAGTGGCTGAGTTGGGAGAGACCATCCCTGACGGCGGATTCCAGGCGCTGCTTTTCGTCTGCCTCCCGTGTACCGACCAGCCCCTTGTACAAAATTGTGGTTCGTCCCGTCCCGTTCACCACAGAAAACCCGTGGCGCAGGTAGAACGGGACGGCAGACCGGAAGCCTCCGCGGGGTTGCGAGTACAAGTCGCTGTTGGCAACAATCAGGCCGCGGTATCCAGATAGGGCCGCGTATTCCGCCACCCGGTTGAGTAGTTCGGCTCCGACACCCTGCGAGCGGTATCCGGATAGGACAAGAAGATTGGTTACTTCCAAGACATCGGGAGCAAACGGCTGGCAGTAGCAAAACCCCGCGATGTCGCCGTCGGGTCCGTAGGCTACCGCCCCTGGGTACTCCACGAGACGCGCCACGGCGGCGCTATCCGGCTCGCGCAGTAACTCGTCGCGGAACAGGCGGCAGATCGGGGCAACATCGTCTTGCCCAATATGGTGGAACTGCATATCGCCGCCTTGATCGGTTGAAAACACCATGTCAGACGAATAGGCCCTCCACCGCGTGGCTGTGCTCGTCGGATGACTGCACCACCAGCGGGGCGCCCTGCCACAGCGTCCACTGGGCGGTGCATGTTTTGGTATTGCACAGGTGGTCCGCGACCACGCCGGCGGAATCGAGAATCTGCTGTTTTCTGACCTCGTGTGACCGCAGACAGAACATCGCTAGCACCTTGACCTGCTGCTCGCTTGGGTAAAGACGCTGCTTGACACTCACGGTATCTATAGTACACCATTCGTTGCGTCAGCAGTCGAGACTCGCCAGGAAAAGCGGCGCTATGTGCGGGTCCGAAGAAGGCCGCTGCGAGTTCCACTAGAGGCTGACTCGCTACCACTGCCTTTACGGACGATGCTCGCACTCGTCCATGTTTTGGTACGAGTTCTTCATCTATGAGACCTCGCTCCTTGGCGACCCGGGCACGCTCGATAAGCAGGATGTCTCCGATTCGCCAGCCGCGGCGGTTACCGATCCGGAGAACGAGACGAAAGCCGCACCGTAAGACAAGGACTAGCCCCGGAAGGAACCTTGTGCTCCCTCCGGGGCTTTTCTTCTTGGCTGGCGGTGACAACCGGCAGCGTCGCGTCTTCTAGAGGTTGAGCATCGCAGCGGAGTAGTTATCCAAATAGGCGGCCGCAACCAGGGAGCGTACAACCACTTCGGCAATGTCTACTTTCTCCCTGTCGCCGTACTGAATCGAGTATTCACCGAGGTTCATGCCATTCGAGGACGTGACAGAAAGCGCGCCCCTGTGCGCCACCGCCTTGACGAACACGTCCGAGGTCTTGGTTGCCGCGTAGATTTCCACCGGCTCGTAAAAGTCCTCGGCAAGGAACTCGTCTCGGAGCACCGACTCGAGGCCCGCCTCGGCTCCTGCCGCCTCTTTCGCAACAAGCGTGAAGTACAGCCGTCGCTCGGGGTAGAAGGCCTTGCCTGTAGCGCCGGAGTCTTCGTTCCCCAGTGCCAGGCCGACACTGCCGCGGGACAAGGCTCGCACCTCGTCCGCTGTGCGGATGGCACCCGCTACGGTATCGAGACTGTGGGGGTAGACGCTCGCATTTTCATCAACCTCGAGGTCAGCCAGGGTCTCTGAAAACGCCCTCGCTTCTCCCTCTTTTCCGATAGGGCGCGCGTAGCACAGCGCCTCGTGCTCACCATTCTCAAAAGCCATCAGGGCATGCTCGTCACTGCGGTCGAGAAGTGCCTCGTCAGGGATCTCACTCTTGTGTGCAATGGTGGCAACGGTAGTCTCCGCCTCGCTTTCGGCATCGGGGAGGAACGTAAACCCGAACACAAGATCTTTTACTACTTCCGGAACGAACAACGACTCGACAGCCTCGGCCATATCGCTCGCGAGACCAGAGGGCTCGTATTCGCCGCTCTTATCGAACTGGTACATCGTTTCGGGGGAGTGCAGGTACAAGGTGCTTCCGAACCGGGATGCGCGGACGGACTTCGTTTCGATTGTCGCCTCGGCCTCCGATGCGGTGGCGAGCACTTCGATTTCTCGTGGCGAGATTGGCATGGCAGTTCCTCTCTGTCGATTCTGGTGCGCAAGTCTAGCGCAACTGCGCCTCGGCGGCGACGTTGATCTCCTGGGCTGCAACGAGGCTGCGGACAATGAATGCGGCGAGAGCAGCGTCGCCTACATCACCGACATCGATAATGTAGCGGCCGTAGTCCTCCTTGGTCTGAGCGTCGGCAATGCGCGCGGTAAGTTCCCATTGGTCGACAAAGTACACCTCGACCAAGAGCGCGACCTCCCCTCCCTGGGAAGTGACAACAAATTCGTCCACTCGCGCGGCCTGCGGGGTGTATTCGTCGTAGAAGCGGGAGAACATATCGGACAGAGACTTCGCGGCATCCGTCGCACTTCCCGAGGATAGGCAAACGTAGGCCTTGTTCAGTGCCGCTAGTCCTCTGAGGAGAGACATGGAGTTTTCGCCTACCGAGCATGTCCATGCATCATTGTCGCTTGTCGCGATTGCCTTCACTTCACTCGGGGAGTTGATCTCGTCGTCGAGAAGCACGTCCTCGTAGTAAATGATGCAGGAGTTCCGCTCCGACTCCGCGTTTCGGACTGCCGTCTCGAAGGCCGTTGCGGTGTCCGTTCCGCCAATCACGCACGGGTAAGCAATTTGACGTCCTCCCCGTCCTCACGGACGGAGATTCCTTGTTGTTTACACAACAAGAGGTAAGCCTTGGTCTTTCGGCCTCAGCCCGTCGTTTAGGGACAACGCAACGTCCTCACGCGGTCCTTGTTTAAGCAAAGCAATTCCTGCTCCACGAATGTTCTTCGCGGCGTTTAAGTCAGCGTTTTCACTGTGCCCGCACGCAAGACAGGCGAACTCGGCCTGCGTCTTGCGGTTTTCCGGCTCCGTGTGACCGCAGACAGAACACCGCTGGGAGGTGTACGCCGCAGAACACAGCACCACCGTCGTTTTGTCCGCCAGCCTGGTTTTCAACCCACCCCAGGCGGAGCCGAGAATAGCCCTATTCAGACCACGTTTCGCAGACTGGCCGTTGGGAAGGTACTTACCCTTCTCGTCTTGCCTCGGCGCGACACGCTTCGTCATGTCCTTGACCTTGAGGTCTTCCAACACGACAACGTTGTAGGTTTCTGCGAGGTGTGTGGTTGTCTTTTCCAGCCAGTCTTTTCGCTGATTTCCGACCCTGAAGCGAACGTCAGCCATTTTGTCGAGAACCTTCTTTCGGTTTGCTGAACCCTTGGCTTTCGTGTTCAGCACCCGTTGAAGTTTTTCGTACCTGGCCTGCTGCTTCTTAGCCTTCGGCGCCTGAAACGCCTGACCGTCACTTGCCATTGCCGTCACGGAAACACCGCGGTCAATGCCGACGACACCCTGACCCGTGGTTCTCTTCGGTCTTGGCGGTGTGGTAAAGGTTACGTGCCAGCGGTTATTCCTGCACGTAATTCGCGCCGACGTAGCCTGCTGAATGTCCTCCCACTTCACCGACAGCCTGAACCTCACATACCCAAACTTCGGAATGAGTACTTCGGCGTTTCGCTTGTTTAACCTGCGGACTTGCAGGTATTTAATTGTGAAACCGCCTAAGTCAGTGTTCTTCCGCTTTTTGAAGACGGGGTAGCCGGCTCGACCCTGAAAGAAGTTCTTAAAGGCGCGGTCGAGGTCACGAAGCGCACCCTGCTGCACGTCGGAGGAACCAGCGCCAAGCCAGCCAATCTCCTTGCGGAGTTTCGCTAAGTCCTTGCACTGTGTTGTGAGGTTTATTCGAACGCCGTTTTCGCGCTCTTCTTTAGTGAGTGCCTTGCGTTGTGCCAACCCCTGGTTGTAGACGAAGCGTGCTTGACCGCAGTGCTCAGTTAGCACCTTGACCTGCTGCTCGTCTGGATAGAGCCGTTGCTTTACACTCACGGTGGCTACAGTACATCATTCTCGGCGGTTCTCGCTAGGAAAAGCGGCGCTATGCGCATGGCTGAAGAGGGCTACTGCGGGTTTCGTCAGAGGCCGAGTCGCTACCACCACGGACGGTGTTCGCGCTCGTCCATGTTTCGGTCGAACGAGGACTCGGCGTCCTCGATAACAAGTACGACCTTCTGGTCTACGCCCTCTTGCTTGCCCTCGTAGTCCGCGGACGTGATCTGGTCATATTCCACAATGGCCGCGGTGACAAGGCCGTCCTTTCAGCCGACAATGTAGCAACGATCGATGTCCGCGGCGTACAGTTTCGAAAACGCCTGGGTGAGGGTCGTATCGGTAGCGGTGATGTGGATGTTCTTTCCGTAACGGGCTCCGCGGAGGGTGTCCGTTTCGGTGGTCGCGTCGGCGTAGCGGCCGGCGGACAGCGTGTTGATTTCGTTCTCGGTGACAAATATCATGGGTCTTTCCTTCCTGTAGTGGTCTGGAGCATATTTTACGCAACCCCTGTCAAGCCGCCTAGACGTACCCCCATCGGGGGCTACTTGACGAGGTTTAGTGTCAAGTCTGATAGACAGTTTCCTGTCAGAAAAAAGTCCCGCCTACCTGAGTCAATTCGGACAGACGGGGTTTTGGTCAAGCGGGCTTGCACTGCTTACGGCAGGAAATTCGGCTTCTCCCAGTACAGCGAGCGCACCGCGTAGTATGCGACGTTGCCCACGCCGCCGCGGTAGGTCTCGTAGGTGCCAAAGTCCTCCTCACCCTCGGTGATGCTCGCCTGTCCTTCTCGGTTGGTCATCCACTCGAACTCGACGGCGACCGAACGCTTGTTGTTTGCCAGAACAATGGTGTTCACCATGCGCTCGCCGGCCTCGCCGTAGAGGTACTTAGCAAAGGCTCCCTCGACACCTGCCAGAACGTCCTCGGCGTCTTCCTCGATGTAGACGAACGCGGTCGCGCTGTCGTAGCACGCCATGGACACGCCCCCGCCGCTCCAGCGCGTGGACGGCTCGTCGGCGGAGTCTTCGAGGTTAACGAGGTGGGAAACCTCATTGGGTGCAATGGTCGGGAACAACTCGAATACCGTGTCGGAGAAGGTGTTGTTCTGGTTGTCCTCGTTCACCGCATCGACAAGCATGTCGCTGATCGCCTCGTTCACCGTCTCGACACCCGCGTCGGCACCGAGGCGACGGGAGTAGCCCGCCTCGATCTGGGCGAACACGTCTTCCATTTCGAGCACCACGATGGCCTTCGAATCGAAGTCCGGGGCGCTTGCCATGCCGAGTTCGTAGAAGAAGTGTGCTGCGTCGCAGATGATGGCAACCAGGGTGACGGGGTTTTCTCCGCAGGTGGAGAAGTAGCAGAACTCGACGTCGTTGTTGGCTACTTCGGCGTAGACCTTCGCCATGTCCTTGGCGGTGTTCTCGTCCAGACCGCGGTCGGTCGCGATGTAGACCACGCCCTCGCGCCGGGCTGCGTGGACGCTGTTGTGCTCGGCGGCCGCCTCAGCGTTACGTGCGTCGGCCAGTGCTCGGATCTCCTGCATCTTCAACATGATGTGCTCCTTGTGGTGGTAGGTGGTGGAATGTTCTGCCTTTCAATGTATCGGAAGTTGCGGGTCGGGCTCTAATCGTTACCCCTTCCGGGGGTAGCAGTGCATTCTTCGGTAGTTCCCCGTCTTGTTCGTCATGGTTTCCGACACGAAAACCGCCCCGTTTCCCGAAGCGGAAAACGGGGCGGGTAACTCCTGCTAGAACAGGTTCTTCACGCGCAGGACGTAGCGTGCGATGGTGTCGAACTGATCATCGCCATCCGCGACGGTATAGGAGCCGAAATCATCGGAACCGTCAACGGAGGTAATCTTCACGACGAGTGCGCCGTCCACCTTGGACAGCGCGACATTCACTGCCTTTTCGGTGCGCGAGAAGCAGAACGTCAGCACGAAGGGGTCCCCGTCTCGCGGTACGTACCAGGCGCGAAGTTCGCTGCTTAGCATCTGCTCGTTGGCTCCGGAATCGGAGCCGTCCTTGAGCATGGTGTAGACTCCGCCGCCCTCGTAGGACGAGGAGCAGATCCCGCCATTGCCGTCCAGTCCTGCGTCGGCGTAGGAGCCTCGGCAGAGGATGTAGGCATCAATAGAGCACTTTCGGGTGAGAGATTTGACCTGGATGCCCCCTTCGACGGTCTCTTGCGTACCACCGTTCAGCGCAAGGTCGATTGCGTCGGTCAGGGTCTGGGTGCGAGCGTCGAGCATCTTGTCATTGCGGTAGACTCCGACGCATTCCCCGTCGCCACGGAAGACGGCGAAGAACTCCTCGCTGTCGCCAATGCCGGCCACACCTTCGGGGAACTCGGAGGGCGCAAGTTGCACCGCCTCGTCGTGGGAGACAGCCGCGACAGCGACAGTGGCGTCGGTCTTGTCAACGTACCAGCCGACGAATGTCTTCTTTGCGTAGTTCGTCAGTCCGAAGGCATAGGAGAACTCTCCCGCAACGAACATGATGTTGTCGAAGGTCGCCTCGCCAGCAGACATTGCGAAGAAGTGGTTGGAGCCTCCATTCGTCGCGATGAACGTGTCGCCGGACGCATAGGAGGAATGCGATGCGAGGACGTTGCGGGCAAGAGAACGAATCTCGTTCGGGGTGTACATAGAAATCTCGGGTTCCTTTCGGTGGTCGGACTGTCTGTCTATGGAAACAATAAGACAGTCGTTCCGGCTGTGTCATTTCGTACCCCATTCCGGGGGCACCCCAGGTCACAACCACTCACGCCCCAGGGTAGAAGGCATCCTCGGAAAAGGCCGCAGACAGCACGGGGAGGACGTCGAAGGCCGGCCGCGAACGGGGGCGAGGAAAGGGCATGTCGAGCCCATTGGCCGAGAATACGCACGCACTTCGGGCGCGAACAACGCAGGGGGATAAGCCCCGGCGCTTTCTCGGTGACCCAAACGAGTCTTAGGGGAAAGAGGAAGACCCGCGGTATTTAATCTCACCGCGGGTCTTTGGGTCTTTGTTCTAGTCGAACTCCCTGGCAACCGGTTTCCAGGAGATCACGGCCTCCATGACGATCATTTTCTCGCCGTCGAACTCGAACCGGTACATATCTCCCGGTTCCTCGCCCTCCCAGTTGATGTAGGAACCCTTCTTCACAAACGGTGCGATTGCAGCCAAAATGTACATCTCGCACCCGACGTTCCCGCCGGTGAAGTCCCAGACTCGGAGTACACCATCTTCCTCTGCCATCTGGATTCCGATGTCAGCCAGCACGCTTTCCAGATCGTCCGTGCTTCCTACGAAGTCGGTTTCGGGAATGTAGAGCGGTCGCACGACAAGACCAAGTTCTTCGTAGGGTGTCTGGTTCTTGCATGCCTGGCGCATTGCGTCGAGCGCGTCGTTAGCGTCAGACTTGTTGATCGCGAAGTCAGACTCGGTAATTTCGGTGCGGTACCCCATGGCTTCTCCTCTGATGCTGTGGATTTTTTCAACACCTACATTGTCTCAAAATACAGCCTTGATGTCTACTGCGGATCGCCCCCCGTCACCCTCGCCTGGGGGTAGTCCGAGATGGCTACCCCAGCACCTTCTGTTTGAGTTCCTGGAATCTTATCCGTCGTTTAGCGTCGATTACGACCGGGTGATGCTCGCCGTAGAACTCAACAAGCCACGAAAATACCTCATTCGCCTCGGCGGACTCTCCCTCGCCGGACTCGATGAGTTGGACGAGATGGTCGATCTTCCGGCGCTGCGGGGTGTCTGGTATCGGAGATGTCTTCAGAACACTCGCTAATACCGAGTCTGCCTTGGTTCCGACCACTTCATTACGAGGCGTAACAGCGCGTAGTACGCCGTCCGCGTCACGTTCGATAGTCCTGATGCTCTCCGAGCGAACGGTACTTAGTACAACCGAACTGTGCGTCGTAACGACAAACTGCGCTTCGGGAAACGCATCGAGAAGACTCGGAACGATCAACTGCTGCCAGGCAGGGTGCAAGTACAACTCGATGTTGTCGATGCACGCGATGATCGGTGCCGGCACGTCGATCTCCCGGCCGTGCTTCTGGTTTTCCGAAACGACTGCCGATGCGAGAGCCAAGCCGAGCCTCGCGACGTTCTGGATACCCCCGCCGAGTGTTGCTAGGTCGGTTTCAGTGTCGGCTTCGTCGCGGACAACAACGCTTTCCGGTCCGGAAACTTCCGTGACGAAAAACCCGAATCGAGAAACGAAGCGGTTGGCGATTTTCACCATAGCGGCCACGGACTCGCCGGTGTCGGGCATGTCGAATTGCGGGGTGTGGATCATCTTCAGCAGCATAACCGGGGGCATCTTTGCCGAGACTTCGGACAATGGTGTCGCGGAGAAATGGTTGATGTCGGTGTCGTTGTGCTTGTTCCAGGAGAATGCAAAGAACGGATCGTCAAACGTCACGTCAGCCGAGACGGGGAACACCCTCCGCGTTTCACCAGTTTCCGAAACGTACTCGAAACGGGGTTGCGCCTCCTCGGGCATCTTTTCCGGACCGCCCTGCGAGTCGTAGACCGCCTCCAAAACTGTGGTCTTGCCGCACCCATTAAGGCCGGCAAGCACAGTAAGGCGAGGGTGGAACCCGATCAGAAAGTCCTCGAACACCTTGTAGTTGCGAAGCGTCAGGGACGAGATATGCACTGCTTAATCCTCCTTATTCGACAGTCTCGGCGTTGTACCGGGAGTGTGCATCAACGAGTGCTTTCGCCACCTCGTAGCCGACGGCTTCAACTGGGAGTTCCGCGGCGAAGTATTCCTCGCCAGTGGAGTTCCCGGACACGCTGACGAGCACAGTCGTTTCGGACTGCGTTCCGATAAGCACTTCGGCAACCTCTCCGGCACCGCACGCAGCGGTAACGCGGGCGACACCACCGTCGTGGAGTCCCTCCTCTGCACGGCAGGAGGCGTAGCATTTGTCAATCGCTTCGGCCAGAGAAGCAAGTGTCGCATCGCGGCGTGAGCGGTCGATCTCGAACCAGACGTAGATGCCCGAGTCGTAGTACGTCGCAGCGGACGCCAAGCGGTCGGACCAGTAGAAGTAGCCGGAGGCACCGCGGGCAAGGGCTCGTACGTCCAGCGGGGTCAGCGAGTAGGCTCGCGCGTCGATGTCCGGGGCGATCTCCTCGTCGTAGTCGCAATGAATGCTTAATCCCGATGAGAATGCGTCCTCGATGGCCAGGGCAAGCGTGTAGTATGAGCCGACCGGGGCGCTAAACAGGTGGTAGCCCCACTCGTTGTAGGAGGCGATGCAGTCTGCGTCCGGTGCTGCTTCGTCGTAGTCGATGTCGGTCAGTGTCGGCGTGCTCTCCTTGTCGAGCACGGACTTTTTGGCAAAGCGGAGGTACGACACTTCGCTGTGTCCCCGGTTGATGGCCACGAGCGTGCCGTCGCCTACACCGATCTCGGACACGACTCGACCGACCTGCTCCGTGATGCAGGCGGGGCGAGGCGGCAGCGGTCCGTCAACCGTGACGTACACCGTTCCGGTTTCCGTTACGGAGGACGCGACGGTGCGGTCGTAGGCGACTCGCCTGCGGGCGGCGGGGTTGTGGGCCAAGGACTCGACCTCGGCGGTGGTGAGCATTTCAAGCATGTGGGGTTACTCCTTATACGGGACAAAATTGACTCACCCGCATTGTATGACACCGCTGATTACTGACCAGTTTTCACCCCCGAACGGGGTGGGTCACATCATCTTCGTGGCCTGGACGATGTACTTCGCGGCGCCTTCTGCAATCGCATCGGGTTCGAGGGTGTACGTCCCGAACTGCTCTTGGCAGCCAGCGTGCTTGGGGCGGAAGATAGAGACCCGGTTTTCGCCGTTATGCTTGGAGAATACGGCGGTTACAAACCCCGGGACAACGCCGAGGAACGCAATTTGAACCGTGTCTTCACAAAGCTCGTCGTTGTAAAGCTTCTCGGTAGCCAGGGCGCCAAGGGCCTCTTCGAGGGCGGTAGCAGCTTCCTCGCAGCCGGATTGGTCAACCTGGAGCGAAACATAAGTTCCACCAAGGTCGTATGCACCCAGCGAGACGAGACCGTCTTCGTCGGTGTAACAAAAGTCCGCGAGCGTTCCCTTGGACAGCGCAATGATGTCGCACTTCCTGACCATCGGCAGCACCTTTTCGTCCATCCGCTCGATCTTCGCGTCGAAGTCGGGCGACACGGAGCTGTCTTTGGTCAGTATCGAAACAAGCACCTTGAATGGCTTGTCGTACGGCCCTTCGTTCTTATCGGGCTCAAGCGTGTACTGGTCGTAGACGCTACCGATTCCGTCGTAGGCGACGATGAAGCCGTTCTTGCCGGACTGCGAGACGTACTGGCGAACATAGAGCGTGTCGTCTTCTCTGTCTCCGTACTGGAGCGCAACGTTCACGCTGCCCTCCATGACAATCTTCTGAGCAAGTTCCTCTGCGGCGTCCCGGCTCAACGGACCCCTCGCCCACACAAAGACATTGAACGTGTCGCCTAGTCCGTCCATGGAGGAAACGTATCCATGTCGCGCGAAGCGGCGCCTGCCGACAGTGGAGAAAGCAATCTCCTTGACTTCTTTTGCGGAAAGCATATTGAGTGGACCCTTCTGTGTTCGAATCGGCGTTTCCGCAGAAAGTATACCTGAGAACCATTTCTCGGCATTCTGACCCGTGACGTGGTGTTCCCGTGGCGCAAATTTGGTACCGAACAAAGTACACCGTTTCGAAATCCGAAACGAGGGGCATTGGCTCGCGGGTCGGACGGCGAAGCGGTAGACGTGTCGAGAGTTTCAAGTCGTAGGTGAAGCTGTCCGCGCGCCCGTGGCAGAAAGACACCGCGGCTTTGGCGTAGGTCCCGGTCACTTGGCGAGGGCGCAGTGAAAGAAGGCGGTTGGTTTTATTCGACGTTGAAGGACAGCCCTCGATGCTCGCGGCGGTCAGCGGGTCGAAGATCGTGTCGGGGCAGGAGCAAGGCGTACATCTACGACGTCAGGCCGTTGGTTAACCGCGGCCGGCCACAGACAGACGAGTGACGAGCCTCTGCGTTGCAAAGGAAAGCGCCTCCTCTAGCCTGGTGTCCTCTCCGGAGACAAGTCGGGTGTTCATCTCCATCTGGAGGTAAGGAACTCCTGCCCGCTTTGCGACATCGCTTGAGACACGCCGAAGACCCGCCGCCGGGAAAATTTCGTCAACCACAGGGTTGAGTCCGTAGAGCCTGAAGGCGGAAACGAGCGTGTCAGCGTACTCGGGGTGGCCGAGGAGGTTCCTTCCGTAGGCGGTGCCGATAATCACGTCCTGCGGTCTATCAGGTGACATCTGGTGCAAGTCGATCCCGAACCGGATCTCGTGGTGGGTCACGATGCGAACCACCGTGTCGCGGAAGTCACTTTGCTCATCCCAGTTCGGGTCGTTGAGATTGCCTTCCGGCTTAATGACTGCGTGCGCGCCGGCGGCATGGTTGAGTTTCCCTGCGATCCTTGCCGTGTCGGGCTCCGCGAACTTGCGTTTTCCGTCGCGCTCCTGTTCCGAGGCGTGGGGAGCGGTGACAATGACCGGAGCATTGCCTGGCAGGTAAAGGACTTGTCCCATTGCATCTCACCTCGTTATACGACCCTCTGTCGTTGAGATGCTATTCGCTGGCGGCAGAAAACGGCCCTCGCAAGAGTGGAGGCAGACCGGCTAAATCTTGTGAATCTCCACGAGTCCTTCCTCGAAGAAGTCTGGGAACTTTTCTTCGAGAGACCAGACCTTAACGCCGTCGAAGGGAAATCCGACGTACTCAAACGTCCTGTCCTCTACCAAGAAGCGGTGGAAAACACTTTCGGAACCTCCGAACTGCTTTGCGATGAACTCCTCGACAGCGTAGCGGCCGCCGCGTCGGGACTCGATGCGGAACTCGTCGCGGAGGAACGCTGCGAAGTCCTGCATGAGAAAGGAGGGGACGTACATGACGGCGTCCTTGGCGCCGATCCTGTCGTGGGTGGGTACTGCTTCTGACATTGTCTTGCTTTCTTGCTCGTGCTGCTTGTGGTGATTAAGTTACGCGGCCTCGAAAAATGCCACCCCCATGCGGGTGCCCCCGGAAAGGGGTGTCCGAAAGTTCGGTCTTTGGAACGGTGGTATGGGGACAAGAAAGATGCTGTTCAAGAGCGGTTTTGGAGACCGTCAACTCTATGTCGCCGACGACAGAGAGTTCGCCTTTTCCATGCCGGCCCCCTCCCCGAGCGACGGACACGCAACTCATGTATAGGGCGGATAAGGCGCTGCGGAGGGCTCGCACAACCGAAGGGTATCCTTACCTAAAAAGACACCTGAGCTGGGAAGATATTGCTCAACGCGGCCTTGGCTATGGAATACTGTGCTGCATGCCTGTTAAAGAAGAACTCACCCCGGAGAAAACCCACCCCACAGAACACAACGGCGAGCACCTTAACCGCCTTCGGGCTGCTGTGCTTGGGGCCAATGATGGGATCGTGTCCACCGCCGCGGTGGTGGTCGGTGTCGCGGCGGCAACAACGTCGTGGCAAGCAGTCGCTACTGCTGGCCTGGCCGCGCTTGTAGGCGGTGCGGTGTCTATGGCGCTTGGCGAGTACGTCTCCGTGTCCTCGCAGCGTGATTCGGAGGAGTCGATAGGAGTTCCGAAAGAGCGTCGCGTTAACCCCTGGTCTGCTGCCGTCGCGTCGTTCCTGTCATTCTTGGCCGGCGCTGCCCTTCCGTTTGCGGCCGCCGTCGCGACTCCCGCGGCGGTTCGCGTTGCGGTGATCGTTGCGGTGACTCTTGTTGCACTCGGGATCACCGGGGCGGTGTCGGCGAAGGTCGGCAGGGCGAATGTTTTTCGTAGCGCTGTGCGGCTTGTTGTCGGCGGTGCCGCGGCGCTTTTCGTGACGTTTGCTGCCGGTGCGATGTTCGGGTCGATGAGCGCTTAGGAGGGGTCCCTCTGGAGATCCAAAAAGAACGGGGGCGACAGCAATCGTGTGATAGAGTAGTCACCGGCAGCAAATGAAGTTGTCCCTAAAACTCGACAGAGGAGACTAAAAGACCTGGTCGGAAAGTATCTTCCCCGCACAAGCGGGGGTGGGCCCGCGTCCATGCGTGCGGTTTGCGAGGCGTTTTTATCTTCCCCGCACAAGCGGGGGTGGGCCCGATGCACGAATATCGTCATAGCAGCGCGCATCATCTTCCCCGCACAAGCGGGGGTGGGCCCCCAGGGCCTTCGGACGCCTGCGGAGCAGGAACATCTTCCCCGCACAAGCGGGGGTGGTCCCCCAATGTGCCTGATGACCTCGTCGTGGATGGAATCTTCCCCGCACAAGCGGGGGTAAGCCCGCGAACGAAAGAGGCGGTGACCAGTTTTGGCCGCCGCCTCTTTCGGGTTTTTGATCTCTAGTCGTTCAGTCGAACCTCCACACGGACGATCCCCATGTCATCGCCCGTGTCCGGGTCGATGAGGGTACCGACCTCAGTCATGTCGGACACCGGCTGGTCGTGCTCGTTACCTTCGCTGTCGACGTAGATCGCGAATACATCTTCCGGCTGGTGGATGGAAAACTTCATGGCTCCTGCTCCTTATGTGGTGGTGTATTGAACAATTCTCACCCTAGTCAAGCACTTTTAGCAGCACAAACGGCTACCCCCGTCCGGGGCTGAAGAGAAAAAGAAGACCCGCCTAGCGTGCCATAGTGCTAGGCGGGTCCCGTTTACCCATAGACCGTCGTGAACCCCCGCCTTTAGGCGTGGGGCCGAAACGCCGCGGCACCTCCATCGGTGCATCACCTTCACAATGCACAATTTTAGTGCATTCTCTTTCGCCGTTTCTACCGACGTGGGTGTTTGCGTTGACCTGCACGTTTACTTGTCCGGCTTGGCCGGTGTGACCGGCTAAACCGGCGAGGACAGGAGTGGATGCGGGATATGCGGGACCACTTTCCTCGCTGCCACCTCAGAATATTAACATCATTGCTACCAGACTTGCACACGCTATCGTGGTGGCATATACTAGGGGTGTAAGCAAGAGAGACCAGGAGCCAGCTCATGAACACCTTCTTCCGCATCCAGCCCGCAGACCGCCCCAACATCCTCGACCCGGAGAACCAGACCAGCACCTCCTGGAACGACCTCGGCGACGACGAGCGCATCCGTCGCGGCGTAAGCGTCTGCGACAGCCGCGAAGAACTAGCCGAATACCTCGCCAAGGTCGGCATCCCTTTCCAAGGCGACTGGGAACTCATCGAGGTCACCGGCACCTACTCCGAGGACGAAGACGAGAACGCACGCATGGACTGCTCGCTCATCTACCCGGAGGCCATCATCTCCCGCGAAACCCTCGACGACGGTTTCATTGAGGAGATCATGGACGCTTACGAAAACCTCACGCCGGCCTGGGGCTAAACCCACCACCCACACCAGTTAGGAGACACACCATGACCGACATCCAGACCCTCACTATCCGCACCGCTGGGCGCTGCGGTATCACCGACGAAGCGGCGGAAGGCGCTCTTGAGGCGTACGCCCGCCAACTCGAAGCGCTCGAAGACCGACAGATCGACCGCGACAACATTGACGACGATGACGCAGACTTCCTCATTAAATCTGTCGCCCAGGCGCAGCGCGCTGGTGACCTGGGCGAGCGCGAACTACGGCTCGTTGAGGAGACGCTGCCGGAGGTTGAGCGCGCACAAGCAATCCTCGCGGACGCGGAAGCCCAGCGCAACGCCGCGATTAAAGCAGCGCTCAATGCGGGTGCCCGCGTGAAGGACGTGGCCAACGCCGCCGGTCTTTCCCGCCAGCGCATCGAGCAGATCAGGGGTGCGTAATGGAAGTTGGGGACCTCGACGGGTACGGGCGCTACGGCATCGTGGACGAAAACGAGGACGGCATCCTGTGCCACACATGCGGCAAGCGATACCGGAACCTCGCCACACATCTCACGATGGGGCACGGCGACACTGTGCCCGACTACCGGGCTCGCCATGGGCTAGCAGCTAAGCGCCGACTCGTTGCGCAGTCCGTGCGGGCGCGCATGAGCGAAGGATGGTACGCCAACAAAGACCTCCACCTCGCGGACTTGGAAAAGCACCGCGACCCGCTCAAAGCGGTGCGAGCGAGTGTGCCGTACGTCAAGCAGCGCAGTGCGGGCGCGAAAGCGAGCCGTGACCAATACCTACGCCCACGAGCAGGGCGGCCACTGACCGATAAAGAGAAAGCACGCCTCGATACCGCTCGCAATGTGGCAGAGTGGAGCACGATCGCGCTGGAAATATTGGAAGATCTCACAGTCTCCGTGAAATCTCCGTTCAATGCTGGAGTACAAAGCCGGTTGGTACGGACGAGAGGTCTGCGTCATCGACCGCTTCTTCCCGTCGAGTCAGATATGCTCAAACTGTGGACGCATCGACGGAAGAAAAGAACTTTCGGTGAGAGAGTGGAAGTGCCCGGGCTGTGGCACCTCCCTCGACCGTGACACCAATGCTGCATTGAACATCTTGGCCGCAGGGCTTGCGGCGTCGGACTGTGGAGACGACGTAAGTGGCGAGGGCTTAGGCTCTAACCCAGTTGTCGCTGAAGCAGGAAACTCCCTCGGTGACGAGGGAATCCCCCCGCCTTTAGGCGTGGGGAGAGGCCAACTTAGAGAAGGGACACCCTGCGAACGATCCACACTATCGGGGCTTCGAACTCACGGTGTCCACCAAATACGATAGCATACTTGGATTTAAGGGCGAGAGACTGACACGACCTCCGAATCGGAAACCGTTCCGGAAGGCCGTGCCGTCTCTATCTAACTTACCCCTGATAGGTAGTGCCGCGAGATCATGCCAGATCGCGACAGGCCAGAGTGTATCACGCGCCGCGTTTTAGCCGACGATGGGCGCGTTTGTACCACTCTCGTCCTGCATTTGTATCACCCAGAGAGATACAAACGTCAGTTGGGGTTGATACAAATGCAAATCCCCGCCCAGGCACCGATGGCGAGCACTAGGCGGGGCTTGCTTCCCTTCGACCGTGCAGAATTGGCCTCTTACACGGGACCCCATGAAGCGTGCTGCCGTTTCGCTTTTCGCCGCGTGTCCCGACACGGAACATGCGGGTCTCGCACCTCGCCCCGGTCCCTCAACGGAGGCTGATAGAGGTGCTGCGATCTCGGCAGCACGGTCATAGTACCACAGGGGATATTTCCGCCCCGAAACACGAAGCGGCCCCCGTAACGAAAACCGCTACGGGGGCCGAACCCTGTCCCAAGGGGTGCCGCCGGCTTCTCTTTCGTCCACCACAGACAAGGAGCTATCTGCCCAGCCGACGGCAGATTGGATACTAGCACACCTTTTCCAAATGGTAGTCATCCACTTGGTTGAAGTCCTCCCCACACCTCAAAGGCGGGGGATTCCCGTCTCTAGTGAAGCACTAGGACGGACAGGTTTACGGTTCATTGGGCCATGCTGACCTGCGGCTAAACCGCAAGGCACAGGCTTACAAGCCCTCACCGAGGGGTGCTCCCCACCCCATAAGTCATTAGTTTCTTCCGTATGGGTCACGAAGTTCTATACCAAGAAAACTGCTTGGCTCTCGCAGTTTTCTTGTGATGCGCAACCACAGTACGAACCATGACTTACGGGATCAACTATACCCTGGTTGTTGTTTAGAGGCTTGATTTTATTCAGGGTCTGGGATTCAGAGTGTCAACCCCCCCACGCTTAAAAGCGGGGGCACCCTTGGCACATTGGGTGGAGCGTGCCGTTTCCCGAGTCGAAAACCGCCTCGAGGTATCCGGTACGGAACGAAAAACGCCCAGTAGTCCCGCGTTTTTCGTCCCGTCTGACGCTTTCCTTCCAGGACTAAACGAACACGTAGTCAGCGTGTCCACGAGGCCTGTCTAGTCAGCGACAGAAGGGAGTGTAGCAGACCCCAAATCCCTCCCTGATAGCATGTCTGACATGCCAAATACCTCACTCCCGAACGTCGTTGCGTGCCCTCTTGAGGATCGCTGTACTTCAACAGGCATGCACATCGAGCATTCAGCCTCGCACCGCGATCACCTCTCCGCGTCGCTTGGCGATTCGGAAGCCGACTCGACGCTCGATGCGCTGGACAGATCCGGCTTTATCGCCGCCGAATCGTACGAGATCGGCCTCGGCCAAACTGGGGTTCTTACCCGCTATTTCGCCGCGGACAACGGGGGGATCGTCCTGTCCAATATCGAGGTTGCACCTCCCAGGTTCCAGGGCGATGTCATGCGCCTGCGGATTGTTGCCTGGGACCCTTCCGCAACGGGGTTCGATGCGTTTTTCGAGGCGGGTCTCGCGTCGCGGGCGGAAAGTGAGAGGGGGACGAGATACTTCCTGGATGACGCGCTAATTGAGTCGTGTCGGGAAGTCCTCTTGCAGGAACTTGCCGGCCGCGAAAATGCTATGGCCGGCATGCGCGTCGAGGCGGCTAACTGCCTGCTGCAACACCGGGGTGTTGCCATCGAATGGACGGTGCATCTACCAGGCGAGTTCTTCCTTGTTCCTGCCGGGGACATCTTTGAGGCGTTCGCGGCTCCCCTGTACGAGGCCGTCAAGTCGCTCTTTTTCGGCAACGAGGCGCTACTCTCCTAGCAGATTCACAAAAGGCGACAGGGGTGCAGATGGGCAACACAACAAGCGCAGGAAGGGACAGGCGGGACGTTGTCCTGCTCTCTTCCGCCGCCCACGCCATGTCGAAAAAGCGTTTCGGCTACGGCGCTCTTCTCGCCGTCGGGGTCACCGGCGCGCTTGTCGGAGCGGGGTTCGTTTCGGCAATAGAACGGCTCGATACAGGCGGTGCTCCGCAGCGGCCGGAGGTGGTCCTCAGAGGCGGCGACTTCGAGGTGCCGGAGGACTTCCCGCTTGATTCGGGAGCCGACGTTTACCGCATTGGCGACAATGCCGTCACGGGCAACGTTTCGGTAGTTGTCGAGTCGGTATCCGCTCCGGAGTCCGTTGCGTGGGATGAGTTCGGCATTGGTCCGCAGCGTCGTGCTCGCGAGGGAAAGAAGCTTGTCGCTATCGAGGCGAAAGTGAAAAACGCCGGCGACAAGCCGCTGGTGCTCTCGTACGGAAGAGACCTGTCAATAGCGCTTGGGGACGTTGAAGGCACTGCATACAAGCCTCTTCCAAACTTGTACCGCTTGAGAGACAACCCCGAGTGCCTCGTCGGATTGCGGCCTGGTTTGGAGACCGGCATGACCTGGCTGTTCGAGGTGGAGCATGATTTCCGCCCGAGCAGAATTGGATTCCTCGATACCCGGGCCGAGTACCGCAACGCGTTGAAGCCCTCCCCACACCTCAAAGGCGGGGAATTTCTGTCTCTAGCACGACGCTAGGACATGTGGTTTACGGGTCGTTGGGCCATGCTGACCTGCGGTTAAACCACGAGGCGCAGACTGATAAGCCCTCACCGAGGGGTGCTCCCCACCCCAAAACTCAATGAGTTCGTCTTTGTGATCCCTCAACGCTCGGTCCAAGATATTGACAGCAGCGTTGCGGTCGGCGTTGTCACTGTGTCCACATTTCTTGCACAAAAACACCGCTTGGCTCTCGCGGTTTTCTTGTGCCACATGGCCGCAGGACGAACACCTTCGGGACGTATTCCGAGGGTCTACCTCGACAATTTGCCCGCCCGAAAGGCCGGCTTTGTATTTCAGGAACTCCCCAAACTGAGACAACGCAGCAAGTCGGAGTTTCCGGTTAAGTCCCTTCTTCGCGGTCTGCCCGTTGGGAAGAAACTCACCCGGGTTATTCGGGTCTACCTTGGCCTTCACCTTTTTCGACATGCCTGCCAGATTGAGTTTTTCAATAGCAATAATGTCGTTGTCTTCCACCAGTTTGCGAGAGACCTTGTGCTGAGCGTCTTTCACAACACGGGAAATTTTCGCCTTGGTGTTGGCTATCTCCTTGTCTCGCCGGATTGACGCCTTCGACTGTTTTCCCGCTTTCTTCGCCTCGTGGGCGCTGTTGAACCCTTGCGTTTTTGCAGAGCGCTCCTGGCTTCGCTGAAGGCGGCGAACTTTGTTGTCCAGGGACGCAATGTTGCCCCAGTCGAGGTCAGAAAACTGACCGTTGCTGTCGGCGGACATATGGGCAACACCGCGGTCAACACCGACTACAGAGCCCTTGCCTCGTGCAGTTTTTGGCGCAATAGCAAGTGGCTCGTTGACGAACACCAACTGTTTCTTCGTCCAGTTGACTCGAACAGAGGTGTAGGGGCGAATGTCCTGTGAAAGGCGGACATGAATTCGAATGACAAACCGCTGCCCCTTCTCACCAGGGCGGCGCTTTCCCTTTGGGTTCATGCCGGTAATTGACACAATTCCAGTTCGTCGACCCACCTTGTCAAAGCGGGCGTTTCGCCCGCCGTTAAACCAGCACACAAAGGTGTGGTCGTGACGCTTGAACGACTTAAACGCCGGCATTTTACCCGGAGTCCTGCCGGACTCCCTTAGTGTCTTGCGCCGCTTTACGGAAGCAAACCACTCTTTGGCCTCAATTTGTTCTGGGCTTTGCAGAACCAGCGACGGCACAGCACGGAGGAAACTATGTTCTTCACGGGCCTGCTTGTCCGTCATTTCGACAACGGTGTCTCCTAGCGGAACTAGCACCTTGTCTTTGCCGTACTTTTTGCGCTGCGACCTATGGTCGTTGAAGCGCTTGCGCCAGGCAGAACACAACCACTCCATGACCATTTCTGGGCTTCTGGAGAAAACAGGCTGCGACGAGTCGCCGTCAAGGTCACCAAGATACGGTGTAGCGCCCTTCACGCTCACCTTGGTGATTTTGACAACTTGACTCATAGTTTTCACTCTACCATACGTTTTTGTCTAATGGAATAGTTTTATTCAAGGCCAGAGATTTAGAGTGCCAATTCCTCTCCACGCCCAAAGGCGGGCCCCTTGGCACATCTGGGCGGTGGGAATCAGCGGCGAGGTCTAGCCGCGGTAGACGTACTGCTCTCCGAACGACCGGGTGATAATCGCCTCGGCTCCCGCTTCGATTTCCGGGCCGGCTGACGTGGCGCAGGCCGAAGTGTCAACGCCGACACCAAGCCGATGCTATTGGGGTACCCCCCCCCCCCGAAACGGGGCACGAATCGAGCTTCTTTCCGGACTTCGGTACGGTAGAGGACAGAACACACCACCACAGGACAAGGAGAGAAAAGATGTCCGACAACAAGACCCTTTCCCGCCAGGAGCAGATCAAGAAGTCGGCTCGCGAGGCTGTCGAGGAGTACCTGGACGGGATGTACGTGTCCGACTCCTGGATTTGCGAGTTCATTCCTGATAGCGCCTACGAGGAGGACGAGGAAAACGGCGGCGTAACCTCGATCACCGATGATGTGATTTTTGCAGCGAATGACATTCTCAAGGAGATCCGCGAGGAGTTCATCAAGAAGAACCGCTAGGGTTCCGTCTCGGCTCCCGCCCCGCCGCCCCCGTTTCGGGGTTCGCGGCGGGGTGCGGGTCGTTCACCCGCATCGTCATGCCACCTAAACCGCGACGCGGAGGCCCCGCCTTTAGGCGTGGGGAGGGGTCAAGATTTCCACCTTGCCTGAAGCGTTGTGCGTATCTTCGGCCTGAGCCACCGCCTCGCGGAAGCCCGGGTGCCAACCCAAGTTGCCCTGTTGGAGGCGCGAGTGGAACCCGGCTATCGCCCTCGCACTCAAGCTCGGGGCGGTAGCAACGTCGACGTGCTCAAGTAAGTGTTCGTACGGTGCCAGCACCGGGAACTCGCTTGCCTCGATACGTTCCCTCGTACCGCCAAAGCCTGCTGCGGCGTTCGGCCAGCGTTTGGCAGGACCCCATTCAACCGTGGGGCACACCACGTCACCGGGGTTGCCGATCCGGCCTGCGACCCACGCCGCGACACGGGTCGTGACAGCGTTGCCGACCATCTTCCCCCTGACACCGCGGGTGCGGGCCGGGGCGAGTCCATAGTCGAAATCGGTCCAGCCCCGCGGGAACCCCTGCAACGACTCCATGTCACTGACCGTGGGGGTCACAAACGCGCGTACCGGGTCTTCCTCGCTGGGAACCCATACCGCTGGAGGAGAAGCAATGCCGAGGCCCGAGCCACCCTTAAGCGTAGGTACGGCATCAGGTGCCCACCCAAGACCTCTCCTGCCCTCCGTCCAATAAAAACCGAAGGCATCCATTGCGTAGTCGGAGTCGCTGCGTCCGCCCGTTTCGTCGGCGAAGAGCACCCGCTTCGGGCTGAGATCGTTCGATGCCACGAGGATCACGCGACGGCGCCGTTGAGGAACACCGGTGAACCGAGAGTCCACGACCCTGTAGGCCCAGGCATAGCCCAACGACTCCAGCTCGCTGGTCAGGAAGTGCATGGCCGCGCCCTTGTCGAGCGAGAGCATGTTCGGAACGTTCTCGATAACCAGCGTCGGAAGTTTGAGACCCTTGTCGCGGTGCTGATTCAGCAGCTTGAACAGATAGATGACGAGCCCTGACTGCTCTCCGGTAATGCCTGCGGTTCGCCCTGCTTGTGAGAGATCCGTGCAAGGAAAGCCCGCCGACAGAATGTCCACGTTGCCCGGGAGACTCGGGAGATCTGTGACATCCGAATGCAGCTCAGCGTTCGGGAACTGTCGGCGCAGCACTGTCTGGGCTTCAGGCCAGTTCTCGCAGAGCAGGTCTGTTTCGATGTTGTCGCCCAAGCCCTGCTTAAAACCGAGTTCGATACCTCCGATTCCGGAGAAAAGACCGGTCATCCGCATCGTCATGTCACTACCTCCATCGCATGGGGTTCTACGCCGAACGTACATCCTAATTCTAGACGGAAAACTGGGCCACCGGACACCGATACTTTGTTGAAACAGAAGCAATCGCTCGCGATGCCGAGCCGCGTTAGCTCGCGCTTGGATGGGATCGGGACAGACTGGGATCTGACGCGTCCCCGCTAGGGAACCCGCTGGACGGCAGGGTTAGCGGTCATGTGCCGTGTAACCGAAGACGGACCCCGGTGCAACCGCGAACTTGGTATAACTGATCGGAAAGTTTCTTGAGTCCTCCTCACACCTAAAGATGGGTGATTCCACGCCGATCTATGGGCAAAAGACTCAGTGCCTTGCGGTTCGGGCACCTTCGGCATGTAGTCTGGTGCCATGACTGAGAACACATTGACTATTACCAGCTGCGACCTCGGAGGCGACTGCCCGACAGGTGGAAGGCACATTGCCGGTTCCGAGTCGCTCGACAAGCACAACGACCTGGCACGAGGCGATACCACCACTGCTGCTACCGGCTCGCTCGACCTCGACAGCGTCGTTCTGGAAGTTGGCGACAGGTTTGAGCTTCCCGATTTCAGCGCGGCCATGTCGCTTGTTGATGGGGTGAGCATGACCAATGTCGCCTTTGGTCCGCAGACATCCCGTCTGGTACTCATGCGACCGCCGTCCCTGGACGGGAAGATGGTCGCCACCCTTGCTGCCTGGGACCCGAAGCCGCCCGCGGAGGCTGACGTGTGTTTCGGCCAGGGGCTGTTCGACATCGAGGACTACGGCGACGGAGAGGGCAACCTCCGTCGCTGGGCACTGACCGACTCCGGTGCCATGCACCTATGCGGCGTTATTGACGAGCAGATGCGAGAAGGCGGCGAGCCTTTGCCTGCGGTTCTGCACTCAGCAAACGTCACGGGGCGTACTGTCACGCCTGGTGTGTTCCTGGAGTTCTACACCATGGTGCCGGCAGAGTATGCCGTCCTTCCGGTGGGAGACATTCTCGACTCTGCGCTGCTCGAGTGGTCGAACGCCGTTGACGGCCTTGTTCGGCCGGTGCATAAGACTGGCGTGTTCCCGTTCTACCGGGCGATGGGTGAGCGTGCGATGCGGGGCGATTTCACCTCGTTGTTTTCTTCCCGCTGATGCCCCTGTTGAAGTTTTTGCGTACTGTCTCGGTGAACTCCGGGACGTACTGCACTCCTTGTTTTCTCATGCGGATGACATAGACCAGAGACAGGCAGAGCACCGTCAGGCACACGAGTTGCCCCGGTAACTGGGCATAAGCGCCGATGATAAGCGAAAAAGTCGTGTAGGCGATATTGCCGGACATCTGGAGGATCTTGACAGTGACCTGCTGAGTCTTGAGCGTCATGGCGAAAATCGACGTCAGTGCCCCGTAAAGCACGAGAAGTTCTGGGCTGGCAAGATTTGCTCGATTAACCAGGGTGTAGGTGACCACGTACAGCGAGAGTACAAGGTAGAGCACCCACTTTTCGTTGAGTACCCTGATTCTCTCCGCCTGGGTCATCACCACGGCGTAGGATAGTGCGATCAGGGACATAGCGGCGCTCGCTGTAGCGCCGGCGATAAAGTACTGGACAAGGGTGCAGCCGTGGACTACGACGTTGCACGCGACGACCCGAGGCCTTCGCACCGAGAAGGCGAGGACAATCAGAGCAACTAACGCGACAGCACCTGCGGCCACCCAAATGTGCCAAGGGTGCCCCGCCTTTAAGCGTGGGGAGAAATTGGCACGCTAAGACCCCGTCCCTGAATAAAATAAGCTACTAGACAAAAACATATGGTAGAATTGAGTCCATGAGTCAAGTTGTCAAAATCACCAAGGTGAGCATCAAAGGTGCCTCGCCGTACCTTGGTGACCTTGACGGCGACTCGTCACAGCCTATTTTCTCCAGAAGCCCAGAAATGGTCATGGAGTGGCTGTGTTCTGCCTGGCGCAAACGCTTCAACGACCACAGGTCGCAGCGTAAAAAGTACGGCAAAGACAAAGTGTTAGTCCCGCTGGGAGACAACGTTGTCGAAATGACGGACAAGCAGGCGCGCGAAGAGCACAGTTTCCTTCGCGCCGTGCCGTCGCTTGTCTTGCAAAGCCCAGAGCAAATTGAAGCCAAAGAGTGGTTTGCTTCCGTAAAACGGCGCAAGACGCTAAGAGAGTCCGGCAGAACCCCGGGTAAAATGCCGCAGTTCAAGTCGTTCAAGCGCCACGACCACGCCTTTGTGTGCTGGTTTAACGGTGGGAGAAACGCCCGTTTCGACAAGGTGGGTCGACGAACTGGAATTGTGTCAATTACCGGCATGAACCCGAAGGGAAAGCGCCGTCCTGGTGAGAAGGGGCAGCGTTTCGTCATTCGAATTCACGTCCGGCTCTCCCAGGACATTCGCCCTTACACCTCTGTTCGGGTCAACTGGACGAAGAAGCGGTTGGTGTTCGTCAACGAGCCGCTTGCTGTCACGCCGCGAGAAGCTCGCGGGCAAGGTTCTGTAGTCGGTATTGACCGCGGTGTTGTCCATATGTCAGCCGACAGTAACGGGCAATTTTCTGACCTCGACTGGGACAGCATTACGTCCCTAGACAACAAGGTTCGACGCCTCCAGCGAAGCCAGGAGCGCTCTGCGAAAGCGCGAGGGTTCAACAGCGCTCACGAGGCGAAGAAAGCGGGAAAGCAGTCCAAAGCCTCGGTTCGCAGAGAAAAGGAAATTGCCAACACCAAGGCGAAAATATCCCGTGTTGTGAAAGACACCCAGCACAAGGTGTCCCGCAAACTGGTGGAAGAAAACGACATTATTGCTATTGAAAAACTCAATTTGGCAGGTATGTCGAAGAAGGCGAAAGCCAAGGTAGACCCGAATAACCCGGGTGAGTTTCTTCCCAACGGGCAGACCGCGAAGAAGGGGCTGAACCGGAAACTTCGCCTTGCGGCCTTAGCGCAGTTTGGCGAGTTCCTGGAATACAAGGCTCGCCTCTCTGGCGGGCAGGTTATTGAGGTTGACCCTCGAAATACGTCCCGAAGGTGTTCGTCCTGCGGCCATGTGGCGCAAGAAAACCGCGAGAGCCAAGCGGTGTTTTTGTGCCAGAAGTGCGGGTACAGCGACAACGCCGACCACAATGCCGCTGCCAACATTTTGGACAGAGCGTTGCGTGACCATAGGGAAGAAATCAATGAATTTTGGGGTGGGGAGCACCCCTCGGTGAGGGCTTATAAGCCTGTGCCTTGCGGTTCAACCGCAGGCCAGCATGGCTCAGAGACCCGTAAACCACATGTCCTAGCGTCGTGCTAGAGACAGGAATTCCCCGCCTTTGAGGTGTGGGGAGGACTTCAAGAATCGAAACCCCGGAGCGGTTCCCGAAACGGCGCTCGTGTCGGTCGCCGGCGTCGCCGGCATGCTTGGCGTTTCCAGCACACGCCTTGCCGAATACGCCATTGCACGAGGCGATATTGCCGTCGAGGAGGTGGGGGGCTTCTACCGGGTAAACCCGAACGAGGTGCTCGAGTTGAAAGACAAGTGGAGGCAAGACGGCTCTCGCTCTGGCCGGCTCGTCGCTTCTAGTGCGGGCGAGAACACCTAGCGCGGACGAAAAGGGCTCTGGCTTGGCCTGTGACTTGCTAACGTCTTAAACCATGACAAACCCCTACAACCTCGACAACGAAGACTTCAGAGACAGCCTGAGGCGGCAGCCGCCGCGTTCCGCTCCGAGACCCGAAGCGCAACCTACGAACCGCCACCCGCAACGGCCGGCCGACCCGGAAACCCCACCGAGACCTGTTTCCTCATCCGGGCGAGGCGCTACTTCCGCTGCGGCAAGCGCTACGACACACGAGGCGCAAAGTCGAACCGAACAACGCCTGCAAGAACGCCACGAGGGAGCGTACGGCAGCTCTTCTGGAGGTGCGTTTGCCAAAAGCATTACCCCGACAAGTGGCTCTGCCGCAGCACTAGCTTTTTTCGGCATGCTCGGAGCCATGGCGCTGATCTTCGTGTTCTACTTCGCCGCCGCAGCGCTCGGTGTTTCTGCTGACACCGCCCAGCACGTTATCAGCAACTACGGCACGACATTCTCGACTGCGCTGCTCGGCGTGGTGCTGTTTTTCGTCTTCCGCTCCCGCGGGTGGACGTGGAAAGACGCCGGGTTTGTCCGTCTTCCGAAGAAGGCCTGGAACCTCGTCTGGCAGGTGCCGGTGGCCTCCGCTGTCACTACCGCTATGGTCGTTCCACTGGCGTCGTACTTCGGACTAGAAAATCAGAACGATGACAACATGGCAGAACTCCTTTCCGACGCGTCGCTCACATCGCTTGGCGTGTCGATTATCGGAACGGCGTTCGTTGCGCCGGTTGTCGAGGAGTTCGTGTTCCGTCGCGTGCTCGTCGGATGGCTGTCGAAGTGGATGAAACCAGTCGTAGCGGTACTTGTGGTCGCGCTCGGGTTCGGCATGCTGCATTTGACCCCGTACGCCATTGTGTGGGTCACCATGTTAGGTGTGTGGTCTGGTCTTGCCACCCTGCACTACCGCTCGTTGTGGGCTGGTGTGATCATGCACGTAGCGAACAATTTGGTGTCCGTCTCGGCGTTGATCGCAGCGTTTTTCACCATGGCGACGGGTGGAGCCACATAATCCAGAAAGTGTGCTACGCTTCTCGATGGACCCTGGTCAGGTCCTGCTCCTTGTGGGCCGCCCCGCAGTCGTTTATGCTGCGGGGCGGACTTATTTTTTTCCTCCCATTTGGGGGTGGCGTGGGTTTCGGAACATGGACTTGTGGTACCTTCTGGAGCAACGAAACGACCAACGCACAGAGAGGGCCGATTGTCCGTGACAGAGGGGTCTTGGCACGAAGAAGTGTCGCATTGCATTGCGTCGCTAGCGGCGGGGCAACTCGGGGAACCAGCGGTATACGCAGCGACTCACGAGACGAAGTCCGGTCCGGTACACAGAACGGAAAATGGCACGCTTGCCGGACTGGCGTATAGCGCGCTAAAGAGGATTTCCGCCTCGGGGGACGCAGATGCCTTGCCAACGTCGTACAGCAAGTATCTCAGGCTGGTCAGATTGGGTCGCGAAAATGAGTTCTACTCCGTCTTTGGGATGTCCCCATTCCATGTAAGGAAAACCGTTGCCTGCTCATGGGGTGTCCCCACAGGTGAAGTGAAATTGTCGTTGACGGCGCTGCCTTCGACCCAAGAGAAGGTCCCGTACTCCACCGCCTTATCTGCCGTGGAGTACACAACCGGGTCGTTTTCCCGCGAGGCAAAAAAGTTCCTGGACAAGTCGTACCTTCGGTCTGACCTCACACCAGGCGATGATGCCGACTTCGAAAGCGCTGCGAAAGCCGCTGGCCTAGCATGCAGCCTCCTTATGGGTTCGGGCCGCGGAGAACTCGTGCTGGCTGATATTGCCACGGCGTCGTGGAGGTACGAAGAGGCCGCTCGCGAGGCAGAGAACGCAAGCCTTGCAAGCCGGTATAAGGTCCAGGTGGGCGCGACGAAGTACAAGCGGGGCGCCCGAGAGATTGCGAAAAGCGCAGGAGTGTCTTCTCCCCGCGTTTCTCAGATCTGCGACCTCGGCGACGGTCGGGTTGCGCCTCATCTGTCGCTTTCAGAGCAGGTGCGTGATGTATCCCTGGCGCTTGTCGAGGACGTACCGGGCACCCTCGTCAATGTGTCCACCGCCCCGGCAAACGTGTCGCTAAACCGATTCGGGGAGCACCCCCTGTCTGTCGGTCCGCAGGAGATGTTCGACTATGCCTGCAACCAGGTCAAACCGTCCCCGGTGCGGTCATGTTTGCAGGGCGCAACTGCACAGAAAACGGGCGTGGGCTACCATTTTGCCGGACAAAAAGACGGTCTGCTCGCGGTCGCTGTTCTTGGCGAGGACGGGTCGGTGGCAGTGTCGTGTGTTGTCTCGGAAGGCTCGCACCCCAACTCTGACCTGACTAGCGCTGTTGTGGGGCTCTCCGCTTGCCTATCCGAATGCCAGTTGCAAAGAACTGGAGGAGGACCATACCGCATTACCGGGTACATCACCGGAGAAAAACGCCTCGGGTCTGTACTCTCTAGGTCGGTCTACCGCGACAGCGAGACGGCCGCATATGCTGGGGCAGAGGACTTTGCAGACGAGCTTTTGCGGCAGTACAACGACCCCCTTGACTCGACCAATCTTGAGAGGACACATTGATGTTCCACCGCGACAATCACTCCCTTGCCGACTGCATTGCCCAGGCGCACTTTGGCGCCGATACGGGAGACGAGGCGTACATCGTGTCGTTTCCCGACCCGGACACCGGTGCGGAATTGACGTTTTCTGGCACCGCTTATGACATTGCCGAAGAGGTGTCTGACGTGTCGGAGCGCGCCACGGACTACACCCGTCCCGTTCCGGAGTCGAACCCGCGAAAGGTCATCTCGTACATTGCGAAGGCGGTCGGTGTGAAACGCTCGCAGGTGGCGTGTCGGCCGGCTACGTCTTCCGATGCGGGTCTCGTGACGATGCTCGATGCGGCGACGGGCCTGCGCCTGTATTCGCATGGCGCGATTCTCACTCCCGAGGCACTGCGTTTTCTTCCCCAGAGCATTATGCCCGGAGAAGAACTCGGTCTCGACAGAGCGGTGCGGTACTGCCGGGAGGCGTACCGGGACATCAAGCGGTTTGGCAGCGGGCGAGACCTTGTTGACGAAATCGAAACTCTTTCCTGGGTACTTGAACAGCCACGGGCGGGAGAGGAAGTGCGAAAATCCCTGATCGAGGGTATCCGCGCCGCGGTGGTGGGCTACCGATTCCGCGAGTCGGACGTTCCTGCGTCCAGGACGAAGGTGTCTTCGGCGCTGCGCTTCTTCCGACTGGACGAGGGTATCAGCCTCCAGCGACCAGGCGCGCTTCGGTACGAACCGGTGCGGCGCTTCGTTGCCGATTCAGAAGAGCCAGTGGTACTTGCCAAGGTTGTTCCTGGCGGGGTCATCGAGGGCGAGTATTTCCTACCTGACTTCGAGGACGATCTTCTTGCTGTACTCGGCAAAGCGGGTGCGAACACGCTCGATAAAAAGACTCCGCAGATTCATTTCAGTGGGTGCCACTTCGTGGAGTCTCGACGGGAGATCTTCGCTATCGACCCGAGAGGCGCGGCGTTTTACGCAGCGAGACTCGGAGCGGGAACCGATGCGGAGCCGGCAAATGACACGCTCGTAGACCGGGCTTTTGAGGTCATTTCCCTGGCGCAACGAGCGCTTGCGGGGAGGGTCGGAACGACCTACTACACGAGGTCCGTTCAGGTGCTCGATGCGGAAGGGAAGACGTTTGACCGTCGGGGGCACCGTGCGGTTGTAGATGCTAACGAGGACCGGACAGTGTTAAGGCAGTGGTTGGTGTCTGGAGGGAGCGCCAATGTCGAGGCAGATGTTGAGCGGTTTTCAAGATTCAGGGACGAGAAATTTGCTGCTTGATGGGGGTATCTAGGCCGCCGAACCGAATGAGCACCAAGGCTTGTCCGGTAGCGTCGCATTTTTTCTCCTTTGCCGCATAACACAGGGGAAGCCTGAATCATCCTCACGCGCGAATAGAAACCCGCCTCGACACCGTTTGAAATGGCGCACCTCCCCCGTCGCGGATAGTTTCCTCGCCAAGCGACAAAGGAGGAAACATGAGCAAGAGATTCACCCGACCCTGTCCACTAGGTCCATCGTGCCCAACGGGAGGAAGCCATGTCGAGGGGTCGAAGACCTACAAAGAGCACCTAGCCCGCGCAGTTCGTGGCGGTGCCTCCCCGAGCGACCTCCAGCGCGTTCGGGACGTGCAATTCGACTACGACTCCTCGACGCACTTTTCCAAGTCACTAGACGGAAAGTCCTCGTCTCTGGAGGTGGGCTACGGCACGTCCGTACCCCTTGGCGAGCGCATGACGAAAGCCTATTCGGAATACGATGCGGAGACCGCTCCGCCGTTCGCAAGGCCAGCCTGGATGTTCACCAGGAAGGTCGAGGACGAACTGGCCGAACAGGGCTTCACCGACCTTGTCGCAGAGTGCGCCGCCGTGGCCACGAACGTCGGGTCTTCGGCATCGAGGCTCAGCGAGCTTGTCGGAGGCAGCGAGGAAACTCTCGACAGCCTGCGCTCTTCGTACCGCGAGCACGAGCGCAATATAGGCCGAGAGGACAGGGTCGAGGCCGCAAGAAGAACCGCCTTTCAGCTCTGGCGCGACATGGACATGAGAACCGAGTTTTATCAGTACGGCGGCGACGAGAACAGAAACACTGTCGGAAAGGCTGTTGTCTCCGCCGAGGTGGACGGAAAACGCCAGTCAGTACTCATGGACTACAACCTTCATTACCATCACACCCGCGCCGACAAGGCTCCTACGCGAGAGGAATACAAAGACCCCGGGTTCGCTGCGGTGGCCTCTGCCGTCAATAGTTTCGCTCAAATTGATGAGCATGGCGGAGACGCAACCGAGTTCGTGCTTAACACTCGCGTCAGGAACTTCGGCATCGAACAGCAACTCGCAGAGAACTTTCCGTCTGGCGGGTACAAGGGTGCCGAGGCGTATATCGAGCAGTCCCGAGACGATCTCGATTCGGCTATCGAAACGATGTCCGAGGCGTATGGAGAGTTCTACGGCGACCAGAAGAAGATCGTCAAGGCAATGGGCTACCTCTGACGCTCAGAGGACAAGAAAGCAGGAGGCAAAACAATGAATCATCCAAGAACAACAGCACTATGACCGCTCGGCATTCGTCATCCTGACGGCGGCGATCACTACACCGACAGCAAGGTCTACAAAGAACACTTGCACCGCTCTATCATGGGCGGAGCGCCGAAGCAGAATGCCGCTTCCACCGGACGGAACGGCTGTCGCCGGCACGAACGGCTCTATGAGGATTGTTCTTGATCCCTCCCCACGCCTAAAGGCAGGGGATTCCCGACTCGAAAAGCCGAGGAGCGTCGTGCCCCTCGGACTTACAGATGTCAACATCGGCAGGGTTGAAACCAGCCCTGATAAGCATGTTTCTTGCGGCATTGAAGTCTCTGTCTAAGGACGAACCGCAGTGTTCACATGTAAAAGTTCGGACGTGTAGTTCAAGTGCAGTCTTGTGTCTCGCACCGCAGATTGAACAGTCCATCGTTGTATACTTCGGGTCAACCAGGATCAGATTGCAGCCGTACGCTTCCGCTGCTTCGTTAAGTTCCCGTTTGACCATTCCGACGGCGTTTTCACTTGCCTTCTTTGCAAGGCGTTTGTTGGCCGCCAAAAACTTCGGTTTGAAGTCTTCAACCGCGATTGTTTCGTGGTTTTTCGCAACACGCTGCGCCCACTGACGGGATTGTTCCTTACGCTGGTTTTTCACCCGGCGTTGGAGCTTCGCAGCCTTCTTCTTGGCCTTCCTGTATTCAGCCCACCGCTTAGACGAACGGTGTTTTGCCATGCGTTTTTGATACTTCGCAAGTGCTTTCGCATTGTCTTTCACGCGAGGTGTGTAGCCAAGGTCAAAATCTGCGTTAGTCGTTGTCGCTGGTGTTTTCACGCCCCAGTCGATTCCGATAGCGCCGTCACTTTCCCTGGGACGAACTTCGTCCTCTACGTCAACGACAAAGCTTGCCCACCACCAGCCGGTAGCGTCTTGAAAAACTCGGACGGATTTCGGTTCGGAAGGAAGGTCGCGCGACCACACCACAGGCACAACGATTCCGCCGGCAAGGCGGAGGTGCCCGTCCTTCGTCAGACTGAACCCACGTTTCGTGTAGTTCATGCTTGGCAGCGTTGCGCGTTTGTTCTTGAACTTTGGCCGTTTCCGGACTTTGTCAAAGAACGCCTTTTTCGCGGTAATGAAGTCCCGAATGACCTGCTGCTGGGGAACAACGGGTTGCTCGCCTAGCCATTCCTCGCTGTGACGAAGCGAAGTGAGGTGTTTCATTAGGGAGGTTTGGGAGGTGTCTTCCCGCTTATCAAAGCGTTCGACGCACATATTCCAGACCCAACGGCACGTCCCGGCATGGCGTTGGAGCAAGGCTTTGGCTCCTGCTCCTGGCCGTAGTTTGTAGGTGTACCGCTTCTTCACGCAAACACCATATCATAAGAACATGTCTAATTATTTGGTATACGGATATAAGTCCAAGTAGCGGCTAAGAAAGTGCATCGAGAACCAGAAGCAGGTACAAAGAAAGTAACGATAGTCTGTGGCACTTCCTCCCCACGCCTAAAGGCGGTGGCTTCCGCGCCACGGTTTAGGTGAGGGTCTGTCCCGCGCGAAGGTTGTCACCCCGCGGTTCACGATGAACGTGGGCAAAGAGATGGAGCGCGAGCTTACCGAGCAGAGGGATAACGACGTCCCTGTCACTTGCCGGCCGACGTGGATGACCACTTCCAAGATGGAGCGCAAGATGATCCAGGACGGCTACTCTAGCCCGGGTGCTTACGCTGCCAGAATGGCGTTGAACTTCAGGGCTGGCGAGCGTTCAGTAACGGAGCTTCTTGGAGAAGACTCCGAGTCGTTGGCGTGGGTTATCGAACAGCAGGGGTTCAACGAGCCTGGCGGCGGGGACGGCTACGAAGATGCCTACAGTCTGGCGCCGAAGCTGTGGAAACAACACAATATGAAAACGGAGTTTGTCGAGTCGGCGTTCGATCCGAATACCGGGGCGGCAGTCGGTAAGGTGTCCATCTCGGCAGACGTTGACGGAAGCCGCCGACTAGCCGAGTTCGATCTCGACGGAGGGGAACTCGGCGCCAATGCGGGGCCGGCCGCTCTCGTTCAGGCGCTCGAGTACTACACATTCTGTAAGGGCAGTGCGACAAGCGCTCAGGAGTACACCGAAATTGCCATGCTCGACCAGGGTCTTTTGAGCATGCGGATAGACGATGACGAGTTCGAGGGTGCAGACGTGTCGAGATGGAAAGGGCTTAATCCCGAACAACGCAGAGAACTGTTCAAGGAAGAGTTCGAGGAAGCGTACGAGGAGATGGAGTCACGGTTTGACGAGTTCGACTCCGACCGCAAGGAAATGAACCGGAAACTAGAAGGAGACTAAGACGCGACCCCCTCTGACCACCCCCGGCTCCCCGCCTGTCGCACCCCCATTTCGACAACCCCTGCTACCAAGCGGATAGACTCAACTTCATCAGAATACACCACCTAGAGGAGGAAGCGTGAACGCCACCAGAGGGGAACTCAAAACCTGCCCGCTCGGAGCCAACTGTTCCGAGGGCGGCCGCCACTACGAGAACACAAAGGTTTACCGCGAGCACGCAAAGTCGGCGTCGCGCGGCAACGACATCGACTTCGACAGCGCGTATCGAACGCTCGATTTCCCAGGCCATGACAGCCTCGCGTTCACGAAACGGCCGGACGGTACGGGTGTCGTTTCGGTGCCGGGAAAGAAGGAAGTGACCGTCGGCAAGTCGATGACCAAAGCGTTGTCCGGTGCCTCGATGTACAAGGTGCCGCCGTTTTTGCAGCCGACCGCTATGACCGCGTCCAGTATGAAAACCGAACTCATGTATAAAGACGGGTTTTCGCTTCCGGTGGCCCACGCCGCGGCTACCGTCGCGGTTATCGAATCGGGTGAAACTTCCATGAAGGAGTTGTTCGGTGACGACCAGACCGCGCTATCTTGGGTGGCGGACGATCTCGGCTACGACTTGGGCGAGGGCGAGTTCGAAGACCGACAGAGCGAGCTCCCCACCTACGACGATGTTGCCGAGAAGATGTGGAGCAAGTACGACATGCGTATCGAGAGGGTGGACGGCTACACCAGTCAGTACGGATCGAAGACCAACGGCAAGGTGACGTTGTCTGCCGTTGTCGGAGGCAACCGCAAGTCGGTCGAATTCGACATCGACGACGAGCGTGTTGACCACGTCGGCAAGTCCACGCTCGCCTCGTCCATCGAATCGTATGTCTTTGCGACTGCCGAGGCGGAGGACGCTGCGAGTTTCGTGGACAAAGAGATGCTCGAGGAGGGGCTTCTCGACACGCTCCTTGACGCCGACGAAGCCAGCGGAAGGGACACCTCGATGTGGGACGACCTTTCCACGAAAGACAAGGTGGCCGCCTTCCGTGATGACTTCGACGCCGCCATGGAGTTGATGAACGAACGACTAGGCGAGTTCCGTGCCGACAGCAAGAAGATTAGGCAACTGCTGGGTTAAACCAAGAAAGAGGACAATTCAATGCCACCGAAGAAAGACACCGCCCACCGCCCGAGCCAGGCGAATCAAGAGTTCGTCACCACTGCTGACGGAAGGAGGGTGCGAAACACTGCGTTCACCGGGAAGAAGGGCGGTTCTAAAACTGCTTCCCCTGCCGCGATGGCTGCCGCTTCGAAAGTCGAGCCGGCGGCCGGAGCGGAGGAGCGACTGTTCGACACACTCGACTCGTTGAAGTACGGGTCTATCGAGTGGGACCCGGCTGAAGTTATCGACCCCGAGACGGTGGTCGTATCGAAAAACGGAAACGTGGTTTCCGCTTCGCTGAGCGAAGTGCAGGAAGTCGAGTCGAGTTTCGGGTACGCCTTCAGCGTCGAGGCTGTGCATGTTGTAAGCGGAAAACCCACGCAACGAGGTCTGAAAGACCACCTCACGGAGGTCTTCTATGACATGCGAAACAACGAACCCAAGCGGTACACTAACGCGAGCGAAAATATGGGCCGGTTCAAGCAACTCGTTGTCACCGACGCTGGCGAGTTTCTGGTTGATTGCCAGCGCGGGTTCGAGAGGAGCAGTCCGACACCGTACACGTCGGCGAACGTGAAGACGCTTGATGACCGATACGATTTCGAAGGTGAGTTCCAGTATGACTGGCGAGGGTACTCTACCGCGAACTCGAAGACGCAAGGTCTCAAGGTTGCCCAGGGGATGATGGCAGACGTGTTCGTTAAGGCCTGGAAAGAGGTCGCTGCGAGTCGCTAGGCGGCATGAAACCCGCTCCGGTATACGAGAAGTCATCCGGGGCGGGTCTCGTTACGCAGGCGGGCGTTGAGGCCAGAATTATGAGGCTCTTTGCCCCATGGGGATGGACACGACCGTGGCAGACGATCTTTCGAACAACTCATCTTTCCCCTAGCCGCGGAAGTCCCATCCATCGACTACTTCAGACAGGTCTTTACCGCAAGTTTTGCCGCCGTCTTAGAGATCCCTTCATTGGTAACCTTCGTCTTTGCCCTGGATATATCAATCAGACCATGGCCGCTAGTTCCATCAATCGGTTCGGCGGACACATCTGCTACATACTTGGAACTGTCCTTGAAATCGAACCCGCGGTGTGTCCTTACGATAGCGGCTCCGCCGTCGCCCACGACGATAGGCAGTGCTGGAGTGCCCGCGGTGCCAAGGCGGGTCTGCAAAAACTTTCCGATCTTCTTGTGGAAAATCTCGGCTAGGCCTGCGCGAGCCTTCTTTTCGTCAGTTCCGGGAACGATGGCGAAGATGTGTTTTACGTCCTGCCCACCGCGGGCGACGACCGCCTCAACAATGTCGTTGAATTCTGCGTAGGCGACGGTTCCGTTGGAGGACTGGTCAACACTGGACCGGTCGATGTCGTCCGCGGTGAAGTTGATGAAGTTTTCGGGGATCGTCTCGATTGCCGATTCGATCACCGCTGCGAGTTGGTTGTCCATATCCGTGTATTTCCTTCCTGTGGTCACTACACGGGTACTGTATCTCAAAGGTTGCGTCGTGTCATTTCTTCACCCCCGCATGTTACCCCCTCGCCCGGCATGTCCCTAGACGAACTCGTACCCCTCGCACCAGTCCGCCGACGGGTCGTATGTTGCCGGCAGGCCTGACTTGTCGCTGTAATCGAACCCAGACAGGTAATTTCCTATCAACTCGACCGGGTTATCCACTGTCCCGCTTATCGGCTCGGGAACAGCCAGGTCGTACATCCCGGCGCGCGAGCAGGCGATAAATACGTCTAGCGCCGCCACTGCGTCTGGGGGCAGGTTTTTGTTCGCTCGTGCGACGATCTCCCGTCCGTCTTCCAGAGCCATTGAGATGCCAACGCCGTACGTGTCGATCATGGATTTTCCTTCCTGTTATGCGTGCGCCGATTTCGAGGATAGCCCCCGAAACGAAAACCCGCCCCGGTTGACGGAGCGGGGGACGTTGCGGAATACCTGACGAACTACTCTCTGATTCGAAGCCTAAGAGATGAGGTAATCGATGACATCGCCCTGCGGTAGCGGTCTTCCTCGTCGCTTCCCGTCTCGAAGTCCGTTTCGCCGGTTCGGTACTCTTTTCGCAAGCCCTCAAGCGCGGTGTGGAGTTCGATACCTGGGTAGGCTTCAGCAGATCCCATTGTTTCGCGGACGCGCTCTTCGGCCTCGGCCAGTGCGTCTTCCGACCAGTCACACCACTGCTTAGATGACTCGCCGGTTTCGCGCTGTCGTTTGATGCTTGCTTGCATCTCGGAGATTTCCGCTTGACGTCCTCCCTGCCCTCACGGACGGAGATTCCCCACTGTACTAGACAGTGAGAGGTAAGCTTTGGTCTTTCGGCCTCAGCCCTTCGTTTAGGGACAGCGCAACGTCCTCACGCGGTCCTTGTTCAAGCAAGGCAATTCCTGCCTTACGAATGTTCTTTGCGGCGTTCAGGTCCGCGTTTTCACTGTGCCCGCACGCAAGACAAGCGAACTCGTCCTGCGTCTTTCGGTTTTCCGGTGCTACGTGACCGCAGACAGAACACCGCTGGGAGGTATAGGCCGGCGGGCACAGCACCACAGTCGTTTTGTCCGCAATCCTGGTTTTCAGCCCACCCCAGGCGGAGCCGAGAATAGCCCTATTCAACCCGCGCTTCGCAGCCTGGCCGTTAGTGAGGTACTTTCCCTGCTCGTCTTGCTTTGGCGCAACGCGCTTCGTCATGTCCTTAACTTTCAGGTCTTCCAACACGACAACGTCATACGCTCCCGCAAGGGTTGTGGTCGTCTTTTCCAGCCAGTCCTTGCGCTGGTTTCCGGCTTTGAAGCGAACGTCAGCCATTTTGTCGAGAACCTTCTTTCGGTTTGCTGAGCCCTTGGTTTTCGTGCTCAATACCCGTTGAAGTTTGTCGTACCTGGCCTGTTGCTTCTTGGCCTTCGGCGCTTGGAACGCCTGGCCGTCACTTGTCATTGCCGTCACGGCAACACCGCGGTCAATGCCGACCACGCCTTGACCCGCGGTCTTCTTTGGCTTCGGCGGTGTCGTGAATGAGACGTGCCAGCGGTTGTTCTTGCACGTAATTCGTGCCGACTTCGCCTGCTGAATGTCCTCCCACTTCACCGACAGCCTGAACTTCACATATCCCAACTTCGGAATTAACACTTCGGCGTTTCGCTTGTTTAACCTGCGGACTTGCAGGTATTTAATTGTGAAACCGCCTAAGTCGGTGTTCCTCCGCCTCTTGAAGACGGGGTAGTCGGCACGACCCTGAAAGAAGTTCTTGAAGGCACGGTCGAGGTCACGAAGCGCACCTTGCTGTACGTCAGAAGAGCCAGCACCTAGCCAGTCAAGTTCCTTGCGGAGTTTCGTCAGGTCCTTGCCTTGCGTTGCAAGGTTAATTCGAACGCCGTTCTCGCGCTCTTCTTTGGTGAGTGCTTTGCGCTGTGCTAGACCCTGGTTGTAGACGAAGCGTGCTTGACCGCAGTGCTCTCTAAGCACCTGGGTCTGCTGCTCGTCTGGGTAGAGCCGTTGTTTTACACTCACGGTAGCTATGGTACACCATTCTCGGTGAGCCCCGCCAGAAAAAGTGCGACGCTATGTGTATGGTTGAAGGGGGCTAATCCACTGCAAGTTCCGCTAGAGACCGACTCGCGAGCACCGCCCTTGCGGACGGTGCTCGCGCTCGTCTATGTTTCGGTCGAACTTCCTCTTCTCGACCGGCTTGGACATTTCGGTGATGTACTCGGCTACACCGTCGGAGAACTCGTCGGACCACGCCAGGTACGTTCCGTCGCCGTTTGGAGCGAGGTCATCAAGCCACGCTTCTACCTCGCTCTTTATCGCGCTGTTTTCGTGCTCGACCGCCAGAAGACCGCGAAGGCCTATCGCTACGGCCTCCGGAACGTTACCCGAGTCGTTCAGGTACGCCTCGCCCATGCCGTCGTAGGTGCCGGAGATGTCCCGAAGCGCCCATTCGTAGATTTCGTTCGAGGCGCTATTCGCCACGGCGTTCGTGGCGGTTGTCGTTGCGGGGGTCGTTGCGGAGGCGCGTTTCGCGACAGCGGAGTGCTCTCTGAACACCCTGGTTGACGGGTCGTGTGTTTTTGAAGCACTGTCACATGCTGGCCCAAGCGGGCAGGGGACGGCGTTTTTGCTCATGGTTTTTCAAACCTCGCTCTCTTTGTCTGGGTCTTCTTATAGCCTATGCGCGAGGCGGTGGTTTCGAGGTGTGCTCGATGCGACTGCCGGGGCTTGCCGCCCCTGCGGTGGGAGCATTCAAAAAGCTTGTAAACGGAGCAAATTTTAGGTACAGTGATGTGTGATCACGATATAGGCGCTCCGCTTCGGCGGCAGTCCCTCTTCGAGATACTTCAGCCCACTAGCCTGGAATAGGCGGGGCAAGAAATCAGCAACCAACGAGCATTCAACCGGAGGCAAAACATGAGCCGTGACTACCGAGATCAGCGAGGCGGACACCGAGGCGGGTACTACGTGTCCAACAAAGGACACAGCGAATTTGCCCGTCAGTGCCGCCGTTCTGCGAGAGCCAAGGCAAAGCAGGCATTGCGGCACGGCCGCGAGCCGGAGCCGACGTACCCCGTTGAGCGCGAGTACTACGACTAAAATTGACCTCCTCCCCACTCTCACGGGTGGGGATTCCTGCTTCGTCGACAACTGCCTCCTTCGAAACCAGAGGCTTCTTAGCAGGTCTTATGTCGTCTCCACAGGCTAACACCGCAAGCCCTGCGGCTTTTTCTACTCGTTGAGTATGGTGTCTTCGCTCGGCTTGGTTTTCGCCTTCGCGAAGACATGTGCCATTGTACATATCCATTTCTCAAAGCTCAAATATCCTCCAATTCATCCCCGTCCTTACGGACGAGGTCTTCTTGGATAGAGCTGATAAACGAAAGGGTTATTTTCTGAATGTCCGGAATTATCTTCTTGATTATCGCCGTGATTCTTATTGCGGTGGGTGTCAACTTCGTCGCTAGGCCAGTGTCGGCAATAGGGTCGCTGGGCTACCCCACCCAGAAGCGATTCCTTAATCACGAAACCGGGGACTACGAATACAAAGAAAACGACCTTGATGCGGCAAAGTCTCTTGCCCGGACTATTGGCGTTGTAGCGGGAGCAGCAGGACTTGTTATTATCGCCTCTGCCATGACCGTCGTGGTGCCCGCGCGCACCGTCGGCGTTGTCACGGCGTTCGGTAAGCCTACCGGCACCCTGTCCAACGGCCTACACGTCATCAAACCGTGGGAAAAGGTCGAGAAGATGGATGCCTCGTTGCAGACCAACCGATACTCCGGCGACAGCGCTATCGGGGTTCGTCTCGCCAACCAGTCCGAAGCCCGCGCCGACGCGTCGATCCAGTGGCAGTTACGCGAGGAAGATGCCGAGCAGATGTACCTCGACTACCGCGAGTTCGAGCGCATCCAGCATGACCTGGTAGACCGTGAGTTCCGCGCCAGCGTCAACGCCGTGCTTGCCCGCTACAACCCGCTCGACCCGGACGCGATTGCCGAGGGCGGTATCGACTTGAACGAGTACGCCGAAGACATCAAGTCCGACATGCAAAAGCGCATGGGCGATGCTGTCGAGGTTCGTAGCGTAGCACTGCCGATCATCAACTACGACGAGGAAACCCAGCGCAAGATCGACCAACTGCAATCCGAGGTCGCCAACACCCGCGCCGCGGAGCAGGCGAAGAACACCGCGCGCGAGATTGCTGAGGCGAACGAGATCATGCGCAAGTCTTTGTCCCCGGAGGTGCTGTCGCAGCGGTGTATCGAGGCCGCTGAAAAGGTCGGCGCCGCCCCGGTTGGCTGCATTGGAGGGTCTGAGGCCACTCCGCTGGTAGACATGCGGAAGAAATAGGACCTGGCAGAGAAAAGCCCCCGTCTTAAATGCGGGGGCTTTTTCTTCCTGCTGTAGAATCTCCCGTGATTAGGAACAAAATTCAGAGAGGACTACGACATGGAAGACCTTTCACCCGAGGCGGCATCACTGCTCGTCGCCTGCGTTTTTGCGCTTGGACTCGCTGGTCGGAGTATCGTCGCAATGCTTTCGGATACGACCCCGAAGGGAGCTCCAGAGGGGTACGAGCGGCCAGACAACAGCGGCATATATCCTTGCCTGATCGGATGCCTCATCGTCTTTGCTATCGCCTGGGTCGTCCCTATGGTCGTGGGCTCTATATTCGGAGAGGGAGGAATTCCTAGAAGTATGCTGTGGCCGCTTGGAGTTGCTCATTCCGTGATCGCGCTGGCTCCCACCGCATCCGGTGTCTATATCAAGTACCTCTCGGAGGAGCTCAAAACTCATCCCAATATGGGAGGCGGAGAGAGGACGGCCCGGTCGGTGCCCTACACCGTCGTTGGCGCTCTGCTGGGGTGTGTCGGAGCCTCGTGCCTCGTGGCTGCCGCATAGAAAATGAACCCGCCCCGCACAAGCACAATGCCTGCACGGGGCGGGCTTTCCTTTCCCTCTCTAGGAGGAGAACAGGGTGCTCAGCAGGTTGCCGAGCTCCCAGAACAGGCCGTTGGTGTCAGCCGCGAACAGGCCGTGGGTGCCGCCGAAAAGAATAGAAGAAAGCATGGTAAAACCTTTCGTTAGGGGTTCGAGGTTAATTACCCGAACCGCTTACCGGGTGTCCCGGGTGCCGCCGTTCGGCAGATTCCATGCTACCGGAGCCCGCTCGAAAGCGAGCGTTTTTCTTACCCATTACTCAGAATGGGTGATCCGCCAACAGCACTACTGCGGAGCCACTTTGACGAATCTCCGCCCTTGCGACAGAGATTCCCTACCACCCAAATGTGCCAAGGGTGCCCCCGCCTTTGAGGTGTGGGGAGGACTTCAAGGTGTTCTGGTGAACTACGGAACGGCTAAAGACCGTTCCGCTTCCTGCTTCACCGACGGATCGCACTTCGTTGGGGAGCCGTAAGCTCCTGCTTAAAGCGGCTTACACCATCTCCACAGGAGTTTGGCTGCGTCCCACAGCCTTGATATTTTCTGGCGTAGCCAGGCGGTACATATTCTTTGCGGCATGAACGTCACGGTCATCCGTGTACCCACAGGAGGGACACGAGAACTTCCGCTTGGAGATGTCGTGGTGTGTTTTCACTCCGCAAACACAGGTGGCCGTGGTTGCAACATTGCGTTTTAGTACGGTGACTCTTGGGTGAGCGACAAGTATTTTCTTGACCCTTCCAAGAATCCCGTACTGCACAGCCTTAGAACCGCGAGCCTTTGAATGCCGCCTTCCCCATGACGAGATGTTCTCGTCCTGCATGAAAACGTACTCATGGCCCAAAACCCAGGAGGAAACCTTATTGGCCGTGTCATTTCTTTGTGACACTACCTTGAGGTGTTCGTCCCTGATAAGCTTCTTCGTGTTCTCAGAAGCCTTCGACCCCTTCTGCTGTCGCGCTAACTTTCGTGATAAGCGCTTGAGGCGGTCTGATTCTTCGACTCTTGAGTTCACCGAAGTTCCGTCAGAAAACGTGACTTGAGTGCCAACACCCATGTCAAGGCCAATAACAGTTCCCGGTTTATACTGCTTCGTCGCAAGCGAAGCGTGTTCGTCCCTCCGTTTGTAAACGGTCAGGGCAATGAAATAGTCGTTGCTACGACGGATCAACACAGCGTTTGCAATTTCGTCCGTGTCCAGGTTGATTTGGTCGAGTCCTCTGACTCGAAACCAGCCTGGCACGTTGGCAATTTTCATCTTACTTCCGCGAATCTTGTGGGTCTTGCCGAATTGCTTGAGGGGAATTGAGTTCATCTCGGAGGTAAACCCGAGTTTTCCTACCTTTTTGCCCTTCTTTTTCAGCGCGGCAAGACCTTTGGCGTTGTCGCGAATGCTAGAGAGGACCCTGCTGAAGTTGTCCCCCAAGCACGGTGAGTTGCCGCTTCTCGACAACTCCGGACGGAAGTTTCACTTCGGCGGTGTTGGCGAGTTGCTTCCTGAAGTCCTCGCCAAAGTCGTCGTGAGCAATTGCTGTGTTGTATAGCCACTTACCTTCGAGAAACATGCGTTGCAGTGCTTCACGTTGGGTTTTGGAGAGCTTATTGCGCTGCACCTTCACCGTCCGAACAACAACGTCCATGTTTTTGCGACGCTGACGAGTCTGCTTCTGGCCTTGGGAGATTCGCTTGTTTTTCGCAAGACGGGTTTTCTTGTCCATTTCCTTGGCATGGGGTTTGCGCGGTGTCACTTCTCCTCCTTCCCGTGAACTGGTAAGTTATGGCTACGGGTTAATTATAACTTACAAACAGAGAGGGCAAAAACCTTTAGCACGGACATTCACCGGAAGGGCTAAAGAACCCTTTACACTCTGTCACATATTTGTAGACTTGTTTGCAACAAGGGGAAGAAAGTTTCCCTTACGAGTTTCCACAACGAGGTGATTCGAGTGGAGAACAAGAAGATTTACGGGCCGCCATTTCTTTCTTCGTTGGAAGACGAGCACAAGGTGGCAGGTGTATTCCTCGGGTGCGACGGGAAAGTGTCGAGACGGGACATCCACGCCGTTGTCGGAAAGAATTGCGATGACCTCCAAATGCTGACACTCGCGGAGTCCGAGCGCGTCAGGTCGGCCGCCACAAAGGTGGCTGCAAAGTATTTCGAGAATGATTGGTACGGCTACATCTTCGTCGTGTTCCACCCCGACTCCGATGAGGCGGTCATCGTGCTCTCTCACCGGGAAGAAACGTTTTCGCCGTACTACAGCACGGACGCCTGGTCTGACGCCGTTTCGGCGGCCGAGTCGCTTCGTGACCCCGTCTCGCTTGACGATACGTTGGCCGAATTGGAAGCCGCCTGTCTGCCGGTAACCCGACGCGCACTGGCGGACTCTGTTTGGCTGGACAAGCACTTCGCGAAAACCATTGTCGATTCGAGCGGAGCGAAGGTGGAAAGCGTTCGCGAGTTTCCGATTTCCGGCCCGTCTGCCGCTGCGGAACTCGCGACGGCGTTGATCGAAGACGAGCACCCGAGAAGGTTCCGGACTTTAGCCGTGAGCGAATCGGAGTTCCGCTCGGACTGGTGGGGCTACCCCACCTCCGGGATGTACTCCAGCGGCAGGCTTGAGACGCTTGCGTCGAAGTTCTACGACGAATTCGGCCCTGGACTTCTCGGTCTTGTGGCGGACAAGGACAAGTCCGTGTTCCACGTTGTGGAGTTTAGCGGTATCGGGCGTACAGGGAAGTTGGAGGCGATCTCCTCGCACGCTCTTGCCTCGACCGTGTGGGACGAGATGAAGATGTACGAAAAGCGCACCGCGGCTTCCGGAGCGAGACACGCGGCGGAAGACGTGTCGGAGTCTTCCCGGTAGCAGCGCTCAAGTCCTTTTTCTTACCTCTGGTTCCGCAAACGCGTGGCCCGGAAAGCTGGGGACTACCGCGGCGCCACGGTGAGGAGCCCCATGCCGTGGGCCTTGTGCTTGCCGATGCCGTTGATAAGAGCGCTCCGCAACGCCTCCGGATCGGACACCGTAGCGTGACCCGCAAAGGTCACCCCAAAGATGCCCAGCCTCCCAGACGAACGCTTCGCAGTGGAGTTGGACACCGATTTGATCTCCAGACGGTCGATGTCCAGACCGATCTTCTCCGCGCGTTTCTGGAGCCACTGCACGGCCTCCTCTGGGTCGCGCAGGGCACGCTTGTTCCTCGTTCCGGACACTTGTTTTTGCGGTGAAGCGGTGAGAGCAAAACTGACGCGATGTCCTTGGTCCACCGACTCGATAAACGTGTCGTAGTCCGTGACGGAGGCCGTTTCGGATGCCTGACCGGGCCACCCGAATTGCTCCACAATGTGCTCGAGGCTCGGCTTGGCAGGTGAGACAATAAGAAGTTCCACGTCGTGCTCGCGGGGCGTTAGGCGCCACAGTAGGCGGCGGTGTTCATGCTCGCCTTCCGGCGTGAATACCGTGGCCTCGACGGCTGCGTGCGCTACCTGCCGGTTATCAAGAAGTTCTTGCGTCGCCTTGCGGCGCGGGTTGAGGTACACCCTTGCAATGTAGGTCATGGTCGTTCCTTGGGATAAAGTCTTACCCCCGCGGGTATGCGGGGAAATGGTCAGTGGAACAGGAAGTCTACGCTGCCCGCCGAAGCGAAGTCCGCCTTGGGGGTAGACGCAACGTTTTCACCATGCGTTTCGGTGACAACGCCGCGCCAGATCCACCCCCGGTCAGCGTCCGAAAACGACACGGGAACGTCATGCAGCCGTGCGTGATGCGCCTCTCCCGGTTCAGCGTCTCGCTCAACCGGTTTGGCAACCGTTTCGGTCCCGTCGCGAGCGTCGATTCGGTCGAACGCTTCGAAAAACGAGTCGGATTCGAACTGGCCGTAGAACACCGGGGCGGACGGGACGCAGGAGCGTCGGCCAAGGGAAAGGCCGAATACCGGAAACTGCAATGCGTGCGCTATCTCGTCGGCGAACGACTTGTCTTCTGTGCCCACCAGGGCAATAAAGCGTGCGTCGGACAGGTAGTGGCGCCGAGACAGGTTCGAGTTCTTCGCGCCGTGTTCCCGTGCCGTGTGGAAGTCTTCGATGATCGTTCCGGTGCGCTCGGTACGGACAGCGAGGCGGAGTTTCGCTATGTCGGTGATGTCATCGTCGCGAGAGCGGCCGAGGGCTGCACAGATAAGCCCCACAATGCCTGACTTCGTCGGCACAGCACGGGTGCGCCTGGTCCTAAAACGGCTGTCGCTCCCCCAGGACTGCATAGCGCCGTTGAGGTTAAGTGCGACATAGTGCATTTACAGCACCTCCGAGATCATCTCGTCAAAGGTGTCGTGAACGGTCGTGGTGTCTGCCCACTGGTAGTCGCCGACGGAAATTGCGTGAGACTTGCCGACGGGGGCGAGCGAGCCGAAAGTGTTCGACTGCTTGGAGCGGTGCTCGATCAAAGCGTTGACCGATTCGGTCATCACGTCGTGGCCTTCGCCGGCCTCAATAGGTACCACAAATGCACCTTCACCGTTGCAGGGAGCCGCCTCGCCGGTCTCGATTACCACTGCCTCGGGCAGGGTGCGGTTGGCAAAGGAATTCTGCTTGCCGGTCGGCATGGAGGAGACGAACGAGCGGATGAACGCCTTGGCCGCCTCGTCAGCGTTCTCGCGGGAGCCGAGGTTGGCCTCTAGGTGATCCATGTCGATCCAGGCGTAGCGGTACAGAACGGAGGAGACCATCTCCTGGGTGCCGATCATCGCCGAGGAGCCGGAATCGTCGTAGTCATCGACGGCAGTGTAGAAGTCGATTTCCGGCATGACAGCGTGCGTCGAAATGGCGTGCGAGACGGCGACCGAAGCGTCGACGGTCAGCGCGGACTTGGTAGCCTTCCCCTCGTTGCCTACGGCAAGCATGCGTCCGAACATAGCGACATCAAAGGCGATGCCGACCTCGACTGCGTGCTGCGTGGCGCGCTTTTTGAACTCGCCCTTAAAGTCGCCCTTCCTCGTAGCGCCGGCATCTGCCATGTCCGCTGCGATCTTGCCGAGGTGTTCCACCTCAAGCGGGGAGATGAAAAACAGTGAGGAGAACTTCGGAGAGCCTTCCTCGGACTTTTTGTTCTTCTCGATGCCGAAGCCCATTCCCTCCACCATGGCAAGCGTGGCAGCGTCAATGTTGTCGCTGTCGGTGTGTTTCCTCGCCTCCTCGGCAAGCAATGCCACGATCTCCTTGGTGCGGATACCCACCTCGGAAGTGTCGAGGTGGCTGGCGAAATCGTCGCGGATCGCTTTCTTCCACGATTGGGAAGAGACGCGGTGGCGCTGCACGCCGCCGACGGTGGCGGTCTTTGGCTGGCCGACATCGTCGCGGTTGATGCAGGACGGCGGGACGAACTGGAGAGCGTGAATCTGAATAAAATTGGTCATTGGCCTGTCTTTCTACTCGTTAGTGTCTTCTGTGTTTGTTTCTGGAATGTCGTAGGCTGCGTAAGCGTCCCGACTGAGCCGCGTGACACTTCTCGACCTGGAGTCTTGCCAGCGCCACCCGGAGAGGTCTCTGGCAAGGCTCGCATAATCGAAGCCGACATCTTCTTTTCTGATGCGTGCTACGACCTGGCGAAGGTATGTCGCAGTGGTTGCCATTGATGTCGAGGACAACGCCAGGTCCCATGGCCGGCGAAGCGTGGACTGCGCGAGATCTTCTCCACCGCGTCGGGCAGCGAGTCGGACCGCCGTGCCGAGAGACGTTCCGGGGACATGCGCCGGGGTGGTTCGTCCCTGCATGTGCAGTGCCCACAAGCACGCTACTGCCGTGACCGCCTCCTCGTATACCGAGAGCGCGTCGCCTGTCGAGCGGCACTCGTCGGGCAGGTAGCGGCATGCAATACCCACCACGGAAGGGGACTTCAGGGGGTCTCGTCCTGCACCGGCGCGAAGCCGCGCGATGTCTGCTCGCGCTGTCGGGTCGCCGGCCAAGAACCGGGTTTGCAGCGAGGAGATCACCGCCCCTGCTGCTCGTCCAGCTCTTTCGCGCTTAGTTGTCTTTTTGGTCATAGTCTTCCTTTCGTAGTCCGAGCGCTTTTTCAACCCTATATCGCAGAGTTGACCTTGCTTTCATTGGGTGCTCAATGTGCTTGCCGTCCGACACAGTAGACACAAACGCCCTGGTCGGGAGGGTGGAAATAGTCTTGTCGGCGTAGGCCTCCACGGTGCGAAGTGTCTTTTCTGCCCATGCCTTGTATGCCTGGTCAGCGTTGCCGCCGTACTCCCCGACCTGGTCAAGCCAGGCCTCGAATACAGCGGACACGGCTCGCTTATCCGCTCTTCCGCCGTCGCCGTAAGCCATGTCAGGGCCGCTCATTGGCGACAGCACGAGGCTTTTGTAGAAGCCGGAGATGTGGCCCATCACCTTCGGTAGGGCGTTGACCGCGGCGAACACCGCGTCGTTGATCGCGTCGTTTTCCATTGCGGATTTCGGTACGGGGAATCCGGCCTGGATAACATCAATGGGAAGTGAGTTATTCGGCCCGTAAACGACAGAAACAGCATGCGCCCGCAGATGCGCGGTAGAGTGGAGAATTCCCTCGTTGACAAGCGTTTTTACCCACTTGATGTTCTCGGCCGGCATTGTTGAACGGTTGCCATGCCACCTCTTCTTCTCGCCCTGGTGCGTCCGCGGGTTCGCCTCTGGGAGGAAGCCGCCGAGCTTGCTCCACGCTTCGCGATCCGGTTTGAGCGCCTCGACGCGATACGTGGCGGATTTCAACTCCTCGGACTTCGCCTCTGAGAAGTAAAAAGGGGACATTGATTCTGCACCATAGAGTGCATTTGCGTCGAGAGAGTCGCCGGAGCAGATAACTGCCGCGTCAGCGTTTCCATCCTCGGTCCAGCGAATGTTGATGCGCCTAGACTGCCACGTCATGGACTCCACCGGGCCTTTTGGCGCGACAGACTGCTCGACCATCTTCCCCCTCTCGCCCTTGACCAACGGGTCGAAAGGCAAGACCCCGGGGTGATGCTTTTCCCACGGCGGAAGGTCACCGTCTCTTGTCAGGTAGGGAACGTAGTTGAGCACAAGTGTCTCGTGCAGGCTGCTTCCCGTCACGACGGTCACGGCGCCCCACGAAGCGGCGGTGAGTTTGGCACCGTAGGTCTTCCCCTTGTCGAACCTGGGGTCAGAAGAAACACCAGTCTTGACCCCTGTCGTGTCGTAGGACTGGGCGCAGATGACGGCGCGTGCAACCTCTGCGGGGGTTAGCGTGTCTTTGTCCGAAACGGAGAACTGGTCAACGCCGACGTAGGTGATTACATCGGTCAGCTTGAAGATGTCCTTACCCTCCTCGTTCAGCTCCGGGGTGAGCATGAACGGGGCGTCACCTGAGAGCGAGAAGCGTTCCTTATGCTCGTTGAGGTAGTCCTCAACCTGCGGTGTCCACAGCGACGGAGCATGAAATAGCGACTCCCAGAAGTCGATCACCGCGTCGAGGTCATCAACGTCTGGAACCTCGTCCTTGTACGCTCTGTAGATGACGGCAAGGAGCACCCGCGTCACGGCCGCGTCCTCCGGGGCGAAGTCGCTTGCAAGGCCCGTGTAGTCGCGCGAGTTGCGAAACGCCGTTTCGATTGACGCTTCGGTGACCGTTGCGTCTGGCGTTGCGAGACGTAGCCACGGGTCTACGATAAGGTTGAAGTGGGGTTCTGTCATACTTCTCCTCTCTGTGCGGCTAAATGTATCACAGGAGGACAGGAGGGGGTGGTTGGGGGGGGTAACACTAGGTGTGTGATAGAGTAGTCATCGACAGCAAATGAAGTTGTCCCTAGAACTCGATAGTGCAGCGCAAAAGACCTGGTCGTCAAGTGTATTCCCCGCACACGCGGGGGTGAGCCGGGTCGAGGCAGAGCGGGTTATCAATACGGTCCGTATTCCCCGCACACGCGGGGGTGAGCCCCCCGACATGGGTGCGTTCAAGCGCATGCTCAGGTATTCCCCGCACACGCGGGGGTGAGCCCGAATGACTCTGTCGCCTGCGAGAGTTTTCTTGGGTATTCCCCGCACACGCGGGGGTGAGCCTGTCAGAGGCGTTACCCCTGATCTTCGAGATAGGTATTCCCCGCACACGCGGGGGTGAGCCCGTGGGCATCGCTTCTTCGTCTTCGTGAGCAGTAGTATTCCCCGCACACGCGGGGGTGAGCCCGCCGACCGTTACGGTGACGTGCTGGTCGCTATGTATTCCCCGCACACGCGGGGGTGAGCCGCACAGAAGACTTGCACAAGACATTCGGCTTACGTATTCCCCGCACACGCGGGGGTGAGCCCGTTTCGCGGAATGTTCAGTCCCTTGTCTCGAAGTATTCCCCGCACACGCGGGGGTGAGCCTCCCTTCCAGGTGGCGGACTCGGAGCGCACGACCGTATTCCCCGCACACGCGGGGGTGAGCCCTGCTCCCGACCTGAACAGACGCGAAAAGACGGGTATTCCTCGCACACGCGGGGGTGAGCCCTCACGAAATGGATCTCCGATAAGAGACTCATCGGTATTCCCCGCACATGCGGGGGTGGGCCCACGAGGTCAAAGCCTTGTTCACGCAGCGGGATTTTCCCCGCACATGCGGGGGTGGTCCGGGCCTGGTCACGGTGAGGCCGGTGGTCGGCAAGTATTCCCCGCACACGCGGGGGTGGGCCCAAGGCATCCAGGAGTTCGAGGAGGTTGATGGGAGTATTCCCCGCACACGCGGGGGTGGGCCCTAGGACACCTGGGCCGTGGAGTACCCCGAGAATGTTCCCCGCACAAGCGGGGGTGGACCGTGAGCTAAGAGCTGTGTACGCAATCCGCCACTGCATTCCCCGCACATGCGGGGGTGGTCCCTGCCCCAGGCAAGACGAAAGAGCCCCTCTCGATGCTTCGCTAAAGCCGGTATTCGAGCGTGGCTATTTCTACTGGAGTGACCCAAGGGCCCATATGGACCCTGCCACTCTCTCGCTTAAGACACTAATCCAGAACGCGAAATATTTCAAGACTCCAGTATTCCCCGCACACGCGGGGGGGTGGTTCCAATCGGCTGACTTCTCTGTGTGAGACCGCTCCGGTATCCCCCGCATGAGCGGGAAATGGTCACACCTGCGAAGAGAGACGTTTACTGCTCCCGCTACCCCGCGATGACGAGATAAGTCAGCAACTTGTCGCTAGATTCAGTGGCCGACCGTCCTTGCGCGAGCGGGGGCTCACGCCGACGCGCTATTACCGCCGACGCTTGCGTCCACGTTTTTCGATTTTCTCGGGAACGGAAAACAACTCGCCGTAGGGGTTTCCCTTGAAAGCGTCGGCGTGGATGTCCACCCCCGGAGCGTCTGCAACGGTCACCAATTCGTTATCCGCGAAGGCTGACTGATCCACCCGCTGCACCCCAGCCCAGCCATCGGGAAGGGAGGTTAGCTTGTTCTCAGCGAAAGCAAACTCACCAATGATCTCGGTTTTGCCCCACGACGGAACCTCGGTCAGATTATTGTCGCGAAACGCCCACGGTTCAACTTCTTCGACGGGAAGCGAGTCGATGGTCTCCAGTCCACACTCCTGAAAAGCGCTACCCCCGATGTACATAAGGTCGGCCCCTGGGGCGAACCTGAGATGGCGGATCTTGTGCCCGCAGAAGGCCTCTTCTGAAATGCTTCGAACCGGATGACCATTGATCTTCGCAGGGATCTCCAGCGTATCGAGATCGGCCACAATTCGAGGGTTCAGGCCGTAAATAGATACCCACGGTTCAAAGTCCTCTTCTCCGAGACCGAGTATTGCCCCCCTGAACTTCATGTGCTCAATCGGACGGGACTGCGCGTCCATTGAGGTAAACAAGGCGTCCAGGAGCGCGAAGGGGTCAAGGGGAAGAGCTATTGGCTGGGTCATTGTGGTCTCCAATCATATGGTGTCCGGTGAGATCTGGCTTATGACACAAAAGTTTACGCTAACGACGAAAGTCCCCTTTTACCTGCTTGTTTAATTGATTCTAGACAATATATGCGTTCAGAACGCATAGCCGACATGCGACCGACCAAGGAAACACCCCGAAGATGAAACCTTCGCCACTGAACGCCCGAAGCTCGACTCTGAGGGTCGGTGCCTGCGAGTATTCGAATTGCTTCTTGCAGTGATTTTCTAAGACCCCTCAGAGCCCGGAATTCTACAAGGAAAGAAAATACGGGACGTTCAATCACATCGCTTGACAGGGTCGGGCACCAACTGCCCTCTGACCCCACTATGTTGCATACAACATAGTGGGTCTACCTGCACAAACATGTTTTCGGGGTCCATAGACCCAGATCGCTTTTCCCACATGGGTCTATGAACCCATGTGGGCATGACCAGCGGTTTCGCGTCTACTCCCCGTCCCGCTTCCCGACCCGCACTCCGACCCGAGAGTCGTATCGGAGCACCCACTGGCCTATTTCTGCCTCGCCTCCGTCAAGTACAACCGGTGCGAGCCATCGTGTCGAACCCCGTTTCGGCCACCAGGCTGGCCTAGCGCTGACAAGGTCGTTGTAGTTGTCCTCGATGACGTAGTTCGGCACCGGAACGGTACTCGCTGCGATTGCCGTTTCGCTTCTCGGGTCGGCGTCACCCGCGCTGACAGGAACAACTTCTTCTCCGTCGCGGCGCAGAAGGCATACTTCTGTCGTGTACGAGCCTGCTCGAACGCCTGGCGCGTAGTCTGCGTCGCCGAGGATCGTCTCAATACTCTTCCACCAGCCCGTGTCGTAGGGGGCCGGCAGCACTGCTTGTTCCGCATGGGTTCTCGCCGCGACTTCCGCTTCGTCTCTCGCTTCGAGAACGTCGCTCATGTCACCCCACGAGGCGGGGAATTGCGGGCACGCGTCGAATACTGCGCGGATGAGTCCTGGCACGTCTTGGGGACGAGAAATACGCTGCTTGTCCACGAGACACGCCAGTGTTTGGTAAAGCGTCGCCGGGTCGTAGACCGTGTCGATCCCCGGTGCGAACTCCGGCCTGGGCGACATCTCGAAATCGACCCCTGTGACAATTGCTTCCGCCCTTTCACGCCCTGCCGGCCGCGTTCTGTCGTGGCGGTGGAGCCTGCCGAGTCGTTGCACGAGCATGTCTGCCGGCGCGATGTCGGTGTAGAGAACGTCGAAGTCGAGGTCGAGTGCTTGTTCAACGACCTGGGTTGCGACAACGACAAGGCTTTCGGGGCGAGAGCCGTTTCGCCCGAGCGCCTCGACAACACGCTGCTCGATCTCTCTGCGGTCTGTGACGGTGAACCTGGAGTGCAAAAGGACAACTTCAGTGCCCCCGGGGACGCCGGCGCTTACGGCCTCGAATACGTCTTGTGCCCTCGACACGGTGTTGAGTACGACGCCGACGCAGGAGGGACGTTGAATGACCTGCTGAGACACCTCTTTTGCAATGTCTTCTGCGGCGACGGCGCCGAACGACACGGCTATTTCGGTGCCGTTTTCTTCCAGCCTTCCTGTGTCCCAAAGGCCAGAGGAGTCGAGCACGGTTACACGGGAATGGGCGGCTGCTGTCGGCAACGACGTTCCGCGGGGCCGGTCAGGTTCGGGGTCTTCCCGTCGCGGGGCTCGTCTCGTCATTCTCGACTCGTAGGCCGTGACGAGGCTGTGGCGCCGCGTGTCTGACAAGGTGGCGGACATGGCAATGACGGTTGTGCCCCAGTAGCCGGCGTACTCCAAGAAACGCTCCAAGTAGACGCTCATGTGCGAGTCGGAGGAGTGAACTTCGTCCAGGACAACGACCTTGCCGGCAAGAGCCGCTTGTCGTAACACCGCGTAACGCGCTTTGAGCACAGATTGGAGCACCTGGTCGATAGTCGAAACGGTGACCGGCGCGAAAGGGGCAAGCCGGCCTGTAGTCCACCAGTGCGTTGTGATAGCGCCGTCAGAGAGTCTGTGGATGTCGCTTACGTCTTGGACGAACCTTGCCTTGCCGTGTGCTAGCGAGGCTCCTACAGGCGCTCCTGAGGGGTGTTTTGTCACCCACGAGGCGACGGTGGGCAGCGCCGAGTTGGCTGTGGCCTGGGAGGGCTGGGCGTAGATGATTCCCGTCGCTCCGGTTTTCGCAGCGACAATGTCCGCTGCGAGCAGCGCCGCGGCTGACTTTCCGGAGCCCGTTGCGGATTCGATCAGCAAAAGACCGCCCTTGTCAGACATGCGCTGTGCAGCGGAGAGCACGTCTCTTTGAGCGTCGTGGAGCTCGGTGTCAGGAGGGAGATTGAACCGCTTTTGCCACCCTTCGGCGGGATTAGGCTCGGGAGCCCAGACAGGGCCGAGTGCGAGGTTTTCTCCCATGGCCTTTTCTGCACGGTCCTTTCCCGTATTAATGCCTGGCATTGCGGGGATAGGGAACGCAGTTTCGTTCGAGGCGATCCAGTCGCAGGTGATAAGCAGTGACGTAAGGAGCGTGACGGTCCCGGTTCGCCACTCGATTCGGCCCAGCGACTCGAGGTCCGCTTCGGAGATACCGTGAGCGGAGCACAGTGTCTCGAGGAGGTTGATCCTTACTTGCAGCCACGTTTCGTGGTCGTTCATCTTCCTCGGACGCTCGGTGGTGCCGGCGAGCACGCCGTGGTGGCCGGCGAGCACGGTTGCCCAGCCGCGTTTTGCTGGCCGCGTCGCGCCATGACGAGACAAGAACTCTTGCACTGTCTGGGCGCTGACGATATTGTGCGGGGCGCCTACACCGACGGGGGTCGTGTACCAGGGGTTGCTGCATGCCAGTTCTTCAACTTTCGCCTGGAAGTGAGGGTCCGCCTTCCCAATGTCGTGGGCGAGGCATGCGAATGTGAGCGCCTTTTCTGGCGGTACGCTGAGGTGTTCGGAGACCCTGGCGTAGGTGGCAGAGTTTTTCGCCCCGACCCACCTCTCGATTACCGCTTCGGCAACCGAGGCGGTGTCATCGAGGTGGTTGTAGAGCGGGTAGCCGTAGGTGGCGCCGTTCGGGTCGGTGCCCGTTTTAGCCCACAATTCGGGGTACGGGACGGGGCTCGGTGCGGTCATGCAGGAGATGATACAGGAGGGCGAAAATGCGGCGCATGCGGGGGTGGGAAAGAACAGCCGGATATAAGGGAACTGGGGTCAACCCCGTTCGCACGGGGAACGCCAAGGCGCGCGAGACCTGGGCGTGCGTCGAGACGATAATCACGCCACCTCCGTTTCGGCCGCCTCGGCGAGGTCTCCACCGAATACTTTATTGTGGTGTGGCCACCCAGGGCCACGGAATCGCGTCCACACGCTCACCCCACGATATATGCCACGACGCACGGTCATCCGGCGGGCACCACCACCAGCGCACCGCGAGCGCCGCGCGGATCTCTGCTCCGCAAATAGGCTCATTAGTCCGCGTAAGTACGCGGGACACTTGATATGGTGTACGACGAACAGGTCAGCGGCAACAGCACCAACCTGGGGTATCACTGTTTCCCTACTCGCCAACTGGCGAAACAGCATAGAGAAGAGAACCGAATGAGCTCGACCTACATCCCCCGCAGCGAAGACCCATTGGGAAAACAAGAAATCAATGGCTACCTGAAATGGGGAGGTATCGGCGCCGGGCTGCTCGTCATCATCGGATTAGCCGGTAGCTGCGGCGGTTCTGACGCTGAAACCATCGTCGGAACCGAAGTAACCGTCACCGCAGGGCCCGTTGCCTCCACGGTTACAACCACGGCCACTACGACCGTGACAACCGAACCGACAATCACCCCGCTAGATAACCCAGACATCGCTCCACAGGAACCAGTTGAGCAACCTGAATACGAGACCAACGTCGGAGCAGACGTACCAGTTGAGCAACCTGAATACGAGACCAACGTCGGAGCGGACGCACCAGACGCGGTTATCCAACAGAGCGCACAGTTTTTCTCGCCCGCACCAGAGCAACCGGCTCCCGCCCAATCTGCGTACTATCCGAACTGCGCTGCTGCACGCTCCGCTGGTGTGGCCCCGCTGTACGCCGGCGACCCCGGATACAGTTCGAAACTTGACCGTGACGGCGACGGAATTGCGTGCGAAACTTAATCATTCGCTCAATCTAATAGCCAGGCCGCCCGTGGAACGTTCTCGCGACCCGGGTTTGCCGACCAACTATGCAGGCTGAGCTGCTATTGATGTCTTCCCAGCCCTCCGGATCGTAACACTCAGCGGCAAGACCTACCGTTGGGGAATCTAAGTCCCCGGCGCCTTAATCGACTGCGTTAATATGGAGCCAGGTAGACCGCGGCCCGAAGGGCGGGCTCGCTGTTAGACGTTGGCAAATGGAGGTTAAATTGAGCAACATTCTTACACCTGCCCTTCCGTATGGTGTCGTACGAGACCAGTGGGAGACTCTACGTATCGGCGAATCGAAAAGCCGGATCGACCACCGTTCGATTGTCGCCATCTACTTTTTGCCATTGGTGTTCGGCGTCTGTGCGGGTATTTGGGGAACCGCGCTTGTGGACAATGCACCTGCTTTGCTCGTGACGGTAGCCGTCTACACAGGAGCGATCTTCAATTTATCCCTCATCGTGTTTGATAGAAGTCTGGCGATTAGAAACGCCCCCTTTAGAGAAGGAGATGAAGTCACCCTCGATCTGGCCGACCAGCTTTTCGCCAACGGCAATTATACGGTAGTGGTCGGTTTGGTCACAACCGCAATTCTTGCCGGATACCTGGTGTTTTCTACCCAGTCCGATGCGGGTTGGGTGTCCATTATCATCGCCGGCACCGTAGTCGCCCTTTTGGCGCATATGGTCGTAATGTCCGGGCTGATAATGAAACGCTTCAGGTCATTACGGGAGGCTCTAAAACCGTGAGGGGTCGGTTAAGAACAGCGATGCCCCGTAATTGAAGTGTGAGAAGGGGCGGTTCACCCCGGGGTCACCCCCGCTGGCGCGGGGAAACCGGGGTGTCTTCGTTGTATTCAAAGTCGATTCAGCACACCCCCCCCCGCGTGTGCGGAGGGGGAGTTAACCGCGTAAGTACGCAAATTTGATACAGTGAATAACGACTAGGCGGAAGCCGTTGCATTCGACCTGGGTGCCACTGTTTTCTTCTTCGCTACATGACGATACCAGACCGAAAGGACCACAACAGCATGACCATTGGATTCCCCAGCTATGACAACCCGCCCGAAAAGAAGAGCGGTTGCATGAAGTGGTTGGCGGCAGAACTGGTCATAATCGCTGTGTTCGCTCTCATTTTCTCCTGCACCGCCAAAGAAGATGGCAGTGAGGCCCCGGCGACAACGACCGCGACTTCAAAGACCGAGACAGCCACCTCTACGACTGGCACCGACACCTAAACCGCTGTTGAATCATCCTCCTCAACCCCATGCCACCTGCCGCGGATGCGCGACAATCCCATTACCCAGAGCAGGGAAACCAACACGACCCCACTGACTAATCCGGCTTGTCGGGCATAAACTGTTGGCATGTTTACCTCACTGCACCGCACGCTCGGTATTCCTGCCGGGCCCATCACCGATGACATGATCACCCAGGCCGTGGAAAATAACGTCCCGGAATCAGAAGACTTGGACTTCAAACAGTCACTACCTTCGAAAGAGTCGTTGGCGCAATCGGACGTTAAGAAGGACTTGGCGGCCATGGCTAACTACGGCGGTGGCGTGATCATCTATGGAGTCACCGACTCGGACAGTCGTGCCGGAACACGGCTCGACACCGGTTCTGTAGACGATAACTACATCCAGGCCTATCAGCGCGTCGCGTACAACCACATCACGCCACCGCTACACAATGTTGAAATCCTGCCCCTCGTATCGGATGACGGGACGCATGCCTTAGCGGTTATCGTCCCGGCGAGCCAGCAGGTGCCACACATGCTGATTGGTAAAGACAAGAAATTCAACGTTCCGATCCGCCACGGGGCTGACACTGACTGGCTCCCCGAATCAGAAATCGCCCGCCTTTACCAGCAGCGTTTTAATGCCGCTAGGCAGCGTCGTGACCTTCTTCTCGAGCATTATGAGCGCACAAGTGAGCTCGCGGGTACTTCAGGGTTTTGGGCGATTGGCGTTGCGAGGCCCGTGACGAGAACCGTGACGGCGCCCATGGAAAGCCAGGACGTGAGCCGGTTCGCAAGACGATTGGTGGACCAGAGTGGGGAACTCTGGGACTACAATAGGGAGAAAATGCCCCTTATCGTAGGCGGCGATCCGCGCCGTGGTTTTCGTAGCTGGCGCTGTCTGACTCTCTCGAAAGAAGGCGGCCACCCGGAGTCGTGCCTCGCCTTCCATGATGACGGGGAAGTCTCGGCGCTGGTGAACCTTCCCGTCCAGGAAAAGGGAAGATCGGTACACGCATCATTAATCGAGGCATTTGTTGCGGACCTCATGCTCGCCGTCCGCGGGGTGAGCAAAAAGCATGGTAGTCCTGAATACGACATACGGGTTGGGATCGAGTGGGAGGGAAGCGAGCCACTGCGTTTGTACCGGCCGTATGAAATAGGATCGTTCGAGCCGCTTCCCGTCACGAAATTCGTTCCGGTGGAGGCAACGATGGACCTTTCGGACAACAGCGCGTTTTTCAACAACGCCGAGGTGGTCGCGGAGGACTGCCTCAATCAGGCGGGTATTCGTGATCTGAAAATAATTCCTGATGGACGAGATACCGGTACGCCCGGCGACTGATCCGCCACTATGCCAATTCAGACCGTGCGCCACACGCTGGCAGCGACGAGAGGAGCGCAAGAACCTGCGCGGCGACTGGCTCGGAGCGGCTTCGCCATTACTGGTTGTCTGGTCTCGTGCGGCAGAGGCATTTGACCTGACAGAAAGTGCAGCGGGATTGGTTGAATGTGGAGGACAGCGGGTCACTACGACAGTTAGTCAAATAGAGGATCTTGTCCATAATTGATCACGTTGTGGACTTTCGTGATGGAGTAGGTTGACGCTCGTGCGGGGAATAGCTCGTCTTGCGAGTCGCTATAGCTCCGCCGACTCACCCCCGCGTGTGCGGGGAAGCACAGACAAGGCTGCGCAACGCGCGATGAAACCGCGGGCCCACCCCCGCTGGTGCGGGGAACACTTCATTGAGCAGGCACATTGTGCTGATATTCCGGCCCACCCCCGCGTGTGCGGGGAAATCGCGACTTGCATCGGATCGAGACTCATCGGCCCTGGGCCCACCCCCGCGTGTGCGGGGAAAACAACCCTGGATTCCATTCCTGACGCTCGCGATAGGGCCCACCCCCGCTGGTGCGGGGAGTACCTGTTCCAGAGCCAAAATTCCCTGAGAATAACGGGCCCACCCCCGCGTGTGCGGGGAATGCCATGTACGCCCCGAGGTCCTTGGCGCTTTTGGGCCCACCCCCGCTCGTGCAGGGAACGTGGGTGCAAGGCAGTCAATCACCAAAACTCCGCGCCCCGCGTGTGCGGGGAATACCGGGGTGGCGTCGCTGTATTTCTGCGTCGCTTCGGGGCCACCCCCGCTCGCGCGGGGAATACGTTGATGTAGGCGGTTAGGGCTTCTTCCACTACGGCTCACCCCCGCTCGCGCGGGGAATACCTCGTAGTCGCTCAGGGCGACAAGGTTGAGAGGGCTCACCCCCGCGTGTGCGGGGAATACCCTGGTTTGCCATGGTGTCACCACTGTCCTTTCGGCTCACCCCCGCGTGTGCGGGGAATACATATCGACAAACTCTGACACCGTTATTGTGATGGGCTCACCCCCGCGTGTGCGGGGAATACTCCCTCGGTCAAGCCTGTGTTCGCGGCAATGATGGGCCCACCCCCGCGTGTGCGGGGAATACTTGGTGACGAGGTAGTACTGGAGGCCTTCCCAGGGCCCACCCCCGCGTGTGCGGGGAATACGTCCAGGACAACGACTTTGCCGACGATGGCTGCGGCCCACCCCCGCGTGTGCGGGGAATACACTTGCCTACCAGACTTTTTACGATCCACTATCGAGTTCTAGGGACAACTTCATTTGCTGTCGGCGACTACTCTATCACACGCCGAATTCCGCTCCCGCATTACACGTTCTTTTTGGACCTCTAGAAGAGGAGACTCACCGCCACAGAAATACCCGTCGCGAGCACCGCTCCGAGACCCGCTGCGCCAGCCTGATCGTCCTCGTTTCGGCCCGTCGCTACGAATACCGCTGCGGGAATGGCCGACGCGGCGGGGACAAGAAGCGCCCACCATGACGAGGAATTTGCAGGGTCAAAGAGTGGGTAGACAACCACTCCGACAAGGACGAAAAGAGCAAGTGTGAGAAGGGCGGAGGCTGCGCGTTTTGCCGCGGTTGGAGCCGCGTTGTGGAAGGTCGCAGCGCCAAGCGTTACGACTACCGCTGCGAGCGTCGCGTACACCCAGCTTCCGCCTCGGGTTCCCGGGACGAGTAGCGACACGACAGCCGCGGCGGAGGCGCCGTGGGCGAGAGTGAGCCAGAGCGTCGGCTCGTAGGGATCTTTCAACGGCGGGTTGGACGGGGTGTGAGTGCCAGGTGGGGCGAGTTGCATAATTCTCCTATTCTTCGGTTGTCGCGCGATGCCGGCCAATGCGGCGGTCGCACCTTACGCTCGTGCTACTTCTTCTTCGCCAGCGCTTCGAGCGCCGCTTCGAGGGTCATTTCGTCGGCCTCTTCGTAGGGGACTTTTCCTGGTTTTTCTTCAGCTCTGTCCGCGTCGTCGACCGGCCAGGGGGTCGCGTCGGATTTCGGTTCGTATTTCGTCTCGGAAACTCCAAGGAACGCCACTGAAGACAGCGCCGCTCCGCGCTCGTTCTCACTGTCGCTTGCGTTGGTGACGACTTTAAATGTCTTGGCCCCAGTGGACGTTGAGATGGTCCTGAAGACTCCTGCTTCGAGGTCTGCGTAGAGCAGTGCCCCGAACTCCTCCCCTCCGCATTGCAGGAGGTCTTCGTTTCCGTCGGCGGTGTACTTGCTGTCTACCTGCCCGGGGCCGGAGCTCTGTCCGGCGTCGCACGCCTCGGCAAGGTCGATTCCTGCCAGCTTGGCTGCTGTGTCTATAGCCAGGTCGATGTCTCCGCGATTTTCGTTGACGGTCTGGGTGAGAGCTGCTTCGTAGTCTGGCTTCTCTGGAGCCACAGGCTTGTTTGCGTAAGGTCCTTTTTCGAAGTGCTCAAGCGCCAGATCTGCCAGGGCGACAACGACCATGACGGTGATCGTAATGGATATGATGACCGCTCCCAGCGACATGAAAAACCCGGGTCGCTTGCGGTCTTCTCCGGCTGCCAGGCGGTAGATGGCCTCGCCTGCAATGCCGACAAGCATGGCGACCAGGAGTACAGGAAGACCCCATTTTATGACTTCGTCCATCCAGGGGTAGGCGAGCACCTGTTGGGGAGCACTGTTTGGAGTCGAGAGATTCTCTAGCCGAAGCTGCTCCAGAGCATCGTTGTACTCCTGCGTGGCGTCGCTGTACTTCTGTGCCGCCTCGTTAATGAACGTCTTTGCGTAGTCAAGCGTGATTACCTGCACGGGGGTCCCTCTCTTGTCTTGTCGGCGACTGCAACGCGCCTACCTCTGAAGCGGTTTTTTATATGCAAAAGCATTATTGCACAGCCAGGAAACCATGCCCTTGATCCGGTGTAGGAGGAATGTCCACAAAACACCCTCCGACCTTGCCTGAGGCATGAGAAAGCCCCCGCGGCGTTACTCGCGGGGGCCGATTCAGAAAGGAACTTCCACCACAGACAAGGAGCCCGTTGAAAGTTGAGGTGACCAACCTCATCGATGAGTGTAGCACAGATTGTTTTATCGCCCATCAAGATCCGCTAGAGAAAAAGCATTGCCCCACTCAACCTGGCCGTTTAGGGTAGCGCGTACGAAAACACCGTCGCGAGCAGCGCCGCGATAAACGGGGCGGAAAGCAGCGCGAACACCCTCGACTGTCTTTCTTCTCGGTGTCCTACTTCATCCTTTCGTTTCACCACATCAAGCGAGGCGATAAACGCGGACACAACAAAGATAGATACGCACGCAAGGAGCACAAGGGAGATCACCGAGGCCTGCGACATGCCGTTTTCTTTCACCTCGGGAATGAGGAGTATGACGGAAGAAAACGAGGACATGAACCCGATGGCTGACACGCATATGAAGTTGGTGCTTGTTTTGTCGAACTCGAGGCTCGTATCGAGTTCCGTTTCGGTGTCCGTTTCAGTAATCATGTCGTCTCCTTGGAGACACTATGTTACCCAGGGATTCGCGTGGTCAGAAGAGAGTTGGGGCTGCTACTCCGCCGACAGCGCACAGCGACAGGAGAACGGCGGAGAGCGAGATCAGAAAGATCGCCTTCGAGACGTCCGCCCACAATCGCGTGTTGCTTCCCATTCCCACAGTGAACAGCAGCAGGTATGAGACCACGACAACGGTAGCCAGGACAGGGAGGAAAATCCTGTAGACAACAGCGTTGATCTCCTGTCCAAGCGAGAGATTTGAGGTCGTTGCGACAAGTACGACAAACGCCACCACCGCGGACAGTCCGGACACGACACACCGCCTATCTGCCCACCTCACCTGGTCGTACTCTACTGCATGCTTACTCGTGACCACTTCTCGTCCCTCTAGCGCCCAGAGACGAAGATGAACACCGTCGCAGCAATGCCGATGAGAGCGCCGACGGCAATGGCTCCGGTTGCTCTTCTGGCGCTGGCGAGTTCTTCTGCCGCTTTGACCTTCGACCCGTCCTTCGCCGCGTCGAGCGCTGCGGAAAACGTATTGGAGGTGTACGTCAGGCACATCAGCGCCAGGACGATGCCAGCCAAAAACGCTGCGGCATCACTGTTTGGCGGGAATATGCTCAGGAGCAGGAATACCGCGTTGGCAACAAGGAGCGCGAAGCTCGCTGCGATTGCCGGCTTGTGCCACTTGGCGGAAGTTCGCAGCGAGTCCATGACCGCCTTGTCCTCCTCCTCGGCAGAGAACTCTGGGTGAAACTCGTGCTGTGTCATGGTGTGGATCTTATCTGACTCAGAGTCATTACGCGGAAGTATTGCGTACAGGACGTGCGCTGATGCGAATAGGATTGTCGTTGCACACCTATTGTCCGGAAGGGAGAACTATCGTGCCGAAGTTCCTTGAAACCCCCGCCACGGCAGTCGTAACGGTTGTCGCCGCGGTAGCGCTCGTCTCGTGCTCCGACAACGGTCAGACCGACCTCGAAGCTACTGTCCAAGAAACGCAAGAAGTTACCTCATCGGAGACCATCACCGAAACGGAAACCGAGACGCATGTCGAAACGGAAACGACAACCGAGGCGGTAACCGAAACGTCTGCCCAGGTGGACGATAAGCAAGTCCCTGCGTCTCCGGGAAACACTTGCGAGACGCCGGCTCACCCAATGACATGCGAGAAAACACACATGGATTCGGCTGGCGCATTTGATCTTGTCCCGGTTGATGTCCGGGCAGGAGACCACGGAACGTTCGACCGTGTCGTGTTCGAGTTCGAAGGGGAGGGCTCTCCTGGCTGGACAACCCAGTACGTTGACACCCCTCTGCACCAGGCTTCGGGGCTCCCGCTTGATGTTTCGGGGACGAGAAACCTAGAGGTAATGATCCACGGAACGCCGATGGCAATGCCGTGGCCGCAGTGGCTTATGGATGGCGGGCACCTTGGAGTTGCCGCGGGCGGCGTACAGAACGTGTATTCCGCGAGCGCCTTCGAGGGCGATTCCCAATGGGTGATCGAGCTAGATGAAAAAAGGCCGTACTTCGTCTACACCATGGAAAACCCGAACCGACTTGTTATCGAGTTTGCGAAGTAGCGGCGCCACGCAATAGGCAGGCGTTTTACCTTGCCCACGGACTAAGATGAACCGGAAAGTAACCGCAGGCCGCGCCAGTGTGGCCGAAACCTGAAGGAGACAACCCGTGGAACACGAGCAGTCCCACTACGATGACTCGGCTTTTGATGACGTGGCCGCTGGCCCCGAAACGGACACCGACTCGACCCGCGAGACGCAAGGCCGAAGTGACTACCGCGACGAGACCTACAACGAGGACTCTGGACACCTGAGTCGCTCCGACGAGGAGGAGTTCGAGAAGTTTTTCGGCGGCCGTGGTAACTCCGAGGCCCGCGATAAGGTCGGCGAGTCGTCATACGGGTCGATCTCCGATGCGGACAACAAGTCGGAAGGCAGCGACTCGGACGAATGGGCGGCGGAAGGCCTGGATAACAACGAGCCGGACTTCGATATGGGAGACGACCTCGATTTCGATGGCACGCCAGACGAGGATGAAGATGAAGATTCCGCAGGCGGCAGCGAGAGTAACGGGGGCGAGGGGTTCCTGAGCGGGGTTCGCTCTCGTGCTGCCGAGCTCGTTGATGATGACGGCGATGACCAGGATACGTTTCGCTCCCGACTGGCTGATCTGATCGAGCCGGACGAGGAGGGTGGCGAAGAGTATTCGCCGTCCGACTTCGACCACGACTACGAGCCCGCCGAAGATGGTGGTGCAGAAGATAGTCCGGAGGAAGGACGCTCGGGAAGCGCCGACGAGGCGGATGGCTCATCTGGTGCCGAGCACAGTGATAAGGACGAGGAGCACCCCGTTGGCAGCGGAGACGAGAGTTCCGCCACGAGGGGCGAGACGGTGTCCTACACGGTATTTCGCGGCGGGGATGATTCCGGAGACAAGTCCCAGAGGGACGATGAAAGCGGTGCTGAAAGCGAGTTTTCCGAGCCGTGGACAGGAGACTACGGTGACAGGCCGTACGCCCCAGCCCGCGGAGCCGATAGCGAAGGCGACTTTGGGTCCGAAGGCGGCGATAGGGACTCCAGTGCCGGCGTTGTAAGCGGCGGAGACCAAGACGAAAAGACTGAAAACGAGACCGCTTCGGGCGGTGCGGGGGACACCGACTTCGAAGCTCTTTGGAGCGGATCTTCCGACTCGGATGACGATTCGGGGCGCTCCCCGATGCATGAGGAACTCATGCGGGAGTTCGAGCAGCAGCGCGCGGAAAACGAGCACAAGATTGCCGGCCGAACCCTCTACTTTGATGACGACATCGACGCTGACGAGGGAGACTGGTGACCTGACAGACCTTCCGTGATACGCTTGTGCCATTAGCGGTGTCGGGCCCTCGCCAATGAGTAGGCTTTGCACCGGGGCAGCCCCCAGGCCATTACTTGGTCTGGGGGCTGTTTTTAGTGTCGATCCTCTCTGTTTTCTCGTCGCCGGCCGCGCTGGTATCCGGACGGCCAGGCGTTGGGCGGAGGAGGCTGTTTCGTCCTTCCGGAAAGTGGCCTTGGGCTGGTCTCGAAAACGTCTACTCCGCGGCGGTAGGCTCTCTGCTCGGCCTCGCGGAATCTCCTGTTGAGCATGTTCCGCCTAGATCAGCGTCGTGTTGTACGTGTTGGCGGGCGTGACGTGAACCGTGACGGGGAGGGATTTCGATACACCCACGGGCTTGTCGCCCACCGATACGAAAACCGCCCCGTCCTCGCTGAGTGTCAGTCGTGGTACAGGGCGGTTCGCATACGCCGGGTGCTTGGCTCGCGGGCCAAGGTGCTGCTTGACAACGTCCAAGATGTTTTCGTTGAACGAGTCAACGTCTTCCGTGGTGCGGCAGGTGAAGTCGACCCCGGACGGGATGATGCTTTGTGCCGCGGCAAACGGTGGGACCATTTCTTGAAAAGCTCCTTTGCGTGTTGTTGCTTTCGGATAACACTAACATCTCGTTGCCGGGGTCTTCGAAACCGCGTCGCCGGCGCGCCTAATAGGCCTGGTCGTGGTAGTGTTATCTCCAACGGTCCCCGTGCAAAGCCTCTCTTAGAAGCGCCACCACGGGTCCTTTTTTGGGGGAAAAGAAATGCCGCTGACATCTAGCCAGCGGACACTTCCATTTCTCGCGGTTTTTAACCCGCCCTGTGGTGCCCATGGTACAACAGAGCCCGCTTCTTTGTGCTCCGGACGAGATTTGAACTCGCACTGTGCGGATTTTGAATCCGCTGCCTCTGCCGATTGGGCTACCAGAGCACTTGCACACTACAGAAACGCTGTACTGGCAGGCAAACCTAGTGCTAGAATCCCCTTTAACAGATGTCCGCTGCGAAAGGAATAACCGTTGAAAATTAAGACCGCCGGCGCGCTAGTCGCCACGATGTCCTGTACGCTCGCACTTGCCGGATGCCAGAGCGACGAGCAGCAAAGCGCATACGATGTAGCGCTCGATGACCCCGCCTCGTATTTCGATCCGGTCACCGACGAGCTCTCCGTCAACCTGAACGGCAACTACCTTTACGCGCCAGTTGACGCCGACGGCAAGGGCGACAAGGAGATCCTGCTCAAGGAGGACGGTGACGTAGGGCGTGTTGTCGTCTTGTTCCGCGACGGAGACGAAGTGAAGGCATCCGGCATGGTCCTCAACGAGGGGCAAACGTCGGAGAATATGAAGGTCGCCGTCGGCGCCATCGACGGCGGAGGAGTTCGTCAGTACGCGCAGGTCGATAAGACCATTTCCTTCCAAGACTTCGTTCTCAGTGATGGCGAAATGACGTGGAAGACCGGTCCCCAGCAAGAAGAGGGGGAGATCCCCGAAGACCTGGATCTTCAGTGGTTCCCCGTCGATGACCGCTCGGGGCTCGAAGAAGTCAGCAACTAAGGAGAAATATGATGGATCGCAAGTTCCTCGCCGCTACAGCGGTGCTGATTCCAGCGCTGGCGTTGGTCTCGTGCTCTGACCCCGCAACGCAGTCCGGGTCGGAAGCCGAAACGACGACCGAGACGGAATTGACCTCTCCCCACGCCTAAAGGCGGGGGTTCCCTCGTCACCGAGGGAGCTTCCTGCTTCAGCGACAACTGGGTTAGAGCCTAAGCCCTCACCACTTACGTTGTC
>ERZ1029884.4-NODE-4-length-95647-cov-17.119822_pt1 | contig 95647 bp, 90 predicted proteins | sample MGYA00519233_ERZ1029884 | MGnify/ENA primary metagenome ERZ1029884 (study PRJEB33666, sample SAMEA4610931) | skin metagenome | biome: Human-associated habitat; feature: Malodor aspect; material: skin | place: Philippines | collected 2015-08 ...
TGCTCCCGAGAGGGGTCTCCGAAAACCCAGTCGGCGGAGGCCTGCTTCGCCAGCGACATGATTTCGCCGTTGGCGCGCGGTCCGACAACATCCATGACCGTGCAGCTGGTCAACAGCAGCGCGGCCGGCAGCACCATCAGTTTCTTCACCCGCTGCACGTTACACGCTAGGTTTGACGCATGGCATTTCCCACGAACGACGAACTTGAGCAGTTGATCAGCCCGGTAGTCGCGGCGTACGCGATGGACATTGAAAACATCCGCACCGTCAAGGCGGGCAAAAAATCGCAGGTGGTCATCGCGCTCGATTCGGATACGCACCCGACGCTCGACGAGCTCGAGGAAGTGTCCAACGAGCTCTCCGCGCTTTTCGACGACACCGAGTCCCGCGGCGAAGTGAACTTCGGCGCCGGCTACACCCTGGAGCTGACCACTCCGGGTGTGGACATGCCGTTGACGGCCCCACGCCACTTCCGTCGCAACCGCGGGCGTTTGGTCAAGGCGGAGGAGCAGACGTGGCGCATCGGCCCGCTCGACGAGACGGAGGAGAACGTGGCGCTGGTGCGTACCACGAAGAAGGGGGAAGAAATCCGTGTCGCACCGGTTTCGGAAATTGCTGGTGCGGTGGTAGAAATTGAGTTCAACGCGCCCCCGGCAGCAGAGGTTGAGCTGGCGGATCAGGCGTTTGCAGAGCTCGACGCCGCGAAAGCGGAACAGGAAGGAAACAAGTGAATATTGACTTGAACGCGCTGAAGAACATCGAGGCGCAGCAGGGTATCCCGATGGACGACCTGCTCAGCACCATCGCGAATGCGCTGCTGTATTCGTACCGCGAGTTCAAGGAGGCCCCCGCGACTGAGGGGGCCAAGGCGCGTGTGGACATCGACACCGACACCGGCGATGTCGCTGTGATCGTCAGCGAGCTAAACGACGACGGCGAGGTCGTCTCCGAGTACGACGACACCCCGGTGAATTTCTCCCGTATCGGTGCCGTCGCCGTGCGCGACGCCATCAAGGGCCGCCTGCGCCAGGCGGAGGCCGGTCGCGTCTACGGTGAATACGCCGGCCTGGAGGGCCAGATCGTCTCCGGCATCGTGCAGCGCGACGCGCACGCGGAATCCCGCGGTATCAGCATCGTGCAGCTCGGCACCGAGGCCGACCCGCAGGACGGCATCCTGCTGCCGGCCGAGAAGATTCCGGGCGAGGTGCTGCGCCACGGCGACCGCATCAAGGCTTATGTCGTCGGCGTGAACAAGGGCGACAAGCGCGTGCAGGTCAACCTGTCGCGCACCCACCCGGAGCTGGTGCGTGGCCTGTTCGCGCTCGAAGTGCCGGAGGTTGCCGACGGCTCCGTGGAGATCGTCAGCATCGCCCGCGAAGCCGGCCACCGTTCCAAGGTGGCTGTGCGCGCGACGGTCAAGGGCGTCAACGCCAAGGGCGCGTGCATCGGTCCGCGCAGCGCTCGTGTGTCCAATATCATGCAGCAGCTCGGCGGCGAGAAGATCGACATCATCGACTGGGATGTCGACCCGGCGAAGTACGTCGGCAACTCGCTGGCCCCCTCGAAGGTGGTGGACGTGACGGTGCTCGACCTCGAGGCCCAGGCGGCGCGCGTCACCGTGCCCGACTACCAGCTCTCGTTGGCCATCGGCAAGGAGGGCCAAAACGCCCGCCTGGCTGCGCGTCTGACGGGGTGGAAGATCGATATCCGCTCCGACGCGGACGCCGTGGACGACGAATAGTTTCCGCCTTCTCAGGCAAATGACCACAAACCCGCAGGAAGTACAGTTTCTGCGGGTTTTGGCGTACAGTGTTCTCTGGCTTTGCGTCCGCACGTCAGGTGCGGCGGCCCGCCGCGCGCGGATCGTGCGTCGGTGTGAAGACGGGTTTATAGAGGTATGCGGAAAGGATGCGGATGAGCGGATCGCGCAAGCACCCCATTCGCACACGCACCTGTATTGCCACCCGCCAGACGCACCTCGACGTCGAACTGTTGCGCGTGGTCGCCGACCCGGACGTGCCGGGAAGGATCCTCGCCGATCCGGGCAGAACACTACCTGGGCGGGGAGCATGGATCACCCCGTCGTTGGACGCAGTCGAGCTGGCGGAACAACGTCGCGCCTTCGGGCGGGCGCTCCGTCTGTCTACGCAAGTGGACCTAGGTCATGTACGTACGTACCTCGCTTCGTCGCAACGCAAGAGCGGCGGGGCAAACGACCCAGACGATAAAGGAAAGACCGAACACTGATGAGTAAGCAACCATGAAGCAGCATCAGCGATGAAAGTCACTGACCACGTCTAGGGGCCGGTAGCCGGAAGGGCACCTGGCTCCTAGCAACAACGACAAGGAGACATGTGTCCGGAAAGCTACGCGTACACGAGTTGGCTAAACAGCTCGGCGTAACAAGTAAGGAATTGCTCGCCACGCTGAAGGAGCAGGGCGAGTTTGTGAAGACGGCGTCCTCGACGATCGAGCCGCCCGTCGTGAAGAAAATGAAGGCGCACTACGCCGAAAAGAACGGCGGCGCGTCTGAGAAGGACGAAAAGAAGGACGCGCCGGAGCCGAAGAAGCCGCCGCTGAAGAAGCCGGGCCAGAAACGCGCGAAGCCGGCGGCGCCGAAGCCCGCCGGTGCCAAGCCGGCCCAGGCGAAGCCGGTGCCGTCCGCGCCGAAGGACCCGGCCGCGAAGCCGGCAGGCGGCGAGCCGACCCCAAAGCCGGGTGCGGCGAAACCTGCTGCTCCGAAGCCGGGTGCGGCGAAACCTGCTGCTCCGAAGCCGGGTGCGGCCAAGCCTGCTGCTCCGAAGCCGGGCGCCGCGAAGCCTGGCGCTGCGAAACCGGGTGCACCGAAGCCTGGTGCACCGAAGCCTGCTGCTCCGAAGCCGGGCGCGGCGAAGGGTGATGGTCCGAAGCCGGGCGCGATGCCGCGTCCGATGCCCAAGCCGGGCGGCCGCCCGCGCGTGGCCAACAACCCGTTCTCGTCCAACTCCGGCGGTGGCCAGCGTCCGCCTCGTCCGGGCGGGGGTCGTTCGGGTGGCGGCCGCAGCGGTCAGGGCCAGGGTGGCCCGCGTCCGGGCGGCGCACGCCAGGGCGGCGGTTCCCGTCCGTCCCCGGCGGATATGCCGGCAGGTCCGTCGCCGACACAGATGCCGTCCAAGGCAGCCGCACCGGGTGGTCGCGGCCGTGGCGGCGGTGGACGTGGTCGCGGTGGCGGCCCGGGTGGTCCGCGTTTCGGCGGCCCGGGTGGCGGTTTCCGCGGTCGCGGCGGACGCCGCGGCGGTACCGCAGGTGCATTCGGCCGTCCGGGTGGTGCACCCGGCAAGCGCCGCAAGTCCAAGGGCCAGAAGAGGGCTGAATACGAGGAGATGCACAAGCCGAACGTCATCGGTGGCGTTCGTCTGCCTGACGGCGGCGGCAAGACCGTGCGCCTGCGTCAGGGTGCGACCCTGTCCGACCTCGCGGAGAAGATCAACACTGATGCATCCTCGCTGGTGCAGGCGCTGTTCAACCTCGGCGAGATGGTGACCGCTACGCAGTCTGTGTCCGAGGAGACGCTGCAGCTGCTCGGCGCGGAGATCAACTACGAGGTTGAGATCGTCTCGCCCGAGGACGAGGATCGCGAGCTGCTCGAGTCCTTCGACCTGCAGTTCGGCGAGGATGAGGGCGGCGAAGAGGCGCTCGAGCAGCGCCCGCCAGTGGTGTCCGTCATGGGCCACGTCGACCACGGCAAGACCCGCCTGTTGGACTCGATCCGCAAGGCGAACGTTGGTCGTGGCGAGGCCGGTGGCATTACCCAGGGCATCGGCGCGTACCAGACCGAGGTCACCCTCGAGGACGAACCGCGCAAGATCACGTTCCTGGATACCCCGGGCCACGAGGCGTTCACCGCCATGCGTGCCCGTGGTGCGAAGTCGACCGACCTGGCCATCCTCGTGGTGGCCGCGGACGACGGCGTGATGCCGCAGACCGTCGAGGCGATCAACCACGCGAAGGCAGCCGATCTGCCGATCGTGGTTGCCGTGAACAAGGTGGATAAGCCGGAGGCTCAGCCGGACAAGATCCGCGGTCAACTCACCGAGTACGGGCTCGTGCCGGAGGAGTACGGCGGCGACACCATGTTCGTTGACATCTCCGCGAAGCAGGGCCAAGGTATCGACGACCTCCTCGAGGCCGTCCTGCTCACCGCCGATGCAGCGCTCGAGCTCACGGCAAACCCGGACATGGACGCACAGGGTGTGGCAATCGAGTCCCACCTGGACCGCGGCCGCGGCCCGGTGTCCACCGTGATCGTGCAGCGCGGCACGCTGCGTGTCGGCGACTCCATCGTCGTCGGCGGCAACTTCGGCCGCGTGCGCCGCATGGTCGACGAGTGGGGCAATGACGTGGAAGAGGCGGGCCCGTCCCGTCCGGTCCAGGTCCAGGGCCTCAACGGTGTCCCGGGCCCGGGCGACAACCTGCTCGTAGTCGAGGACGACCGCGTGGCGCGCCAGATTGCGGCGCAGCGTGACGCGCGTATGCGTGCGGCGATGCAGGCCCGCAGCAAGAAGCGCGTGTCCCTGGAGAACCTGGATCAGGCGCTCAAGGAGCGCAGCCAGCTTAACCTCATCCTCAAGGGCGACAACGCCGGTTCGGTGGAGGCCCTGGAGGATGCGCTGCTCAAGATCGAGATCGACGACGAGGTGCAGGTCAACATCATCGACCGCGGTGTCGGTGCTGTGACCCAGACCAATGTCACCCTGGCGGCGGCGTCGGACGCGATCATCATCGGCTTCAACGTGCGTGCAGACGGCAAGGCCACCGAGGAGGCCAACGCCGAGGGCGTCGAGATCCGCTACTACTCGGTCATCTACCAGGCGATCGAGGACGTGGAGAACGCGCTCAAGGGCATGCTCAAGCCGATCTACGAGGAGCGCGACCTGGGCGAGGCGGAGATCCGCCAGATCTTCAAGGCCTCCGCTGTCGGCCTCATCGCCGGCTGCATGGTCACCGAGGGCAAGGTCAAGCGCGGCGCGAAGCTGCGCCTGGTCCGCGATGGCAACGTCATCACGCCGGACGCGACGATCGAGTCGCTGCGCCGCGAGAAGGACGACGTCAACGAGGTGGCCAAGGGCTACGAGTGCGGCATGGTGCTGTCCTACCCGGATATCCAGGTGGGCGACATCATCCAGACCTACGAGATGGTCGAGGTGCCGCGCGACTAGTCGTCGCAAAGCAACTGCTTGACGACGAAACCCCCGCTCCGCGCGAACACGCGCAGGGCGGGGGTTACACTATCCGGAAGTTTCTCAAGAAGGAGTGACATGGCTGACAACCCACGTGCCCAGCGTCTGGCGAAGCAGATCCAGACGATCGTCGCTTCCGCAATCGAGCGGGAGATTAAAGACCGCAGGCTGGAACTGGTCACTGTGACCGACGCGCGCGTCACCGGCGACCTTCACGACGCGACGATTTACTACACCGTCCGCGGTGTCGAAATTGACGACGAGCCCGATTACGAGCAGGCCGCCGAAGCGCTCAACCGGGCGCGCGGGCAGATCCGCAAGATCGTCGGCGACCAGCTTTCAGTGCGCTTCACACCGACCATCTCGTTTGAGCGCGACACGGTGCCGGAGTCCTCTGCACACATGGAGGAGCTGCTCAACCGCGCCCGCGCCCGCGACGAGGAGCTGGCGCGGCTGCGCGCCAACGCCACTCCGGCCGGCGATGCGGACCCGTACAAGCGCTCCGGTGAAGGGGAGTAGTGGAAGTCTCACTGTTTCCCGAGTACACCCAGCAGTTCGCTGCGGTGGCAGACCGGATCCGCTCCGCTGAGCGGGTCCATGTGATCGCCCACGTCAAACCCGACGCCGACGCCATCGGCTCGGCGTGCGCGTTGTCGAAAGGGCTCGACCAACTCGGTGTGGACAACAACGTCTACATCGGCCAGTCGGTGCCGCATTCTGCCAACATGCGCACCATCCCGGGCGTGGACGACATCATCTACGGCGGCGAGCTGCCCGACGGTGGTGTGGTGGTGACGGTGGACTGCGCGTCCGCTGACCGCACTGGGTCGTACCTGCCGGCTATCTCGGCGGACCCGGAGCGGGTGATCGTGATCGACCACCACAACACCAACCCCGGCTTCGGCGGGCGAAACCTCATCGTCGAGTCTGAATCCACCACCGTGATGGTGCGCGAACTGCTTGCGCATCTGGGCGTGACGCTTGACGACGACATCGCGTACTGCCTGTACGCGGGGCTGGTCACCGATACCGGAAACTTCCGGTGGGGCACACCTCGCATGCATGTGCTCGCCGCCGAGTTGATGGAGTTCGGGTTGAACACCCGCCAGATCGCGCTGGATCTTATGGACACGATGAGCGCGAGCGACCTGCAGCAGATGGGCTCAGTCCTGGCAGAGACACAGATCATGCCGGCGAAGGGCCTCAACGTTGCGGTGCTGACCGTTCCGGTGAGGCTGCTCACCCGCATGAGCCAGACCGCGGTGGAAGCGATCATCGACTACGCCCGCGCGCTCGAAGGCACCGACGTCGGCGTCGTGCTCAAAGAGCAGGAGAAGGGCCACTGGGCGGTGTCGCTTCGTTCGACCATCGTCGATGTCTCCGCGGTAGCGGCCTCGCTCGGCGGCGGCGGGCACACCGCGGCTGCGGGCTATACGGGACTGGGCACCCGCGAGGATGTCGTCCGCGACCTGCTCGCTGCCCTGCCGGACGTGTCGCAGCGATGACGGGGGCCGTATCTTCGCGGACCCCGTCCGCGCGCGACATTTTGCTGCTCGCGCTGCCGGCGCTCGGGGTGCTTGCTGCCAACCCGCTGTATCTGTTGTTGGATACGGCGGTCGTCGGCAGGCTCGGCACCGCTGAGCTGGCGGCGTTGGCGGCCGGTGCTGCCATCCAGTCGACGGTGACCACGCAGCTGACATTCTTGTCCTACGGCACGACCGCGCGAAGTGCCCGCTTTTTCGGAGCCGGCAGGCGCCAGAAAGCGATCGAGGAGGGGGTGCAAGCCACCTGGGTCGCACTCGGCGTCGGTGCGGTGCTGGCCACCATCGTGTGGGTGTTCGCCCAGCCGCTAGCCCAGGCGCTCGCAGGCGATTACGACACCAGCGTGCGCGCTGCGTCGTGGATGCGGGTGTGCGCGTTCGCCATCCCGATGACGCTTGTGATCATGGCCGGCAACGGCTGGATGCGCGGGGTGCAAAACACCCGGCTGCCCTTTTTGCTCACGCTGTGCGGGCTGATCCCCGGAGCGGTGTCGCTGCCGCTATTGGTGAATCGCTTCGGGCTGGTCGGCTCGGCGGTGGCCAACGTCATCGGCATGGGGATTACCTCCGCGTTGTTTGTGGTCGCGCTGATCCGCGAACACCGCCGCTCCGGCCGCGGGTGGGCCCCGCGCTGGGAGATCATCAAAAAGCAGCTGGTGCTCGGCCGCGACCTCATTTTGCGCTCCCTGTCGTTCCAGGTCTCGTTGCTCACCGCCGCCGCGGTTGCGGGCCGCTTCGGCGTGGTTGCGCTGGCGGCGCACCAGTTGATGCTGCAGCTGTGGAACTTCCTCACCCTTGTGCTCGACTCGTTGGCCATCGCGGCGCAGACGCTGACCGGTTCCGCGCTCGGCCGCGGCGGCGCTGACGACGCCCGCGTGGTGGGCCAGGTGGCGTTGAAATACTCCATGGTGTTCGCTGTGGCGCTGGCGGTGGTGTTCGCGGTGTTCCGCGAGCCGATTTTGTCGCTGTTTACGGCGGATGAGGCGGTCGTCGATACGCTTGTCGCCCCGTGGTTCTTGTTCATCGCGATGATCGTGGCGGGAGGCGCAGTGTTTGCGCTCGACGGTGTGCTGCTCGGTGCGTCCGACGCGGCATACCTGCGTAACCTGACGCTGTTTTCGCTCATCGGGGTTGCGCTGCCGATCATTCTCGCTTCCGGCGCGTTTGATTGGGGGCTGACCGGCATTTGGGTCGGACAGCTCGGCCAGGTGCTGGTGCGGCTCGTCGGCGTGGTGTTGCGGTTCCGCTCGATGCGGTGGGCCGTGACCGACGTCGATGGTAAACAGGGTGCATGACCACCACCCTCTGGGCCGTGAGCGACCTGCATGCCGCGGTGAAGCTCAACGGCCCGAAAATCGCCAAGATCCAGCCGGCTGACCCATCGGACTGGCTCATTGTCGCCGGCGATGTCGCCGAGCGTTTCGAGTTGATCGTCGAGGTGATGAAAAACCTCGCCGAGCGCTTCGACACCGTGATCTGGGTGCCGGGCAACCACGAGCTGTTCTGCCGCTCCGCCGACCGTTACCGGGGGCGCGAGAAGTACGCCATGCTCGTGCAGGCGATGCGGTCCATCGGCGTGATCACCCCGGAGGACCGCTATCCGGTCTTCGGCGGGGTCACCGTCGCGCCGCTGTTTACGCTCTACGACTATTCGTTCCGCAGCCGCGAGTTCACTGTCGACGAAGCGCTGCAGGCCGCCCACGAGAAGAGCGTGGTGATGACCGACGAGTTCGCCATCGCCCCGTTCGTGGATATCCGCGGCTGGTGCTGGGACCGGCTGGCGTACACCACGAAACGCCTGTCGCGCATCAGCGGGCCGACGATTCTGATCAACCACTGGCCGCTGGTGCAGGAGCCGGTGCAGCAGATGAAGTGGGCGGAGATCGCCCTGTGGTGCGGCACCCGGCACACGCGCACGTGGCCCAAGCGTTACGACGCCCAGGCAGTCGTGTACGGTCACCTGCACATGCCGGGGGTGACCACCGTCGACGGTGTCGACCACATTGAGGTTTCCCTGGGCTACCCGCGCGAGTGGCAGCACTATCCACCTGGGCGGCCGTTCCCGTACCCGGTCATGGAGGTTGAGCAGTGATGCAGGACATTTCGCTGTTTCCTCCCGAGGCGCGGTGCGTGTTTTTTCTTACCGACGACGCAGGGGACCTGACGCGTTACGACGATCTGCACCCCGCCGAGCGTCAAGAGGTCAAAGCGGCCGTGGACGTGCGCAAGGGCGAGTTCGGGGATGCGCGCTGGTGCGCCCACGAGGCGCTGCGCGAGCTGGGGGTGGAATCCGCCGGAGCGATTTTGCGCGGCGAGCGCGGCATGCCGCTGTGGCCGGAGGGCTATACCGGGTCGCTCACCCACACCGACGGGCTGCGCGCCGCGGTGGCCGCCTCCACTCGCCACGTCCACTCGATGGGGCTGGACGCCGAGCCGGCCGAGGCGTTGCCGGACGGGGTGTTGCGCTCCATCGCGAGCGACACTGAGATCGCAATGGTGGAGCGCATGCGCGCAAACGGGCAGCCGTGGGCGGACCGGCTGTTGTTTTGTGCAAAGGAAGCAACCTACAAGTGCTGGTTTCCGATGACTCGGCGCTGGCTGGACTTCGACGAGGCGGAAATCGAGCTGCGCGCCGACGGCACGTTCATCTCCCAACTGCTCGCTCGGCCCGCGCCGGTGCCGCTGTTTGAAGGCCGTTGGGTGGTGCGCGGCGGCTACGTCATCGCCTCCACCTACGTGCGCTAACGCGCCTACAGCGTCGACGGTCGCGCCACGAACACCGTGGCCAACCGTTTGCCCTGCTCCTTGATCAACGCGACGGCACGCCCGTCGGGGCCGACCGCAGCGTGCACGTCCTTCAGCCCGCGCGGCTCGAGCCATTTGCCCATGGAAAGCGCGGCGTATTCGTCCGCGGTGACGTCGAGTACCGGCCAGGCGCGAGTGAGCGCGTCGTCCATGGACAGCGACAGCTGCGGGTTGTCTTCCAGCTCGGCGAGTGTGCGAGCGTCGTCGAGGGTGAAGGAGCCGACACGGTGTCGTCGTAAAGCAACCAAGTGCCCGCCGACGCCCAGCGCTGCGCCGAGATCGCGCCCGAGCGAGCGGATATAGGTGCCGGTGGAGCAGTGCACGCGCGCATCCACGTCGATCACACCGTCATGGTGGCGGATCTCGCCCAGCTCGAAGGCGTGGATCGTCACCGGGCGGGCCGGGATGTCCACCTCCTCGCCGGCGCGCACCAGTTCGTGGGCGCGGCGTCCGTCGATCTTGATTGCGGAAACTTTAGACGGTACCTGCATGATCTCGCCGGTGAGGTTTTCTACCTCTGCGCGGATCGCTTCCTCGCTCACCTGTGATGCGTCGTGCGTCTCGACGACATCGCCCTCCGCATCGTCTGTCGTCGTCGACTGGCCGAGCCGGATTGTCGTCTCGTACACCTTGTCGTCGGCGACCAGATGGGCGAGCAGTTTCGTGCCGCGCTCGATGCCTGCGACGAGCACCCCGGTCGCCATCGGGTCGAGCGTGCCCGCGTGCCCCACCTTGCGGGTGCCGAAGAAACGGCGCAGGCGAGCGACCACGTCGTGGCTTGTCAGGCCAGCTGGCTTATCGACGACAACAATGCCGGACGTTGCGAGGGGATCGTTCATGCCACGAGCGTATCCCGTACTGTGTCGGGCGTGGATATTTTGGCAGGGCTTAACGCGGTTCCGGAAACGCTCGGCAACAACGGCACCGTCGTCACCATTGGTGTGTTCGACGGCGTGCACCGCGGCCACCAAATGCTCATCTCGCAGGCCGTGGACAGGGCCCGCGAACTCGGCGTGCCCAGCGTCGTGATGACATTCGACCCGCACCCCGTGACGGTGTTTACCCCCGACCGCAGCCCGGCGGCGCTGATGTCGCTGGAGGAGCGCGCCCACCACATCGCAGAACTTGGCGTGGACTACCTGCTGGTGATCGATTTCCGCCACGAACTCGGCGGGCTCACGCCGCAGGAGTACGTCGATGACGTGCTCGTCGGCAAGCTCGGTGCCCGGCACATTTTGGTGGGGGAGAACTTCACCTTTGGCAAAGACGCCGCCGGCACCGCCACCACCATGGCGCAATTGGGTGAGCAGGCGGGCGTCGACGTGACCATTGTGCGGTTGCTTTCCGACGGCGGCGTGCGGGTGTGCTCGACCGCCATCCGCGACCAACTGTCCGGCGGCAACGTGCACACCGCCACCGACTACATGGGTCGGCCGTTTTCCGTCATCGCCCCGATCGAGCGCGGGGCGGGCCGCGGCGGCAGGGAACTGGGCTACCCGACAGCGAACCAGTACGCCTCTGACGCCGCGGCCGTCCCTGCCGACGGCGTCTACGCCGGGTGGCTGACCATTATCGACGACGCCCCCATCGACGGCGACATGGAGCCCGGGGTGCGCTACCCGGCCGCGATCTCCGTGGGCACCAACCCCACATTCGGGGACCTGCGACGCAGCGTGGAGTCGTTCGTGCTCGACCGGGATGCCGACCTGTACGGGCGCATGGCGCGCGTGGAGTTCGTGGGCAAGGTGCGCGACATGATGAAGTTCGACTCCGTCGACGAGCTTTTAGAGCACATGGCCCGCGACGTGGCCACCACCCGCGATATCCTCGGGGCATGACCACCAAGCTGATCCTGGATCTGGACACCGGCATCGACGATGCCCTCGCCCTCGCGTACGCCCTGGCCTCGCCGGAAGTCGACCTCATCGGGGTGACCTGCACCTACGGCAACGTGGTTGTCGCCGATTCGGTGCGCAACACGCTCGCCATCTTGGAGCTGTTCGGCCGAACGGACATCCCGGTGTTCGCCGGACCAGACCACGCGCGGGCGAAGGATTCCTTCGAAGTTCAGGAAATCTCGGCGTTTATCCACGGCAAAAACGGCATCGGTGAAGTGGAGATCCCCGAGCCGAAGCGGCAGGTGGAAACGACATCCGCGGTCGACTTTCTCGTCGAGTCTGTCGATGCTTACGGCGATGATCTCATCATCGTGCCGACCGGCCCGTCGACCACGATCGCGGAAGCGGTTGAAGCCTCCAACGTGTTCCGCGAAAACGCCAACATCGTGATGATGGGCGGTGCGCTGACCGTCCCCGGCAACGTCACCGCATGGTCCGAGGCAAACATCAACCAGGATCCGGAGGCTACCGACCTGCTGTTCCGGAAGGTGCGAAACGTCACCATGATCGGCCTCGACGTCACGCTGAAAACGCTGCTGACCACGAAGGAAACCGCGCAATGGTCTGCGCTTGGCACCACCGGCGGCAACTTCCTGGCAGACATTACGAACTACTACATCGACGCGTACAAGACCACCTCGCCGCACTTGGGCGGATGCGGCTTGCACGACCCGCTCGCCGTAGCGGTGGCTATCCAGCCTGGTTTGGTTGACACGCTCGGCATCAACATGAAGGTGGACACCGAAGGCGAGACCCGCGGGCGCACGATTGGCGACGAGACTCGGCTCAACGATCAGGACAAGACAGCCGCCGTCGCAGTCCGCGTCGACACCGCCGGCTTTTTGGACGAGTTCATGCGTCGGCTGACCGGTTTGGCCCGCGAAACAGCCGTCGTGTAGTCTTTCTCGAGGTCTTGCGCCATTCGACTGTGGTTTGCGGCAGTCACGGTGCAGCGAAAGACTTTTCCGTAGAACGCGAACTGAAACAACCAAGGAGTTCCTCATGGCACTGTCCACTGAGAAGAAGGCCGAGATCCTCAAGGCTTACGGCCTGCACGAGACCGACACTGGTTCCCCGGAGGCGCAGGTTGCGCTGCTCACCGAGCGCATCAACAACCTGACCGAGCACCTCAAGACCCACCAGCACGACCACCACTCCCGTCGTGGCCTGCTGCTGCTCGTCGGTCGTCGTCGCGGCCTGCTGAAGTACCTGCGCGAGAACAATGTTGATCGTTACCGCGATCTCATTGCCCGTCTGGGTCTTCGTCGCTAAGCAAAAGCGCAAAAACAACGCCTCACCTGCGTGGTGGGGCGTTTTTTGCTATCATCGTTGCCCGTTGCAAGAACACCAATATAGGGCGGCACCGATGATCGCCACCACGCCTTCGAAGGAGAGGGATCCTTTTGCGCAACTTTCAGCCTAAAAACTCGTTTGATGTCCATGTTGAGGAAGACTTTGGCGTGACCGAGGTCGTCGCCTCGCTGGACAACGGCGATTTTGGCACCCGTAACATCCGTTTTGAGACCGGGCAGCTCGCGCGCCAGGCCGACGGCTCTGTGACCACCTACCTTGACGACGACACCATGATGCTGGCCACCACCACCGCATCGAATCAGCCGCGCGAGGGCTTCGACTTCTTCCCGCTGACCGTGGATGTGGAAGAGCGCATGTACGCCGCCGGCAAGATCCCGGGCTCGTTCTTCCGCCGCGAAGGCCGCCCGTCCACGCAGGCGATCCTGGCCTGCCGCTTGATCGACCGCCCGCTGCGCCCGACGTTTGTCAAGGGGCTGCGCAACGAGGTCCAGGTGGTTATCACCGTGCTGTCGCAGCACCCGGAGGAGTACTACGACGTCGTCGCCATCAACGGCGCATCCGCGGCAACCCAACTCTCCGGCCTGCCGGTTTCCGGCCCGGTCGGCGGCGTGCGCATGGCGTTGCTTGCCGACGACAAGCACCCCGAGGGCCAGTGGGTCGCCTTCCCGAACCACGAGCAGCACCAGCGCTGCCTGTTCGAGATGGTCGTCGCCGGCCGCATGGTCGAGCGCAAGCGCGGCCGCAAGACCGAGGAAGACGTCGCCATCATGATGGTGGAGGCCGGCGCGGGCGTGAACGTTGTCGAGCAGATTAAAAACGGCTACCCGGCACCGACCGAGGAGACCGTTGCGGAGGGCATCGAGTCGGCGAAGCCGTACATCGAGACCCTGTGCCGCGCGCAGCGTGCGCTGACCGAGGAAGTCTCCACCGAGGACAAGGAATTCCCGCTCTTCCCGTCGTACTCCGAGAAGGTATTCAAGGCCGTGGAGAAGAAGGCGGCGAAGAAGCTCTCGAAGCTCATGACCATCGCGTCGAAGGCGGAGCGCGAGGACGCCACCAACTCCTACATGGAGGAGATCGAGGAGGACCTGTTCGACTCCTTCGACATTGACGACGACGAGCACGAGGAGCGCGCCGCCGCGTCCAAGGAGATCCGTGCGGCCTACAACGCGGTGCAGAAGCAGATCGTGCGCGAGAAGATCCTCTCCGAGGGTTTCCGTATCGACGGCCGCGGCGTAACTGACATCCGCGACTTGGGCGTGGAGGTCGAACTCATCCCGCGCGCCCACGGCTCCGCCTTGTTCGAGCGCGGCGAGACCCAGATCTTGGGCGTGACCACGCTGGACATGCTGAAGATGGAACAGCACCTCGACTCCCTGCACCCGGAGGACTCGAAGCGCTACATCCACCACTACAACTTCCCGCCGTACTCCACCGGTGAGACGGGCCGCGTCGGCTCGCCGAAGCGCCGTGAGATCGGTCACGGCGCTCTCGCAGAACGTGCGCTCGTGCCGGTGATCCCGTCGCGCGAGGACTTCCCGTACACCATCCGTCAGGTCTCCGAGGCGCTCGGCTCGAACGGGTCCACCTCGATGGGCTCGGTGTGCGCCTCCACGCTGTCGCTGTACAACGCGGGCGTGCCACTGGCTGCCCCGGTGGCCGGCATTGCGATGGGGCTTGTGTCCGGCGAGGTCGACGGCGAGACCGAGTACGTCGCACTGACCGACATCTTGGGCGCCGAGGACGCGTTCGGCGACATGGACTTCAAGGTCGCCGGTACCCGCGAGTTCATCACCGCGCTGCAGCTCGACACCAAGCTCGACGGCATCCCGTCGAAGGTGCTTGCCGACGCCCTGAACCAGGCCCGCGACGCCCGCGAAGCCATCCTGGACACCATGGCCGAGGTCATCGACGGCCCGGACGAGATGAACACGCTCGCCCCAAAGATCACCACCGTGAAGATCCCGGTACCGAAGATCGGCGAGCTGATCGGCCCGAAGGGCAAGACGATCAACCAGATCACCGAGGACACCGGCGCGGAGATCTCCATCGAGGACGACGGCACCGTGTTCGTCTCCGCAGCCTCCGGCGAAGCCGCGGACGCAGCGATTGAGAAGATCAACGCGATTGCGAACCCGCAGATGCCGAAGGTGGGGGAGCGCTACCTGGGCACCGTGGTCAAGACCGTCGCCTTCGGCGCGTTCGTGTCCATCATGCCGGGCACCGACGGCCTGATCCACATTTCGAACCTGGGTGGCAACACTCGTGTGGAAAATGTTGAGGACGTCATCAACGTCGGCGACAAGGTTGAGGTGGAAATCCGCGACATCGATAACCGCGGCAAGATCTCGCTCGTCCCGGTGGAGGACAACGAGTAACACACTCAACAGCAAAGCGGGCGCTACTCCGGTAGCGCCCGCTTTTGTCATGTTCCGGCTACACCGGGCAGCCGGACGGCTTATACGGCTCGATCTTCTTCGGTTCCTTGTACTTGCCGCGGATCATGCCATTTTTAATCATCAGCGACCTACCGGGCTCCATGAAGCGCTTGTCTTCCGGCAGGATCGTGAACACCTTTCGGATCGCATTCGCGATGCGGTTGAAGCGGCGCTGGTCCTTCTTAGTCCACTCGAGGTCCAAGATCTCGCGCTCCTTGTCGTTGAGTGTGCCGATGGTCAGCCAGATCAGCGAGTTCATCGCCGGCTTCCAGATCACCTTCCACACCGCCTCGGGCACTCCATCCGGGGCTTTGACCGGCTCGACGCGGGCGGTGCGCAGCGCGAAGTCGACGGTCTCGTTGCGCTCTAAGACGGTGTCTTCCATCTCGTCGATGTAGGCGATGAGATCGTCGTAGTTGTCAATCACCGGGCGTTCCGACAGCCCGTACATGTCCCACCAGGTCACGCCCTCGCGCACGATCTGGTCCTTTTCCTCGTGGGTAAACGGGGTGCCGAAGAGTTCCTGGGCGAGGATGACGCGGTAGACAAACGTCGCGTGCGCCCACCAGTACGTCTCCGGGTTCAGCGAGTGGTAGCGCTCGCCGTCGCGCAGTTTGCCCTTGATGTCCACGTGGTAGTCGCGGATCTGCTTGCCCAGATCCCCGTTCTTGTCGTAGATGGACATGATGATCTGCGGGGTGGAGCGCTCAAGCCTGGCGAACGGCTCCTCGAAGAACTTCGAGTGATCGAGCAGGGACTGTCCGATCGCCGGGTGCATGTTTTGCAGCACGCCGGTGTAGCCGCGCAGCAGCTGCAGGCGCTTGTCGGAACCCCACTGCCACATCAGCGAATCAGGGCCGAGCGGTGCTCGCTTTAGGTTGCGAGCGCCGGTTTTCACGCTGCCGTCGAGCAGGTCGTCGTAGTTTTCAGGGTTGTGTTGGTTCATGTGTGAACCGTAACACTGTCTACGGTTCGTCTTGTTCCAAATCACGTTTTTCGTCGTCGCGGTGTCCGAGCAGTTCTTCGCGACGATTCCACGTGAACAGCCCCGCCAGCGGAGAGACGCCGAAGATCAAGCCCCAGCGGCGTTTGGCGTCGTCGTCAAGATCGCTCTTGTGAATCTCGTGCAACTTCCGCGCCAGCACGACAACGCTGAGTACCGCAAGTGAGGCGACGAACGCGATTCCTAGCCACGATGTTGTATTCATTACTTCTGAAAGTCCACCACCACGCGCGTCGGGTTGTCCAGCACCGTGAGCTTGTAGGGGCGCTGCGCATTCAGCCCCACAACGTATTGGGCATCGGCCTCGAACACGCCGCCGTCGGCCACGCCGACGATGTTGCCGGCGGCAACTCCCGACGGATCAGACTTGGCCACAATCTCGTCGTCCGCGGACATGCTCAGCGGCACTCCCTGGATGAGCAACGTGAAGAAGGCGTTGCCGACGGGGCGTAGTTCGTAGCCGGAGGCCTGCTGGCGCGGATCGGCCTCGTAGCCGGCGATCACACTGGGGGATCCGGTCCCGGACAGTTCCACGACGAGCCGGTCGAATCCGTCGTGGGCACCGGCTCGGACGTCTTCGATCATCATCTCCGCGGGCTGCTCGGAGCGGATGTGGGTGTCTTCGAGCGTGAAGCCTTCCGCCACGGGTTTCGCAGCAGCTGCCTGGGCGGCTGCGGGGGAGACGTCCGTGGTCGCTTCCGTGCTTGTCGACGACGCACTGGTCGACGCACTCGACACCGGCGACTCGTTGGCGGCTGTCGGCTCGTCCAGGGCGGGCTCGGTCTCTGCGCTGCAGGCGCCGAGGGCGAGTGCAGCGGCGACGACAGGGGCGAGGAGCATGCTGTGGCGTTTCATACCCGCCCAGCTTAAGGGGGGGGGTTACTGCTCGAAGTCGATGACCAGACGGTTCGGCTCGTCGAGGTAGCGAGTGGACGGGCTACCATTGCGGGGAAGCATCAACGGAAAGGAAACGCATGATCAAGGTTGGAGTACTCGGCGCGAAGGGCCGCGTCGGTTCGGCGGTTGTGGCAGGAGTGCAAAAGGCTGACGATCTCGAGCTCGCCGCCGAAATTGACCACGGGGACGACCTGCAGCAACTTGTCGATGCAGGCGTCGAGGTGATCGTGGATTTCACCACCCCGAATTCCGTCATGGGCAACCTGGAGTTCTGCATCAATCACGGCATCCACTGCGTGGTGGGCACCACCGGCTTCGACGACGAGCGCTACCAGCAGGTGCGCGACTGGTGCGCCGCAAACGAAGGCGTCGGCGTGCTCATCGCCCCGAATTTCGCCATTTCCGCGGTGCTGACCATGGCGTTCGCTCGCCAGGCCGCGCCGTTTTTCGAGTCCGCCGAGGTCGTCGAATTCCACCACCCGAACAAGCTCGACGCACCGAGCGGCACCGCGGTCAAGACCGCGCAGGGCATCGCCAAGGCGCGCAAGGACGCCGGGATGGGCGAGATGCCGGACGCGACCGAGCAGGCGCTTGACGGCTCCCGCGGCGCCGACGTCGACGGAGTGCCGGTGCACGCCGTGCGCATGCAGGGCATGGTCGCGCACGAGGAAGTCATCTTCGGTACGACGGACCAGTCGTTGACCATCCGCCAGGATTCCTACGGGCGCGAATCCTTCGTCCCGGGCGTGCTCACCGGCGTGCGCAAGGTGGCGGATCACCCGGGTCTGACGATCGGCCTCGACGAGTACCTCGGCCTGTAGATGCGCGTCGAACTCGTCGCCGCCACCGCACTGCGCACCGCCCGCCCCGACCACGTCACCGATGGGGAAGCGGCCATTGCGCACGCGGCCATGTCCACGGAAGCACCCGAGGCGGTGCTGAGCAGGCTTATCGACGACACCCGCACCGATCTGCTCGCCCACGCCAGCGCAACCCTGCACATCTTCGGCGTCTCGCGCACCGCCGCCGCTGCCGTGCGGGCCCACGACGGGTTCGCGGTGCAGCAGCGCGACGATGACGGCTACGTCGTGCCCCCGCTAGTCGCCGAAGACGAAGAACTAGCGCAGCTGCTCGACACCGCGCTGGAGCACGCCGAATTCGTGCGCCGCGAGTTGCTCGACGGTCTCGAGCAGTTGCTTGGCGACGAGCCCAACCTGCTCGCCCGGCGCAAACGCGCCACCGAGGCCGCCCGCGCGCTAGAGCCGGCGGCGTCGGCCACGCAGCTTGTTGTCACCGGTTCGTTTGCGGCGTGGCGGGGGTTCGTCGCAAAGCGCACCGGCGAGTACGAAGATGCGGAAACCCGCGCGCTTGCCCTCGAATGCCTCGCGGTGCTGCGGGAGGAAGCGCCGAAAGTGTTCGGGGATTTGGCGCCGGGGGAACGTCGATAGCCAAATGCGCGACTGAAGAAGGTATCCTTTCTGCCCATGGGCTTATCGTGCAAAGTTGATAGAGGCGCCGACATCTTCGGCACCGTCTGCGTCGCCATGGTCACGCCGTTCGATTCCGACGGCGCGCTCGACCTCGCCGCAGGGCGTCGACTTGCAGCCCACTTGGTAGAAAACGGAATCGACGCACTCGTCCTCGCCGGCACCACCGGCGAATCCCCGACAACGAGCCCGGAAGAAAAGGTTGCGCTGCTCAAGGCGGTGCGCGAAGAAGTCGGCGACCGTGCGAAGATCGTTGCCGGCGCGGGCTCCAACGACACCCGCCACGCCGTCGCGCTGGCTCAAGAAGCCGCCGACGCAGGCGCCGACGCGCTGCTGGCCGTCACGCCGTACTACTCCAAGCCGTCCCAGGCCGGAGTAGTCGCGCACTTCGAAGCCATCGCCGCCGCGACCGACCTTCCCGTGTGCCTCTACGACATCCCGGGCCGCTCCGGCATCCCCATCGAGGAAGCAACGATCCGGGAACTCGCACAGATCGACACGATCAAGGCGATGAAGGACGCACGCGGCAACCTCTTCGAAGCCGCCGGCCTGATCCAGGACACCGGCCTGGCGTGGTACTCGGGCGACGACCCGTTGAACCTGCCGTGGCTCACCCTCGGCGCAACCGGCGTCATTTCCGTTGTCGGACACGCGGCGCCGCAAGCGCTGCGGGGACTGGTGGACGCATTCGAGGCTGGCGACCTCGCCCGCGCGCGGGAAATCAACGCCAACGTACTCAACGTCCTCGCGCGGCAGCAGGCTGCGCTGGGTGGCGTGACATTTGCAAAGGCAGCCCTGCGACTGCAGGGCATCGAAGTGGGAGACCCGCGCCTGCCCGTCGCACCGGCGACTGAAGAGCAGGTTTCGCGGCTCCGAGAAGATTTGACGAAAGCTGGAGTCCTCTGAATATGAACGAACCCCGCAACCGCGCCCGTAAGGTGACGCGCAAGGCAGGACCCCCTGAACCGGCTGATCAGCAGCCGGTCTTCCAAGCTCCGGACACCCCGGACGCGAACGCGCAGAAAAACTCGGCCGACAAGGGCGACGCCGGGCGCGACGGCGGCGAACAGCCGCGCGGCAACCGCGGCGGTAACAACCAGGGCGGCGGCCGGAACAACGGCAACGGCGGTGGCCGGAACCGTCGTCGCGGTCGCGGCCGTGGCGGCAACGGCGGCAACAACGGCGGTGGGCGCCGCAACCCGGTCAAGGGCATGCAGGGCGCTGACCTGACCAAGCGTCTGCCCGCCCCACCGAAGCTGGCCAAGGACACGCTGCGCATCTACGCACTTGGCGGCATTTCCGAAATTGGCCGCAACATGACCGTCTTCGAATACAACGGCCGTCTGCTCATCGTCGACTGCGGCGTGCTGTTCCCGAACTCCGACGAGCCGGGCGTGGACCTCGTGCTGCCGGACTTCGGTCCGATCGAGAACAAATTGGACAAGATTGACGGTCTCGTCGTCACGCACGGCCACGAGGACCACATCGGTGCGATCCCGTGGCTGCTCAAGCTGCGCCACGACATCCCGATCTACTCGTCCAAGTTCACCAACGCGCTGATCAAGGCGAAGACGCAGGAGCACCGACAGCGTCCGAAACTGCACGACGTGAACAAGGACTCCGAGGTCAACGTCGGTCCGTTCCGTCTGCGTTTCTGGCACGTCAACCACTCCATCCCGGAGTGCCTGGGTGTGTCCATCAAGACGGGTGCGGGCCACGTCGTCATGACCGGCGACGTCAAGGTCGACCAGACCCCGTACGACGGCAAGCCGACGGACCTCCCGGCACTGTCGCGGCTTGGCGACGAGGGCATCGACCTGTTCATGTGCGACTCCACCAACGCCACGATCCCGGGCATTTCCGCCTCGGAGGCCGGCATTGAGGAGACGTTGACCCGCCTGGTGTCCAACGCGCGTCAGCGTGTGGTCATCGCGTCGTTCGCGTCCAACGTGGCGCGTGTGCAGATGGCGGTCAACGCCGCTGTGGCGAACAACCGCAAGGTCGCCTTCAACGGCCGTTCCATGCTTCGCAACATGGAGATCGCCGAGAAGATGAACCTGCTCAAGGCGCCGAAGGGCACGATCATCCCGATCGAAGAGGCCGCGAAGATGGCCCCGCACAAGACGCTGCTGATCACCACCGGCACCCAGGGCGAGCCGATGGCGGCGCTGTCGCGCATGTCGCGCCGTGAGCACCGTCAGATCACGATCCACGACGGCGACACGATCATTCTGTCGTCCTCGCTCATCCCGGGCAACGAAGAGGCCGTGTTCGCGGTGATCAACAACCTCGCCCAGATCGGCGCGAACGTGATCACCAACGCCGAAGCCCACGTCCACGCCTCGGGCCACGGGTACGCCGGTGAGTTGCTCGCGCTCTACAACGCGGCGCGACCGCGCAACGCGATGCCGGTGCACGGTGAGTGGCGCCACATGCGCGCCAACAAGGAGCTCGCCATCTCCACCGGTGTGAAGCCGAATAACACGGCGCTGGCGCAAAACGGTGTGGTCGTCGATATGCACAAGGGCAACATCAAGGTCGCCGGCCAGTACCAGGTCGGCCAGCTCTACGTCGACGGCACCACCATGGGCGATGTGGATCCGGACGTGCTCGCGGACCGCACCTCGCTGGCATCCGGCGGCGTTGTGTCGATCACCTGCGTCATCGACGACGCCACCGGTCGCCTCCTCGAGGCGCCTCGCGTATCGACGACCGGCTACACCGATGACGACCGCGACTTCAACAAGAAGGTCGTCGAAGGTGTCGAGGCCGTGATGGGCGATCTGGCTGCCGAGGGGGAGAACGATCCGTTCCGCATGGTGCAGCAGATTCGCCGCAAGGTCTCCCGCGCGATCGAGCAGAACTACAAGCGCCAGCCGGTGATCCTCCCGACGGTCGTGCCGATGTCTTCCGACAACCACGCCGCAACCGAGGACGAAATCGCCGCGACCCGCGAATCGCGTTAGTTCGCTTCTCGACGACACACTCACCCCCTCAACCTGTGAATCTCAGGTGAGGGGGTGATGTGCGTCATAGACGGGTGTAGCGTTTGGGCTATGAAAACCGCAACGAAAACCGCCGCGGCTTTTCTCGCCGCCGCGATGACACTCGCACCAGCTGCTAACGCCTTTGAGGGCGACGTCGACTGGACGGGCGGGCGCCCGCTGCCACCTGGCACCGAGGTCCCGTTCGACCCCGGCTACGCGTCAGCGTTCAAGATGTACGACGTGATCCGACTCGGCGACGCGAACTACCGCAACGCCCAGGTGCCCGGCGTCCGGGTGGTGGGCAAATTCGAGGGCGACAAGATCATGTGCCTGATGAACGCGAAGGGCGGGTTGACGGGCTGCTACGTCGATGGCCAGCCGGTGACCAACCTCGGCTGGGGTCGCGGCGGCATGCGCGTGACCACCGACCCGGTGATCGAACGGTTTGCTCCGGCGATCAAGGAGATTCAAAAGTTCGAGGCGCAGTTCTCGAGCGGCTCGTCGTTGAGCTCGAGGTAGCTAAACTCGGGCGCATGTCTTTTGCACAGCAAGAACGCGCCCGTTTAGCCGACCTCTTTCTGGAGGTCGGACCCGAAGCCCCGACACTTTGCCAAGGATGGACGAGTTTCGATCTCGCCGTCCATTTGCTCATCCGGGAGAGAAAACCGCTTGCGGCCCCCGGAATCTTCGTCGACGCCCTCTCCGGTATTACGGACGATGAGACCGAACGCCAGAAGGCTCGCCCGTACGAGGAGGTTGTGCGCGAGTGGGCTGCCGGTCCGCCGGCGTTTCTGAAGCCTTTCGATACCGCGATGAACACTTCGGAGCATTTCATACACCACGAGGACCTGCGTCGCGGTGGGGGAGCGGTGGAACCGCGCGATTTCTCCCGCACGGTAAATCAGGAACTGTTTGCGTTGGCGAAGCGCTTCGGTGGCATGACCCTGCGCAAGGCGCCGGTCCCTGTGATTCTCACGCCTCCCGATCTGCCGCCGGCAACCATCGGCGACAAGGCGGGTGTGGCTGACCGCGGCGACAACGTGGTGCGCGTGTCGGGCGCGCCCGGAGAGCTTCTCTTGTGGGCTTCCGGACGTGATGCCGCGGTCGTGGAACTATCTGGCGCGGTCGACGCCCTCGAGGGGCTCAACGTCAAGATGTAGTGCTTGACGGCACGCCGACGGTGTGGTGTGTGGGGAAAATGTGACTAAAGGCGTTAAAGTTACAGCCATGTCTGTCAAAAACACCGCACCGCGCTCGTCGCGGTCTTCCTCGCGCCGGTCGGCGGACGGCACCCGCTACGGCGGACCGGTGTCAATGACGCACCCGCCGACGTCCTCCAACGTCGCCGCCGACACTGCCGACGAGCGCGTCGGGTCCGCATACAAGATCGTCGGTAGTTCCCTCGGCGCCGCAGCCCGCGGCGTCGGTTCGTTTTTCCGGCGCGACGAGCGCCACCGCGAGCAGGAAGAAGAGAATCTGAGCACCCCACGCAGGCGCCCGCGCCGCGACGAGCGCGAAGACCACGACGACTACAACGATCACGACGATCGCCAGGAACACGACGAGCCCGCTGGCCCGCGCATTAGCACCTTTGAATCGCACGCCGATGCTTGGGGCTTGGTGCTCATCGGCCTGGCCGCCATTATCGGGGGCTCGGTGTGGTTCGATGTCGCGGGCCCAGTCGGCGATCTGATCTCCACCGGCACGCACTGGCTCATCGGCGCCGGCGCGCTCATTCTCCCGGTGCTGCTGATCGGCATCGCAATTGCGCTCATGCTCAACGTCCGCGCGAGCGAAGCCGTGCGCGCACGGGTAGCGCTCGGGTTTAGCATCATCGCGGTCGCCATGCTGGGGCTTATCCACGTCTTCGCCGGCAACCCCGCGGAATGGGCGGACCGGAAGATCGCCGGGGGTGCGGTCGGCGCCTTCACCGGCGGATTGCTCGCGGCAGGCTTTTCCTCTTACGTCGCCGTGCCGTTGCTTGGACTGATTGTGCTCTACGGAGCACTCAAGGCAACCGGTATCACGGTGCGCGAAGCGTACGACTACGTCGTGGGTCTGATTACCGGTGTGCTTGCCAGTGACGATAGTGACGATGAGGACGACGACCCGTACGCGCACGTCGAAAGCGATTTAGATGACATCGCAGAGGGCCGCGATCGTCCCAAGAAGCGCCCCGCTCCTCGTCCGGCGCCGCGGCTGAGTCCCCGTCGCCGTCGTCCGTCGCCGATGGAAAGCTACCCCGCCGACGAGGAAGAGGACCTGTTCGACTTCGCCGACGACTTCGACATCGAGTCGGAACCGGCATCCGAACCCGAACCTGAACCCGCGCAGACCGCCGTCGTGCCGCGCCCGAAGCGCCGCCCGGCACCGCGTCACGACGACACCGCGAACGAAACGAAGGCACTGCAGCGCCCCGAAGAGCCGGTGGAAGAGACCGCACCCGACGCGGTCGAAACCTCTCGCGAACAGGTCGCCAAGGCGATTGCTGCTCGCTCCGGCATCGACGCAGCGAAGGTGCCAGCGACCACGCCGAAATCCGAAGCCGAGCCCAAGGCGCCGAAGCAGGTGCGCAAGATACCGCAGGGCGATTACACCCTGCCGTCGACGGACCTGCTGTTGGCGGGCACTGCACCGAAGACGCGCACCGAGGCGAATGACCGCATGATCGAGGCGATCACGGACGTCTTCGAGGAATTCAAGGTTAACGCCCAGGTCACCGGTTTCTCGCGCGGTCCGACCGTGACGCGCTACGAGGTCGAGTTGGGCCCCGGCGTGAAGGTCTCCAAGATTACGAACTTGCAGTCCAACCTCGCGTACGCCGTCGCCACCGACAATGTGCGCCTGCTTACCCCGATCCCCGGCAAGTCCGCGGTGGGCATCGAGGTGCCCAACGCCGACCGCGAGATGGTGCGCCTGCGCGACGTACTGGATGCGCCGAAGGTGTCGTCGCAGGACGATCCGATGCTCATCGGTTTGGGCAAGGACATTGAAGGCGAGTTCATCGCGTCGTCGATTCAGAAGATGCCGCACCTGCTGGTCGCGGGTTCGACCGGTTCCGGTAAATCGGCGTTCGTCAACTCGATGCTGATCTCGCTGCTGACCCGCGCGACCCCGGAGGAGGTCCGCCTCATTCTGGTCGACCCGAAGATGGTGGAGCTCACCCCGTACGAGGGCATTCCTCACCTGATCACCCCGATCATCACCCAGCCGAAGAAGGCCTCCGCGGCGCTGCAGTGGCTCGTTGAGGAGATGGAGCAGCGCTACATGGACATGAAGTCCGCGCGCGTGCGCCACATCAAGGACTTCAACCGAAAGGTCCGTTCCGGTGAATTGACGGCGCCTCCGGGGTCGGAGCGCGAGATGCGTCCGTACCCGTTCATCGTGTGTGTCGTCGACGAGTTGGCCGACCTGATGATGACGGCGCCGAAGGAGATCGAGGATTCGATTGTGCGCATCACGCAGAAGGCACGTGCGGCTGGTATCCACCTGGTGCTTGCTACGCAACGTCCGTCCGTGGACGTGGTCACCGGTCTGATTAAGACGAACGTGCCGTCGCGCCTTGCCTTCGCGACGTCGTCGCTGACCGATTCCCGCGTCATCTTGGACCAGGGCGGTGCCGAGAAGCTCATCGGCATGGGTGACGGTTTGTTTATCCCGATGGGGGCCGGCAAGCCGCAGCGTCTTCAGGGCGCGTTCGTGTCCGACGAGGAGATCCAGGCGGTCGTGGAGGCCGCGAAGGCCCAGCAGGACGAGCCGGAGTACGTCGAGGGCGTCACCGAGGACAAGCAGGCGGAAGCGAAGGTCATTGACGACGACATCGGCAAGGACATGGACGACCTCCTCGAGGCCGTGGAACTGGTCGTCACCTCGCAGCTGGGCTCGACGTCGATGCTGCAGCGCAAGTTGCGCATCGGATTCGCCAAGGCCGGCCGCTTGATGGATCTGATGGAGTCGCGCGGCGTTGTCGGCCCGTCGGAGGGATCGAAGGCGCGCGAGGTGCTGGTCAAGCCGGAAGAGTTGGACACGATCATCTGGATGATCAAGGGCGCCGACCCCGCTGAAGCTCCCAAGGACGCCATGCTTGACGACGACACCCCCACCGACGACACCGACCACGACGATGACACCCGCACCGTCACCGCCACCTACAACCCGACCGGCGGTGCGTTCTAGCCGAACAGCTGCTGCATAGCGCCGGAGGGCGTGACTGGTACCGGCACATCACCTGGGGAGACCCAGGTCGGTGTGCCGTTTATCATTTCGATGTGTCCGCGGTGTCTGATGTGGGGGTCGTCGTCGTTAACCCGGTTGTGGTAGCTGCACAGTGGCGCCAGGTTCGCGAGGTTGGTTTCGCCGCCGTGTTTCCACGCGGTGATGTGGTGGATTTCGCAGTGGTCAGCGCCGTGTCTGCAACCGGGGAAGGGGCATCTCGGCATGATCATGCGGGCTAAGTCGCGCTGCTTCCGATTGGCAAACCGCTTCGTGCGGTAGAGGTTCACCGCACCTTCCTGTGGGTGGAAGAGTGCCACTTCACCGAAGGTGAGGTCGAGGTATTCGGCACCGGTCATGGTGGTGCCGTCGGTAAGCGTAAGCACCACCTCGTCGCCGTCGCCGGTAAGGATTCGCACGTGCTCCGGCAGCGGTACGAGCACGATGGGTCGCGGGGCTGCGTGTGGCACGGCCTCTCCGTCGCGGATGAGCTCGAGGAACGCCTCGAGCATCTGCGGCGCGGCGGGCTTGGAGGAGTCGACGTGCTGGCGCAGGGCGTGCTCCAGATCCGCGATGTCGCGCTCTGCGGCAGTGACTTTCATCGTGCGCATGCCGAGAGTCGAGCAGGTGAACGTGACCTGGGCCTTCGGCGGTTTTGGTGCGGCGGCGGGGATGATGTTCTTCGCCGCGTCGCGCAACGCGGCGAAGCTGCCGCGGACGGCAAGGAGCTCGCGGCGCATCCGCCAGCGGTCCGATTCATCGCCGACGGCGCGCAGACGATTCTCGATATAGGCCAGGCGGTCGAGATCAAACACGCCAGCACGCGCTGCGGCAAGGGCGAGGCGCTGCTGCTTCGTCCACCGGGTTGCACCGAAATACACGCGGTGGAGGCGCTCCCAGGTTGAAACGGTCGCCGGGCGGCAGCGCGCGGCAAGGGCTGCCGGGCGGTCGAAGCCTTGGAGGCTGTCGATCGTCGGCAAGCCGGCGAGGAACGTTTCAAATGGGCTCATGACCCGCACGCTAAACCAGAAACCGGAACGTCAAAAGCGTGCCTGTGGATAACCGCGTTGACACATCAACAATCGGGGTGGGTTATCCACAACCGGGTTCGCGGGCGACCCAAGCCGTGTGTATTGTGTATCCCACTTGGAGGGGAGTACCCCGGAAGTGTTCTGGATCGTCAGCACGGTGTCGTCGACAAGCGATGGACCCGGTCCGAACAGCCCACGAGGGTGGGGGAGACCTCCGGTCGTTATCTGCAACCGGAGGTTAAAGCATGCATGTGCCATTGACTATTTGGCTGATCACTTCCGCGGTGATCCTGGGATTTTTTGTGTTCGACTTCGTGTCGCACGTGCGCACCCCGCACGAGCCGACTATGAAGGAATCGGGCGGCTGGGCCCTGTTCTATATGTCCATGGCAGCCGTGTTCGGTGGGCTCGTGTGGTGGCTGTGGGACTCGGAGCACGCCGTGCAGTTCTTCACCGGCTACATCACCGAGTTGTCGCTGTCGGTGGATAACCTGTTCGTGTTCGCGCTGATCATGGGGTCGTTCAAGATCCCTCGCGCGTACCAGCAGAAGGTGTTGCTCATCGGCATCGTCATCGCGCTCGTGTGCCGTTTGCTGTTCATTCTGCTCGGCGCCGTCATCATCGAAGCGTGGTCGGACGTGTTCTACATCTTCGCCGCTTTCCTCATCTACACCGCAATCAAGTTGGTGTACGACGAGGTGACGGATCAAGAGGAACAGGATCCGAACGATATGTTCGTGGTCAAAACGCTGCGCAAGGTCATACCGGTGACCAAGTCGTATCACGGAGATCGTCTCATTTCGGCGACCGAGGCCGGCAAGAAAGCTGTCACCCCGCTTTTCGTCGCGCTGCTGTCGATCGGGTTTATCGACGTGATGTTCGCGTTCGACTCGATCCCTGCAATTTACGGCATCACCCAGGAGTCGTTCCTCGTCTTTACCGCCAACGCGTTCGCTCTGCTGGGGCTTCGTCAGCTCTACTTCCTGCTCAACGGTCTGCTTGACCGTCTCGTCTACCTGCCGTACGGCCTAGCGGTGGTGCTCGGCTTTATCGGCGTGAAACTCCTGCTGCACGCTCTGCACGAAAATAACCTGTCGTTTATCAACGGCGGCGAAGGGTTGGACGTACCAGAGGTTGGCACTGTTACCTCGCTGCTGGTCATCGTGGGTGTGCTTGTGATTACCGCTATCGCGTCGTTGATGAAGGACCGGGCGGACGTCAAGGCCGGAGTGCGCGATCCGAACGAGAACCAGTACCACATCGACTTTGACGACCACGGCAACCGCCGCAAGGTCGACCGCGAAGGCCACCACGTCGAGTGGATCGACGACCCGGCCACGTCCGGCAAGGGCGACCACACCGCCACTGGTTCGCGCGACACCGCCCACCTCGACGTCGCGCGCGGCGGCCGGAAGGCTTAGGCGAAGATATTCATCACCGGGTTCCACTCCCGGATCTCGCGCGCGGCCAGGGCGCCCTCCACGGTGTAGGGGTCCTGGTCGAGCACGTCGGCGGCTTCGGCCTCGGTGGCGGAATCTGGCAGCTGCAGGATGATCAGTGCCTGGTCGCCGTCGGCAAACGGGCCCGAACCTACGATGCGTCCCAGCGAGAGTTGGGAGGCGATGAACTCGCGGTGGGCGGGGCGGGTGTCGTCGACAAGCGAGGGCTCGCCGTAGGTGTAGGTTGCTGCGAAATATTTCATACAGGTCAGTCTAGGAGGTAGGTATGGTGGAGTCCGTGATGCAACCGGACAAGCCCTCGAATTGGAATCTGCCGAATATTCTGACGTCGTTGCGGATTCTGTTCATTCCAGTGTTTGCCTGGTTGGTGCTCTCCGAGCGCTGGTGGTGGGCGTTCGGCCTGTTCGTGGCGCTGATGATCACAGACAAACTCGACGGCGACATCGCGCGTGCGCGCGGGTTGGTCACGGACTTTGGCAAGATCGCCGACCCGATCGCCGATAAGGCGCTGATGATCACCGCGCTGGTGACGCTGAATATCGCCGGCCCCTTGCCGGTGTGGATCACGGTGGTGATTGTAGTGCGCGAGCTTGGCATTACCTTCTGGCGCATGTGGATGCTGCGAAACGGCCGGGTCGTGCCGGCGTCGCGAGGCGGCAAGATCAAAACGGCCTTACAGACTCTCGCGGTGGGCCTCTACCTCTGCCCGCTGCCTGGCTGGATGGGCTTGCCGGTCTACCTCGTCATGTTGGCTGCCGTTGCGGTCACCGTCATCACTGGCGTGCAATACCTCCTCGACGCGGAAAAGGCGAACAAATGACAGCGCAATTGCTTATCGACGAACTGCGGTCCCGCAACGAAACCATCTCCTTTTGCGAATCGCTTACGGCCGGCCTTGCCGCAGCGACACTCGCCGAGGTGCCGGGCGCATCTGACGTCCTCGTCGGCGGTTTGGTGACGTACTCGGCGAAGCTAAAGACAGCGCTTGCGGACGTCCCTGCGGACCTCATCGAACGCGAGGGCGTCGTATCCGCAGCGGTCGCCCGAGAGATGGCGCGCGGCGCGCGTCGCGTTTGCGGTTCCGATTGGGCGGTGGCGCTCACTGGTGTTGCAGGTCCGGATGACCAGGACGGCATGCCGGCCGGCACCGTATGGATCGGACTTGCGGGGCCGAGGTGGGCGGCATCGTCGCAAGCTGCCGAACTGCTCGATTCCTCCGTGGGCCGTTACGCGCTCGTACCCGGCCATGATGTGCCGGTGCGGGTGCTGGCAGGGGAGCGCAACGAGATTCGTCGATTAGCGGTGCAAGCTGCCCTCGAAGGGGCGCTGACCGGAATCCGGGAACAAAACTGACCGCGTAACCGTTGGAACAACTGATGACCACAACGACTCTGCTTTACGACACCCCAGCACAACTGCCCGTCGACGACGAGCCTGCCCGCGAACCGCTGTTCCGCGAGGCGCTGGGCATGTCGCTGCGTGCGTTCCGCGCGGACAAGGGTGTCACCTTGCGCGCGCTGGCCAAGGAAGCGCGCGTGTCCTCCGGCTACATTTCCGAGTTGGAGCGCGGCCGCAAGGAAGTTTCCTCTGAGCTGCTGGCCTCGCTGTGCGCAGCGCTCGACACCACGGTCTCCGAGGTGCTGCTCGAGGCTGTAGCCAATTTGTCGCTGCACACCTTCAACGAGGAACTCGCAGCAACCACGCCCGCAGCGGCGGAAGCGTAACGCGCGTCACGCGACTACAGTGGTTCACGTTTACCGATTAACTACGCAACGAAAGGTCGCGGTGATTTAGCCATGGCGAATCCGTTTTCCAAGTTCTGGAACTACCTGATGGCGCTCTTCGACAACAAGATCGAGGAAAACGCCGACCCGAAGATCCAGATCGAGCAGGCGATTAACGACGCCCAACGCCAGCACCAGGCCCTGTCCCAGCAAGCCGCGGCTGTCATTGGCAACCAGCGTCAGCTGGAGATGCAACTCAACCGTCGCCTCGAGGATGTGGAAAAGCTCCAGGCGAACGCACGTCAGGCACTGCAGCTTTCCGACAAGGCGCGTGCCGAGGGCAACGCCCAGAAGGCGCAGGAATACGAAAACGCCGCCGAGGCATTTGCAGCACAACTGGTCACGGCCGAACAGGGTGTGGAAGACACCAAGCAGCTCCACGATCAGGCACTGCAGCAGGCATCCCAGGCCAAGCAGGCCGTTGAGCGCAACGCCGCGCACCTGCAGCAGCAGGTTGCCGAGCGCTCCAAGCTGCTTTCCCAGCTCGAGCAGGCCAAGATGCAGGAGAAGGTCTCGGAGACGATGCAGTCGATGAACTCCATTACCTCCTCCGGGCCGAACCTGGACCAGGTGCGCGACAAGATTGAGCGTCGTTACGCCAATGCACTGGGGGCGGCTGAGTTGGCGCAGAATTCTATCGAGGGTCGCATGGCCGAGGTCGAGCAGGCTGGCATCCAGATGGCCGGCCACGGCCGCCTCGAGCAGCTGCGCGCTGAGATGGCAGGCGAGCTGACCGCAGGCGACAAGCCAGCTATTGAAAAGGGTGGTGCCACCTCGACCGGCAACTCGAACCCGGTCGGCGCCGAGGTCAACGATGACGCTGTCGCACAGCGTATGCGCGAACTGCGCGGCGAAGCCTAAGTTTTTCACCGTCCAAGGGCCCGTGGTGTGTACCGCGGGCCTTTGTCGTTGCGAGACGTGGTTAGTCCACCGCGCCGCGGGCCATGAGCGCCTCGCCGATCATTTTTGCGCGACGCACGGAGCGGATAACCAGGGGAGTGCCGAAAGCGTGGACGGAAAAGCCTGCGCCACGGGCTTTGCGCGCCTCGAGAACCTCGTTGGCTGTCGCGAGAGTCAGCGGGATGAGCCGGATTGTCAACGCGATGGTCAGCGAGATGAGTTCGCCGGTGCGGCCGAATGGGGAAAGGGCGCGGTCGAGGGCGTCGAGAAGTTCCTGTACTGGTGTGGTCAGGGTGAGCAGGTTGGCGGCGGCGATCGTCGCCAAGAGGCCGATAAGCAGCGTCAAAGCAGCGGCGACGCCGTTTTGCCACACCATGAACGCACCGAGGAAGAGCAACACCGGCAGCAACGGCACCAGTTGGCGTACGGCCAACCCCATCGGGATGCGTGCCCAAGCGTAGAGCACCAGAACGAACGTCAGCAGTGACATGGACTGCCACGGCTCGGACGGCCAGACGGTGGTGAAGATGATGAAGGCGACGAGCAGGACAAACTTCAGCGCCGGCGGCATGCGGTGCAGGAGCGTGTGGCCGGGGATGTAGACGCCTAAGGGCAGTTCGCGGATCACGGTTTCGCGTCCATCAGGTCGGTGTAGAAGGAAATGGCCTCCGAAGGTGCGCCGTCGTAGGCGAGGCGGCCTTCGTCGATGACGAGCACGCGTTCGAAATCGCGCAGCATGTCCAGGTCGTGGGTGACCACGATGAGTTGCTGGTCCAGCGAGGTCAGCTCGCGCACGATGCGGCGGCGGTTGCGCAGGTCGAGCAGGGTGGTGGGCTCGTCGGCGATGATGGTGTCCGGCTCGATCACCAGCACGGATGCGAGCGCGAGCATCTGCTTTTCGCCGCCGGAGAGCGTGTGCGGGGAGTTTTCGGCGAGGTGGGATAGTCCGAAGCGGGCGAGTGCGTCGTCGACACGTGAGCGCACTTCGTTGCGCGGCAGTTTGAAGCGGCGCAGGGAGAAGGCGACGTCGTCGACCACGCGCGGCATCACGATTTGCGATTCTGCGTCGGAGAAGACGAAGCCGACGCGCTTTCTGATGTCGCGGCCGTGTTTGGCGGGGCTGAGGTCGTCGTAAAGCACTTGCCCGGTGGACGGTTCAATCAGCCCGTTGATCATGCGCACGGTGGTGGATTTGCCGGAGCCGTTGGAGCCGATGATGCCGATGCGTCGTTCGGTCAGGCGCGCGGTGAGCGGTTCAAGGACGGTGGTGCCGTCGTAGGAAACGGACGCGCCTTGAAAGTCGATGGTGGGCATTGCTTATCGACGACGCAGATCCGGAAATGCCTGGTGTACCGCGTAAGCGATGAAGATGATCAAGGCGACCTTGCCGGCGTCTGGCAGGAAGAACGGCACCTGGGCGGCCCAAGCGGCGCCGAAGGTCATGCCGGAGCGCCACATCAGGCCGAATACGCCGCAGAGGTACTGGAAGAATAGTGCGACGTAACCTGCGACGATGAGCACTCCGACGGTGGCAGCTTTGTTGCGGAACGGCGCACGGTAAGCGATCAGTCCGGCGACGAGCGCGGAGACGAGGTAGCCGCCGAGATAGCCAACAGTTGGGCCGCCAAGCGCGGAGATGACGGTGCGACCGCCGGCGAGGACCGGCAGGGCGAGGCCGACGAGGAGGAAGATTGCAGCGGTGAAGAAGCCGCGGCGTCCGCCGAGGGCGAGACCGGCGAGGATCACGGCGGCGTTTTGCAGGACGATGGGCACACCAGCGGCGCCGACGGGGATGGAGACGATGCCGAGGGCGATAATGATTGCCGCGAAGACGGCGATGAGCGCAATATCCTGCGCGGTCGAGTTCTTATTCATGCGCGGCAGTGTACCTGAACGGTGTTCAATAAAACTCGTTCGGGTACCGTGTGCCGCATGCGTTTGACGGAATTCCATCAGTTGGTCGAGGACGAATTCGGCTCCGGTCGCGCGCAGTGGGTCATCGATTCCCAGGTCATTCCGGGCTACGAGCGCACGGCCGCGGACTTGATCGAAAGTGGTGTCGATCCGCGCGAGGTGTGGCGCGGCCTGTGCGATGCGTTCGATATTCCGGAAGAGCGACGCTTGGGTGTCGATAGGCCTGGCTTCTAGGGCTTTTGCTTGACGACGACACCTTCCGGCGTGTTCGACTCCCATTCGAACACGCTTGCGTGTACAGTCTTGCGTGTCGTAACCGCGTCTTAGCATTGCGCACGTATCCGTTTCACTCCAAAAGTTTCCGTACGGCAGGGAACCGAAGGGGTGGAAGTGAACGTCTAATGAATATCCAGCAAACATCAACCCGGATGCGGCGCGCGCCGCGCCGCAAACACAACGGAGGGTAGAACACCACATGGCAACGAAGAAGAAGACTGCGGCTTCCGCCGGAAACGACCGGCAGAATGCGCTCGACGCGGCGCTGGCGATGATCGAGAAGGACTACGGCAAGGGTGCTGTGATGCGCTTGGGCGATGAGAACCGCCCGCCGATCCAGTCCATTTCTTCCGGCAACACCGCCATCGACGTCGCGCTTGGCATCGGCGGTTGGCCGCGCGGCAGGGTCGTGGAGATCTACGGGCCGGAGTCGTCCGGTAAGACCACTGTTGCGCTCCACGCTATCGCGGAGGCGCAGCGCGCTGGCGGTATCGCGGCATTCATCGACGCCGAGCACGCCCTCGACCCGGAGTACGCCCGCAAGCTCGGCGTGGATACTGACAACTTGCTGGTTTCCCAGCCGGATACCGGCGAGCAGGCGCTTGAAATCGCAGACATGCTGGTGCGCTCCGGCGCGATCGACATGATCGTGATCGACTCGGTCGCCGCGCTGACGCCGAAGGCCGAGATCGAAGGTGAGATGGGCGACTCGCACGTCGGCCTGCAGGCCCGCTTGATGTCACAGGCGCTGCGCAAGATGACGGGTGCGCTGTACAACTCCGGCACCACCGCCATCTTCATTAACCAGCTGCGTGAAAAGATCGGCGTGATGTTCGGCTCCCCGGAGACCACCACCGGTGGTAAGGCGCTGAAGTTCTACGCGTCGGTGCGTTGCGATGTCCGCCGCATCCAGACGCTCAAGGACGGCCAGGACTCTATCGGCAACCGCACGAAGATGAAGGTTGTGAAGAACAAGGTCTCCCCGCCGTTCAAGATCGCCGAGTTCGACATCATGTACGGCGAGGGCATCTCGCGCGAGTCCTCCATCATCGACATGGGTGTGGAAAACGGCATCGTGAAAAAGTCCGGCTCCTGGTTCACCTACGAGGGCGACCAGTTGGGGCAGGGCAAGGAGAAGGCCCGCATCTTCCTCAAAGAGAACCCGAATCTTGCCGACGAGATCGAAGACAAGATCTTCCGCGCCCTCGGTGTGGGCAAGTACGCTGCCGCGAACTCTGACGATCTGACCGACGACCCAGTGGACATGGTGCCCAACATCGACTTCGACGACGAAGACGAGGCAGCAGCCGAGAAATAGCCGATGGCCGACCCCGACAAGATCGCGCAACTCCAGGCCGCGCTCGAGGCGTACGAACCCGGCACCGGCCTGTTCGACCGCTCCCACGAAGAGGAAAAGGCGCCTGTGCGCAAACGGGCGCTTGGTTTGCTCGATCAACGCGCCCGCTCCCGCGAGGAGCTCCGCGGCCGTTTGATCAAGGCGGAGTTTGAACCGGCGCTTGTCGACGAAGTGCTCGACGACCTCGCCGGCTCCGGCCTGATCAACGATTCGCGCTTCGCCCACGAATGGGTGCGGCAACGCGCCGAGAGGCGGGGCAAGTCGTCGCGCGCGCTCGACATGGAGTTACGCGACAAGGGAGTTGGCACCGCGGACCGCGCCGCCGCACTGGAACAAATCTCAGACGACGACGAAGAACGCACCGCCCGTGCCGTTGCGGAGAAATCCGCACGCAAAGTCAAAGCGGCGCCGACCGAGCGGGCCGAGTACGACAAACACCTGCGTCGCGTGGTCGGCGCGCTAGCACGTCGCGGGTTCAACCAGGGGATGTCGATGCGTATCGCCCGAGAGGTGCTCGACGAGCGCATCGCGGAGGTAGAAAACACCGGTTAGGCGCACGGGTGCTCGCTGGTTAGACTGTCTCGCCGTGACTACGGCGAACACCTCCCAAACCTCCACTCCGCGCACCTACGAGGTGCGCACGTTCGGCTGCCAGATGAACGTGCACGACTCTGAGCGCCTGTCCGGCATGCTCGAGGACGCCGGCTACGTTGCGGCCGATAAGGACACTGAGCCCGACCTGGTCGTGTTTAATACCTGCGCAGTGCGCGACAATGCGGACCAGCGTCTGTACGGCTCGCTGGGGCAGTTGAAAAACACGAAGAAGAATCACCCTGGCATGCAGATTGCGGTCGGTGGGTGCTTGGCGCAGAAGGACCGCGACACGGTCATTGAGAAGGCGCCGTGGGTCGATGCGGTTTTCGGCACCCACAACATCTCCGCTCTTCCGGCGCTGCTTGACCGCGCACGCGTGGAGGACGAGGCCCAGGTGGAGATCGTTGAATCCCTCGAGGTGTTCCCGTCGGTGCTGCCGGCGAAGCGCGAGTCGGCCTACGCCGGGTGGGTGTCTATCTCGGTTGGCTGCAATAACACGTGCACGTTCTGCATTGTGCCGTCGCTACGCGGCAAAGAGATCGACCGTCGCCCGGGTGAGGTCCTTGCCGAGGTGCAGGCGCTGGTGGACCAGGGTGTTTCCGAGGTCACGCTGCTCGGTCAGAACGTCAACTCCTACGGCGTGAACTTTGTCGACGACGACATGGAGCGCGACCGTTCCGCGTTTTCGAAGCTGCTGCGCGCATGCGGTGACATTGACGGACTCGAGCGGGTCCGATTCACTTCGCCGCACCCGGCGGAGTTCACCTCGGATGTCATCGATGCCATGGCGGAGACCCCGAACGTGTGCCCGCAGCTGCACATGCCGTTGCAGTCCGGTTCCGACAAGGTGCTCAAGGACATGCGACGGTCATACAGGTCGAAGAAGTTCCTGGCCATTTTGGACGAGGTGCGCGAGAAGTTGCCGCATGCGTCGATTACCACCGACATCATCGTCGGTTTCCCGGGCGAGACGGAAGAGGATTTTCAGGCAACGCTCGACGTCGTGGAGAAGTCTCGCTTCACGTCGGCATTTACGTTCCAGTATTCGCCGCGCCCGGGCACTCCGGCTGCGGAGATGGCCCAGCAGGTCCCGAAGGCTGTGGTGCAGGAGCGTTTCGAGCGCCTGCTCGCGCTGCAAGAGCGCATCAGTGCGGAGGAGAACGCAAAGCTCGTTGGCACGGAGCAAGAGTTGCTGGTGCAGGCTGACGGCGGCCGGAAGAATGACCGAACGCACCGTATGTCGGGGCGCGCACGCGACGGCCGCCTGGTGCACTTCGCTGTGGAGGGCGAGATCGACCGCGAGATTCGGCCCGGCGACTTCGTGACCGTAACCGTCACGGATTCCAAGCCGTACTTCCTCATCGCGGACGCCGGCGTGCGCAATCACCGTCGCACGAAGGCCGGCGACAACTCGGCAGCGGGGCAGGTGCCAACCACCGCACCTGTGGGGGTGGGGCTCGGCTTGCCGACGATCGGCCAGCCCGCCGCCCAGCCTTCCGACGATTCTTCTTGCGGCTGCTAGGCGCTACAGTGGCTGCCATGACGCACGAGACCATCACAGCTGCCAACGCCGAAAAGATCACCGCCGCCGAGGTGGCGATGGGCGGGAAGCGGTGGGTGCTCGCCGCCTGCGTGGCGGTCTATCTTGTGGCACTGCTCTTGCCGTTTGCCGGCGGGGTGCCGGGCTGGCAGATACTGGCGTTCACCGACGCCTCGCGCGGCGCGCGGACCACGCTCACCGAATACATCTTTGTCTGGACTTCGTTTCTCGGACTCGGGGTGCTGACCACCCTCGCAGTTGCGTTACGACGATTCACCGTCGCCGTCCCAGCATGGATGCTCACCACCGTCTCCCTGGTGTTTTCCGTTCTCGGCATCTGGTTGCGCAACCAGAGCGCGCCAGAGACCTCCCGCGGCATCGGCTACTACCTTGCAGCGCTCGCCGTGCTCGTTGCGGTGTTTACGCTGTTCCCGGTCATTTTGTCGCGTCCAGACGAGCACAAGGCTGCCGCCGAGGAGCACGCCCGCGCTCAAGAGGCCGACGATGTCGCGCTCGCACAGCGTTCTGCGACGAAGCAGGCGCAGGGCGACAACCCGCTACTTGTCGACGACCGCCGCGCCCGCGCAGCCGAACGCCACCGCAAGCAGTAGTTACTGTCTATGCCTTTTGCCACGCGGTGGTAGTCGAAACGGTCTCGGCATCCACCACCCGCATTATGGCGGAAGCCGCCGCGGAGTCGGCGGGGTAGGAGCAGTAGACCGTCTCTAGGTCCTCCCAGACCTCCTTCGCGCGCGAAAGCGATGCGCGCAGCATGGCAGCGCCGATGCCACGACCGCGGTGCTCGGGGAGGACGTAGACCAACCCAAGTTCGCACACGGATGCGTCGTCGGCGTGGAAGCGCACGACTTCGCACAGGCCGACAATGACGCCGTCGACGTACGCGAGCCCAGTCAGCTGCGCCCCACCGCGGTCTTGCAGGCGGGCGCCGGCATCCCGGATGCGTGCGAGGTCCCACTCGATGGTGTCCATGATCAACTCGCCACGCGGATAGTCCCGCGACGCTGCAGTGAGCAGGCGGGAGAATTGCTCGACTTCGTTCTCGCCGGCTTTGCGGCGCGAGAAAAAGCCGGGCCCCTCAATCGCCGCAAACTCGGCGGGTGCGGAAGCAGGAAGAGAATCCAATCCCGCGATCTCGAAGGTCGCTTGGTCTTCCCGGAATGCGGCGGTGTAGCCGGCCTCGACCACGCCCGGCGGGGTGTCGTCGTCGGGGGAGTGCGTCACCCAGAGTTGGCGGATGGGGCGGCCCAGGCGGGTCGACAGGTCGTCGAGAAGCGACAGCGCCGCCACCCACGGTTCGGTGGGGACGGGCTCGCCGGGAAGCGGCGCGATTTCGGAGTCGAAGGTGAAGTTCGCCTCGATCACCTGGCGGTCCTCGAGAAGGGGGAGGGAGACGAAGAGCCATGCTTCGGTGTGGTCGAGGTCGTCGTCGAAAAGTTCGCGGTAGCCCAAATCGGTCACGGGACGCAGCGGCTGCTCGGACGTGAGCGCGAACAGGATCGCTTCGGACTCGGTAGACGGCTCGAGCCGCTTCGCGATGTGCGAGGCGGACACCCCGGAAGTCGCCAGCCCGGTGATGTCCTGGATGGCAAGGGTGGCGGAAAAGGCGTATCCCCCGACCACTGCCTCCGACGAGCCAGGGCGGGGGACGAACTGTTGGGCGTGAAGCAATTAGTCCTCGTTCACGGCCTTCGCGGCGACGTCGGCAAACTCCTGCCACTGCTTCGCCTGCTCGCGCAGCGTCGCCGCCTTAGCGGAGTCGCCCTTCGCCTCGGCATCCTGCGCCTGTCGCTCGAAGTCGTCCGCCTTGACCTGGAACTGGTTGACCTTGTCCTGCTGCGCCGGGTCGGACTTGCGCCAGCGGGAATCCTCGGCGTCCGACACGCGCTTTTCAATGCGGCCGATCTTGTCCTCGTACTCGCGCACGCGGCCGCGTGGCACATAGCCGATCTCGTCCCACTTGTCCTGCAGCTCGCGCAGCTTCGCCTTCGCGACGCCAAGCCCCTTGGACGGGTCGATCTGCGCGTCGTACTCGGCAAGCAGTGCGTCCTTCGCCTCAGCGTTAGCTTCGAACTCGCGGTCGCGTTCGGCGTTGACTGCGTTGCGTGCCTCGAAGAAGTGGTCCTGGGCGGCGCGGAAGCGCTCCCACAGCTTGTCGTCCACCTCTCGCGGGGCGCGACCGGCGGCCTTCCACTCGGTCATCAGGTCGCGGTAGGCGCGGGCGGTCTCGCCCCACTCGGTGGAGTCTTGGATCGCCTCGGCGCGCTCGACCAGCTCTTCCTTGATCTTCTTGGCCTGGGCGCGGTTGCGGTCCAGTTCGGCGAAGTGGGAGCCACGGCGGCGGTTGAAGCTGTCGCGGGCGCGCGAGTAGCGTTTCCACAGTTGGTCGTCGGTTGCGCGGTCGATGCCGCGGATGCCGCGCCACTCCTCGAGGATCTCGCGGATGCGGTCGCCGGCGCGCTTCCACTCTGTCGAGTTTTCCGCCAGGTCCTCGGCCTCGGCGGCGAGGGCCTCTTTCCGGGCGATGGCTGCCTTTCGACGCTCCGCCTTTTGCTCCTTTGCCTGCTCTCGGGCGTCGGCGGAGGCGGCGATGGCGGCATCGAGGCGGGACTCGACGGCGTCGATGTCGCCGATCACGGCGGCGTCCTCAAGCGATGCCTTCAGCGCCTCAGCGGACTTGCGGATCGAGTCCGCCTCCTCCGGGTGTGCGCGCAGGCGGGTTTCGATGAGCTCGACTTCGGTGACGAGGTCGTCGTAACGCTGCCCGTAGTGCGCGAGGCCCTCCTCAGGCGTGCCCGCCTGCCAGGAGCCGATCTGGCGCTCGGTGCCGCCGCGGGTGAGGAAGACGTTGCCTTCGTCGTCGACTCGGCCGAACTTCGACGGATCCGACTTCTCGCGAGCCGGTGTCGGCGCCGGGGTGATGGTCGGTGCGGCGGGTTTCGGGCCCGGCTTCGGGCCCTTTTTCGCCATCGAGGCAGGAGAAGGGATGTTGCCCGGTTTCGGGGTGGAGTTCGACTCGGTCATTGTGGTCGTCCTTTCCGCGGCCTGGGCCGCACTGTGCCGCGCGTCGCGGCTGCCTTTGCGCAATGCTTGCGATCGTACAGCCAGTTGCGGCACCGCGGGGGTGTTCGGGTGCGCTGGGTAGGGTTGAGCGGGTGACAGGAAACGTTTGGATCATCCCTGGATCGCCTGCGCTGGCGCTTTCGCGTGACGACGAACCCTCGCAACGCCTCCTTTCCGCCACCCGAGCACTCGCCGACACCGCAGATGGCCGCCCGATCGACATCGTGTGCTCGCTCGACGGCAAATGGCACACCGCGCACACAGGCTCGTTGCGGGCGTGGGGCGGGCCGGAGGTGACGGTCCGCGCGGGCAATCATCTCGGTGAAATCGTCGCCCGGTACGCCCTCGACGATCCGGAGGTTCGTGAGGTGCGCCCGCAGATCGGCAACCTGGACCCTGATGCGGTCACCGTCGTCGTGGTGGATGGGCCCGCAGGACTCACCGAGCGCGCACCGCTGGCCTTGCAGCCCGGCGCGCCGGAGACGCATCAAGGGATTGTGCGGTGGCTGGGCGGGGCGGAAGCGGTGGTCGTCGATACGCATGTGCTCGAGCCGCAGTTGTGGCGCGAGCTGGCGGCGCTTGACCGCAAGAACGCGCGGCTGATCGACGCCGACGCTTCGCTCGGTGTCGGGAGGTATGTGGCGGAGTGGAGTGTATGAACCCGATCGCAGTTGTAGGTCCTACCTCCAGCGGCAAGTCCGCGCTGGGTATCGCGCTTGCGCACCACTTTGATGGGGAAGTGGTCAATGTCGATTCGATGCAGTTGTATCGCGGCATGGATATCGGCACGGCGAAGTTGCCGGTCGACGAACGCGAGGGGATCCCGCACCACATGCTGGACATTTGGGACGTGACGAAGACGGCCTCGGTGGCGGAGTATCAAACGCTCGCGGTGGGAACGGTTGAGGAGATCATGGCGCGCGGCAAGGTGCCGGTGCTGGTCGGCGGCTCGATGCTGTATGTGCAGTCGCTTATCGACGCCTGGTCCTTCCCCCCGACCGACCCCGCCGTGCGCGCCCGCTACGAGGCGCGCCTGGCTGATATCGGCGTCGACGCCCTGCACGCCGAACTTGAGCAGGTGGATCCGGAGGCCGCCAGCATCATCGAGGACAAAGACCCGCGGCGTACCGTGCGCGCGCTGGAAGTCATCGAACTGACCGGCAAACCGTTTAAAGCCTCCCAGCCGCCGAAAAACGCCCCGCCGCGCTGGGGCACCCGCATCCTGGGGCTTCGCACCAACGCCGAGTGGCTCAACCCGCGCATCGAGCTGCGCACCAGACTCATGTTCGAGCAGGGGCTTGTCGACGAGGTGCGCTCGCTTGTCCACGACGGCCTCGTACGCGACTCCACCGCTGGCCGCGCCATCGGCTACGCGCAGGTGCTCGCGATGCTCGACGGTGAGCTCACCGAACAAGAAGCGCTGGAGCAAACGATCACGGGTACTCGTCGTTACGTGCGCCGGCAGCGCTCCTGGTTCAACCGGGACCCGCGCACAACCTGGATCGACGCCGCGGACCCTGACGTGTCGGGCCGCGCGTTAGACTCGCTGGCGTGAAATTCATCAAAGCGCATGCGACCGAAAACGATTTCGTCGTGCTCATCGACGTCGACGACCACAACGATGTGACACCTGAACAGGTCGCGTTCCTGTGCGACCGCCGCGCCGGTGTCGGTGGTGACGGCCTGCTTCGCGTCGTGCGTCGCGACGGGATGTGGTTTATGGATTACCGCAACGCCGACGGATCCGTCGCCGAGATGTGTGGCAACGGCATCCGCGCGTTTGCCCACGTGCTCGTCGCCGAAGGGTTGGAAGACGCCCGGGAGTTCGATGTGGACACCCGCGCGGGAGTCAAGCACATCCGTGTACTCGAAGCCGACGGCGCGAACGCTGTGGTGTCTGTGCGCATGGGCGTAGTCGAAGTCACCGGCGTGTCTACCGCTGCGATGGGGGAGCACCAGTTTGCGGGTCTCGGCGTTGACGTCGGCAACCCTCACCTCGCCTGCGTGATACCGGGGCTTACCGCTGCCGGGCTGGCTGACATGGATTTCGTCGCACCCACCTTCGACCCTGAGTTCTTCCCGGTAGGCACCAACGTCGAGGTGCTCACTGAGCTCCGAGATGGGCAGACCCACATGCGCGTTTGGGAGCGCGGCGTGGGCGAGACGCGCTCCTGCGGGACCGGCACGGTTGCAGCGGCGCAGGCTGTGCTGGCCGACGCCGGCGTGGAGCACGGAACCGTCACCGTCAACGTCCCCGGCGGGGCAGTAGAAGTGGAGCTAAGCGACGGTGTGGCGACCATGACTGGCCCTTCCACAATCGTCTTCCGGGGTGAATTGTCTAGCTGATGTGCAGCGGTTGCTGAGGTGTCTGTACGTTAGATGCGAAAAACATCTACGTCCGTACAACTCTTTCCAAGGATTTTGGTATGCGCCGCACAACGTTCACTTCCGCCGCCACGGTGGCCGCCCTCGCCGCCACAACGGTGGCGCCAGCAGCACAGGCGGCGGATATCGCACCCCACCACCTCGGCGACGACGGCCGCGTCGTCTGTGAGGTGAAGCTGACGGGCAAAGAAGACAAACATCTGCAGCGCTTCACCCTTGACACCTCAGCCGCGCTGTCTTCAGCGCTGATCGCGGTGGTGGAGAAGCAGCACCCAGGCATGCGGGACAAGGGCGAGAAGTTGCTTCGCGACGAGCGCATCCGCCGGGTGTTCCAACAAGTGCTTCGCGGCGAGGAACCGAACGGGTTCGACCTGGTGCACCTCAAGACCGCGCTGACCTTCAACGGCTTCACCTCGTTCAACCAGGGCAAGCTCTCGGTTATGATGCTCTACCTCGGCGCACTCGTGCTTCGCGACGACCCGGCGTTGTTCCCTCAAAGTATCCTCTGGGACGGTGGCGCGCCGGGCCGTATTTACGCTGATGAGCAGGCAAGCGGTCCGAACGATGCGGTCAACGACGTCCTGGACTGGATCTTCGACGCCGTGCCGTATGAAAGCGGCGACTTAGATAATCTTCGCGCAGGGCTGAAGGCCACACCGGAACTCGCACGCATCGATGCCCAAGCCTCCCAATACAGCACGGTGCTTTCCGCCGCACGCAACGCATGCAACGCTCACGACACGGTCCGCATCGAGTTCCCCGGCTCGCCTCGACCCAATAAGCCGACGCCGACCACGGCGGTGCAGACCACGAAGGCGCAAACCACGACGGCGCAGACGGCGACGGTAACCAGCGTCGCGCCGTCGGCCACGACGACTGCCGAGGCGACCACATCCAAGGCAATGACGTCAACTGCGGCTCCTAAGCCAACTACGAAACCTGCGCCTTCCGTGTCGTCGGCCACCACCACCACCCGCGCCGAGACGCCGAAGAGCCCGGCTACGGTCGTACCGTCCACGACACCAACGACAACCACAGTGGATGCCTCGCCGTCGCGAGCGCCGGAAACTACTACCGCGGTGGCGACGACCACCGCCACCGCTCACTCGACGACCTCCGCCACAGTGACGGCAACCGCGACAGCCACCGCTACGGCGACGGCAACGGCAACAGCCACCGCGACCGTGACGGCCACGGAAACTGCCGTGTCTACCGTTGTAGACACCACTCGGGTACCTGTCCCGACCACCGTGACCACGCCGGTAACTATGAAAGCAACCACCGAGACGACGATGCCGGTAGTAACCACTACGCCGACGGCTACGCCGACAACAACGGAGACCGCAGAAACTCTGGACACAACAACACCGGCGGAGCAACCGGAAGGTTCGAGCGAGGCCGGCAAGGTGGTCGGCATCGTCTTCGGCGTGCTGGGTGCCCTCGGGCTGATCGTTGCAGCGGTGCTGGCGTTCGGCCCTGCGATCGAGGTCAAGGTGACGTTCTAAACCGCCAACGGAGTCCTACGCCGGGCCGATTTCCTTCGCGGCTCGGCGTGCGTCGTCCCAGGCGGATTGGAGTTCGAAAGCGCGCTCGTCGGCAACCGTGAGGATGCGCTCGAGTTGTGCCTTGTCGGTGCTGGGGGATTCGAGGTAGCCGTCGACACGCTCGATGAAGCGACGCGCCGAGGAGGCGCGCAGGAGAAACTCGTTGACCTGGGGCACGGAATTATCCGGGTTCGCCAGGGCGGGGTAGTAGAGTGTGCGATCCGCGATGTCCGCGGCGGAAGCGCCGTTTTGCATCTGCTCGTAGGCGTCGAGCACCTCGATGATGTCGTCGCGCGCATAGATTAGCGACGAGCGCATCGCCGTGATTTCCGGATCGACTTGGAGTCGCCGGCTAAACAAAAACGCACCGATGACGAGCAAGACCGACAGCAGCAGACCGGGCAGTTTCAGGGTGAGGATAAGCAGCACTGACGCGGCGAGCACCAGTGCGCCCAAAAGTGCCCTCGATAAGTCTCTGTCCGGTGAACGCATCGCGGTCGGTCCCTACACGGCTAGTGGCCGCCGCAACCGCAGGATCCGCCGCATCCCCCGCATCCGTCGCCGGTCGGGGTCGGGATGGAACCGGCCATCACCGCGGTGCCGGCGATAACGGAGTCGCGGGACGGCAGGTCGCCGTCGGGCAGGCACACGTCGAACGGGAACGCCGCGTCCACCGAGACGTGAATGAAGCGCTGGCCGGTCAGTTCGGAGGTGCGGTACTCGGCGTCGAGGACGCGGCCGGAAAACTCGGCGGAAGCGTCCGGCGTGGCTGCTGCGCCGGAGGCAACGGCCTCGGCGCCCGGGGAGGTTACGGAACCGACCACGGTGCCAGGGTGCAGCGCGAGGTACGCCTCGGTGGATTCGTAGCGCTCCGTCGACAGGGCCAAAGCCGTGACGGACAGTTCTTGCCATTGCAGCGTGGGGTCGTCGACAAGCAACGGCTCCTGGGCGAGGTTCACGGTCAGCGAGGCGATGGTGTTGCCGCGTGGATCGACAACGTCGGCGAGCGCGACAACGTCGTTGACGGGCGTGATGTGGGCAAACGCGCGGGTGACTGAGTCGAAGCCGGCGAAGGTGGCGAACGGCTCGACCGCGAGGATATTCAGCCGCGCACCGGAGGGGTCGGCGTACTGGATCAGCTGGCCGCCGCGCACCTCACCGGTGACAGCGAGACGGTCGGTGGCAATAGCGGCTTCCACAGCGTCCTGCCATTTTTCGAAATTCAAGCCAATGGAGGCGAGGTCCGTGCTGATTGCTGTGCTCATGGGCTTCGATTCTAGACGCACGCCCCAACTGGGAAGAATCCCGGGCCTTGTCGCGTTTGATCGGGTAGATATGAAGAAGACGTTTCCAGCTACAACCAAGGATTTAATGACTGAACCCAACCTCGGCCGATTCGGTGGCAACCGCGAGCGTTTTTCGCTTGACGACGACACCACGCCGGAAGAACGCGCCCACGACGAACTCCTGCGCGAGGCGTTTCGCCACAACACACCGCAGGAGGACATGAGCCCGACTGTCGGTGCGCTCGACCTGGAAGACCGCAACGCGTTCCGCTCGGTCACCGGCGCCACGGAGGTGCGCCAGCAAGACCAGCAGGACAATTACGAGGTGGAGTACCGCAAACTCCGCATCGAGGAAGTCCTGCTCGTCGGTGCCTGGACCGAGGGCACGGTCGCCGAGATCGAGGCCCGCATGTGGGAATTGGCGGCGCTGGCGAAAACGGCTGGTGCCGAGGTTGTCGACATGCTGTACCAAAAGCGTGACAAGCCCGACCCGGGCACCTACATCGGCTCGGGCAAGGTTGCGGAGCTGCGCGAGATCGTGCTCTCGACGGGTGTAGACACGGTGATTTTTGACGGTGAGCTCTCGCCGTCGCAGATGATCGCCCTCGAGGAAGCGCTGAAGATCAAGGTCATCGACCGCACCATGCTCATCCTGGACATCTTCGCTCAGCACGCGAAGAGTAAAGAGGGTAAAGCCCAGGTCAGCCTGGCGCAGATGGAGTACCTGTATAGCCGCACCCGTGGTTGGGGCGGCAACCTGTCGCGCCAGGCTGGCGGCCGCGCCGGCTCCAACGGCGGTGTGGGCCTTCGCGGACCCGGTGAGACCCGTATCGAGGCCGACCGCCGGCGCCTGCGCACCGAGATGGCGAAGTTGCGCCACCAGTTGCGCGACATGGCCACGGCGCGCGAGGTCAAGCGCGCGCAGCGGCAGCGCTCCACGATCCCGAAGATCGCGATCGCCGGCTACACCAACGCGGGCAAGTCGTCGCTCATCAACGCGATGACGGGCGCAGGTGTGCTGGTCGAGGACGCGTTGTTCGCCACCCTCGACCCGTCGACGCGTAAGGCGAAGTTGGCCGACGGTCGCAACGTCGTGCTCACCGACACTGTCGGGTTTGTCCGGCACCTGCCGACGCAACTTGTCGAGGCGTTCAAGTCAACCCTCGAGGAGGTCGGTGGCGCCGACTTGGTCTTGCACGTCGTGGACGGATCGGACCCGTTTCCGCTCAAGCAGATCGAGGCGGTCAACGAGGTGCTCGCCGAGGTCACGCGCGATTCCGGCGACGAGATGCCGCCCGAGATCGTCGTGGTGAACAAGATCGACGATGCAGACCCGCTCGTGCTCGCCGAACTGCGCCATGCGTTCGAGAAAACCGGCCGCAGCGCCGTGTTCGTCTCGGCGCTCACCGGCGAGGGCATCGAGGAGTTGGAGGCGCGCATCGAGCAGTTCCTCAACTCCATCGACACGCACGTGACCATGGTGGTGCCCTACACCCGCGGCGACGTGGTCAGCCGCGTCCACGAGGAGGGCACGGTGCGCTCCGAGGAGTACGAGGAGCAAGGCACGCGTATCGACGTCCGCCTGCCGCGCGTACTCGCCGAGCAGTACTCGGAGTTTGTGGTGTCCTAGCCTGGCGCCGGCTTAGCGCCAGTACGGGTCGAAATCCTTGTAGGTCTCGGCGTCGGATAGCAGTTCCGCTGCGCTTTCGTCGACAACGACGGTCGCGGCGTTGTGCAGCTGCAGCGCCGAGGCGGGGCAGGACGCCGACAACGGGCCTTCGACAAGTGCCTGCACGGCATTCGCCTTCGCAGGGCCGGTGGCGATGAGCACGAGGTGGCGTGCCTCCAAAATCGTGCCGATGCCCTGGGACAGGGCCTGGCGCGGCACTTCGTCTGCAGAGTCGAAAAAGCGCGCGTTGTCCTCGATGGTGCGCGGGTGCAGGTCGATGAGGCGGGTGCGCGAGCGCAGCGAGCTGGTCGGCTCGTTGAAGGCGATGTGCCCGTTGGCGCCGATCCCCAGAATCTGGATGTCCACACCGCCCGCGTGGCGGATCGCGTGATCGTAGGATGCTGCCGCAGAGTGCGGATCCTCTGCTTCACCGTTGGGGGAGGCGACCGCGGCGTCCGGGATGTCGATGGAGCCGGTGAACTCGCGGCGGATGGTGGAGTAGTAAGACTGCTCGTGGTCGCGCGGCAGGCCGTAGTACTCGTCGAGGAGGAACGCCTTGCAGTTGGCGAAGCTCAGCCCTTCCTCGCGGTGGCGGCGGATCAGCTCCTTATAGGTCGGGTTCGGGGTGGACCCGGTCGCCAGTCCGATAGTGGCGCCCTGGCGGGCAAACGGCTCGATGCAGTCCGCGGCGTATGCGCCGACTTCGTCCGGGGTGCGTCGAATGATGATGTCCATGGGTTGTAAGTTACTCCGGTCGGGTATAAGGGGCGACGATTGGCAATCATTGTAAAACGGGGGCCATAATGGAGACTCGTGAAGAATTCAATAGGTTGGACCCTCCACGGCGACGGACGCCGTGTTAATCCCGGAGCAGTTGTCGCCCCCGACGAGCGGCTGTCGTGGCCGCGCACCATCGGCATCGGTATGCAGCACGTCGTTGCCATGTTTGGCGCGACGCTGCTCGTGCCCACACTCACCGGGTTTCCCGTCAACACCACGCTGTTGTTCTCCGGTTTGGGCACGATCATCTTCCTGCTGATCACCCGCAATCAACTCCCGAGCTACCTCGGTTCTTCGTTCGCCTTCATCGCCCCGCTGACCGCGTCGCAGCAGTACGGCGTCGGCGCGCAGTTGGGCGGCGTGCTGTTGACCGGCGCAGCACTCATCCTCGTCGGCGTGCTGGTGCAGTGGGCGGGCAAGCGGGTGATCGACGCGGTGATGCCGCCCGTGGTCACCGGCGCGATTGTGGCCCTGATCGGCTTCAACCTCGCGCCGACGGCCGTGAGTAACGTGCAGACTCAGCCCGCGATCGCGGGGGTGACTCTGCTGACCATCGTGGTGATTACGGTGGCCACCCGCGGGATGCTGTCGCGCCTGTCCATTTTGATCGGTGTGCTCGTCGGGTGGATCTTTGCAGCGCTGAGCGGCGGGCTTGGCGACGACGCCCTGGCCACCATTGGCGACGCCGCCTGGGTCGGCCTGCCGCAGTTCCACACCCCGGAGTTCCACCTCTCCGCGGTGCTGGTGACGCTGCCGGTGCTCGTGGTGCTCATCGCTGAAAACGTCGGACACGTCAAGGCCGTTGCCGAGATGACCAGCCGTAACCTCGACCACCTGCAGGGCAGGGCGCTGATCGGCGACGGCATCGCCACCACGCTCGCCGGCGGGTTCGGCGGTTCGGGAACGACCACGTACGCAGAAAACATCGGTGTGATGGCGGCGACGAAGGTGTATTCCACCGCTGCGTACTGGGTGGCGGCTGTGTTCGCGATCGTGTTGGCGTTTATCCCGAAGTTCGGCGCGGTGATTTTCACCATCCCGGCCGGCGTACTCGGCGGCGCTTGCCTGGTGCTCTACGGCCTGATCGGCATGCTGGGCGTGCGTATCTGGCAGGACAACAAGGTGGACTTCACCGACCCGGCGAACCTCACCGCAGCGGCGGTGGCGCTCATTGTCGGCATCGGTAACCTCTCCTTCGACATCGGGCCGGTGACCCTGGAGGGCATCGCGCTCGGTTCTGTCGGCATCATCGTGATCTACCCGCTCATGCGCTGGGCGTACGACACTATCGGGGAGGGGCAGTTCCGCAAATAGCGAAGCAACGCGAAAACGCCCGGGCAGGTGGTTGCTGCCCGGGCGTTTTATCGTCGATACGCGAGAAGCGCTTACTCGTCGTCGAGGTTCTTGGCGATCAGCGCTGCGATCTCCTCCACGGCGTCGGCGTTGTCGGAGGTGACAACGACCTCGTCGCCGTACTCGGCGCCCATCGCCATGATCATCAGGGAGGACGCGGCGTCAGTCTCGTCGTCCTCGTCGCCGCCGACCAGGGTGAGCAGGATCTCGTCGTCGTACTCGCCGGCGGCGTCAGCGATCACCGTCGCCGGGCGGGCGTGCAAGCCGACCGTGGAGCCGACCTTCACCGTCTTGGAAGCCATTGTGCAACCTGCCTTTCACGGGGGTTGTAAGTAACTGCGTATTGCTATCGAGTGTACGCGCCCGCGCCTACGCGGACACAGGGGATTCGGCCTGTTTTGCGGCCTTGCGGATTTCTTCGTTCGGCCACAGCTGCTTGAGCGCGACCACCGCGATCGTCGCCACCGCAACGCCGGCCGCGAGCGCGATCAGCATGCCCCACCACGGTTGGTAGGCGAAGATAACGAAGATACCGCCGTGCGGGGCCTGGGCACCGACACCCAGCGCCATGGATACCGCACCCGCGGTCGCGCCGCCGAGCATCATTGCCGGGATGACGCGGAACGGGTCGGCTGCGGCGAAGGGGATCGCACCTTCGGAGACGAAGGACAAGCCCAATAGCCACGCGGACTTGCCGTTTTCCTGCTCAGCAGGTGTGAACAGGGATTTGCGGATGAAAGTGGCGATCGACAGCGCGATCGGCGGAACCATACCAGCAATCATGACCGCCGCCATGATCTCGTAGGCGCCCTGCGTGCCCGCAGACAGACCCGCGGTGCCGAAGAGGTACGCCGCCTTGTTCACGGGACCGCCCAAGTCGAAGCACATCATCAGACCGATGATCACGCCGAGCAGAATTGCCGACGAGCCGGACATCGACTCCAGCCAACCGGTCAGACCCTCCATCAGCGCGCCGAGCGGGCGACCGAGCAGCAGGTACATCAGCACGCCGATGACCAACGAGGTCAGCAGCGGGATGATGACCACCGGCATGAGCGAGCCGAGCCAGCGTGGCACCTTCCACGTCTGGATCCAGTACGCCACCACGCCGGCAAGCAGACCGGTGATCAGACCGCCGATGAAGCCGGCGCCGACCATTAGCGAGATCGCGCCGCCGACAAAGCCCGGAGCGATGCCGGGGCGGCCAGCCAGGCCGTAGCCGATGTAGCCCGACAGCGCCGGCACCACGAACTGCATTGCCATTTGGCCGGTGGCGAAGAACACCGCGCCGAGGTAGAGCAGCCAACCACTGCGTTCGAAGGCGATGGCTTCACCGTCGACGGTGATTTCGTTGCCCGGCAGGTTCGTCAGCGAGTAGTCGGTCACCAGCGCTTGCCATCCGTTGGCCATGTCGGCGCCACCGAACAGGAATCCCAGCGCAAGCAGCAGGCCGCCGGCGGCGACGAACGGGACCATGTAGGAAACGCCGGTCATGATCGCCTGCTGGAGGCGCTTCGGCCAGCTTTCCGACGACGACGCGGTCTGCTCCGCCGCACCCGCGGAAGCTGCAGCGCTCACGCGGGGTGCGGCCGGGTTGCTCGCGGCGGCGATCGCTTCGTCGATCATCGCGTCCGGCTGGTTCACGCCACGCTTGACCGGGCTATCAACCACCGGCTTTCCGGCAAAGCGTTCCTTGTCGCGCACTGCGACATCGTGGGCGAAGATGACCGCGTCAGCAGAATCGATGAAGTCCTGATCCAGCCGGTCGCCGCCGGACGAGCCCTGCGGCTCGACGCGCAAGTCCACGTCGCGGCGCTTCTCGGCCGCCTGCGTGAGCGCGTCGGCGGCCATGTAGGTGTGTGCGATGCCGGTAGCGCACGAGGTCACCGCGGCAATGCGCACCGGAGCCTTGCTTGACGACGACCCCGTCGCCGCCGCAGGAACAGCAGACGATTTCTTCTTCTTCGGCTCGGCGTTGACTACCTCAAGAACCGCGTCAACGATCTCCTGCTCCGATGTGGCGGCCCGCAGCCGGTCCACAAAGTCGCCACGCACCAAGGCACGTGCAAGTTTGGAGAGGATTTTCAGGTGTTCTTTGCCACCGCCTTCCGGAGCGGCGATGAGGAACACCAATTCTGCGTCACCGTCGGGTCCGGAAAAGTCGACCGGGTTGGTCAACCGGGCGAACGCGAGCGTCGGTTCGGTGACTGTCTCGCTGCGGCAGTGCGGGATAGCGACACGTCCGTTAACGCCGGTACCGGCCTTCGCCTCGCGGGCAGTGGCAGCCTCGGCGATCGGGGCGGCATCGCTTGCTCGGCCGCTGGCAGCGACCAGGCCGGCCAGCTCTGCGATGACATCCGGGGGTGCGGCACCCAAGTCGGCGTCGAGGCGCACGAGCTCGGGCGTGATCAGTGGAGAGTTCACTTGGCCTTCCTTTGATTGAGTTATACGGGGAAAACTTCGGTCTGCTCGAGATTGAGATCTTCCGGCGAGGGCAAACCAGTGCCGGGCATCGATGCCGCTGCAGATCCGTAGGCCACGGCGCGACGCAGGCATTCTGCAGCGGGGGCGTCGTCGAGACGCGCGATGAGGTAGCCCGCGAGCGAACTATCACCCGCGCCGACGGTCGAGCGCACCTCGGTCGGCGGTGGCGTGGCTGCCCATGCGCCGTCCTTGTTGACCAGACAAGCGCCGGAGCCGCCGAGGGTGACTAAGACGGCCTCGACACCACGGGCGACAAGGTCTCGACCGGCGGTGACGACAGGCGCAAAATCGCCGGCCTGGGCGCGCTGCTCGAGCTCCGCGCCATCCTCGCCAGTGAGCTGGGCGAGTTCGAAGGCGTTCGGCTTCAGCACATCCGGAGCGGCCTCTTCGAGTCGCTCGCCGAGCGCTACGAGCGGAGCGTCGGAGGTGTCGACCGCAATCACCGCGCCAGGCGCACTACGGCGCGCGGCCTGGACGAGCGTGCTGTACCAGTGCGCTGGAGCACCTGGTGGTAGGGAACCCGCGAGGACGACAGCGTGGGCGGAGCGGCAACTCTTTTCCAGCGAAGACTCGACGGCGGTGAGCTCGTCGTCGGAAAGCGTTGCCCCCGCCTCGTTGATTTTGGTTGTTGTGCCGTCATCCTCAGTGATGGCGGTGTTGGTGCGCACCTGCGCCTCAACGTGCACCGGCAAAAACTTAGCAGGCACCGAGCGCATCGCTTTGGCGAACGGGTCGCTTTGCTGGCACGGCGCGACTGCGATGGCGTCGAGGCCCGCTTTCGCTGCGACATGGGCGACGTTAATGCCTTTGCCACCGGCCTCTTTACGGGTTTCGGTCGCACGTGCGACCTCGCCCCGCTTCAGGGCAGGGATACGCACGGTGGCGTCGATGCTCGGATTCGGGGTGACGGTAACGATACGTTTGACGGTCTTTTCGCTGCTCACCCCCTCAGTGTGTCCGAATATGTCTGTTTGTGCAATGGTTCGGACACATTCGGTTCTAAACGGGGGTGTGTACCGTCCGCATTATGTTGTGGCGAGAACGACCTCAATGTCGTTTCGGCGCAGCTCCGTGACAAACGATTCTGGCGCGTCGGCGTCCGTGATCACCACGTCGATCGCGTCGAGCGGGGCGAAACTGACCAGGTAGTCATTGCCGATCTTCGTCGAATCGCACAAGACCACAACCTTCTGCGCGTTCGTGACCATGGACGACTTCACTGCCGCCTCTTGGGCGTCTGCAGTGGACAAACCGTGGTCGATAGTCAGCGCGTTCGTGCCGATGAATGCGACATCCGCGCGCATGAGCGCCAAGGTGCGAAGGGCGGTGCCTCCGACGACTGCCTGGGTAATGGCGCGCACGCTACCGCCGAGGAGCTGGACGTCGTTGAGGCCGGCGGTGGACAAGTCGAGCGCGATGGGCAGCGAATTTGTGACAATCGAGCACTCGCGCCCGGTGACGTGATCGGCTAACAGGCTCGCGAAGTGGGCGGTTGTGGTGCCGGAGTCGAGGAATATACCGGCGCCGGAGTGCTCGGGCAGGTACTTCAGCGCGGCTTGGGCAATGGCGTTCTTGGCAACCGAGGCAGAGCGCGAGCGGGCATCCAGCGGTAGCTCTGAGGTGAGAAACGCCTGATTAGCAACCGCTCCGCCGTGGACGCGGTGTACGACACCCTCGGTGTGCAGGGCGGTCAGGTCGCGACGGATCGTCTCTGCGGTGACATCGAACTTTTCGGCGAGGTCGGCAACGCTCACGCGTCCCTCAACTGCCGTGAGCGACGCGATCTGGCGTTTCCGTTCCTCTGCATACATGCCACCGAGTATCCCAAATCGGGATGCCCATTTGTCTGTGCTTGTGTCCGGCTTCCCCCGGACGTGGGGAGTGAATGGGGGCTAAAGTGTGCGGAAAACGGAGATGACCCGGCCCATAATCTCCGCCTCGTCACCCTTAATCGGGGAGAACGCGTCGTTATGGGGAAGCAGCCATACACCGGTCGAATCGCGGTGGAACTCCTTCACAGTCGCTTCGCCGTCGAGCAGTGCGGCGACGAACTCGCCTTCCTCGGCCACTGGTTGGGAGCGCACGACGACCCAGTCGCCGTTGAGGATGCCCGCATCGCGCATCGACTCCCCGACCACTTGGAGCATGAACACGTCGCCGTCGCCAAGCAGCTCGCCCGGCAGCGGGTAGTACGTGTCTACGTTTTCCTCCGCCAGGATCGGGGCGCCGGCTGCGATCTGGCCAACAACCGGGACATAGCGCGCTGGCGCCGCCTCTTCCGGGGCATCCTGTTTGGTAGGTGCCTTGCGCTTCGGCTTGGTGGACTCCTGAAGGTGGCGCAGATCCACGGCTCGCGGTTTGTTTGGATCGCGACGCAAAAAGCCCTTCTTCTCCAGTTCCTTGAGCTGATAGGCGACGGACGATGTGGACTGTAGACCGGTTGCGTCGCCAATTTCACGGATGCTTGGCGGATAACCGCGCAGCACAACGGCATCCTGGATGACCTGCAGGATCCTGCGCTGCCTATCTGACAGTGTGCTCATATCCAAATTGCCTGCCTCGGCCTTCTTCTTTGCCACGAGTTCTCCCTTTCTCACTCCCTGCGGTGTTTGCAGTGTGTTCGAACTTACCAGAGAGGGCAAGTTTGTTCGATATTTTTCGTTCCTGACTAGACACGTGGATGTGCCTTTGCTATAAATCGAACACGTAAGCGGATTCGAACATATAGACGAGTTCACGTTCGAACGTGTCGCGCCCGTTCGTAGAGTGGGACGCAAAACGAAAGGAGACCAACGTGTCGGTAGCAATGAACCCCACGATGAACAGTGTGAATTATGCCCGAAGCGCGGGTTCCATTTCGCAGCGTTACGTGCAGCCAGTCGAGGTGTGGGACTTGGAGAAGGTGCCTGGCCGGGCGGTAGAGGCGTCTCGTGTTCGAACGCTTGGTGCCTATGATCGAAAAGGTGATCGTTTGAATCTCGTGCACTCCTGTGGCGAGAGGAAGACGGATGACGTTTTCGAATCGCACCGCGAGCGCAAGGAAGGCGTGGTTCTCGCTGCCATCCTCAGCGTCGCTTTGCTGGTCGGTTCCGCGTTCGGCGGGGCATTCAGTGGAACTGAACAGGCGCCCGCGACCCTGGTGACGTCGCAGAATCTCGAGGTCGCCTCGGCTCGGTAGAGCCATCCAGTCCTTTTCGGGGCGGGAGGTAGGCTGAGCAACATGTATTGCCCTTTCTGCCACAACGAGCAGACCAGAGTCACTGACTCCCGATTGGTCGAAGCAGGATCCGCGATTCGCAGGCGCCGCGAATGCACACAGTGCGGGGGCAGGTTCACCACTGTGGAAAATGCGGTGTTGACTGTGGTTAAGCGAAACGGTGTGAGTGAACCGTTCGACCGGGACAAGCTCATCGTTGGTGTGCGCCGCGCCTGTCAAGGACGAGACGTCTCCGACGACGCACTCAAACGACTGGCGCAAGAGGTTGAGGAAACCGTCCGCGCTCAAGGAAGCTCCCAGGTGCCCGCGAACGAGATCGGCTTGGCGGTGCTCGAGCCATTGCGCGCTCTTGACGAGGTCGCATACCTGCGCTTTGCTTCCGTGTACAAGTCGTTCGAAAGCGCCGACGATTTCGAATCCGAGATTCGGCTCATGCGCCGGCGCGACCGCGACGAGTTCCGCTAAGTCCCCGCACACGCGTGAGAGCTAGCGCAGCGCGTCAACTTTCTTTTCGATCCTGCGCTGGCTGACCGGGCGGGGAGTGCCCAGCCGCTGCGCGAAGAGGCTGACGCGCAACTCCTCGATCAGCCACACAATGTCCTTGTACGCGCGCGTTTTCCGGCGGTTGGCCGGCAGTTTCTGCATCCGCTGCGCAAGATACTGTTTGACGCCGTCAACCACGGCTTGACGGTCCGCATCTCGGTCCGGATCGATTCGCATGTCCTCGAGTCTGATCCGCATCGCATCGATATAGCGCGGCAGGTGCTGCAAATGGGCAACGCCGTGGATAGTCACCGCGTGCTTCGGCAAATAGAAACGCAATTGCGAGCGCATATCGTCGATCGCCGGGCCGTCCCACTGCTCCAACTCCGCTGACATATCCGCATAAGCGGCCAGAGCTGGGGCAAGGTTGACCACCGCACGTCGCACACCGCCGGATACCTGCGGTTTAATCTCGGCGAGTAGCGCGTCGAACTCCTCCGGGGAACGCACCGGCCCACCGTGTGCAACCATGAGGTCGCGGATGACCGCGACGCGTGCGTCCTCCACCAACCCCTCGGCGCCGCCGTGCGGGTAGCGGTCCACCGCCACCTTGTGGCGCAGGGGCAGCCCCTTCGTCATCTGCTGCGCGTTTACCGAAATATCGCGTAGCAGCAGTGTCAGTGTGGCGGTGGCCATTGACGCGTCCGCTGCGGCCTTCGTCGGGTGGACCGTGACCTTCACACCGTCCTTAGTTGCCTCCAGTGCCGGGTAGGCGTCGACTTCGTTGCCGTCGATTGTGGTTTTCACCGTCTCCGGCACCGCACCGAGGGAATCGGCGGTCCACTTCTGCACGGCCTCAGATTCTGACTTGCGGCCGGCCTTGGACACCGAGGACTTAATCTTGCCCGCCTGGCGACGCTTCAGCGCGGTGAGATCCTTGTCGTGATCGACAATTTTGCCGCGGCGGTCGATAGCTGCGTAGGTGACTTTCAAGTGTGGTGGCAACGCCGCCGGGTTGAAGTCCGTGCCGTTGATGCCGCGGCCACCGACGCTGCGAAGGGCCTCCGCGAGTGCATCGGTTAACGCCGTTGTGTCCGGGTCGACGCCGTCGGGCATCGCATCAAGTGCTCGCTTCGCGAAGTCAGGCGCAGGCACCACGGTTTTGCGCAGCGCCTTCGGCAACGTGCGGATCATCTCGGCAGCGAGCTCGGAGCGCAGGCCCGGCACCAGCCAGTCGAAACCATCCGCGCGCAGGTTCGCCAGAAGCGGCACCGGCACCTCTACGGTCACGCCGTCGAACGGGTCGCCGGGTTCGAACTTGTAGCGCAGCGCATACTCGACCGAGCCCTGGCGTTTGGCCTCGGGAAAGGCGTTTGCGGAGGCGTCGACGCCGTCGTCGTCAAGCAATGCGGCCGGGTCGAAGTCCAGGTAATGCTTGTCGTTCGCGCGCTGCTTCTTCCACCAGGAGTCGAAGTGGCGGGCGGTGGTCACGGATTCCGGCAGGCGCGAGTCGTAGAAGTCGAACAGCGTGTCCTCGTCGACGACGAGTCCGCGCCGACGCACCTTCTCCTCAACTTCGGAGGCCTCCGCGAGCAGTGCCTCGTTGTGGTCGATAAACGTGTGGTGGCGGTTCCAATCGCCCTCCAACAGTGCGTGTCGAATGAACATGTTGCGGGCGCCTTCGGGATCGACACGGTGATACGGCACTAGGCGGTCGCGCACGATGGTCACGCCGTAGAGCATCGACTTTTCGTGCACCATCGCCGCGGAGCGCTTCCGCGACCAGACCGGCTCCGAGTAGGAGTGCTTCAGCAGGTCACCTGCGGCGTGTTCGACCCAGGCCGGCTCGATTTTGGCCACGTCGCGCGCCCACAGGCGGGAGGTCTCCACCAGTTCGGCGGCCATGAGAAACTCCGGGGGCTTTTTGCTTAGCGACGACCCCGGGAACACCATGAACCGCGTCCCTCGTGCGCCCTGGAACTCCTTGGAGTTGCCGTCGCGGGCGCCAATGTTGGACAGCAAACCTGTCAGCAGCGACTGGTGGATGGCATCGGCATCGCGCTCGCCTGCGACATTTTCTGCCCGTGACCAGCCGAGTCCGCGCTCGACATCGCGCAGCTGACGCACCAGGTCGAACCACTCGCGGATGCGCATGTAGTGCAAGAACTCGCGCTTCATGCGTTTGCGGAACGCGTTGCCGGAGAGCTCGTCGCGCGAATCCCCGATGTAGTCCCAGAGTTTCAGCGAGGACAAAAAGTCGGATTCTTTGTCCTTGAAGCGGGCGTGGGACTGGTCCGCCTGGGCCTGGTATTCCAAAGGCCGCTCGCGCACGTCCTGGATGGTCATGGCGGCGACGATGACGGTGACGTCGTCAAGCACGCCCAGCCGGTTTGCCTCAACCAGCATGCGCGCCATCTTCGGGTCGACGGGGATGCGTGCAATGTCCCGGCCGATGCCGGTCAGTGCCGGTGCCCCGTCGCGTTCCTTGTGCGTGATTGCCCCGAGCTCGTTGAGCAGCATCAACCCGTCACGCACAGCCTTGTGGTCCGGCGGCTGGATGAACGGGAACTCGGTGATCTCGCCTAGCCGCAGCGAGATCATTTGCAGGATCACGCTGGCCAAGTTGGTGCGCAGGATCTCGGGATCTGTGAACTCGGGCCGCGACTCGAAGTTCTCTTCGGAGTACAGGCGGATGGCGATGCCGTCGGCAGTGCGGCCGGAGCGTCCGGAGCGCTGGTTGGCGGAGGCCTGCGAGATCTCCTCGATGGGGAGGCGCTGCACTTTGGTGCGGGTGGAGTAGCGCGAGATGCGGGCCAATCCGGTGTCCACCACGTAGTGGATGCCCGGGACGGTCAGCGATGTCTCGGCGATGTTGGTCGAAAGCACGATGCGCCTGCCGGAGTGCGGGGAGAACACGCGGTGCTGCTCGGCGTTGGACAAACGGCCGAACAGCGGCACGACTTCCACACCGCGCCAATGCTGCTTCTCGATCGCCTCCATGCAATCGCGGATATCACGCTCCGAGGCGAAAAAGCACAAGATGTCACCCTTGCCCTCGCTCATGAGCTCTTTGCAGGCGGCGACGACACCGTCGATCATGTCTGTGTCGATCTCTTTGACCGAGCCGTCTTTCGCCTGCACCTGCTCGACGAGCGGACGGTAGCGGATCTCCACCGGATACGTGCGTCCTGACACCTCGATGATTGGGGCAGGGGTACCGTCGGCGTCCGCGAAATGTTTCGCAAATGCCTCCGGGTCAATGGTTGCGGAGGTGACGATGACTTTGAGATCCGGCCGCTTCGGTAACAGTCGCTTCAGGTAGCCGAGCAAGAAGTCAATGTTGAGCGAGCGCTCGTGCGCCTCGTCGATGATGATCGTGTCGTAGGCGTTGAGGAAGCGGTCGCGCTGCATCTCGGTGAGCAAAATGCCGTCGGTCATCAGTTTCACGGCGGTGGAGTCGGAGATCCGGTCGTCGAAACGAATGGCGTAGCCGACAGACTGCCCGATGTCCTGGCCCAACTCGTCGGCGATGCGCTCGGCCACCGTACGCGCCGCCAACCTGCGGGGCTGAGTGTGCCCGATCAGACCGCGGCGGCCGCGGCCCATCTCGAGCAGCATTTTCGGGATCTGTGTTGTCTTGCCGGAACCGGTCTCGCCGGCGATGACCACAACCTGGTTGTCGCGCACCAGTTCCATAATGTCGTCGCGGCGGGCAGATACCGGCAAGTTTTCCGGATACTTAATCTCCGGGATCAGCGCATCACGCTTGTCGACGACCCCACGCGCCGCATCAATGTCGGCACCGATCGCGGAAAGCGCCTCCGGCGATTTCGCGTTTTTTAGCCGCCTGCGGAACCGGCGCACTTCCGCGAGCGGAACGGCATCGAGCGCGTCGTAGAGCTGCGGTTTCGTCGGGGAAGGGGAGGGGGAAGTTTGCTCAGTCATAACCAGACGCTGAGTTTAGCGCGGAAGCAGGTGCTTTCCAGCTTCCTGCGCCTGCTCGAACGCTGAGGTGACGAGTTTGCCGAGTTGTTCGAACTCCGAGGTGCGTTGCGACGAGGACCGGTAGACCAGCCCGATGGTGCGTTTCGCGTCCACGCCGTCGGCGAAGGTGGCTGCCGCGACACCGGGACGTGTCAGTTCTGTGGCCACCGCGGATGACGGGATGAGCGTGGAGCCCATGCCGGCGACGACGAGCTGCACCACCGTGGTCAGCGACGATGCCCGGGTGACGGATTCTGCGCTGGCTGGGCGGTGTACTGCAGCGATCTTGCACAGTTCCACGATCTGGTCGCGGAGGCAGTGCCCGTCGTCGAGAAGCAGCAGGTTCAAGTCCTCGAGGGCATCCAGTGTGAGGTCCGTGCGCCCGGCGAGCGGGTTATCGTTGTGGGTGACGGCGACGAAGGGTTCGTCGTAAAGCGGCAGTTCGCTGACACCGCTGACGTTGACGGGGGTGGCAAGCACAGCGAGGTCGATCTGCCCGTCGCGCAACATGCCGAGTAGCACCTCGGTCTGGTTTTCGACAATGCGCGGCTCTAGCTCCGGAAACTGATCTTCGATGCCCATCAGCAGTGCGGGCAGGATGTACGGCGCAACGGTCGGGATGATGCCGATGTTCAGCGGCCCGGCGAGTTCGCCGAGCACGCCGCGCGATTGGGTCACAAAGGCGTCGGCGGCGTCGAGGGTGGCTTTCGCGTAGGGGAGAAGCGCTTCGCCGGTCGGGGTGACGATGACGCGCCGGGTGGAGCGTTCGATGAGTTGGATGCCGAGGCCGTTTTCCAACGCGGCGAGCGCCTGGGATAGCGACGGCTGAGAGATGCCGAGTTTTGCAGCGGCGCTCACGAAGTGCTTCTGCTCCGCAATCGTGACAAAGGTTCGGATCTGCGCGAGCGTCGGTTTATATTCTCGATTGCCCATGCCTATTAAGCGTACAAGAGTTAATAGGTTTTTACGTTGAAACCCCCTCGATTGTGTGCCATACTGGTTGCCGTCCGACGAAAACACGTTTGACCAGTTTCTTTGGAGGATAACTATGCCGATCATGACTGTTGGGGAGCGTTTCCCGGAGTTCGACCTCATCGCCCTGAAGGGCGGCAACCTGAAGGAAGCCAACGCCGCTTCCCCGGACGACTACTTCGAGAACGTCTCGCTGGATAAGTACGAGGGCAAGTGGAAGATCGTCTTCTTCTACCCGAAGGACTTCACCTTCGTGTGCCCGACCGAGATCGCCGCATTCGGCAAGCTCAACGAGGAGTTCGAGGACCGCGACACCCAGGTGCTGGGCGGCTCGACCGATAACGAGTACTCCCACTTCAACTGGCGCGCGACCCACGAGGACCTCCTCGACGTCCCGTTCCCGATGTTCGCCGATGTGCGCCACGACTTGATCCGCGCTCTCGGTGTCGAAAACGCTGACGGCGTCGCAGACCGCGCCACCTTCATCATCGACCCGGACGGCATCATCCAGTTTGTCTCCGTCACCCCGGACGCTGTCGGCCGCAACGTCGACGAGGTCCTGCGTGTCCTCGACGCACTGCAGTCCGAGGAAGTTTGCGCTTGCGACTGGCAGAAGAACGACCCGACCAAGAACATCGACAAGATGGCTGTGGTCCAGGAGTCCCTGAAGTAACCACCCCCCCCCTTTTCGTTAGAAGGAGCACGAGATGTCCATTGAGAACCTGCGCGGGGCGCTTCCCGAGTACGCGAAGGACCAGAAGCTCAACCTCGGCACGCTGACCCGCTCCACCGAGCTCAGCGAGCAGCAGCTTTGGGGCACCCTCCTCGCTTCCGCGGCGGCTACCCGCAACGAGAAGGTCATCGCCGAGATCGCGGAGGAAGCCAAGGAGCACCTCTCCGACGAGGCAGTGGAGGCAGCCTACGGCGCCACCACCGTCATGGCGATGAACAACGTCGCTTACCGCGCCAAGAACTGGCTGGGCGATGATTACGCGAATGTGAAGTTCGGTCTTCGCATGAACATCATCTCCAAGCCGGGCGTGGAAAAGGCTGACTTCGAGCTGTGGTCGCTCGCAGTATCCACCATCAACGGTTGCGAGCACTGCGTTGTGGCCCACGCGAACACCGTCCGTGAAGAGGGCGTGACCAAGGAGCAGGTCTGGGAGGCCGTCAAGGTTGCCGGCGTCGTCCAGGCTGTGGCTCAGGCCATCGCAATCGAGGACGCCCGCTAACGCATTTTTGCTTAGCGACGAACACACGCCGCCGGCCCCGATCCTTACACGGTTCGGGGCCGGCGGCGTTTCGTCGTCAAGCGAGCTGCGTTTACAGCGGGCTCGGCACCTTGGTGGTCAGGGAGAACAGGTCCTTCGGATCATCCGGATCGGCGACCAGCTCGATGTAGGTCTGGAAATCCGTGCCGGCGGTCGAGTCGCGTAGGTAGCGCAGCGCGGAGAAATCCTCGATGGCGAAACCGACGGAGTCGAACAGCGTGATTTCCTCGTCGCTGGAGCGGCCCTGTTCCTTGCCCGCGATGACCTTCCACAGTTCGACGACCTCGAAATCGTCGTCCTTGTTCTGGATCTCTCCCTCGATGCGGGTCTGCGGAGGGAACTCGACGAAGACGGTGGCATCGTCGAGGATGCGCGCATCGAGCTCAGTTTTGCCGGGGCAGTCGCCGCCGACGCCGTTGATGTGCACGCCCGGGCGGACCAGGTCGTAATCCAAAATGGTGTTCTGGGCCTTGTCGGCGGTGCAGGTGGTGATGATGTCCGCGCCTTCAAGCGCGTCCTCGACGCTATCGGCAACATAGACCTCGATGCCGAGCGGCTCGATGTTGCGGCGGAATTTTTCCATCGCGTCCGGGTCGATGTCGAAGATGCGCACCTTCTCAATGCCGAGTGCGGCACGGAAGCCCAGCGCCTGGAATTCGGACTGGGAGCCCGAACCGATCATGGCCATGACCTCGGAATCCTTGCGGGCGAGGTATTTCGCGGCCATCGCGGAGGTAGCAGCAGTACGCAGGGCGGTGAGCAGCGTCATCTCCGCCTCGAAGGTGGGGTAGCCGTTATCCACGTCCGCAAGGAAGCCGAACGCAGTGACTGTCTGGTAGCCGCGCGCCGGGTTGGACGGGTGGCCGTTGACGTATTTGAAGCCGTACTCGACGGAGTCCGATGTCGGCATCAGTTCGATGACGCCGATCGGGGTGTGGCTGGCCACGCGAGGGATCTTGTCAAATTCCTCCCAGCGCGCGAAGTCCTCCTCGATGTAGCCGAGGATGCCGGCGATGAGTTTTTCCACACCGTGGTGGTCGATCCAACGGCACATGTTGGTCACGTCGACGAGTTGAGTCATTGCGGTTTGTGTCCTCTCACAGAGGTAGGGGTGTGAGGTCTAGGAATTGGGTTTGGCGATCGGCGGATCGAGGTCCACGTGCTCGCCGGTGGTCTTTTCGTAATTCACGTGCGAGCGGGAGATGAACTCCACGCGGTCGCGTACCTTGTACCAGCCGAACGCCAGCGCCGGCCACATCAGCAGCGACACCACCAGCGTCCACGTGCCGATCGGGTAGTCGAACGCCATGAGTACGATGACAACGCCCAGGAAGAGCAGTGAGACGATATCGGTGAACGGCGAGAACGGTGCCCGGTAGTCGGGGCGGCTGTACCTGCCTGCCTTTGCCAGACGGACAAAGCGCATGTGCGACAGCGAGATCGCCGCCCACGATGCCATCGTGCCCAGCGCTGCGATGTTGAGCACCACCTCGAACGCGGCCTCCGGGACGAAGTAGTTGAGCACCACGCCGAACAGGGCCACACCGGTGGTGAGCAAAATACCGCCGTAGGGCACGCCGCCCGCGGTCACCTTGCCGGCCCACTGCGGGGCAGAGCCCGCCTTGGACAGCGAGTACATGATGCGGCCGGTGGAGTACAGGCCCGCATTCAACGACGACAGCGCGGCGGTGATGACCACCAGCTGCGTGATCGCACCAGCGTACGGGACGCCGATGGAGTCGAAGAACGTCACAAACGGCGACTCGTCGCCCGAATACTCGGTGTACGGCAGCAGCAGGCACAGCAGCAGCACGGAGCCGAAGTAGAACACCAGCAGTCGGAAGACCACCGCGTTAATCGCACGCGGAATGTCCTTGCGCGGGTTTTTCGCCTCACCCGAGGTGGTGCCGAGCAACTCGATGCCGGCGTAAGCGAAGACGACACCCTGGATGACGATCAGGGCCGGCAGCACGCCACTCGGGAACCAGCCGCCGTTATCGGAAATCAACGACAAGCCGGTGAGCTCGCCGCTCGGGTTGCCGAAGATAACCATGAAGATGCCGACAGCAAGGAAGGTGAGCAGGAAGACCACCTTGATCAGCGAGAACCAGAACTCCATCTCGCCAAAGAACTTCACCGACACCAAGTTCATCCCGGTCACCAGCGCGATGATGACAAGAGCGTAAATCCACTGCGGCACATCGTTGATCCAGCCGTAGTACTGGCCGAACCAGCGGATGTAAATCGCCAGCGCGGTCGCGTCAGCCACTGCCGTGGCCGCCCAGTTGAACCAGTACAGCCAGCCGGAGACGTACGCCGCCTTCTCGCCGTAGAACTCACGGGTGTACGACACAAACGAGCCAGACGTCGGACGGTGGACGATCAGCTCGCCCAAGCTGCGCAGGATCAGATAGCCGATGAACCCGCACAGCAGGTACATCAGGGCCAGCGACGGGCCGGCGGCCTCGAGACGTGAACCCGCGCCGAGGAACAAGCCGGTGCCGATCGCCGAACCGATGGCGATCATGTTGATCTGGCGAGTCGATAGACCTTTCTGTAGGCCGTCATCCTCGTTCGGGATCACGCCGGCTTTCGGCCGGGACGGGGCGTCTGATTGGGGTGGAGGGGAGATGGTCATCAGGTGCTCCCTTGTGTTTGAGGTGGACTGGGGTTACTTCCGGATGCCGGCCGGGTCGTGGATGACACCGAACCGGTGCAGCGTTGCGGAGATCGCCTGCTCATGCAGGTACGGCAGGAGCTCGCGGCGCCCGTCGAGCAACGCGGGGCCGTCGAAGACCGCTGTCGTGATGTCGCCGTAGAGCTCGTCAGGTGCGGCACCGAGTGCACGCACCCGCGACGGGGTGCCCTCGATACGGGTGGCGTCGACAGCGATGCCGGCTGCCTTGAGTTCCGCAGCGATCGCCTCCGGAGCCACTACCCGCACCTCACTGCCAGTGATCGCTGCTGCGAGCGCCTGGCGGTAGACATCGCGCAGCTGGTATCCCTCGCCGACGTAGACCACGACCGGCTCGAGCGTGTTCCGGTAGCGGAAGATGTTCGCCTCAGAGCGCAGCCCCGAGTGGTCGTGGCCGCGGCCGAACTCGCGGTCCCACGCGCGCTGGTCGTACTCGGCCGCGCGGGAGAGCCAGCCGTAGTCCTTGGCACTAACGTGCGGGCGGAACTCTTCGAGAAGTTCTTGCACATCAGCGGAGATGCTCACACCCGGCGAGGCCGGCAGCTCATCGCGGTCGTGCCACGTGCCCATCTGCGCGACGTAGTTCGGTCCGCCCGCCTTCGCGCCGGGGCCGACCGACGACTTCTTCCAGCCGCCGAAGGGTTGGCGCTGGACAATCGCGCCGGTAATGCCACGGTTGACGTAGACGTTTCCGGCTTCGACGCGGTCGAGCCAGGTGTTGATCTCGTTGCCGTCGAGCGTGTGAATGCCGGCGGTCAGGCCGTAGCCGGTCGAGTTTTGCCACTCGATCGCCTCGTTGAGGTCCTTAGCGTGCATGATGCCGAGCACCGGGCCGAAGCACTCGTTCTGGTGGTACCAGGAGCCCGGTTTCACGTTGTCGCGGATGCCTGGGGACCAGAACTTCCCCTCGTCGTCGAGCTTCTTCGGCTTGAGCAACCACTCCTCGCCGTCTTCCAGCTGGGTCAGTCCTCGCTCCAACTTCTCGCCCGGGGCCTCGATGAGGCCGTTCATGGTGGTCGATAGGTCGGTGCCGGGGCCAACAACCAGGGTGGAGGCGGCGTCGAGAAGCTGCCCGCGCAAACGCTCGGACTCTCCTGCGGAACCGACCAGGATCACCAGCGAGGCCGCGGAGCACTTCTGACCGGAGTGGCCGAACGCTGATTGATACAGGTCGGCGATCGCCAGGTCTGGGTCGGCTGACGGGGTGATGATGATGGCGTTCTTGCCGGAAGTTTCCGCCATGACGTTGAGCTTCGGATCCCACGACTTGAACAGCTGTGCGGTATCGGATGCTCCGGTGAGGATGATGGCGTCGACGGCGTCGTCGGTAAGCAATGCCTTGCCCGCCGCGCCCTCATCTGCACGGACGTACTGCACGGTGTTGGGGTCGATGCCTTTGTCCTGAAAGACTGCCTGAATGCAGTCGGCGATGAGTTTCGCGCACTGGGTGACCTGCGGAGCCGGCTTGAGAATGACAGCGGAGCCCGCGGCGAGTGCGGCCATCACACCGCCGGTCGGGATCGCGACGGGGAAGTTCCACGGCGGCACAACCACGGTGAGCTTGTTCGGTTCGAACTCGGCGGCGATCTCGTCCAAGTGGCGGGCGCTATCGGCGTAGTAGTCGCAGAAGTCGATCGCCTCGGAGATCTCCGGGTCGGACTGGTCGACGGTCTTGCCGGCTTCGTGGGCTGCGACGGCGACGAAGTCACCGCGACGACGCGCGATTTCGTCGCCAATCGCCTCGAGTACTTTTGCGCGTTCCTCGGCGGAGCGTGCGCCCCACGCTTTCTGGGCTTCAAGGGCGCTGGCGATGTTGTCTGCGATCGCGGCAGGGTCGGTGATCTCCTCGCCGGTGTCGATCGCCGGCGGGTTGCTCAGGTGCTCTGCAGCCCAGACGCGGTTAGCTTCGAGCGCGGGGTCTGTGTCCGGCTCGTTGAAGAAGCGGCCGGTAACCGCGGATGCCTCCGCGACGTTGCGCTCGGTTTCGGTGTTGCGGTCCTGAGTGCGGTTCGGGCCGTTATGCACGTTCCAACGGTTGTCCACCGCCCAGCGGAAGACCTCCTCCTGCTCCTTGATCGGATCGCGCTCTGCCGTCTTCGGAGCGAACAGCGCGTGGAGGAAGTTCTGCGGCGCCGCGTTTTCCTCGAGGCGGCGCACAAGATAGCTCACGGCCACGTCGAAGTCGTCGCGGTTGACCACCGGGGTGTAGAGGATCTGTGTGCCGTAGACCTCTCGCACGATCTGCTGCTGCGCCGGGGACATGCCCTGCAGCATCTCGGAATCGACCATCTCGGTCACTCCGCGGCGCTGAGCGAGCTCGTAGGCGAGCGCAGAAGTAAACAGGTTGTGCGACGCCACACCGATGGACAGTGCCCCGGCGTACTCCGGGCGCAGGATGAAGTCGAGCAGGCGGTAGTAGTTCGCGTCCACCTCGTCCTTGGTCAGATACGGAGCCTGCTCCCAGCCGCGGACCTCGGCGTGGTGGCGCTCCATTGACAGGTTCGCACCCTTGACCAAGCGGATCTTAATCTTTGAGCCGCCCTCGGCGACGCGCTGCTGGGCAAATTCAGCCAAATGATCCAGTGCCCCGAGCGTGTCCGGCAGGTACGCCTGGAGCACGATGCCACCCTGGTAGTCCTTGAACTCGTCTTCGCTGAGCAACTGGGTAAACACATCGATGGTGAGGTGGAGATCGTGGTACTCCTCCATGTCCATGTTGATGAACACCTGGGGGTCGCGGTCCCGGGCCGCACGGTAGAGCGGGCGAATGCGGTCTTTGACTTGGCGTACACATTCGTCGTAGTCCCAGTGATTGAGCTGGGAGACCATCGACGACGCCTTGACCGACACATAGGTCACGCGGGGATTCTTGATCAGGTTCAAGGTGCGTTCGGCGCGGTCGGTCGCCTCCTGCTCGCCGAGCACTGCTTCACCGAGGAGGTTGAGGTTGAGCTGCTCGCCGCGCTCTTCAGCGTTGTCGAGGAGTCGGTTGAGCGCGTTGCCTTCGGCATCCAGGACGAGGTGGCCGACCAACTGGCGCAGGCGGGCACGTGCCGCCGGGATGACCACGTTAGGCAGGAATGGGCCGACGAATGCGCCGAGGCCGACCAGCAAGGCGTTGACTTGGCCGAGGAACTTCGCGTCAACGTCTTGGGTAATGGCGCGCAGCGCCTGGGCTGCGACTCGGTTGCTCTCCGGGCGCATGACGCGGTCCACGAAGTCCATGGTGAAGCGGACGCCTTTGTCGTCGCGAAGCAGTTCCGCGAGTTGCTGGGTGGAGGCGTCGTCGGCATCTGCTTCGGCGGTAGCTTCCATCCAGTGGTAGGCGCGGGCGACGGCAGCCTCGACGACGGCGTCGAGGTCGTCGGAATTGGACGGCGCAATCTGGTTGGTGCTGAGTTGTGGCATCTGTGTTCCTTATCACTCAAGATTGACCAATGTGACAAGGAATAACATATGTCAGAAAAGCGGGATAAGTGACAGTCTCCACTATTTAATTTTCCGACGATGCAAACCACCAGCGCACGACGGTATTCGAGCGGGGGTAGTCGGACATGAAAGTAACCCCCGTCACACGAACTGTGCGACAGGGGTGCGTCAGGTGATGTGGCTTACAGGCCGCCGAAGGGGCCACGGAGCGGATCGAACGGCTTTATCGTCTCGTCGATCTCTCCTGTCTCGATCTGTTTCGCCAGCATCTTGCCGGACAGCGGGCCAAGGATGATACCCCACATGCCGTGGCCGCCATTGGTGTAGACGTTGGGCACCTTTGTCGCGCCCACCAGTGGCAGCCCGTCCGGGGTCACCGGGCGGGAACCGACCCATTCGTCCTGCCGGTCGTCCCAGTCGAGACCGCGGAAGAACGGCTTCGTCTGGTGGATCATGGACGCCACACGTCCCGGCTGGAACGGCTCGTCCGGGCCGCGGAACTCCATCGTGCCCGCGATACGGAAACGACCTTGGTACGGAGTGCAGGCGATCTTCGGATCCGGCAAGTACACCGGGCAAGTTGCAGGTTGGTCGGTTTCCACGGAGAACGAGTAACCGCGGCCGGCCTGAATCAACGTGGTCACGCCGAGGCTTTTCGCCAGGTTGGGCAGCCACGCGCCGGTGGCGATCACCACATTGTCCGCCTGTAGCCACTCGCCGGTGGACAGTTTGACTGCCGGCTTGCGGGTGGAGGTGACTTCCGCAACCTCCACGCCGGTGGTGACCTTGCCGCCGCGTTCGACGATGGAGTCGGCGATCGCCTGACAGTAGGGGCCCGGCTCGATGAACCGTTGGCCGCCCATTCGGTAGGTGGCCCCGACCTTTTCGGTCAGCATCGGTGCATCGGTGCGGGCGTCGTCAAGCGTGATCTGCTCGAACGGGATGTCCTGGCCGTGGCGCGCCGCCCCCTCAACTTCCTTGAGAAAGCCCGACGCTTTCGACTCGTTTTCGAACCCGATGATGAACGGGCCCTCATGGGTGGTGGCTTTGACGCCTCCGGCTTCGAGCTCGTCGAACGCCGCGAGGGCAGCCTGGTCCGCCTTCGTCAGCCCCGCCATCGTCTTGTCCCATGCACGTCCGGTGGCGTGGGCCATAAAGTTCGCGCAGAAGCGCCACAGTTTCGGATCGAATCGAACCGGCACATCGAGCGCGGCGTGTTTGTCGAACAGTGCGATCGGACCGTACGCCCACAAGCTCGAGTTCGACAGCGGGATGGTCTTGCCCGGCGCCAGCCAGCCGGCGTTGCCCCAAGACGATCCGGCCGCAACATCGATGCGCTCAAGAACTTCCACGTCATGGCCGTACTCCTGCAGATGCCATGCGGTGGAGAGACCGGTCATACCGGCGCCGACAACAATAGTGCGGGTCACGGTTGTGCTCCTTGTCACGATAGGTCCGAAGTGTGCGCTAGTTAATGTACGCTTGAGCAGCTTCCCGCGGGACCGTTTTGAGCTTTTCGCTTTGCGACGACCCCTGCTACTGCCCCCGCATCTCAACCGAAGACAGGCGCACCTCGCCCGCTTCGTCCGATGCGTCGAGGTCGACCACACCATGGATTTGGAACGCGTTGTCGCCCTCCGGATCGTTGATGATCTGCGTGACCTGCCAGGATCTGCCGGTTGTGTCGCCGAGACGGAAAAACTCTGGACCACGTGAATCTGGTCCGAGCTCCACGTCGTCGTACTCGTCGAAGTAGTCGTCCATCGCAGCCGGCCAATCCACCCGCTCATCCGGCTCGAGGTAGTCGAACATTTCCGCGAGCGCGTCTTCTTTTTCGTATGCGAACAGTTCGACCATCCGGAAGAAGTAGTTGCGCACCATGATGGTGAACGCGCGCCGGTTCGCCGTCAGTGCGGTCGGGTCCTGCACGCCGAAGGCGAGCTCGCGGTCGATGGTGTCCTGGCTGACCGGTTCGTCGTCGCCGGTCATGTGCGCCCATTCGTCGATAAGCGAGGAGTCCACTTGGCGGATCATCTCGCCGAGCCACACAACGATGTCTTCCAGCTCCTCGTTCATGTAGGCGTCCGGGATGGAGTAGGACAGTGTCCGCCACGCGTCGGTGAGGTAGCGCAGTACGACGCCCTCGGAACGGGCCAGGCCGTAGGTGGAGATGAGATCCGAAAACGTCATCGCGTGTTCGATCATGTCCCGCACTACGGATTTCGGCGACGGCTCGAATTCCTTCGCCCACGGGTTGCCCTGGGTGAAGGTGTCGAAGGCCTCGTCCAGTTCGTCGGCGAGTGGCTTCGGGTAGGTGACATCCTCGATGATCGCCATGCGCTCCGTGTAGTCCACACCCTCCGCTTTCAACGCGGCGATCTCCTCGCCGCGGGCCGCCTTCTCCTGGGCCTGCAGGAGTTGGCGAGGATCGTCCAAAATCGCCTCGAACGCGGAGATGACATCCAAGGTGTAGGTGTCCGCCTCCGGATCCAGGATTGTGAGAAACGCCAACGCGAACGGTGCAAGCGGCTGGTTGAGCGCGAAATCGCGGTCCAGCTCCTGGGTGAGCGTGTACGGGCGGAACGCGGGGGAGTCCGGGGTGCGCTCCACCACGCCAGCGTTGAGCAATCCGCGGAAGAGCTCGACAGCGGTGAGGATGTCGCGGTTTTGCTTCGTGCGGTTGTCGTGGTTTCCGCGCAGCAGTTTGCGCATGTGCTCGTAGCCGTCGCCTGGGCGCGCCACCACGTTGAGCAGCATCGAGTTCGACACCTTGAACTGGCTGGTGAGTTCCTCCGGCTCCGCAACCTTGAGCCGCTCGAAAGTGTTCTCAGACCAAGACACTTCGCCGTCGCGCGCGGATTTCTTGCGGATCTTCTTGAGCTTCTTCGGGTCGTCGCCGGCCTTGCGGCGCAGCTTCACGTTTTCTATTTCGTGCTCTGGGGCCTCGACGACCACGGTGCCCTCCGTGTCGTAGCCGGCGCGTCCAGCGCGACCGGCGATCTGGTGGAATTCGCGCGACTTCAAAATGCGCTGGCGGGTGCCGTCGAACTTGGCTAGGCCGGTGATCAGCACCGTGCGGATGGGCACGTTGATGCCCACTCCCAGTGTGTCTGTGCCGCAGATGACCTTCAGCAGGCCGGTCTGCGAGAGACGCTCTACAAGTCTGCGGTACTTCGGCAGCATGCCGGCGTGGTGGATGCCGATTCCGCGGCGCACAAGCTTCGAGAGCGTCTTACCGAAGGTCGTCGTGAAGCGGAAGTCGCCGATTTCTTCCGCGATCCGGCGCTTCTCCTCGTCGGTGACGATCTTCATGCTGGTTAGCGCCTGCGCACGCTCGGTGGCCTCGCGTTGGGAAAAATGCACGACGTAGATCGGCGCCTTGCCGTCCGCGAGCAGCTCCTCAATCGTTTCGTGCACCGGGGTGAACACGTAGTGGAAGTCGAGCGGCACGGGGCGCTCGGCGCCGCCGACGTAGGTCGTCTTGCGGCCGGTGCGCTTGGTCAGGTCCTCTTCCAGCCACGCGGTGTCGCCGAGTGTTGCGGACATGAGGAGGAACTGTGCTTTGGGCAGTTCAAGCAGCGGTACTTGCCACGCCCAGCCACGCTCTGGCTCCGAGTAATAGTGGAACTCATCCATCACCACTTGGTCGATGCGAGCGTTGTCGCCTTCGCGCAGGGCGATGTTGGCCACGATTTCTGCAGTCGCGGCGATGATCGGGGCATTTGCGTTGACCGAGGCGTCGCCGGTCATCATGCCGACGTTCTCGGCACCGAAGATTTCGCACAACGCGAAGAACTTTTCGCTCACCAGCGCCTTGATCGGCGCGGTATAGAACGAGCGTTGGCCACGCGCGAGCGCGATAAAGTGCGCGGCGTTGGCGACCATGGACTTACCGGACCCGGTCGGCGTCGCCAGAATCACGTTGTCGCCGGCGAGCAGCGCTAGCGAAGCCTCCTCCTGGGCGGGGTAGAGGCTGATGCCGCGGGAGGCCGTCCACGACGTGAACGAGTCCCACACCGCGTCCTCGAACAGGGACTCCGGTGCCTCGGCAATGTCGGAAAGCAAGTCAGAAAGCGTCACGCTTCCCACCGTAGCTGACAGCCCCGACACCGCCTCGCGCCCTAATCGCCGGAGCGGTTTTCGCCCCGATCGCTGTCATCGCCGGTGCCGTTGTCGTCGTCACGCGAACGCTCCGCAGCATCATCGATCTCAGGCTGCGCGGGGTCGATGAAGAAGTGGTCACGCAGACGCTGATCCGTCGCCTCGTCGTGGGGGAGGCTTCGCTGCTCCTCGCGGGTGCGATCACGGTCCTCGATAGCGGTGAGATAATTCTCAAACGCCTCGCTGATCTCCTCGCCAGAGGGCATCTGCGCTTCGCCCGGCATCATGGCCTGCGGGTGGCGACTGCGGTACTCCTCCATCTCCTGGTCGTAGTGCTCTTCGAGCGCCTGGACCACATGGGCGATCTCGTCGGAGTTCGTCGTCTGCTCCGCCAGCTGCTGCGTCACGCGGCGCATATCGCCCTCGAGCGAGCCCAGCGGGAACTTCAACCCGGTGGAGTCTTGCACTGATTGCAGCAGCTGGAACGTCGCATGCGGGTACGGCGACGCCGCGACGTAGTGCGGCACGTGCGCCGTATAACCCGCCACGTTCCGGCCCCGGCGGTGCAGCTCGCGTTCGATAAGGATCGAGGCCGAACCCGGGATAGACACCATCCCATCGAAGGTGTACATCGAACCGACCAAGTCCGAATCATTGCCGTGTGCGGAGACCACCAACGGGCGAGTGTGCGGCGCGCCCATCGGAGCGGCGTACAGACAGATCGTCTTCTCCACGTTGAACCGCTCGACGAGGTCGGCCACAGCGTTGCTGAACGCCCCCCAGCGCAGATCCGGCTCCGGGCCGGACAACAGCAAAAACGACTTGCCGTTCGCGTCCCGCAGCACCCGCATATCCAGCTGCAGGTCAGCGATGTCAGTGATTTCCGAGTGCGCAAGCGTCACCGTCGGACGGCGCGAGCGGTAATCGATCAACTCGTCGTTGCTAAACGTCGCTACCGTGCGGGATTCCAACGCCGCCTTGAGGTGGTCGGCGGCGGACTCGACAGCGTGGCCCGCATCCGCGTAGCCGTGCATGGCGACGACAAGCGCCGGCCCCTTCGGGTTGGCGCTGTCCACGGAAGGCGAAGGGTACTCCAATTCGTACATCTGCCGATCATTCGTCACGGTAAAGACCTCCTGAGGTGGTATCGCGCATTCCCACACCATAACGGAGCGCCACACGGAAACATTCCACAGAACCAAAAGTCGACGGAACCGGCAGGCGATTTTCAGCGTCAGATAGATATGACTGACACTCAACCACAGCCACAAGGAAACAATCCGTTCGATGACGCCGAAACGGCCCATCCCGACACCTACACACTGCGCTCGCCAGCGCACCTCATCGCATCACTGCCCGGCACGCTCGGCTACTACCCGAGCGAAACGGTGGCGCTCATCAACCTGCACACCCGTCGCGACGACCCAGACACCCTGGACGTCGGGCCCTACTTTTGTGCCGACATTGGCAGCACCGAGCAGCTGCACGACATGCTCGCACAGCTACCGATGCTCAACCACGCCGCCACCTTCGCCGTAGTCATCAGCCGAGTCCCCGAGTCCAGCATGGTCGTCCGCGCGACCGAGGAGCTGCGTTTGCTTGCCGACGAGTACGGCCCCGTCATCGACGCATGCTGGTGCGTCTCCGAGGTCGCCGACGGCACCCCGTACCGCCTGGCGTTTGTCAACGACCCTGCGGCGGCAGCCGAATGGGGATGGGAGGACTGTTTCGACGCGGGCACCGTCGCCTCGGTCATCGCCTCTCCCGCGATGCAGCCGTACATCGACAACGGAATCTTGCCGGAACTCGACCGCGTGGACACGTACGAGCACTTCGACCCGTTTCTCTACAGTGATGCAGCCCGCTGCGACGCAGTAGCACCGCGTGCTTACCGACGAGGCGCCGAACTCGCCGACCTCATGCATGTCGCGCCGTTACTCGCACGCAGAGACATCGAGCGGGCCTGCGAACTATTCGCCACCGCCCCGAGCGTGAAAGTCATCGATAACGACGACGGCCTCGTTCTCGCGGACGTCTTCGACTCAGACGCCGATGTAGAACTCCTTGCCTCCGTACTCACGCGCGGAAGGCTGCGAGACTGCCTCATCCTCGACGCGCTCGAGCACCCCCGCGGCGCATCCGCGATCCTACTGACAATCGGACGCAACTTCACCGGCGCTATCCGCGCCAACGCGCTATGTCTGTGGGCGATCGTGGCAGTCTCGCAACGCCTCTACGCCTGGGCGGGAGTCGCGCTGCGCTGCGCGGACGACGAGGTGCCAGGCCACTCGCTATCGAACTTGCTGCTCCACGTCATGCTCGCGGGCAAAGCGGAAGACATCCTCGACGTCAGCCGCAGAGGATGCCGCGACACCTGGCTCGAACTCGGCGGTTAGCGCGCAGAGTGCGACTTCTCGCCCAGCTCGCGGGTGAACTCCCACGCGTCTTCAACGATGCGGCGCAATTGCGTGCGCGACGGGTCCCACCCGAGCTCTTGTTTAATCTTGTCGGACGAGGCGATGAGCACTGCTGGGTCGCCGGCGCGTCGGGGTGCCACTTCTGCGGGGATCGGGTGGCCGGTGACTTCGCGGCACATTTCGACGACTTCGCGTACTGAGTAGCCAGCACCGGAGCCCAAGTTGTAGATCCGGTGGTTACCCGGCGTGTTCGTCTCTAGGGCAAGCATGTGCGCATCCGCGAGGTCGCGGATGTGGATGTAGTCGCGGACGCAGGTGCCGTCCTCGGTCGGCCAGTTATCGCCGTGCATCATGATCTTGTCGCGGTAGCCCATCGCGACCTGCAGCACGATCGGGATGAGGTGGGTTTCGGTGATGTGGTTTTCGCCGACACCGTTGTGCGCGCCTGCGACGTTGAAGTAGCGCAGGCTGGTCGCTCCGAGCCCGTAAGCGTTGCAGTACGACGTTATGGCGTGGTCGATAGCGAGTTTGGATGCGCCATACGGGTTCGTCGGACGGGTGGGGGCGTCTTCGGTGATCGGGACAACATCCGGTTCTCCGTAAGTGGCGGCAGTGGAGGAGAACACTAGCGAGTTCACACCGTGGGTGCGCATTGCGTCGAGCAAGTCGAGTGAGACACCGACGTTGCCGTGCCAGTATTTCGCCGGATCTTGCATTGACTCTCCGACCAATGAGCGGGCGGCGAAGTGAAGCACCCCGTCGTAGCGTTCGCTACCAAGGACGTCGCCGATGACGTCGGAGATGTTGCCCTCAACAAGATGCGCCTGGTCGGGCACCGCGTAGCGGTTTCCGGTGCTGAAATCGTCGACGACGGTGACCTCGTGGCCCGCTTCAATGAGCGTTTCCGCGCATACGCTTCCGACGTATCCGGCGCCGCCGGTGACTACGAGCTTCATTGGCAAAGACAACCTTTCCGTGTCTACTTTTCGGGCTCCACACGCAGTGCGTGGGCGACTTCGGCGGGCAGGACGGCCGTTTCCCGGTTCGCGGTACTGATCTCAAACGCGCCGTCCTCGAGCGGGGTAAGCGTTACGGTCTCGCCCACTAGGTGACCGATACCCGCGAATGTCTTGCCGCTGTCGAGCGGCACCTGCAGGATTTCGGAGATCTGCACCACCCGGGCTTGAGCGGGTTCAGTCAGCCGCAAGTCTGTTGCCCGCGTGCCGGACTCCTCGGCTTCTTCTTCGGTGGCGCCCAACGCGTCGAGCGCCGGGATCGGGTTACCGAAGGGGGAGCGGGTGGGGTTATCCAGCACTGCCACCAAGCGCCGCTCCACCTCCTCGCTCATCACGTGCTCCCAGCGGCATGCCTCGTCGTGGACTTGCTCGAGGTCGAGCTTGAGCACGTCGGTAAGCAGCCGCTCGGCGAGACGGTGCTTGCGCATGACGGCAGTGGCGCGCTCGCGTCCGGCCTCGGTCAGCGACAGGGAGCGGTCGTGCTCGACCACAATGAGCCCGTCGCGTTCCATGCGGGCGACAGTCTGCGAGACCGTGGGGCCGGACTGCTCCAGGCGCTCGGCGATGCGAGCGCGCAGCGGTGTGATGCCTTCTTCCTCGAGCTCGTAGACCGTCCGCAGGTACATCTCGGTGGTGTCGACGAGGTCGCGCACAGTCTTTGTTCCTTCCACTCGACACTGCAACAGCTCGTCTGCTGCTGCTCAAACGCAGGTTTTGGCAATACTTTAGCCCAGCGGCTGCGACCTCGGCCGCACCACTGGGCTGCGATGGGTTTCTATCCGGCGTAATCGCGGAGGCGGTCGGCGCGCTCGCCGACACGCAGCTTCGCCATGACCTCCCGCTCGATTTGGCGGACACGCTCGCGCGAGAGACCGAACTGGCGACCGATCTGGTCGAGCGTGCGCGGCACACCGTCGGTCAGGCCGTAGCGCATCCGGATGACGTCCTGTTCGCGCTGCTCGAGGCCGTTGATGATGTCTTCGATGTCGTCGTGGCGCAGCGTGGTGACCACGGCGTCTTCAGCGTCGGTTGCCTCGGCGTCCTCGATGAAATCGCCCAAAGGAGCTTCCTCGTCCGCGCCGACCGGCATATCAAGGCTCACCGGGTCGCGGGACTGGCGCAGCAGCATTTCGATCTTGGATTCTTCGATGCCGGATTCGTCCGAGAGCTCCTCGTTCGTGGGCTCGCGGCCGAGGGACTGATACATCTCGCGGCGGATGCGGGAGAGCTTGTTGACTTGCTCGACCAAATGCACTGGGAGGCGGATGGTGCGGGACTGATCTGCCATGCCGCGGGTGATCGCTTGGCGGATCCACCAGGTGGCGTAAGTGGAGAACTTAAAGCCCTTGGCGTAGTCGAATTTCTCCATCGCGCGGATGAGGCCCAGGTTGCCTTCCTGGATGAGATCCAGAAGCGGCATTCCGCGTCCCGTGTAGCGCTTTGCCAGCGACACCACCAAGCGCAAGTTTGCCTCGAGCAGGTGGGCGCGGGCCTTGCGGCCTTGTTTCGCCAGGATTTTCAGGTCGCGCTTCTTTGCGCGGGTGAGCTTCACATCCGGATCGTCGAGGAGGTGCTGCGCGTACAGTCCGACCTCGATCTGCTGCGCCAGCTCAACTTCCTCCTCGGCATTAAGCAGGGCGGTCTTACCGATGCCGTTGAGGTACACGCGCACGAGGTCGGCGGACGGGTTGTCGTTCGTTTGGTTCCGGCGACTGCCGCGGTCGACTTTTTCCTCAGTTTGCTGTGGTTGATCCGGCTGGGTCATGTGGGGGCCTCCTCAGACTGGATAGAACAGCTCTGCAATCTGATTAAGAAACGGCTTATCCGTCCCCGGTGTTCCCGTGGTAGAGATTTATATTCAGCTCTCGCTCAGTAAACGTTGTGGAGCGCCGGTTAACACTCCACAAGCACGGTAAACGGCCCCTCGTTGACGCTTTGCACGCGCATCTTCGCCCCGAACTGACCCTCTTCGACGTGAATGCCACGCTCGCGCAGCGCAGCCGCAATCTTGTCAATCACCGGCTTCGCGGCATCGCCCGGTGCCGCATCGGCCCACGAGGGGCGCCGGCCTTTGGCAGTGCGGCCCATCAAGGTGAACTGACTGACCAGGAGTACCGGCGCGCCGGTGTCTTCGACCGAGCGCTCGCCGTCGAGGATGCGCAGTTCGGCGATCTTGCGCGCCATCGTCTCCCACGCATCGTCGGCGTCGTCGCGGCCAACTCCGACGAGCGCGAGGATGCCGCCAGTGTCGGCGCATTCGATCGCGCCGACTACCTCTCCGTCCACGGTGACGGAGGCTTCGGAGACTCGGGTCAACACGGCTTTCATCTGTCGGAGGATCCTTTCTCGTTGACGGTGGTGGAAATCTCAGCGGGCAGCACAAGCCCGTGCCGGATCAGGTCGACGACAACACCCGCCGCCGAGGCCTCCACCTGTTGTGTCTCGTCGAGGTCGTACAGGCCGTTCGCCGCCGCGTAGAGCCCGGCCACATCGCGCAGCGCCAACCCGTCCGGGTTCAGCCCCGACAGGATGGCCAATACCCCGGTGTCGATGTCGTGGGTAAACCGTGGCCCGTCGGTGCGGGTGATGCGAGTGACCTCGGGGGCAAAACCCATGCCGGCATCGGTGTCGGCCAGGCTGACTTCCTCGAGTGCAAGCCCGGGACGCAGCAGGTAGCGCGCGTCCAAGATGTCGTCGGACGTTTTGCCGCGCAGCCAGGCGGTGCGGGCGAAGTACTCCTCGACCTCAGGCCCGAGCGGGTCGGTAAACGGCTGCGAGAGTTCTTCCGCGGTGACCTCGGTGGGGGCGTCGCCGATGTCGTCGAGAAGTATCCAGCCGAACCCGATCCCGGTAACGTTGTTCTCCGCGAAATGAGCGAGCCACCGTTCGGTGCGCTCGATCCCTTCCGCCGAACGCGGGTCGATGGTTTCGTCGCGCAGCCAAGTGGAGACGTACATGCCCGGGTCGACGACGTCGCGCTGTAATACCCAGGCGTTCACACCGGTTTTGGGCAGCCACGACGCGACGCGCGACTGCCACGATTCGCCCTCCACATGCACCCAGGAGGCGAGGATGAACGCACGACCGCCCTCGGCTAGGTGTTCGGGAGCGTGCTTGACGACGAACTCCGATGCGCCGTCGAGGTCCATCCCCGAATCGCGGTAGACGTGGCCGACTTCCGGCAGGCCAACCACGAACGGCGGGTTGGCGACGATCCGGTCGAAGTGTTCGCCGGCGACCGCTTCGAACCAGCTCCCGTGGCGCAATTCCACGTTGTCCACGCCGTTGGCTGCGAGCGTGGCCTGCGCAAGGTCGAGGGCACGGCCGTGGACGTCTGTGGCGACGACACGCTCGGCAACCGGGGCTTGCCCCAAGGCTTGCACACCGGAGCCGGTGCCCAGATCCAACACGGAATCGACAGGGGAGAGCGGGGCAGCGGACAACAGCGACAGCGACGCCGCGCCGACTCCCAAAACGTGGTCGCGGCCGGGCACGATATCGGTCATCGATGCATCAAGATCGGAAAAGACCAGCCGTTCGTGGCCGGCGATGAGGTGCGGCCGGATATCGAGCGCTATGCGTAGTTCTCCAGTGTCGGAGTCGGGGGCGGCGACGGAGTCGTCGATAAGCGAGCGCACCATGTCACCTCCCAACGCAGCTGCGAGCGGCAACTGGGCGACCGGCTCTCGCAGGATGAAAAAGCGCACCAGCAGCGACAGATCAGACCCATCGCTGCACGCGCGGCGCACCACGCCAGGCTCGCCGCGGTACATCGCCTGCGTGGCCGCCGGGCCGAGATGCTCTGCAATACCCGCGTTGGTAAACCCGGCCTCACGCAACGCCTCTGCGAGACGCATCGCTGTGTCGGGCAAACCCGCACCAAGCGGGGTCGGATCAGTCATGGTCGCCTCCTGCGGCTCGGCCGTCGGTTGGGGTTTGGTCGATGGTATCGGGCAGGTGTCGCGGCGATTCGGCAGGATTGAGCTCTGCGCGCCGGGCGGCGGCAAGGCGTTGCTCCTCGCGCGCAACAGCAGGTTTGTACACGTTTTTCGAGCGCGGATCCCGCTTTTCGCCCTGGGCGTTGCCTAACACCACGGCGATCCACGGCAGTGGCACAGAGACCACGAACAGCACAGCCGCCACGATCCACCAGTTCTGCCACGCCGCCGCAATAGCAGCGAGGATGAACGGCAAGCGCAGTCCCTGCAGCACCGCGTACTGCTTCTCGCGGGAGCGCCGGTTTTGTTCCGGGGTGGTGGCCGCGTCGGTAATCAGCGCACGCGTTCCGCGGCGCTTGCGGGCCCGGTGCACCTCTTCCACATCAGCGTCTACGGCGTCGACCGTGTTTCCGGGGGCGTCGTCGTTCCCGAGCGCCTCCTCCGCGCGCCCGCCCGACTGGGGGGCGTGGGGATCAGGGTTCTTGTTCGCGCTCATGTCCCACGAGGTTAGCCCTCCGGCTTAACCTCTCGCCCGATTTGGGGCATGATGGAGCGCGTGAATACGACGACGAAGACACTCGAGCGCCCAGATCTGCGGGAAGACACCTCGTCGACCACAGACGACGGAACCCCGAAGTTTTTCCACTACGTGAAAAAGGACCAGATCGTCGACTCCGCAATCTCCGGCAAGATGGTCGTCGCCCTGTGCGGCGAGACATTCCCGGTGAAAAAGCAGGCGAAGCCCGGCTCTCCGGTGTGCCCGGACTGCGAGCGGATTTATAAGGGGCTGCGCCGCAAGTGACCACCGCGTCTGCTGGGCCTTCGCTGCGCAAATGGCAGCAGGAGGCCCTCGATTCGTTTCTGCGCACCAGGCCGCGCGACTTTATGGCCGTGGCGACCCCGGGTGCAGGTAAGACCACCTTCGCGCTGACACTTGCATCGCGGCTACTCGACGACAAAACCGTCAACCGGATCATCGTCGTCGTGCCCACCGAACACCTCAAACACCAGTGGTCCGACGCCGCGAAGCGGTTCGGCATGTCGCTGGATCCAAATTTCACGAACTCCTCTGCAGTCAACGCTGCCTATGACGGCATCGTGGTCACCTACGCGCAGGTGGGCATGCACCCGTTCAAGCACCACGCCGTTGCGTCCGCCAGACGCACCCTTGTCATTCTCGACGAGATTCACCACGCCGGCGACTCAAAGAGCTGGGGCGACGGCGTCTACGAGGCGTACAACGATGTCGAGCACCGCCTCGCACTGACCGGCACGCCGTTTCGCTCGGACGACTCGCAGATCCCGTTCGTGCGTTACGTCGAGGACGGCGAAGGCCACCTCGTATCCGAATCCGACTACACCTATGGCTACTCGCACGCGCTTGCCGACGGCGTGGTGCGCCCCGTGGTCTTCCTCGCCTACTCGGGCGAAGCACAGTGGAAAGATTCGGCGGGGGAGGAGTACTCCGCACGTCTCGGCGAACCGCTCAACGCGGAGCAAACCACCCGCGCCTGGAAAACCGCCCTCGACCCGAAGGGCGACTGGATCGCAGCAGTACTCAACGCCGCACATACGCGGCTGATGAAAATCCGCGCAAACATGCCGGATGCCGGCGGGCTCGTCATCGCCACCAACAAAACAACGGCGCGCGCCTACGCAAAGATGCTGGAGAAGATCTCCAACACCCCGGTCACCGTTGTGCTTTCCGACGAGCCCGGCGCATCCGACCGTATCGACGAATTCTCCGCATCCACCGACGAGTGGATGGTCGCCGTGCGCATGGTCTCAGAGGGCGTCGACGTCCCACGACTGTCCGTCGGCGTCTACGCCACATCCGCGTCCACGCCGCTCTTTTTCGCCCAGGCGATCGGCCGCTTCGTGCGCTCGCGCATGCCAGGCGAGTCCGCCTCCGTCTTCCTCCCATCCGTGCCGGTGTTGCTCCGCCTCGCCGAGGAAATGGAGGTCTCGCGCGATCACGTGCTCGGCAAACCCCACCGAGAGTCGGGCTGGTCGGACGAACTACTCGAACAAGCCAACCGGACCCAGACAGAGCCGGACGAAATGCCCTCCTACGAATCTATCGGCGCCTCCGCCGAACTAGATTCGCTCATCTTCGACGGATCCACCTACGGCACACCTACCGTCGCCGGATCCGAAGAGGAACAAGACTTCCTCGGACTGCCTGGGCTGCTTGATGCCGACCAAGTACGCACGTTGCTCGCAAAACGCCAAAGCGACCAACTCGACGCCCGCGACGCCGAAGAGAAGGCGCGCCGGGTTGCCGAGCGCAAAGAACGCGAGCGTGCAGAGATCCTCGGCGAGCCACAGAAGCAGAAACAGCCGGAGCCCGCGGCGAAGCAGAACGCTACTGCCGCCGACGAGCTGCCGCAGCTGCGCAGCGAGCTCAATGCGCGTGTGTCGATCGTGGCCGGCAAGACGGGCCGGCCTCACGGTGCGATCCACACCGAGGTGCGCAAGGCATGCGGAGGGCCGCCGACTGCGCTCTGCAGCGCCGAGCAGTTGCGCGAGCGGATCGCCTACTTGCGCGACTGGTGACGCAAAATCCCGGTAAAGTGGTCGGGCGCACAACGGAATCGAACAAGGAGCCTGCGATGTCCAACCGTTACAACCCGAACGAAAACCCCCAAGACCCGAACCGCGACCCGAACCAATACCCGGATAATCCGTATGCCCGCGAAACGGGCAACTCGGGCTACGGTCGGGAACCGCAGGGCTACGACCAGGGCTACACTCCGCAGGCGAATCCATCGGAGGGGCAGCATGAGTATCTGCAGCCTGATTACGCCAGCCGTGAGGCGGGGTACCCCGGCTACGGGATGGGGGCCGGCTACGACAACGGGCAAACCACCTACGGTTACGCGCCGCCGCAGGGCGTGCAGGAAAACAACGGTCTCGCGCTAGCGGCGTTGATCCTCGGCATCTTGTCCATCCCCGCCATCTTCACGGTGTTCGGTGGCATCATTTTGGGAATCATCGCCGTCATTCTCGGCATCGTGGGCGTGCGGAAGGCAAATTCCATCGTCGGGCCCGGGGCGCGCAAAGGCATGGCGGTCACCGGTCTGGTGCTCGGCTTGATCGCCGCGGTCGTCTCTGCGGTAATGCTTGTCTTCGGCATTTTCTTTGCAAAGGACATGGTCGAAGAGTGCAGCCAGTTCCAAAACGACCAAGAGCAGTTTGAGCAGTGTGTCGATGACGCTGTCGACCGCAAGATCGAAGAATCGGTGAACTAACCAACAGCGAGAAGGCCCCGGACCGGTGCGTGTAACCGGTTCGGGGCCTTCGTCGTCGCTAAGCGTTAGTCCAAGTAGTCGCGCAGCACCTGGGAGCGCGACGGGTGGCGCAGCTTCGACATCGTCTTCGACTCGATCTGGCGGATGCGCTCGCGCGTCACACCGTAGACCTGGCCGATTTCGTCGAGAGTGCGTGGCATGCCGTCGGAAAGACCGAAGCGCAGGCGAACAACTCCCGCTTCACGCTCTGAGAGCGTGTGCAGCACGTCCTGGAGCTGGTCCTGCAGCAGGGTGAAGGACACGGCATCGACGGCCACGACCGCTTCGGAGTCCTCGATGAAGTCGCCGAGCTGGCTGTCGCCCTCGTCGCCGATCGTCTGATCCAGCGAAATCGGCTCGCGCGCGTACTGCTGGATCTCGAGGACTTTCTCCTCGGTGATGTCCATTTCCTTGGCCAGCTCGAGCGGCGTCGGTTCGCGACCAAGGTCCTGCAGCAGCTCGCGCTGGATGCGGCCAAGCTTGTTGATGACCTCCACCATGTGCACCGGGATACGGATGGTTCGGGCCTGGTCCGCCATCGCGCGGGTGATGGCCTGGCGGATCCACCACGTGGCGTAGGTGGAGAACTTGTAGCCCTTGGAGTAGTCGAACTTCTCCACCGCGCGGATCAGGCCGAGGTTGCCCTCCTGAATGAGGTCCAAAAACGCCATGCCGCGACCGGTGTAGCGCTTCGCCAACGACACCACGAGACGCAGGTTCGCCTCGAGCAGGTGGTTCTTCGCCTTCCTGCCGTCGCGAGCCACCGCACGCAGGTCACGTTTGACCGCAGGGGTGAGCTTCGCATCTTTGTCGCCCTCCGCGGCGGCGCGGGCCATCTCGTCGAGGCGGTGCTGCGCGTAGAGGCCGGCCTCGATGCGCTTTGCAAGCGAGACCTCCTGCTCAGCGTCGAGCAGCGCAACCTTGCCGATCTGCTTCAGGTACGCGCGCACCGAGTCCGCAGAAGCCGTGAGCTGCGCGTCCTTGCGAGCCTGGCGCAGTGCTGCAGATTCCTCGATGTCCCACACCGACGAGCTGTCGGATTCTTCGTCCTCATCCTCGTCGTCGCCGTCCTCGTCGGACTCGTCATCCTCGTCCATCTCGTCGATGGCCCCGTCGAGGTCTTCGTCGAAAGCGTCGTCTTCTTCGCCGGCCGTCTCTGGGTCGTAGTCGTCAGTGTCGATGGACCGGTCCACATCCGCGTCGTCGATGCCGGTGTTCTCTTCCAGATCCTCGGCATCGTTGTCGGTGGCGGCAGCAGCGCGCGCAGCCTTGGTCGTGCGCTTGGCGGCGGACTTGCGGACGGTTTTCTTCGCCGTCTTCTTCGCAGTCTTCTTGGCTGTTTTCTTAGCGGTCTTCTTTGCCGTCTTCTTCACCGCTTTTTTAGCAGTTTTCTTTGCCGGCTTGGAGTCGGTACCGGAACCTGTGCTCTCGCCACCGTTCGACGGATCCGCAGGATCGCCATGAACGGTGTTGTTGCTTGAAGCTTCGCTGGCTACCACGTACGCCCTTTCGACTCATCGGACACTCATTGGAACGGACCTCCGATATTCCGGGGCCTTTCCTCGACCACCGCGCTATTCGCGCCGTGGTTACTACCACTGGAAAACCAGGGTACGTATGCAAATAAAAAATTTCAGAACGCCCATCCTAACAACTGTCAGCGCGCTCTATTCCCATCTGCCCCCTGCGTAGCTGGGGTGCCTACCCCGAAAACGCAGAATGCGCAACACCCTACAGCACAACGTGCAAATAGTTACGGAGCGACATCACGGTGCACCGCCAGCGCCGCGCCGACGATTCCCGCGCTGTTACGCAAGCGCGCCGGCACAACGGGGGCGTTGACAGTCAGCAACGGGACCCACTTGTCCGCGTCCTGGGAAATACCGCCACCGACAACAAACGTGGTGGGACTAAACAGCCGCTCGTACTCGTGTAGCACCGTATCAACGCGCCGCGCCCACGCTTCATACGACAAGCCCTCACGCGTGCGCACGGCAGAGGCGGCGACGTGCTCGGCCTCGGTGTCGTCGATAAGCAAATGCCCTAACTCGGTGTTGGCGAACAGGATGCCATCGGCCAGAAACGCGGAGCCGATGCCGGTGCCGAAGGTGAGAAAGAGTACGGAGCCCTCCCGCGCGGCTCCGTCGCCGAAAGACACCTCCGCAAGGCCTGCGGCATCCGCGTCGTTGAGCACTGCCACCTGCTGACCGTCGAGGGCGCCAGAAAACAGCTCGGCGACATCAGTGCCCACCCAGGACGGGTCGATGTTGGCAGCGGTGCGTGCCACCTGGCGGGTAATCACGGACGGCAAGGCGATCCCGACCGGGCCACGCCAATCCGCCTTGGACGCGATTTCAGCGGCGGCAGCGGCCACGGCAGGCGGGGTCGCGGGGCTGGGCGTTGCAATCTCGATGCGTTGGCCGACGATTCGGCCGGTGTCGACATCCACCACAGCTCCCTTGAGTGCGGAGCCTCCGATGTCTATGCCCAAACAGTGCCGGCCGCCGGTCTGCGGTGCTTGCCCTTCAGTCATGCCCGCAGTGTACAAAGCGGCCGAGATACGTGGGGGGTAACCGAAAAAACCCGTTTTGACCAGTAAAGATGACAGGCGCATGGACGTGCTTTAGTATTCCGCTCAAATGTCGCGTGTAGGGCGCGATCGAACACCACGTTGAGCTGGAGGGACATCAAGCATGGCCACCGATTACGATGCGCCGCGCCGCCGCATGGACGACGACATCGAGACCGATTCGCTCGAGGGCCTGAAGGCCGCGGAGGTTGCGGGCAGCAGCATGGACGACGACGGAGAGATCGTCGAGCCTGTCGAGCCTCCCACACAGGACCTTTCCGGCGAGGAACTCAATGTCGAGGTCAAGCCGCGCCAGGAGGACGAGTTCACCTGCGCTTCCTGCTTCCTTGTGCAGAAGAACAACCGCCTCGCCTACACCGAGGATGACGGCTCCAAGATCTGCCTCGACTGCGAGTAGTCGAGGCCCCGGCCGCCGACGCGGCTCGGGCTAGTCGGCCAAACCCGGAACGAATGCGTCAAGCACGGCTTCCGGGTTTTTTGCTGAGATAAGCCAGTAGGGGGTCGGGTCTTCCGGATCGTCGAGGACGAGCAGGACGTGCTCCGGCACCCACGACCGGGTGACCAGAAACGCCGCCGGATCGAGCTGGCGGCCCAGCGCGTTTTGGCGGGCCGAGGCGGGGACGACCATTGCGCGGTCGACCACCGTATTTGGCAAGTTAGCGTCGCTAGTGAGCAGCCAGCGCGTACCGTCCGGGTCCTGTTCGACGGTCACGGTGTTGCGCGACAGCCAGACCAAAAACCACGCTGCGAGTGCACCGACGACGATGAGCGCGCTGAAGAACCACCACATGCTGCGGTTGAGTGCCATTTCGCCCGCGAGCAGCGCCGTCAGCCCGGCCACTGCCGCCCACCAGTACCACGGCACCCACTGCCGTTCGGTGTAGAGCACGTTTGTCGCAGCAGCGGTGGCGTTGGCGGAAGCATTCACGGCGTTGTTACTCACGCCAAACACTTTAGGCATTTGTCCACGGGCCACCTAGCTGCGGTGCCGTATGGTGGTCGACGTGGTAGACCAAGAAGTGCAAAAGCGTATCGACGACACCCAGGCCGCTGCGTTATCGACGTTTCCGCCCATTGCGGTGAAGCGGCTGGACCCCGACTTGCCGTTGCCCCATCGGGCGCACCCGGAAGATGCAGGCGCGGACCTTTTCGCCGCGGAAGACGTCACGTTGGCACCCGGGCAGCGTGCGCTCGTCGGCACGGGTATCGCCATCGCGCTGCCGGTCGGGACGGTGGGGCTTATCCACCCGCGCTCCGGATTGGCAGCGAAGCAGGGGCTGAGCATTGTCAATACTCCGGGCACGGTCGACGCCGGCTACCGCGGTGAGCTCAAGGTCTGTTTGATCAATACCGACCGGGAGCAGTCGATCGAGATCACCCGCGGCATGCGGATTGCGCAACTGGTTGTCCAGCGTGTGGAGCTAGTCGGCTTCGAAGAGGTCGACGAACTCGACGAGACGGTCCGCGGTGCTGGCGGATACGGATCCACAGGCACGAACTGACCGGCTCGCCGGGTGGGGGTTAAAGTCTTAGGCGACGAAATTTACTGATGTAGGAGGTATCCGGGATGGCGATCTGGCCTTTCGGGAAGAAAAAGAAGAAGAAGCAGGCCGAGGCGGAGGCTTCGACGCAGGCACCGGTCGAGCCTGCCGTCACTGAGGAACAGCCGGCTCCGGCTGAGTCAGCCGCGGCGGAAGAAGCTCCCGTAAGCGTCGAGACACCGGAGGAGCAGCACGCCCCGGCGATGCAGGCATCTGCGGCTGAAGGCCTGCAGGCGCTGACCGATTATGATCCAGTCGGTGGCTCCACCGGTCCGTTCGACGGTGACAATGTTGAGATCGAAGACTTCGACTTTTCCGACTTCTCCCAGGCGACTCTCAACCTCGGCTCGATGCGCATCCCGCTGCCGAAGGAATCCCAGGTTCAGGTGGAGATGGGCGAGCAGGGCCCGAAGATGGTCCACATTGTCACCCGATTCGGCCGTCTCACGCCGGTGGCATTCGCCGCGCCGCGCACCGGCGGGCTGTGGGAGGAATCCTCCGAGGAGATTATCGAGGGCATGCGCTCCGAGGGGATGCCAGTCGAGCTCCAGCAGGGCCCGTGGGGCCAGGAGATCGTGGGCACCGGCACCAACGGTGTCATCCGCATCATCGGAGTCGAGGGGCCGCGCTGGCTCTACCGCGTCACCCTCGCCGCGCCGACCGGTTCGGAGGACCAGCTCGCAGAGCTCGGCCGCGAGACGGTGGCTCGTTCCTTCGTCTACCGCGGCGAGGACCCGATCCTGGCTGGCAACTCCCTACCGGTCGTGCTGCCGGCGCAGCTTGCGCAGCAGGTGCAGCAGGCCGCCGAGGAGCGCGCTCGCCAGGCGCAAAACGCACAGCAGGCGCCGGCGGAAGGTAACCCCAACGCGCTTAGCGACGCACTGCAGCAGATCATCGCGCAGAACGCTGAGGGCCAGCAGCAGCTCCGTGAGTTCCGCGAGGCTCAGCGTGCGCAGCGCGAGGCCAACCGCGGCAACAACGCGAAGTAGCCCGTGAGCGACGAACTTTCGGTCGGCGCTGTCCTTCAGCTCGACGTGCGCGCTATGGCTCACGGCGGCGAGGCTATCGCCGACGCCCCGGACGGCCGCGTCGTTTTCGTCGGTGGGGCGGTCCCCGGTGACACCGTCGAGGCCCGCTTGATCAAGGTGAAGAAGCGGTGGGCGCGCGCGGAACTGCTTCGCGTGCACCACCCCTCGGCAGACCGCGTCGATCCGACCTGCCCGGCGACCTCAGCCGGTGCGGGGTGCTGCGACTTTTCGCACATTGCCCCGGATGCGCAGTTGCGCCTCAAGCGCGAGGTCCTCGTCGGTCAACTCGGTGCGTTGTCGCGTCGTAGCGGGGTGGTGCCTGACGGGTTCGTCGATACGCGGCTGCAGGTCGTCCAGCTCAATCCGCTGCTTGGATGGCGCACGCGCGTGCGCATGGGCGTCGACGCTGCCGGCAACGCGGGGATGCGCAAAGCCAGGTCGACGCAGGTCGTCGGGGGAGTGCGGTGCACCCAAGTCGTGCCAGAGCTTCTCGACGGCGTCGTCGGCGCAGGGGCCTCAACGTTTACACCGGGCAGTGAACTGATTGCTGTGTTGGACGCTGACGGGAACCGTCATGTGGTGGAGTCGCAGGCCTCGCAACGCGGCCGGCGCGTCGAGCGTGTGGAGCGTGTCGTGGAGGGCACCGGCACCGTCGTTGAGCGTGTCGACGGCCACGAGTTCGGGTTTCCTCCGACAGCCTTCTGGCAGGCGCACACCAATGCCCCGGGGGTGTATAGCGCATTGATACGCGAGTGGGCCACCGACGACTACCACGGTCGCGGAGGGTGGGACCTCTACGGTGGCGTCGGCGCGTTCGTACCCGCTATCGTGCAGGCCACCGGTGGAGCGCGTGTAGACAGTGTCGACTACTCCGCTTCCGCGACCGCCCGGCGCCAGCGAGTGGAAGACGAATTCGACCTGCACACGCACAACGCAACCGTGGACGAGGGCATAGACGGGTTGCCGGCACCGGGGCTCGTCGTGCTGGATCCGCCGCGGGCAGGGGCGGGGGCTGGGGTCGTCGCAAAGATCGCGCAGGCGGCACCGCAGCGTGTCGTGCACATCGGCTGCGATCCGGCCACGTTCGCGCGGGATCTGGCAGCCTTCGGCGAGAACGGATACGTTGTCGAGCACATGGCGCTTATCGACGCCTTTCCGAACACGCACCACTTCGAAGTCCTCGCTTCTCTCGTTCCCCGCGGTTGATGGGGAGCCGGGGAATAGGAACGGCGATTTGTGGCGTGTAAACTGGCGGAAACCGATGCCGCAGTGCGGCGTTACACCTGAAGGAGAACGACAGGATAGTGGGACTGCTCGAGCATATTGAGACACCGGCCGACCTGCGGGATCTTCCGCAGAGCCAGCTCAACGCGCTCGCGGATGAGATCCGGCAACTTCTGATCCAAAAGGTCTCCGCCACCGGCGGCCATCTGGGGCCGAACCTCGGCGTGGTGGAGCTGACGATCGCGCTGCACTACATCTTCAATTCGCCGGATGACCCGATCATCTTCGACACGTCTCACCAGTCATACGTGCACAAGATCCTCACCGGACGCGGCGACCAGTTCGAAACCCTGCGCAAAAAGGGCGGGCTTTCCGGCTACACATCGCGGGCCGAATCCGAACACGACTGGACCGAATCCTCTCACGCGAGTGCAGCCTTGTCCTACGCGGACGGGTTGGCCAAAGCGAAGGAACTGACTGGCCGAGCCGACGAGCACGTTGTTGCGGTGGTGGGCGACGGTGCACTGACGGGCGGCATGTGCTGGGAAGCGCTGAACAACATTGCCGCCGGAAACCGCAACGTTGTCATTGTGGTTAACGACAACGGCCGGTCTTATTCGCCGACGATCGGCGGGCTGGCGAACAACCTGACCAAGCTCCGCGACCAGCTCGCCGCGATCCGGATCCAACCGGGCTACGACGAGGTCATGGAGTCGGGCAAGAAGACGTTGAAATCCATGGGTTGGGTCGGTGAGCGCACCTTCGACGCCTTGCACGCGCTCAAGGAGGGCGTGAAGTACCAGGTGGTGCCCACGCAGATGTTCTCCGATCTGGGCATGAAGTACATCGGCCCGGTCGAGGGACATGATGTGAAGGCGCTGCTCAACGCGTTTAAGTACGCGAAGCGTTACGACGGCCCGCTGATCGTCCATGTGGTGACCGAAAAGGGCCACGGGTTTGCCCCTGCGGTGAACAACATCGCTGACCAGATGCACTCCACGGGTGTCATCGACCCCGTCACAGGTGAGTCGCTGGCGCACTCGGAACCCGGCTGGACCGCCGCCTTTACCGACGAGTTGCTCCGCGCAGGCCACGACCGCGACGACATTGTCGCGATCACCGCCGCCATGGCCGGGCCGACCGGCTTACAGCCGTTTGCGGAACAGTTCCCAGAGCGCTTCTTTGACGTCGGCATTGCCGAGCAGCACGCTGTGACCTCCGCGGCGGGCATGGCGCTCGGCGGATTGCACCCGGTGGTAGCGGTGTACTCGACGTTCCTCAACCGCGCCTTCGACCAGTTGCTCATGGATGCTGGTCTGTTGCGACAGCCGGTGACAATCGTGCTCGACCGCGCAGGTGTCACGGGGTCGGACGGGGCGAGCCACAACGGCGTGTGGGATATGGCGATTTCTTCCATCGTCCCCGGGGTGCGCATCGCCGCCCCACGCGATACCGAGCGGTTGCGCGAGGAGTTCCGTGAGGCCATCGCGGTTGACGACGGGCCGACTATCGTGCGGTTCCCTAAGGGCTCCGCAGGCGCCGACCTGCCCGCGGTGCGTACGGTCGGCGGTGTGGATGTTCTTGCGGAACCGTCCGGCGAAGCGGGCGAGTCCGAGGTGGATGTGCTGCTCGTCGCGGTTGGTGCGTTCGCCGCCTCTGCCCTCGAGATTGCAGAGGCGGTGCGTGGCGACGGCATCCGCGTGACCGTCGTCGACCCCCGTTGGGTGGTGCCGGTCAACCCTGCGCTGTGCGACCTTGCCGTCGGCGCCGACATGGTCGTCGTTTACGAGGACGGTGTCATCCGCGGCGGCGTGGGCTCCGCGGTCGCGGAGGCGTTCGCCGCGGCAGAGGTGGACACTCCGGTGCGGCACCTGGCGTTTCCCGATCTATTCCCGTTGCACGGCTCGCGCTCCGAGATCCTGCAGGAATACGGTCTGGATCCGCAGTCCGCAGCGCAGCAGGTCCGCGACTGGGCCGCGCGGCTAGCGGACTAGTCGCGGTTAGCCCCGCGCTTTGCGACGACGCCTCGCCGCCGCCCGCCCGGACGCCTCCGGACGGCGCGCCGGCACCCCTTCCAATGCGGCCTGTTCCTGGGCGCGCGCGAGAAGCGATGCGGTGGCGTCAATCTGCCACGGCCGCGCACCTGCGTCGTTGAGCCGTTCCGCCGCCGCGTTGGCGCTCCACCGGGCACCGTCGTCCGGAGCAAACCACATCGCTTCGCGCAGTGCCCGGGGTTGCAGGAGCACTTCGGGAAGCATGTCCAAGTCGTCGGCGGCGGCGGCGACCGCTTCGCGGGCAAGTTGCAGCGCGCGGTAGGAGCGCGGGTATTCGCGTTCCCAGGAGGACTTCGACGGCTGGCCGCTTTCCACCTTTTGGGTTGGAGACGGCCAGGTGTTGCTGTCCTCGGCAAGCGATGCCTCGACGTGGCTGAGCCATTCACGAGCGTCTTGCCGGCTCATCGATCGGGAGCGGGCGACGCGGCGCAGTGCCGCGACCGTTCGCGGCTGCTCCTTCGCGATGGCGACCAATGCGTCGTTGGCGAGCACCTTGCCGGGGGCGAGGTCGTCGCTGCGGCCGATGCGGTCGCGCACCTCCCACAGTCTGCGGGCGATCTGCAAACTGGAAGGATTGCGCAGCGCGGATACACCTTTGACGTCCCGCCACGTCTTGCGCGGCGAGTGCGTTGCGGCTCCGGCCTCGGCGACGACGTGGGCGAACTCTTGCTCTGCAAAGGAGAGTTTGCCGTGCTCGTCGAGGAATTCGGCCAGCGCCTCCGCGAGGGCGTGCAGGTGCACCACATCGAGTGCCGCGTACTCCTGCCAGGACGCCGGTAGTGGCGTGGTGGACCAGTCTTCGTGGCCGTGGCCTTTCTCCAGCTCCACACCGACAAAGTGCTGCACCATCGCGCCGAGGTTGGGACGATCGAACCCGGCCAGGCGTGAGGCAAGTTCGGTGTCGAACAGCGTGCCGGGATACAGTCCCAAGTGCGCCAAACTCTTCAGGTCATCGCTCGCAGCGTGGAGGATCCAATCGGTGCCGTTGACCACCGGGGCGAGGGCGTCGGTAAGCGCGCTCCTGTGTCCTTCGGGAGCGAAGAGGAATGTTCCCGCGTCCCGGCGGTAGATCTGAACGAGGAAGGCGCGGTCGTCGTAACGGAAGGCGGACGCGCGCTCCGTGTCAACGGCGAATGCGCCGCGGCCCGCAGCGAGTGTTTCAGCGGCGCGCGCAAACTCCTCAGGGGTTGTGGCGAGCCGGTACGTTACCGGGAGCGACATGCGTTCAGCGGTTAGCGCACCCCGAGTTGCGCCACACCTTCAGGCGGCAAGCCGGCGACGAGGGCGAGCACCTTCGAAAAGGCTTCGACGTGGCTCTTCAGGTCGATGCCTTCAGCGGTCCAAGACGCTCGCATCTCGAGTTGGTAGGCGCGCGGTGGCCCGCCGATTTCGCCGAAGCGCACCGACGCCGTGGAGGTCACGGTGCCCCCGAGGTTGGTGTAACCGGCACCAGTCTCGGCGAGGGATTCGTTGAGCCATTGCCACGCCACATCCGGAAGCAGTGGATCCGACGCGACGGCGTCGTCCATGTCCGCCTGGATGTAGGCGACGAGCCGCATCGTGCCTTCCCATGCTTCCTCGGCGGCCGGGGAGTGCAGCAAAATGAGGCGGCCGAACGCGTCACCCTCGGAATCGACGGGGACGTTGTCGCCGTCCTCGTTCGCGTGTGCGACCTCGAGGCCGACGGCGTGGCTGAACGGGGCCGGGCGCTGCGGCGGGCGAATGGTGCCCAAGGAGATCTCGTCGCGCAGCTCGGCTGCGTGCATCGACTCGACGGCCTTCGAGAAATCCTCGGGCCAGCTTTCGTTTGCGCCGTTGGCATCCCCAACGGCACCCGCGGAGCCGGGCGAGTGGGGGGTGGTGTCCGGATTCATCACAGGCATAAACGTATCGATGCGCCGCGGACGGTGGGGGAGGCGCGCCGACACATGGCCGATGTCGCATCGCTAGCGCGTAGACTTGGTACGACTTTAGTTTGATCTGCCGTGCTGGCAGGGAAGGAGCGTCATCATGGCCAAGCTTGATTTCGACAAACTGAACGCGACGCAGCGTTTTCTTCAGTTCGCTGTCTTCCGCGCTATTCCGGGTGCGCTGGGTACCGAGCGGTCCCAGATCATCGAAGAGGCGCAGGAGTACTTCCGCGGTCTCGAAGAGCAGGGCGTGGTGACCGTGCGTGGCATTTACGACAACACCGGCATCCGCGCTGATGCGGACTTCATGATCTGGTGGCACGCCGAAGAATTTGAGCACCTGCAAAAGGCGCTGGCGGATTTCCGCCGCGAGACCGCGCTCGGCCAGCTAGTGGAGCTGAGCTGGATCGGCAACGGCCTGCACCGGCCGGCGGAGTTCAACAAATCCCACCTGCCGAGCTTCATCATGGGTGAGGAGCCGGGCGACTGGATTTCCGTCTACCCGTTCGTGCGCTCGTACGACTGGTACGTCATGGACCCAATGGAACGTCGCCGCATCCTGTCCGAGCACGGCCAGGCGGCTCGCGATTTCGCCGACGTGCGTGCGAACACCGTCGAGGCGTTCACCCTCGGTGATTACGAGTGGATGCTCGCGTTCGAGGCCCCGACGCTCGAGCGCATTGAGTCGCTTATGAAGACGATGCGCTACACCGAGGCACGCCTGCACGTGCGAGAAGAGATCCCGTTCCAGACTGGCCGTCGCGTAGGCGACATCGCCGAGATCATCAACGTGCTCCCGTAACTTCGGGAGCACGTCAGGGGGGCTTAGGCCTCGTCGAGTGTGAGCGAGATCGAGTTGATGCAGTAGCGCAGGTCGGTGGGGGTGTTAAAGCCCTCGCCGGCAAAGACGTGGCCGAGGTGGGAGCCGCAGTTGGCGCACAGCACCTCGGTGCGGATCATCCCGAGGGAGGTGTCCTCGCGCTCGATGATCTTGTTGCCGGCCAGCGGGGAGAAAAAGGACGGCCAGCCACAGCGCGCGTCGAATTTTTCGGTGGAGCGGAACAACTCCTCGCCACAAGCGCGGCAGCGGTACACACCTTCGGTGGTGGTGTCGGTGTATTCGCCGACGCCAGGGGCCTCGGTGCCGGCTTCGCGCAGTACGCGGAACTCCTCAGGGGAGAGCTTTTCGCGCCACTGAGCCTCGGTGAAATCCTTGTAGTTGGGGGTGGATTCACTCATGATCTCGTCTCCTCCTTGATTGGTACCGAGTTCGTCTGCACTGACAATACCCACGCAGCAACAGCGACAATAAACACGGCCCAGCCGAGTGTGGGCAAAAAGGTGGTGAGCCAGCGTCCGAGCAGTGGTTCGTCGTCAAGCACGAAGCGCAGCGGCGACAAGCAGAGCACAGCGCCGAGCCAGGCAGGCCAGGTGTGCATGGGGCTTGCGCGGTGCAGCACTGTAAACAGGGCGGGAAACAGCATCATCGAGTAGTAGGCCTGGCCCAGCGACGACAGTAGACACACCCCGGCGATGAGTACGCCGCTGCTGACGGTGAGCCACAGCCATTCGTCGCTGATCCGCCAGCGCGCAAGCCCCACCAGTGCGATAGCGACGGCAGCCGCGGCGAGGACAAACAACAGCGCGTGCGCCCACCCGGGCATGCCGAAGTAGACGGCGAAACCAGCCAGCGAGGAGTTGGCGTAATCGCGCGTGATTCCGAGGTATGGCACCACCACGTCGATGTAATCGCGAGCGCCCGGCGTCAGCGGCCACGCGACGAGGTTGAGCAGTACCGGCACCGCAATTCCTGCGGCCACGCTCGCCCACCGCAAACGCATCAACGGTAGGACGAGAAGCGGAGCGAACATTGGCTTTACAACGACCGCCAGCCCCAGCACCACGCCCGCCGCCACGCTTTTCTCCGACATAGAAAGCGCAATGAACGCGACGAGGGCGAGCAGCAACACACCGTTGATGTTGGAAAAGACCAGCGTGTTGGTCACCGCCTCCGTGAGAAAGGCCAGCGTCAGCGCCGCGGGAAACACCGGGTGCGACAGGCGGTGGCCAGAAAGCCGCGTCAGCCATGCGAGCGCTGCGACGATGCACAACGCGTTGAACATGACAAAAAACGGTCGCGCTGAATCGACGCTCGGTAGCAGACCAAGCGGTGAGAGCAGCAGGGTGGCGCCGGGGTTGTAGAGGTAGTGCGGGTCGACGTGTTCGTAGATTTCGCTGTAAACGGGCACGCGTTCCACGAAGCGGCGGGCCGCGGACCAGACCGTGGTGAAGTCGTCTGTCGCGTGACCGGCGCGGGCAAGCACGAACACCCGGTGAAACACGAGTAGCACCGCCAGTGGCCACGCAAAGGCGCGCAGCCCGCGCAGTGCGGCCTCATGGCGGCCGTCGGCCGGTGCGGGTGCGGTCCAGACGGAATCCAAGCGAGAAATCACGCGTTTTACCGTACCGGGCCTAGTGCTCGCTGCGATCTCCCGCTCGGAGGTACCGCAAAAACAGTGTGCCGTCGTCGGTGGCGTGGGTGGCTTCGAGTGCGTATCGACGAGCGAACTCTGCTTGTTGTGCAATCGCCGGCAGCCCCCACGTGCTGTCGTCGTTGCTCACTGTCGGGTCGAGGGTGAGATGGATGACGTCGAGGAGGTCGGCGCCGATCATGGCTGCGTACACGCTCGGGCCGCCTTCGCACGCGATGCGGTTGAACCCCTCCGAGCGCAAGGCATTGACCGCTTCGCCGAGTGAGCCTGTGCCGGTGCTGACGAACCGGGCACCGGCCTGCTCGAGGGCGCGGCGGCGGTCGGCGAGGGAGTCGTCGTTAAGCGATGGCTTGGGGCAGGCGACGATCACTTCGCGTCCGCCGAACACACCCAGGGACGTCGACAGGTCAAGGGAGCGCGACAAGATGGCAAGTGGCGTGTCTGCGGGACCGTAGTCTTCCGCTGTGACGGTGCTGGCGGAGACCAGCACGACATCCGCCCACGCGCGCAGCGATTGCAGAAGTTCCGAGTCGAGGTCGTTGCCGAGAGCGCCGGACGAGCCGCCCCGGCCGAATGCGCCGAACAGCGTCATCACCATTGCGGCGCGGATCTCCGGGGTAGATGGGTCGACAGTGGTGCCGAGGAGATCGTGAGCGTCCATGGAAACGAGAATAACCCCGGCCAGACGGCCGGGGTTGGTGTGGAGCGGATGACGAGACTCGAACTCGCGACCCTCACCTTGGCAAGGTGATGCGC
>ERZ1029884.8-NODE-8-length-75903-cov-14.377004_pt1 | contig 75903 bp, 63 predicted proteins | sample MGYA00519233_ERZ1029884 | MGnify/ENA primary metagenome ERZ1029884 (study PRJEB33666, sample SAMEA4610931) | skin metagenome | biome: Human-associated habitat; feature: Malodor aspect; material: skin | place: Philippines | collected 2015-08 ...
AATTTGTTGGATAATCAAATACTTCTATAATATGTTCTCTAAAAACATATAATAATATTTTTTCAATAGCTTTAATTTGATTTTCAAGAGAAGTTTTCCACATTTCTTGACTATAAGGTGATACTATATAAAATATATTTTTATTCTCATCATATATTAGTCTGAATAAAAAGCGAATATATCTTAATCTATACGCATGTGCTAACCTTTCATAATTAATTAAACGCACGATATCATTAAATTTTTTTAAAATGTTCTCCATGTTGTCTAATAAAGATGAAAGATGTTTTTTGTTAATTACTACTTTGTGGTTATTATTAATTATCACCTTATCACCTCATCATGAATTGTATTCATATTAACATAGTGCATATTACCATCATCATCAACACGACGCGTAACATTAAGTCTTGCTAAGGTTCTTGAAATAGTAGCTTGTGTTGTATGATAACCTTGTTCTTTAACCAAATTGAGTAATTCTTTTTGATTTTGTACTTCATGACTATCAATAATGTTATAGATTATTTTTTGAAGCGGTGTGAGTAATTCATCATCATTATAAAATCGTTCAAAATAACTTCGATACGTGCATAATGTTCCATTACTATACACAAGCTGTAATTTTTGAACATCTCGACTTAATGTACCCTGTGTGATTTTCACATCATATTCTTTTTCTAAATAATCTTTTAACTGTTCTTGAGATGTAATATGATATTTTTCAATCAGCACGATAATTTGTTCATGTCGGCTTGTCACTTTCTTTTGTTGGTATCTTGAGTGATTTAAATGTTGGACTTTATTTGATTGATTATATTCAAATTCAGCATAGCGTTTTTCACATATCTTAACAAAATGAAATTCAGCCTCGTCATAATTTAAATTAATACCATAGTATAATTTTAAATCATTCATAAACATTACAAAATTTTCTCTAACAGGTGTGATATAACCATACACATCAAACAAATTATTAGCATAGAAATTAAATTGTGATTCTGTAATAAAGCGTTGATTATCTGTACATAATACTTTTAATTTTGTTAAATCATCTTTTAATACACTTGTTGGAATAGTAACCGTTAAGGTTGTTCTTAATTCCTTTTGTAGTGCGTCAATATCATAAATTGAATGTTGATTTAAAACCATTAAAATAGTTTTATGTCTAGTTGATTCTTTTAGAACGGATTCATCTTCATGAACCGATTGTAGAATATCTCGCATTTTATTTAAATCACGACTAATGGTTGCTTGAGTAACATTAATATTATAGTTCTTCTTGAGTAATGTTTTGATATCTTGTTGTGATGCGTTTTTATGTTGCATGAGAATTTCCATAATTGCACGTTGACGACGTGATACACCTGTGTCATTAGTATCAGTTGGAATACCACCTGTCTGAATGGTTGCATCATCTGTTGTTCCATTTATTTTATGAATGTGCTTTTTATAAACAACAATATTTAATGCTTTCATATCACTTCTAAGCGTTGCCTCGGATATTTTCATATCATAATCTTTTTGAAGTACGTTTAAGATATCATCAAGTGTTTTAACAGTATCAATGTTGACAATTTCTTTTATCATTTGACGACGCTTATCCTTTTTAATTGCACTATTGCTATATATTAAATCAGTTCGTCCTAAATGGTTTAAATCATTCATGACAGTTTGAATTGTTACTTTAATATCATAAACATTTTCTAAATCTTTTTTTATTTTTGTATGATTATACTCTTTTTCAGGATGTGCTGAAATTAGTGCTTGAATATAATCACGTCGTTCTTTCATGTTTTTCAATTGTTGTCACCTGCTTTCCTTAAAATTTAATATATTTTTATTATATCATAAATATACGTGAGAAATGTATAATAACTAAAAATACATTGATAATTATTCATTATCAATGTATAAATGTTTAATGTCATTCATATATGTGTAACGATAAGAACCACTGTCATATGTTTTAAATATATTAAGTTGATTTAATATTATTTTAAGGTCATTTGGAATGACGTATAAGTTATTTCTTATTAGATTGTTTATGATTTTAATACGTGTTGTGATAACTTTATCTCTAATAATAGAAATAAGTTCTTGCTCTAATTTTGTATTAGGAAGTGTATTTTGGTGATAATATTTAAAATATATAAAAGGTGTTAAAAAACGTTCTTGTGTACGAATGACACGTAATGCCTCAAAATCTTTATAACAACTTGATTTGGAATATGTTGAGTCATCATAATATTTAGCCATGTAATAAGCCGCATCTTTATAATTAGTTATAACATGTGTATTCAAAATATAATTAACTTTAATTTGACGCATTTGCTTTTCTGATAAATAATTTTCAAGATGATTAATCCATGTATGACGTAAATCTTTTATATTTTTTGATAGCGTCGCTAATTTAATATCAGTATCATAATCCTTTTTTAATATCGGTAAAATATCTCTTTTATGATTAATCTCATAAGTATGAACGATTTCCTCAATATATTGTAAGCGTTGTTTAATTTTATTATCATCTATTTCAATATTGAATTGAGATAAATCATTACGAATAGATTCATTAGTAATATGTATGTCGAATTGTGACTTTAATAAGTCATTAAGGTCTTGTACAGATTTATAAGGATATAAACCATATAAATAAAGTAAAATGTTTTGACGTTTTGTCATATGATTTCTTTTATAATCTATACAATTTGGAATATGTGTTAAATCAAGTCGAATGGTACTAATTGATACAGATACACCATAGTCTTTTTTTAATATTTTTTGAATATCTTCATACATATAATTGTCATGGTCTTTAATAATGTTTGAAATCATATGACGTCTTGTAGTGACTTGTAATTGTGTTTTTTTAAGAGGCATCATATTTAATGCTCTTAAATCAGAATATAATTTATCAACTGATACTAATTCTCCGTATTGTTTGTGAACCTCTTTTTGCAATTCATAAACTGTACATTTTGGATATTTTAGTTTTATATCCTTAATAATTTGACGACGTTGTTGAATATCTGACTTATTGCGTTCACGTTGATAGCTTAAACCTAATACTTGTAGCATATAATTAACAGATTGTATAGATTTATGAATATCATATTCAGAACGTAACAACTCTTTATATTCGCGAACTGTTTTATTAGGATATGCTTTATTGATAGAAATTAAGATATTTTTATAACGTTCTGTTTCGCTATGATTGTTATGTTTTATTAAGGATTGAATTTTTAATACACGTAAATCGTGCTTTAATGTCTGTATTGTCGCATCATCTTTATACACATCCCTCATATATTGACGTAATACCATATAATCACGAAAACAACGACCTTCGTTGAAAAGGTCGTTTAAGTGTTTATGTCGTAATTCTACTTTCTTAGCCATAGTGAATAACACCTCTATAAATAAAATTTATTTTTATCTTTATATAATATTTTAAGTATTAGTAACAACTTCATTTTCAATCATAAGTGAATACATATCTTTAAATGGAATTTGAGTTTGTGGGAAAATATCAGGTTGTTTGTGACTTTCAAAATCGAGAATAGCACGTAATAAACCAATACGTTCAGATGCCTCAAATTTTGATACATTTTTCGTTATTTTATCATCAAAGTAAACATACCCTACTTTATTTTCAAGATACTCAATATAATTAATTTGATTTAAAGACGCTGGTTGTTTTAATTGGTCATCTAAATTTTTAATAAGTTGTTTTGACTTAACAATATCAATATAATCACTAAATTTAACAGATACTACATGTTTTGGAGCATAATTTAATGGTCTTAACACATCACTTTGAAACATTTTAAAAACCTACCTTTAATTTGTTATTTTTAATTTAAATTAAGTATATCATTATTGTTTTTATATGTCAATATAAATATGTAAAATAAAACAGATGACATTTACTGTCACCTGTTTTATTTTTAATTCTTTTCAGAATTAACGATAATCCCTTCTTGTGCAATATAATTATTTTCAATATGTTTAAATACACTTTTAAATACAGCATGTCCTGTATTATCACGCTCTATACAATACACGTATGGTATAGAAATTAACTCTTTTGGTTTATCATGTTCTACAAAATAAGCTAATCCACATTTACTAATACGTTCTGCACCTGTTTCATCAAGTATTATTATACTGTCTGTTTCATTAGCTGATTTAAAACCTATGCGACTTGTAATATTTGCTTTTAACAATGGAGTAATTGTTGAGGGATGTGGATGAGTAACTAATAAAATGAAATAAATACCTGCTGATTTACTATTATTAATAACATTTGTAATTAATTCATCAGCATTACTATAATCACTCATTAATCTTCCTAAATCATCAATAACAACTACTTTATATGCCATTTTTTCTAAATCAGGTTCTTTATCACATAATGTATTATATTCTTCTATGGATGATACATTGTGTTTATCGAAAATACATTTACGTTCATCTGCTAAGTGATTTAATTCTTCTATTTTTTTATAGATGTCTTTTGTTTCAGAAATATAATCATCATTTTGAACCGTTTTTTCATCATTTAATCTTTCCAATTCATCATATTGAATATGTTTTGAATCAAACATTATTACATCTACTAAATGACCTTGTTTAAATGCACGATACAATAAATCAATAAGCATATGTCTAATAAATATTGTTTTTCCACTACCTGTAATACCTGATAACAACATATGTTTTGTATCAAGTAATGATGTATAACGTGGAGTGTTGTCATGATTATAACCAATTAAAAATGATAATGGTTTTTGTGATGTTATATTTAAATCATCTTTTTCTTTTTCTTCTTTAAGTTGTTTGAACTTGTTTAATGTATATTCAAAATGTTCATCTGTAAATGCGTCTGCTTTTTCATCTTTTCTTTCAAGTAAATGTTTAAAAACTGCATAAGAAATAGCACCTAAAGTACCGTAAATACTTGCTTTTAGCAATTCTTTTGAGTTCATACAATTATCATTCCTTTTCAACAATTTGTTTAAAATCATGATAATTATAGCATTGATTAAAAAATAAGACAACATCAAAAAAAGACGAGTTACCTCGTCTTTTTAAAATAAATCATCTAAAGTAAGTTGTTCTTGTAATTCTTTTTCTACACCGTCTAGTTCAGGTATAACTGATGTATTATGCCATGTATCTAATAAATTGAACGCCCACTGTGTATAAGCATCTATATCCAATTCATTGATATAATTATCGACATCTTCTAATTCACGTTGCCAATTTAAAATCTTAACTTTTGTAGATGTTAAACCTGTGATTTTTTCTTGTTTACCTTTCATTGTTTGCATAATACGATGTCCTTCTTTAACCATAACAATACGATTTGTATTTTGTAATGGTACAACATGTGTATTAAACATTACATCACTATTAGATACCTCATAATTATCAACGTCCTCAATAAAGAACTTACGGTCATTATTACCTTTTAAAGTAATCGTCCAATCAATTGGATAGAAGTCGTCTAATTGTTCTTTTACTAATTCACGTAAATATTTCATATCAATAGGTTCTTGTAACCATGTTTCACGATTATAAATGTAATTAAGTACAGCCTTACCACTTGCACGTGGGTAGTTGATTTTAGATGATAAATCTACACGATTTTTCAATGAACGTTTTAAGTTACCACCGACACTTGTAATACCAACTTTACCTGTCTTTTTATTTTTAGTAATTTCAATACGTTCATTGGCGCTTTTATTAATCATTCTTACAACGTGTTCAGGTTCTAGTTCTAAGCCATATACATCATAAAACTCTTTAACAACCTCATTTGCTTGTTCCATTGAAATATTTGCTACATAAAGTCCGTCAGTATTTGTTGAAATAACTAATCCACCAATATTTGAGAATTTTTGACCTAATGTATAAATAAGTAAGTTACCAATAATACGCATAGATAGTGTTGCATTATCTAATGGTAAATCAGCTTTAGGGTTATGTTGGTTACTTGCTCCAGTTGCACCATTAAGTACAAGTTTCAACGCATTTTGACGGTCATCTATTTGACTATATTTAAAAATATTTGTGGCTCTTAGTTCGTCAGTTAATGCTCCTTTAAGTGCATAACGTTTTGTTCTAACATCAAAATAGTTATCAGTATCGCCTGTTTTATAGATACCTAATTTAATGTTCATTGTTGGATAATAAGATGCAAAGTCAACGTGAATAATGTTTTTAACGTCAACTGTGGCAACAACATTATTCATAGCCATTGTTTCAAAATCAACAAACCATTTTTTATCACGTTCATCATACATATTACGCCCGTATGTATTAGATACAATACCACCATGTGAACCACCTAAAGAAGGCGTAATATAGGCACTTGTCGCTCGTCCGTTTTCATCAACGTAAGGTATGTTGATAGTTGATTTCCCTGTTAAACTACTATCTCGTAATAACGCATAATCTTCTTTACGTGCGGTGTTTTTACCTTCAAAATGACGATAAAATTCAACAACGCGTGGATTGATATTTTTTTCATGTTTTTCAATATAATCTAACACGTTGTACCATTTACCATCAGCAAACGGGAATCTGAAAGATACCTCAGGAATATCTTCTAATCGTGCCTCGTATTTACCACGAATGATTTTACCAGCATATTGACTGGATGTTGCATCTCGTGATAGTTGATATAAATAACCATATTCATGTTTTTGTTTTGTTAAAAATGGATATTCAGCACGTAATGTATCTCGTGTTTCTAACGCACCTTTATATTCAGGTTCCTCAAATATTTTCCCTGTGGCTATAACGTCATTGATATTATATGTAAGTAATCGAATAAGTCCTTTTTGAGTAAGCAGTCCACTTTCACGAACAAATCCTTTTTCAATCATTTCAGGTGTAGGTGTTCCGTCCCCTTTAACTAAATCATCATCAATAACGTCAAGTCCTACATAAGATTGCATGACTTTCAGCGGGAATGGAAAGTTTGTTTTACTCGCGTCCTCACCACTTTTTTCATTTAACGCTCCAACATCAACATGTAATTGTGTTGCTGTAAGTGAACGATACATACGTTTAACGCCTTCGACAAAATCTTCAGGATAATCTTTAACTTGTAATTGTTTAGCGAAAAAACCAATAGAACGTGCGCCTTCAACGATAATCATATCTGACCATCGGCGTATTGTTCTAGGAGTAGGTATGCGACGATGACGTTCATAGTATGCCATCATTGTAGCTAAAATAATTAAATCATATGATTTTGAGTTCCAACCGAACCATTCAGAACGACGTGTTGCACCTGAAAATTCAGTGAAAAATTGTAATACTACATCACTTTGTTTCATATCCATAATTGGTCTAACAGTATAATCAGGATAATTTTCTTGCAATGCTTTGTGAATATCATCAAAATCATATTCTGATGTACTATCAAATAAGTCATCTAATACCATAACACTAATAACTTTATGTTCTAAATTAACAAAAGCATTAGTAAAGTTATGGCGTAAAATCTCTAAATCATAGAAATAGCGATGTGTTTTTACGATATCATTCGCATCATCAGTTTTATCTGAAACGGAGGCTTGCATTAACAGACATCCTTTCTGAATTATATATGTAATAAAAAAAGCGACATATTGTCGCTTTATGCAGTTTGTCGATTTAACTCTTTTAATACATCTTGATAAATAGTACGTGCATTTTTGTACGCATCATATTCAACAGCTTGATTAATAACATTTGGTGATGAAATAAGTGTTAGTGTATCAGATGTACGTGTTAAACCTGTATATAATAACTGACGTGTGTTCATATTATCAGCACGACCTAATACCATAATTACATTTTCAATTGTTGAACCTTGTGATTTATGAATAGTTGTTGCATAACATAATGCTAGATGTCCTGTGATATTAGTTTCATGTTCAAACGTAATAACACCTAATTCATCACTATCAAATTCAATTGTAATACTTGCAAGTTCACCAACCATATGAGTATGGTCGTCATATAAAAAGTTCATATCAATGACAATGCCTTTAGCACCATTGAATACTGTTTTATTTTCATCAATCGTAATATTATGTTTAACAATTACTCTATCACCTAAATGAATAGACATGTTTTTATATTCATCACGATAATATACATCGTTATCTAAACGACCATCTTCTAAGCGAAAGGCTTGAACTTTTTCATTAATCTCATTAATCACAGAATTGGTATTAGAAATAGCTTGAATACCACTTAATTCACCAACTTGGCGTTGCTCATAGCTTAAAATAGCACGAACCGTACGGTCTATCATATTATTTCTACCAATTTCTGAAATGAATCGGAAATTTTTACCACGATATGTTGGGTCAATAAGTGTTGGATGTGTACGACCTTCACGAACCTCATTTGCCATTTGTGGAATGATACTATCTTCCCCTTGACGTACAACTTGTTGTAATTCAATACGTTGTGAGATTTCACTTTTAATAAAATCAATTGCAAATCCTACATTAATAGATGGTAATTGTTCAATATCACCAACAAATAAGATATTTACATCTTCATTGTCTTTCAAACTATATAATACATCATTGACTAATTCTAAACTTACCATTGAAAACTCATCAATAATAACCAATTTTACATCATCAAATGATGCCATTGGCATAGCCTCTTTTGGTAAAAAGTTATTACATGCTATCCAACGATGCATTGTTGCACATTGTGTTGGTTCTAAATCAACAGATTGTCGTAAATTATAAGTGGCTTGACCTGTAAATGATGTACCAAAAATATGTTGAGGAATATATCCTTTTTGTTCATACATATTAATGATTGCTTTTACAGATGTAGATTTACCTGTACCAGCAAATCCAGTCAATGTAAATACACTATTTTGACATGATGCATAAATACCTTGACGTTGTTCTAATGTAAAAACAATATCTTTTTCATTTTCAACTCGCTTAATAATATCATCAATACGACCATCTTCAACGTCTTTATTACTCATGAGTGGTTTAGTATTTTTAATACGGTGTTGAATGAGTTTGAAAAATCTTAATAGTTCTGAAAAATAATATTCACTCGCATAAGCAGGCTCGCCTGTTTGTAAAGATGATAATTCAATTTTTCTAACCATTGTTTCATCATTAAGCACGACATTAATTACACGTTCAATTTCTTGTGATTTTTCATGAATAGTTAAATCATTTTGAGTTTCCATTAAACCATTTAAAATTAAATCATATAATTCACGTCTAACCTCTTTATAAGTAAGCCATAATTTTTGATATGAATTAGCCTCTTTTTCAAAGATTTCATATTGTAAAAATGCTTGAACGTAAGGCACATCACTCGATGCATTTCCTTTAATGCTTAAATAAAGGTTTGATAAAGATACCCAACCTACATTTTTAATTTTTAATAATCGTTTGAAGTCAAATTGATTTTGATAGATACTACCTTTTACATTTTTAATAAATTTGAATACAGTTGTATCAATTTTTTTGTTGATATTATCTAAATTTTGAATGATTTCTTTATGTGCTAAATCGCGTTCATTTTGTGTAAGTGTTAAGTCATTAGACTTATCCTTTAATTTTTCAATATATAAAAACATTTGTGATACTTCACTATCACCGTTTGTTAAGTCACTTGCAATACTGTTTGAAAAACGTTTTGTTACTTTAATAACTTTATTCTCTTGTTCCTTATTAATCATAGGTAAAAAGTATTGCATTAGTGTGTCGTTTGTATAAGCGAAGATAACTTTTTGTGAATGTTTTAAAATCTTATTATGATTCTTTTCTTCAACATCAGTCAATGTAATAGGTTGGATGTTTGTTTGCATTATTTGTGACACTCCTCTTTTTGTTCATTTTATATTCAATTTAAGTATATCATTTATATTTTTGCATGTCAATATCACTCATTAACTTTTTCTAATTCAAACCAATCAAGATTGTAATAGCGTCCATACCCTTCTTCAGTGTATAGCAATGGTGTAAGGGTTGTTGGTAATGGAATACTATGTGAGATAACGTCTAAATCTAAACCGATATTTTTAATATTAGGTTCTTTAAATTTACGATTATAGTAATTAACGTTATAACCTTTAGATTCAAATTTAGCCTCAATTGATTCTTGGAAATTATGTCGATTTTTACGATACATACGATTGACACCACGTTTATCACAATTTTCATTGTATAAGTCATGTAACATACCTATACTAATTGGTTTTTCAACAATCAATGCATCAGCTAATAAATCATCATAAAATGTTGTAATTTCATCTCCACCTGACATCATTTCTTGACGCCATTCTTTAACAAATTCAGGGAGTTCATCTCGCATGAGGTTTAAATGAATAGAATGTAATCTGTCTTTATCACGAAACTTACGTATCGCTTTAAAACAGTGTCTAACTAACCATGTGAGTATTTTTTCATGTTCAAATAAATCTTTTTTCTCATGTTCGATAGATGTATAGTATTTAAGGTCAGGTGTTGGACTAAGTGCGACGGGTAGCGTACGACGTTCTACACCATTTTTTACAGTATCAAAATTTGCCCACTTTGTACCTTCCATAAATAACGTTGGTGATGGCGATAGTTTAGATGATTGTGCATGTAATTTTTTAGCATCTAAATCATTATCGGCAAATTTATCGTATAATGTACCAGCTAACGCACTCATTCTTGTTCCATTCATTTCACTTAAATGAACGAAATTGAGTTTTGGCGTTAATGTTCCACGAAACGGGAAATCCTCGTTTAATGTATCAGCAGTATGTTCATTACTAATAAGTCCAACAGCCGAACTATCATATTCAAGTCCAATTCCTGAATCGCCACCTGTGTACATTTTTGAAATTAATGTACCAATTGTTGATTTACCACTACCACTATCACCTCGTAAAATGATATTGGCACCAATATTAACATTAGGTAATATACATAATCCCATCACATATAATAACCAATCTCGTTTGTCTTTATCGTTACCATTTAATTTAAGCAACCATGTTCTGAAATCCCAATCTTCCCCCTCTTCGTGACCTGGTTCTAAAGCATCATAAAATACAGGTTCATCAGGATTCATGTCGAATAAAATGTTATGGATATGTTTTTCAGTGAAACCCATATTTGCCATTTTCCGTTTTTCTCTTTTATTAATATATAGTTCGCTATCCTCAGTTAAATCATCTTTAAAATCATAAAATACGTCATCTGTTAAATCATAAATTCCATTTAAAAATAATTGATATCGTGTTCCTGTATAATCTTTAGGAACTGTAACAGACGGACGAGGAGAACCTAATGAGAACGCGATAGCATCTGCAAGTGCCTCAACATGCGAATCAGCACTCAAGTTCTTATTTAAAGCTGATGTCATAGTATCAGCCACAGATGAATATGGTACCCAAACAAAACTAAATGGATTATAAATCATAAGTGATTTTGTCGCATTTAAACTATGCGAATCGCTATATTTAATATGTCCATAACGAACATCAAACTTATGTAATATTTGATTGGCTACAAATGTAATACGGTCATCCATATTTTTTAATACACGTCCGTTTGATTCCTCATCACCATGCATCACAGCGCTATACTTTATATTTTGTGTAAACTTATTAATTTCTTTAGCCCACTGTTCTGCAGGTAAACGGTTGATATCAAAATTCTCAATTGACAATTACGGTCAGTCCTTTCTCGTTGTGACATTCCTTTCTAAAATGACATCACTTAGTTTAGCATTTATTTTTTTATATTTCAATTCAAAAATGCCACTTTTGTGCATTTTTGATAAATTTTAACAAAATAAAAAAGTTGCCTTATTAGTGCAACTTTCAAAAATAGCAATATTTTAATATTATTACACTAATTGTGCATTTTATTAAAATATTGAATGATTCATTTTTTATGCGTGATATGTGCATGAACACAATTTTAATCATATCACACATTTATGCATCAAGCGTGCATATGTTGTGAATGATATAAAAGTTGTATCGGAAACGTATGAGTAGGATAATGATTTTCGATTGATTTATGTTCATGACGTTCTTTAAGATAACCATTGGCTTTGTAAAAACGAATATTTATATTATCAAATGACAGAACATAGTCAAATTGTTCAAAATCGAGTGTTTCTCGACGTTTTGCAATTTCATTAAGTAAAATACCTCTAGGTTTAATCATTCTCTAAAAACCCCCTTTAAATTGAATTTAAAACGTATTCTAAATCATAAATAAAATGTAACACCTCAAAATTTGAAATGTTACATTAATGAACACTTTTATTATTTATTTACGTCCTAAAATGGACTGAACCTGTTCAAGAATATCAGGTTTTTCTTTGTCTGTTGACTTTGCCATAATGTCACCTACACTGTTACAAAAGATAATTGTTCTACATTTTCAGCAAATGTATAAACATAATTAACTAATCCTAAAATCGTTTGTTTTCGGATAGAAACCTGTGTAGATGGCTCACCTTTAATTTGACGCCATGTACGTTTTGCAATATCTACTTCTTCAGCAACATCTGTTGCTTTCATATCTTTTTCAATTGCAATAAATTCGATTAATTGAATAAGCGTCTTACGGTAAACCGTTACTGTTTTGAACTTATCTTGTTCATGACACGCATTATTCAATTCATCAGCCATTGAACGAATCATTTTTGAATATTGCATAGATATATTTGATTTCATTTCATCTACCTCTATTCCTTTTATTATTACGTGCCATTTTTGTCATATCACGCTTCTACCTTTACTAATTTATCACGTTTCTTTTCATCATGCAATTAAAAATGCACTTTTTCGGCATGAATTGTTAAATAAAAATTGATAAATTTAGTAAATCATGTTATTTTTGAAGCATTATTACTAAAGGAGATTCAAAAATGACAATAGCAAAGCGACGTTTTTTTGTAACTGATTATATGGAGGGTCGAGGTAATATACCTCAACAACTCATTACCTTTTATGAAACGATACATAACCATCGTTACAACACATTACCTTATAATATGTCATCATCATTTACTCATTATGCTTATTATAGTTATGGCGATGTATTAATGCTAGAATTAAGTATGATTATTAAAGGTCATTCGTTAAAACAAGTGGCTGAACTCATTGATGTATCATATCATCAGTTATATCGATTCACACAAACATTTTCAAGAGGTCGCTTAACTGAACAATCTACACTTTCTAAAAAAGCACCTGCCTTTTTAGTTAAACAAGTTATAGATTATATTGATGATACACCTGATATATTAAAAAAAGCTATCAGTCACAATCAATCATTTAATGAAAATCATTTTGATTAAAGGAGGGATATCATGTATTTTACAAAAAATATGTATCAAAAATATGCGAGTTATCAAGATATAAGTTCTTTAAAGTTTTTCCATAAAATGTGTCAAATGGCACAAACACGGTATGAATCAGGAAAAAAACTTAAAAAAACAGAAGCCCCTGTTGTCTATGGTACAACCGTTCAAGATTTTAACGAAGATGAGGATTCTGTCATTGCAAGAATTGAAATGAATCAACGAGGTGTATTAAGAGATTTTATAGGAATTGACTGGGATTTTAACGAAGATGATGATGATAAATTAAAACATTTACTCAATGCACTTTATTTATTTGCAAATAAATATCAAACACCTATATACATTTATCCTACTCATTCTTATCCTATTAAACCACGTGTTCGTACAGTTATGTTTACAAGTCAACTTATGGACGGTATGGAATATGCAAAAGCAGTAACATTTGTTGAAGAACAATTAGGTGTTAATCCTAATGATGAAGGAAATTACAATATCTCACATAATTTTAACTTACCTGTTTTCAATTCACGAGAACAATTAGATGCATTTAATTGCCATATACCTCATGACGCAAAACCACTTGATAATTCATTGTGGGAAAAAACAAAACCTAAGAAAAAAGGATATAAACAAAATTATTATATTCCTGAAGTACCTGTAACAGAAAGTGAAAAAGAAAGTCATACGCGTGAGGATATTGATGAAGGTTTAAAAGTATTAAGTGATAATATTAAAGCAAAACGGAATAAAAAATTAGATTTCAGTATTTGGTCAAACTTTTTCCAATTCTTACATGCACTTGCACGAGCTGAGGTAACAGGTGCAATTACTCATGATGATGCATGTTATATTTTAAAAGTTGTTGCAGGTCATCATAGTGATTGGGAACGACGTAATTATGAAGATTATATGCGTGAATTACCACGCGTGAAAAGTAATAAAGAAAAACTATTACGTGCTAGACGACTCACATATTATTTTGGAATAAATTGGTAAAAAAAATAACCCTTATCGTGTTACTCACGATAAGGGTTTAGTCACTTTAATACGTTCTTTTTTATTAAATAGAAAGGAATATCTTTGATTACAGATAAGAACACCGTAATGTAATATCAGTGCGCGATGTCGCAACACCGTAATAAAAAAGATTACCCTATGGATTAGGATAATCTTAGTATAACATGTTAGTTTTTTATTTGTAAAGTTTAAACAGGTTTTGCGATAACAATAACACGATTTTTTGCATTTTCATTTGGTTCATCACATGTAATTAATGTTAATCGTTTATCATCTGTTTTATCTAAATAATGACCGTCATTTTCATTTACAATTTTAATTTCTTCTACTTTATAATTTTGTAATTGACGATGACCCTCAGCGTAAGATACAACTTTAATTTCAGCACCTTTTTTTATTTTAGGTAAATCTGAAAATAACATATTATCATACCCTACATTATGGCTAAGTAATATAAAATTACCTTTTGATAATGTTTGATGTGGACGATACGTTGTTGCACCAGCCCACAAATGGTCATCTGATGTACCCTCAATAATTGGTAAGTTTAAATTTAATGATGGTATTTCAATATGACCTGTACAATATTTATCTACAATATCTTTATATTTTTGACTGATATTTCCATTTTCGTCATACATTTTATTATTAATATCATCAATACCTACTCTATCGACACCTGCATATTGACCGTATATGTCATCAGGATTGGAAACGATTTGATTTAACGCATCTTGATTGTTCATGCTGTCCTCCGAATTTTTTAACTTTTTAATCGAATCTAAGTTTCCTTTTTCAGCTTTTTTCGATGTTTCATGATAAGCGTCAGCTACATTATCTGCCTGATGTGTTTTATATGCAATCACACCACCTGTGGCAACTGCACTTAATAAAATAATACCTAATATAGTTCCTAAAATAATCCATGCTTTTTTTGACATTCATCTAACCTCATCTTTCGTATATTATTATCGGAATGTATTGAGTTTCGTGTGATAAGCGTATCACTTTCTTTTTTTAAAGTCCATATGGATATAAAAAAAAGAGTAACCCTTTTAGGATTACTCTTTATCACCTAATCATTAGTGGAATACATTATAAAGTTTAGCAGTGATTTTATCAAAGAAGTTTTGATTTGTACCTGTTTCAGGAATAGATTCTACTGTATCAGTAGGTTCTGTTCCGTCTACTTCAGTATCATCTACATCACTACCGTCTGATGCACCTTTGCCTGATGTATCGTCACTATTTGTAACGCTGTCTGTTGTAGCATCATCGTTGGCACTATCTTTATCAGCAGTGTTGTTTGAATCAGCGTCATCTTTTGCAGATGCTTTATCTGATGTTGATGGTGTATCACTGTCTGAATCAGATGATTTACTACCACTTAATAAACCACCTTTAGTAGTTGTTGAATCAGTATCATCACTTGATGATTTACCATCACTCAATAAACTACCTTTAGTGCTTTCATTTGTAGCATCTGAATCATCTTTGTTTGCTGAATCTGTGTCAGAATTGTCTTTGTTTGCTGAATCTGTGTCAGAATTGTCTTTGTTTGCTGAATCTGTATCAGAATTGTCTTTGTTTGCTGAATCTGTATCATCTTTATCAGATGTAGCTTTATCAGTTTCATCTTTATCAGATGTAGCTTTATCAGTTTCATCTTTGTCTGATGTAGCTTTATCAGTTTCATCTTTGTCTGATGTAGCTTTATTAGTTTCGTTTTGGTCTAATTTTTTAGCGAAGTTTAATTCAACACCATCGTCTTTAGCAATAGTGAATGAATCACCTTTTTCAAATTCGATATCTTTGCTTTGACCTTTAGCAATACGAACTGTTTCTTTTACTTTACCATCAGCGTCTTTAATTTTGACAACTGCTTGATTGTCATATTCATTTTCAACAGTGTAAGTTCCTTCTTGAATATCATCACTTACTTTGTAAGAACCATCAGTTAAAACAAATTTATCTTTGCTATCAGATTTATCTGTTTCAGATTTATCTGTTTCAGATTTATCTGTTTCAGATTTATCTGTTTTATCAGTTGCAGGTTCGTCAGTTTCACCTTTGTCTGTTTCATCAGTTGCAGGTTCGTTTGTTGATGGTTCATCAGTTTCACCTTTGTCTGTTTCATCAGTTGCAGGTTCGTCTGTTGATGGTTCATCAGTTTCACCTTTGTCTGTTTCATCAGTTGCAGGTTCATCTGTTGCAGGTTCGTCTGTTGATGGCTCATCAATAGATGGTTTATCAGTTTCAGATTCTACACTTTCCCCTTCACTACCAAAAACACTGCCATTACTAGTATCTTCATTTTCAATGTCACTGTCTTGTAATTTAGCGTCGCGTGTAAATTCTAAATGACTATCTGCATTAGTATCTACATGGATACTATCCCCTTCAGATAATTCTAAGTTTTTACTTTCACCAGCTTTAATTTCGTAATTGTTTTTCTCGTTATTATGAGTGATTGTTAAAATTGCATCTGAATCAGATGTATTTTTAACTACATATTTACCAGCTTTAATATGTTCATCTTTTTTCACATCATAATCGCCTGAATCTTTTACGAACATATCAGTTGATTCTGTTTTAGATGGTGCTGTTTCATTTGTAGCTGAACCATTAGTTTCTTCAGCATGTGCAAGAGGTGTAGCTGTAAGAGAACCTACTAAACCAAGTGATGCGATTGTTGAGGCTAAACTTACTTTTAACACATTGAATGGAATTTTTGTTTGTTTTTTCATCTTAGAAAAACATCCTTTCGTTTGAATAGTGATTGCGCAATCTTTTATTTCGTTACCCTTTCAAGCATTGTTAGTGTAACGTTTGAATGTAACAAGTTACTGATACATTACTTTATACATACTTACAATGCTATAAATATGATTTTAATACTAAAACATGAATATTCATGTATCGTTTTCCGACACTTGTTACACTATTCATTGTATATAAATTTATATCTAAAGTAAACGACATATTTATAAAAAGGTTATAGAATAACTTATTTATCAAATTTAGTATTAGAACATCATTTTTATACGTCAATTTTATTGTTAAATTCAGTAAAATGTGTTACATTAAGGCATAACTTACAACAAAGAAGGATTGAATAGTATGGACTCTAATCATTTATTTGATAAATTGCCATCTGAAATTAGAGAAGCAATTGATATTATGACTGAAAATGTCGCACTTGATGTGAATTACGCGATTAGACAAGGCGATATTAAAAATATATCAGAATATTATGCAACGTTCATTGTAGAAACAAATAACTATTATGTTGTATTCACTCCTCATTTTGAAGATGGTATCATCAAGTTACCTCCTCGTGTTTTTAGTAAAGCAGATGTGAGAACACGACCTGTACCATCACGATATGCACATAGCTTACGTTTTAAAAAAGAATACAGTTTAGCAAATGAATTAATGGAACATGATAAACCATGGTTACTTAAAGAAATTAAAAGAGTTAAGCATTTTGGTGTTGCAACATTATATTATGATGACACATCTGATGCAGTGGCAATGAGTTTTATACATAAAAATGATGAGGGTATTAATAAACATATGTTAGCTATTACAGGCACAGCATATCAAATGGATTTAACAGATGATATGGATGATTTTGATGATTTTGATTTCTTTAAAAATTTATTTGGACATTAAAAAAGACTTAACCTTTTACAGTTAAGTCTTTTTTTTATTTATTTTTCAACAGATTTTGCTTTATATACACCATGTTCAAGTGGTAATTTTTTTACGTCATCTGCTGACATTTTACCGTCATTACGATTATAACTATGACTTGCATCTTTAGTGCTAGGTTTATCTTTTGATGTTGATTTGCTATCATCATTACTTTTTGTACTATCATCAGATGAATCGCTTGTCTGTTCTGATGAATCACTATTTTCACTATTGTTACTTAATGTTGAGTTATCCGTTTCAGAATCACTGACAACATCTTTTTCACTGTTTGATAAACTAGGTGCTTGTTCTTTTTTTATTACATTCCCTTGTTTATCAATCGTTGCAATATCTTGAACATCATCTTTATCACTAAGTGGAACTTGTAATGAATGACCTGCTTTAATCATATTGATATTGTGAATTTCATTAGTATTCAAATTTACAATATCTTGTACAGATGTATGATTTTTCTTGGCAATTTTTTTAAGCGTATCACCATATTTAATATGATACTCTTTTGTTTTCACATCATGATTATTGTCTAAATTTTGTGGTTGATATGTTCCACCACCACTCGCATAAGTTAAAGGCGAGATGAGTGATAAACTGAAAAGTGAAATTGGAACACTTATAAGTAATTTATGATTCACGTAAGCCTCTCCTTTTTTCATTTACTAATCTACTTCGGAATATGATTCAAAATTAGTTACATTATATTGACCGCCATCGTTATTTGAGATTTTATACCAAAATGTTTTATTTTCTGAATTTTCGCTTTCTCTTGTTTGTTCAATAATTTGCATCAATTCACCACGTGTTTTTGTTGGCATGTTTGTACTTTCAAATGTACTAATTGGACTATCACCATTTCCGACAACTTTACCTGATATATCAATTTTATCATTATCTTTTAAATTTGGATACGTTTTTTTGAGATAGTCCATATTTTTAGAATACTCATCCCAAGAACGCCAATCATAAAAGGCTTTATCAAAATCATCAGCTTTATCTGATACCTCTTTAATACCTGCACGTCTAATTTCAGCTTTGTTTGTTGTTTTAGCATCCTCATTTTGTTCAACACGTTTATCTTTTTCAGCTTGTAATTTATCAATATCATTTTGTAAATTATGATTAGTATTAATTCCTTTTACAAGCATAAAACTGATAATAATAATAGCTAAAATGAGTAATAAAAACGCACCATCTAAAATGCCATTGGCTTTATTACGTTCTTCATTATTCATCTTTACCATATATAGAACCCCCTAACACCTTACCATCTTTAGTAATTCTCAACTTCACTAAATCATATTGTTCAGTAATACTTTTATCGTTGTATTTCATATCGTATTTAATATATAAAATAACATTATCTTTACTATCATATGTTCCACCGATTTTTTTAATTTCACAATTAAATGGACGGTAGAATTTTAAATAATCTTTTTGTGATGATTTTTCGTTTGGTGGTGAGATACCAGGTGCTGAGAACATGGTATGAATTGCATTAATACCACTATTTGAATAGTCAAACGGACTTTGGTCTTTTAAATCGTTACGTTTATAACGTTCAAATATATCTTCAACAACGCCTTCATATTTTTTAACGTCATCAGGATTCATTTGACTTGTTACTGATACATCATCAGGTAACTTAATACTTGCTTTTTCTTTTTCTAATTTACTATTTTCATGATTAAAATATAGAATAGTTGCAATGCCCCCTATGACTAACAGGGACATTACACCTACTAAAATATTACGTAGCGTTTGCCACATACCGTTTCATCCTTTCGTAATTAATCTTTTTTTCCACCTTTTTTATATTTCGCTTTAACTTTACCACCGTGCATACCATTAAAGAAGATTAAGTTATTACCCGCATCATTTGGTACACCGTCAATTAATGTGTACACAACTTTACGAGATGGTGCCATATGTGGTGGAACATTAAAATTAGCAACAATGAATTTCCCATCATCTAATACACCAGCTACCATACCTGTATGTCCGACACCAGGTAATGTTCCATGTGCTAGTCCATTATAAGATGAGAACCCGTATCCAACAGTTGGATTGTGCGTTGTTTCAGCACCATTACGTTTATACATGGCATATACTTGATAACCGTTAGTTACGCCGTCAAATGGTTTTTGTACACCTTCATATAATTGGTTCATCATAGCCCACGTAAGCTCTGTACATTGACCTATATCACCGTGTGCATTATCAAATGGTGAATTTACTAACAGTTTTCTATCAAGTTCAGGTAATTCAATATGTTTTCTATATTTTTCAGGAACTTCTTCATATGAACCCCAGTCCTTTAATGCTTTACCAGTACCACCATTAGCTTTAACAGATTTACCAATTTCACCAGCTTTTAATTTTTCAGTTCCAGCCCCGTCTTTAATTGGTGCGCCACATTGTGATGAGTCTTCAGTTGTTTCACCTGTATCGGTATCAGCAGATGATTTACCTTTTGGTGCATCGTCACTTGAACCTTTACTTGCTTTTTCGATTTTATCTAAATCTTTTTTACCATCCATGCCTTCTTTTTTCATGTATTCCCAAACAGCTTTGGCACTACCACCACGATGCGCAATAACCGCATCATCTGTATCGGCTGAAACCTCCCAATACTTATGGAAGTCGATGGTATTTTGCATAATATCATCTGATGATTCTTTTGCAAGTCTATATAAAACAGTACGACTTGAATCACCATTGAACATGAAATCTATTTGTAATTCATGTGTGTACCAATCTTCACCTTTTTTCTTAGCATAATCAATTAATTGTGTATGACGTGCATTTGTCCACTGACCATAACCTAATCCAACAGATGGTGTTCCTTTAACACTTTCTGCAGTTTCTTTTTTATATGGAGGGAATGAACCTTCACTAACCATAGGGTCTAATGTGTGACCTGTTTCAATTTTCCAGTTCCCTATAATACCAGCAATAAAGGCACCTGAAAAACCATATTTATCGTGCATAATTTCATAAAGTTCTTTAATTTTTTTCTTTTCTTGTTTACTTAAACTGCTAGTACTTCCCGCACTTCCTGAATCGCCTCCATCATCATCGTCGTCTTTATCAGTTTTTTCTTCACTATCACCAGTATCACCTGTTGAACATGTACTTTGTGATTCAAAAAGAGGTAAGTTAAATGTTGTTGCCTTAGCTTCTCTTTTTTGACCTCCGTCTGTATATGTAATCACACTTGTGAATATTAATACAAATGTCAGTAATAGTTTTAGAAACGGTGATATAATTTGTTTATTCCTTTTCTGCAACCTTGACACAACCTTTACTATTTACTTTTTGCATGATAAAGTAATAATATCACATTGCAATAGTATTAGAAAGGTGGCAAAACGATGTCGAAACATGGCGGTATCTTTGATGATTTAGAAACAGTTGAAACTGTTGAGGAAGAACCTAACTTTGACCAAACGATGGATGAATATTTAGAATCTAATCAAAATAAAAAAACTGCATCTTTATTCATTTCAAGAGATTCAATGCTCAACTATATTAATAAAGTAAAAGATATTCAATCTCAATTAGATGTATTATTTGCTGAATTAGGTGACGGTCATATTGATGAATCTCTTACAATTGAACGACGTAATCAAATTATAGAATTTATTATTGAAAAACAATTTGATTTACAAGAGTATTTTAATGATATGTCGGACGACTTTAATAAAAATCTTAAACGAGTAAATAGTTTACGTGTTGTTTCTACTACATCCACAGAAGGATTAGAAAGTTTACTTGCAACAAATAAACAAAAACGTAAATTAACATCTAAAGATTTATCATTCCAACGTTAAGCTATTCCTTATAGAATGGCTTTTTTTTATTCTATAATTTGACAATTTCAGTATATCATGTGTAATACCTTAGAAACAATAAAAAATCGTAATGGTTTAAATACCACTACGATTTTTTATCATTATCAACTGTTTTTAAATTATTTTTTTTGTTTTTCTTTTAGTTTACGATTTTTAACAGCTTCTTTTTTATCTTGTTTTTCCTGTTTCTTTTGTTTTTTTAATGCTTTTTTATAATCAGCAGACGTTCCATCTTTTTTATTATGACGTAATTTACTAATACCGTAACTGATTAACAAAATAATACTAATAATGATAAATACAGTAATAGCAGTTACAAACCACGCAACCAAATTAACATAAAGTCCCGCAATACTACCTGTTGATGTCGTCATTGCAATGCCTCGTTCAATATATGAAAACATTGTAAGAACGATAATTGCAATAAAAATTGTTTGTTTTGTTGACAATTCTTTCAACCATCTAAAAAATGACATTTCGTTTTCGTCCATCCTTTCGTATTTAAAAAAGTATGGATTTAGTATATCATTCACATACTAAAAAAACAACGCTAGTCTATAACCAGCGCTGTTTATCTACTAAAAATCATATGTCATTCTACTTAATACACTATCATTTGTAATAGCATCTTGTAAGTACATAACATCTCTTAATCTTTCAATATCGTCAATTGGTACTGAAATTTTAGCATGTCCGATAACAGTGATATTGGCTTGTCTGCCGATAACATCAACTTGGAAACCGTCATGATTACCTGAACCATCTCGTTTTACATAATGTTCAATCATATCACATTTGTTTTGTAATAATGTTAAGTAATCATATACGTCATATGCCTCAAAACCTGTTTTTGTATATTTTCCAATTAATACGTCAGGACTAATTTTATGTTTTAAGGCTTGAACAACTTGTGTATCAACAGGTGCTAACGTATCAGGTTCATTTTTTGGGTGCCGAGAATCGTTATCATTAGCATCCTCATTATTAGATTTAGTTACTTTATTTTGTTTTTCATAACCACCACTTGTTTCCCCAATAGGTGTTTGACCTATAAAGAAATCTCTAATTCTTTCATGTACTTTTGCTACTCCAACAATAAGTAATACTCCACCATAAAGTAAAACTAATGTGAAAATTGTACAAAATAATGCTTTACCAACAATGAATTTGTTGGTTGGATTACTAAAGTCTGTAAATAATTGAATAAAATCTCTAATGCTTTCTAATAAACTCATTCTTGACACCTCCTTTGAAATATGTCGTTATATTTATACATTTCCTGTATGTTTGATTAAAATATAACATGATATACTGAAATCGTCAAATAAAAAATGCAACTTTATACATATTTATGCAAAACAAAAACAACCTCACGCTTACAGCCACGTGAGGTTGCTCGATTTAAAAATTTTTTAAATTTTTTCTAAAAACGGTTGACTTATACTAAGAAATTTGCTAATACCATGACCGTAGTATAGTCTAATTGTCGTCTAACTTGGTATTGGAATGGACTATTAGAATCTGTCAAAATATCTTTCAAGTTACGTGTTAATTTTTGTTTTACTTGAGATTGATAGTTAGCTAAGTCTTTTTGATTCATTGTTCCAAAAATAGTATAACCAAAATCTGTATCTAAGTTATTGTATAAAATACCTTCTGTGTTAAATACATCTGCACGTTTAACTTGATGTTTATGTTCTTTACCGCTACCGATTCTATCGAATAAATAAACCATTCTTACACCACGACGAATGTTACTTGCAATACGTGTTTCGAGTAAACGTAGTGTATCGGTACTTAATTTATCGACACCATGAATCATAATAACATCATCACGACGACAGGCTAATGCGATATAGTCGAACGCATTTAAAAATTGTGCTTCCATCATATCAGGTTGATTCATTAATCGACTCAAATCATAATATACTTGCATTTTTGTAACATCACGTGGGTCAATTAATGTTGAGTGTTGGTTAAAGATAGCTTGATGTGTATTCAGTGCTGTTTCTAAAACGTCACGTAATACTTTTGCATCATCTAAATCTTTTTGAGAAGTTCCTGTTGTTGATTTAGATACAAGGTTTGTTAAATTTTGAATGAAATTACCCATTACTGGAACCGTTTCATGTCGTAATCCAATTAAACGGGTGCTTTTTGGATTCTTATAAGCATCATCAGTCCACATACCACGTGACATATAGAATTGATTAAGTGCTTTCCTTAACATTGTACGTTGAGCCATCGTTAAATCTCGTCCTGACATCAAATGGAACATTCGTACGATTTTATCTAAGTTAGCGTTATAAATTTCAGTAATATCTTCTAATTCCCCAAACATTTCAAGTGGATTCAGTCCACCTTTTGATAAGTCCACACGTTCGAGTTGCAAGTTTACAACAGGTGGAATCGCAAACGGGAATTTATTTTTTTCACCTTCAACGGTTTCCTCATCAGCCTCATAGTGAAAACCATTTAAAACAATATGGAATACTCGTTTATTATGTGTCATAACATCATTTGCAATACGTTGTCCCCAAAGAGATGATGCACTCATACCCTCTTCTTCTTCAAAACCTAATACTTTTGAATAGTCATAACATGCAACAAGTCCACGTCGTTTTAATGAACGGTCTAATGCCATAAGGGCTGTACCTGTTGAATACGATTCTGTTAAGTCCCCAACTGCAACACCATCATAATCATCTAAACCTTTACGAACAGCATGGTCGTTACCTGAGAAATCACCTGACATCCATGTGTACTCATATTTTGAACCAACAGGTGGCGCAATCATATTTTCAAATAATTTTTGCTGACTTCCAGCAACAGATGTAAGTTCAATACCGTGCATTGTATCTTTATACACTGTATTTAATTTTCGTAATTGGTCTGCTAACTTATCAGGGTCATCTGATACAAGTAATACATAAATATGAACATCTACCGCACTTTGACTTTGTGATTCAGCCTGAGATGCATCTTCTAAGTCGTCCATCATCATATCTTTGATACGACGGTCACCTGATGTTTCATTATTACTATCATTACTTGAATCATTTGCTTTAATTGTTTTATGAATTTCTTTTTTGAATATATCGTCTTGTGTTTTTGTATCCATAAGTTTATCAGCCTCAATTAAATAGGCTTTTACATCATCAACGGTAATATCAGGAATTATGTTAATAAACCAGCCAAATTGGTTTTGATGATTGAGTCCATATCTATTTTGCACTTTTAAAATTGTACCGTAACGATTACCCGCTTGAATATATGATGGTGTATAGTAATATCCTGAAATTGGTGCTAAATAGTTATTTTTAGCACGAATATTCATATTTTGTTGTTTTTTTGCACGTCGTCTACGTTTATTAAGTTCACGCGTTGCCTCATTAATGCGTTTTTGTTCTTCACGACGTTCCTTAGCACGTTGTTTCTTTAATTCACGTTCTTGTTTTTTACGTTCTTTTTTTCGTTCTTGTTGTAATTTTCTTTGTTCTTGTCGTGCTTTTTTTACTGATTCGTCCAAATCATTCACCTCTTTAAAAAAATAACCTTGCCTTTATTGGCAAGGCGTTATTATTATTTTAATGCGTAAATATCACCAAGTAATTCTTCGGATTCAGATTTATCCATACGACGCACACTATAATACATGTCACGTGATGATTCAAAATATTCAAAACGTTCAAGAGATTCCTCTAATTCATTCTCATCAGGATTTCTGAATAAAATATATTGAACCACTGTTGATTTAACACCATTAACATGTCCTTTTAAATAACGTCGGTCTAATTCTAAAATAGCATGAATAGATGGGTCGCGTGTACTATTCATATTGATTTCTAAATTTTTAATTTGACGTTCTGTGTTTTGTTTTTGACTTGATGTAATATGAATTTCAGCAGTTGTGACTTTACGTCCGTTATGATAATCCATTGCTGTATTTTCTTGTTTACGAATTTCTGATGGATATGCTGTTGCTGATGTCATACCGTCTAGTTCATATAATACTCCAAAATCACCATTGGTAAATAAAATTACACCATCTTCACGAATATCATGAATAAATGTACGACGAGGAACGTGCATACGTCCTGTTGCTACCATAATACGTTTGAATATTTGATTTAAAAATGTCATACCATTATTAAATAATGACCCTTGTGATGGCATGATTAAACACATTTGAGCTACGATTCCTAAAATGAGAAGAAGTAATAAAATCAAAGGAATCGCAATGAATTTAGCACGCGTGAAATTCCCACTTAACGTAAAGAATCCAACAACGAATAATATTGCAAATGTGAAAGCAAATATCAACATACTCCGTACTGTGATTGAATAAGGAATACCAATTTTTTCTAAGAACTCAATACGACGTACTAAGTCCATTAATTTTTGTCGCAGATTTGCTTTAAAACCATAATCTTCAGAAACTTGAATAACCTCTTCTTCAGATTGATAATCCTGTTCTGCCACTGACAACACCTACCTATTTACTTAATTTACCTTCCAGTTCATAAGTTTTACCATCTTCGCCTTTAACGAATATACCATCTCTTGTATTTTCAGTGACAATTGCAGGTTGTAATGAATCTTTTCCATCAGGTTCAATTGTAATTGAATCCCCTACACTTAAAGCGTTAGCATTAGTTGTTTTTTCGTTTTTATCGGATTGTTCAATTTTTTTCGTTACATTATCTTGCATATCAGCCATTTGTTCTTGGTTTACTTTAGAATTATACAAAGTCGAACCAAAAATAGCTGATGCAATACCTAATGTTGCAAACATACCTAATACTAATTTAACAGGATGTTTGCTTTGACGGTTTGCCATAATTTGTCACTCCTTATTCATTATCGTTATCGTCATTTACGTTAAACGGACGCGCTCTTTTAATATCATCAATAGATACTAAAGGTTGTGTTTGTTTGAATTGCATCATTGCATTATGATTTGTATTAAATGCCTCTTGTACAGATAAATCATAACGTTGTTTTAAAGTTGTATTTTCATTTAATAAATCATCATAACGTTCTTCAAGACGAGTATATTTAACATTTTGATTTTTAACTTGTTCCTCGAAATCAAGTAATTTACGTTGTAATTCCTTATTTTGTTCTTCTAATTGTAAACTTCTATCAATTGCTTTTTGGCTTTCAACAGTACGTTTATCAACTTCTAAGCGAATTTTTTCCTCTGCTTGTCTATTTTCACGAACTCTTTCAGCCTCAACTGTTTGAATACGGTCTTGTAATACATCATTACGTTCATCATATAATTGATTAATGTAATTTGCTGATTTATCACGTTCTTGTTTAAGTTCTGTATTAGCCTCTTTAATACGAGGTTGTGCTTGTTCAACTAATTTATCAACAAGACGTGATACGACTTTATCATATTCAGCACCCGTATCTCGCTCTAACGTTTCTATTTGTAAATCAAATTCAGCATCAGCTTTTTCACGTTCATCACGTTTAAATGTTTCAATATCTTCTTCAATACGAGCAATTTTATCACGTTCACCACGCGCTCTAACTTCTTGCGTTACACGTTTAACCTCATCTTCAATTTCTTGATTAATTTTATCATTTAATTCTGATTCACGGTTATTCGCTTTTGTTTCAACATCAGCAAGTGCTTTTTCATGTGCATTTTTTAATTTATTATAATTTGAATGATATTCAGACATATCTGATTCATAATTTAAAATGTCACCTGCTTGATTATATTCATTCCAAAGACGTGGTAAAAGCATTTGGTAAATACTTTCAACTAATTCATCACGACGTTGTTGAATAACATCTTGACGCGTATTTAATGTTTTACGAACACCACCAAATGTTAAACGTTCTAATTCATGATATGTGCTGTCATCTTGATGTGACCCTTCTAAATCAATATCAAGATTATCTAAATAAATTTGTCCAACTTGAGATTCAATAGATTCTCTTAATTCACGTTTCAAACGTTCAATTTCAGGTTCCTCGTAATCATCATAATTATCATCATAACCGTCATCATAATTATCATCATCATAACCGTCATTGGCATTAGTATTAATTGGATTGCCAAAATCATCTACATTTTCATCATCATCAGGTTCTTCATCATCTTGTTGAATAGAATCCTCTGTTAAATTTAAATCACCTGTACGATAGCGATTTGCCTCTTCTTCTTGACGACGACGTTCTTCTTCTTCACGTTGTTCTTGTTCACGACGTTCTTTTTCAATACGTTTTTGTTCATCATAACGATTTTCATTTTCTTTTGATTCTTGTTCTAATTGATTTGTTGTTTTATTATATAAATCTTGCAAGCTATCAAAATCAATATTTTCAGTGATACCATCATCTGAAACTTTTTTACTAAACGTATCTGAAAAAACATCTGTTGTCATATTGCTGTCATCTACAAAACGTAAACCTAAATTCAAATCATTACGTCTGTCTTTATGAATTGTTGAAATAGATGTTAAATCTGTGATGACCACGCGAGCATCATCATCTAAACGATTTAATGGTTCATCTTCACTTTCACTCAATTTTACGTCATTAGGTACTTCAAATTTTTTAATAATACCTGCAAATTTATTCCATAATTTTTTTTTATGACGTTTATCCGCTTCTTCTAAAACACTTTCTTTTAATGTTAATACAGGCACTACATATAATGTTTTAAAACTACCATCATTTTCATTTACGTATTTAACACTTGATAAGTTCATACTCTTTAATGGTACTTCGTTAAGTTTAGCCAAAATTTATTTCGTCCCTTCTGCTTCTTGATTTCGATTTTTTTCAAATAAAGGATTGGTTTGATACACATGCTCGAATTTAATTAATGTTTCAAGAAATGCGTTCTCTATTGGTCGGGAACCGTTTCTGTAAAAGCCAATTTGTCTTACATGAACGCCTACCTCCTCACTAAGCTCCCGTTGTGTCAATTTACATGAGAGTACAATCTTAGCATGTTCAATTAATTTTTTTCTATCAAGCAAGGTATCTTGATTATGATTATTTTTCATAAGTCATATTATACATGAAAGATTTTTAAATGTGAACATCATGTACGTTTTTAAGCATAAAAAAAAACAGGACGTTTACGCGTCCTGTACCATGAAGGATGGTTTACCCCTCAATTTGTTTAAGTGACTTTCTTTTGTGTCGGTGCGCTGTGTACATTGCTGGAACCAATGTAAGCATAGAAATAGAACTGATAGCTTTGTTGATATCAGAACCAGTACCTTTACCGATTGTTCGTAATGCAACGAATACGATAACTGATACTACGATAACTAAAATAGATGCACCTAAAAAGATACCGAATTTTTTGAAGTCGGCACTATTCAATGCTTTAATTGCAGTTGAACCTGTAATAATTAAGCTAAGCAATGCAACTGCTGATAAGATGACTTTACCAGCAGTAGTAATGTCGCCTAAAAAATTACGTACAACGTCGATAATAGTATCAAACATTGACGAGTTCCCATCCTTTCTATTTAAATTTCATAAAGCTAAATCAACATGAAATACTGAATAAATATTCAACTTTATGATTAAACATAACTTATTATAGCACAAGGTTTTTTATTTTGGAATAATCATTTTAAAAAATTTTTTAGTTCCATCAATTAAACTACCTTCTTCTACTTTAACTGATTGATTAAAGTCAGATTTAATACGTTGCCCTAAACGTTTTGAACGTTTAAAACGCCCGCCATTATTCTGATTATTGTTCACATTTTGTTCATTATTATTTCGTTGATTAGGTTGTTTAATAACACCTTTGTCCATACTTAATATCATCCTTTCAAGTCATTTCTATACCACACATTGTATCATACCTCTTATAAAAATGTGACACGTCTATACAGAATTATGTATAAAATTTGTATATAAAGAAAAAGCACACTACTCATTAAGAGTAATGTGCTTTTTATATTACTTACGATTACGTCTGTTGTTATCACGCATTTTATCAATGTTAGATTTTTTCACTCTAGGTTTACGTGATTGACGTTTCGCTTGTTCCGTCGCTTTTTGTTGTTTATCTTGTTCGTTACGAATGTTTTTCATTTCTTGATTTTGACGTCTTGTTTCTCTGTTGTTATCTGAAATCTTGTTGTTGACCTCACGACGTTTTTTATCAATCACTCGTTTTTCTTTTTTAGCTTGACGTTTTTGTTCTTTTTTCTGTTGTTTCAATTGTTGTTTTTCTTCTCTACGTTGTTGTTTTTCTTGTTGTTTTTGTAATTGTTCTTGTTGTTTACGAGCATCTATATTGTTACGACGTTCTGTTGTTGGTTTATTTGCTGTTCTTGTATTTGCTCGTGTTGGTTGTTTTACACTTGAACGTTTTGTAGGTGTAGAACCCGTAGATGATGCACGTCTTGATGATGGTTTAGTCACAACACCTGTTGAGTTTTGTCTAGGTTGTTGTCTATTACGTCTTTGTTGAGTTTGACGTACCTCACGTTCTTTATTATGTGCTTCTTGAGTTCTACTGTTATTACGTTTTACAGCCTCAGCTTTTTCATTGATACGTTTTTTATTTGCACGTAATTCACTTTCGCGCGCAAATGCATCTTGACCACGACGGTCTAATTCTTTCAATACATTTGATGTACCTGCTGAGAATGATGATGCTGGCATTGTCTTAGCATTTGTAGATGCTTTAACTCTTAAACCTTTAGATACTTTTTTAGGTTTAGTATTAGATTGACTACCTGAAACAACCGTTGTACCTTGACTTGAATTATTTCTATCAGATGGTTTAGAAGTTGTATCTTTCATTGGTTTAGATACATCTTTCATTGGTTTAGATTGTTGTGATTTACTTGATGATTTTACACCACTATTTGATGAATTTGTAGGTGTAGAATCTTTACCCACTGCACCATAGAAACCACTAACTGAATTAGTCGCACTATCCATAGTATCTGATGATTGTCCGCCTTTATATGATGACGGTTTAACATTATCATTGCTTAAATCTTTAGATGTTTTAGCGTTAGCACTATCAGAACCAATAGGTGTTTCAGCAGTTGATGGTTTAGCAGATGTTGTGTCATTTGTATCTTCGACAACATTACCTTCTTCATCTTTATTCACTGTTTCTAATGAATCAGATAACATCATAGGACGTCCCATTCCAGCGCCCATTAAGTTTTTAGCACTTTCTTCACTTGCAGGAACATATCCTTTTCTGTTACGTAAATCATTTGCAACTGTATCTTTAGTTCTGTCATCTAAACGTTTGTTTGCCATTTCATTAGCGCTTAACATACCGTTTTCAAAATGATATCGTTGATTTGTTTTACCTTTACGATTATATTTTTGACGTCCATCTTTATCAGTTGCATTACTATTTTCTTCACGAAGTTTATCATTCGCTGTTGTATTATCTGTAAATTTATTATTAGGACGACGATATTGTTCTTGAGCGCCTAACATAAACGCATTATCAAGTTGTGCTTTACGTTTCCAATCATCTTCAGTCATTGTACCATTATCAAATTTATGGTCTAACTCATCACGTGTTTTTTCAACTTTATCTAAATCAATATTACCATTATCATCTGAGAACTCAGTATCTTGTAACATTGTTTTAGCACTTGTTGTGTTCATAGCATAAGCCATACCATTTTCAGTTTGACCTAAACGTTCTGCAAATTCATCTTCATCATTAGCATGACGTAAACTATCAGCCTCATCACGACTAAATAATTGATTACCATTTTCATCAATGGCATCACTTGCAGATGTACCTGCTACATGTGAATAGTGTCTTAATTCTTCAGGTGTTTCTTTTTCATAGATATCACTATCACCTGTAAAGTCACGTAACGCATTACCGTTAGCAAGTGATTGGTCACGTAGACGTTCATTAGGATTAATACCAAATGGTAATGCACCGTATTTATTAACTGCATCTTTTGCAGAATAGTTTGTGTTTGTTGCTAAATTGCGACTTTGAGCATTAGCTAATTGTTGCATTAAGCCACGACGACGGTTTGGAGTAATTTTATTTAATCCTTTACGTCCACCTTTAGCCTCACGACGTAAACCAGCAACACTTTTAAGTTTATTACCATTTTTATCAGTTTTTCTAACAGTACCAAAGCCTGCTTTACTCATTGCATCTTTATGTGCATCAGCTTGTGCTTTTTTATCTTTATGTCCATTTAATGCACCTGATGTCGCACCAGCTTTAGCACCACGTAAACCTTCTGTACCAGCACCACGTACTGCGTTCACAGCGCCACCGACAATGCCTCCTGTTACAGCACCAGCACCGAATCCTTTAACAGCACCTTTAACAGCACCTTTACCGAATCCTTTACCAGCACCTTTAACAGCACCCGTACCGCGTCCAACAGTTTGACCTGAAACAGTATTAGAAACTGCTTTGCCATCTTGACTGAATTTTTCACCGATTTCACTACTTGTATTACGCATACCTCGACTAGCTTCTTCACTAGCACCACGGAACGCACCACGGAAGCTTGTAACACCACCGTTTTTATCAAGTTGTGCAACACGACTTTCAAACGCCATTGCCATTTTTACAGGTAATGTCACCATTAATTTAACAGGTGTTTCTCCACCAGCAACTTTTGCACCCCAAGAGATGTAATACGCTAAGAACACACCGAATAATGAAACTACGATGTCAATAGCCCCTGGTAACATAATGTCACCAGTTAATCCTTTGAGTCCGCCTGTAAATGATTGTAATAAACTAATGAAAATACCAGGCACGAACAATGCAATCATCGCACTGAAAATCATACCGAAGTATAACAATGCTGTTGCCATTGCTGAGTTGACACTACCAAGTGTGATTGCACGGAATAATTGTTTAACGAATAAAATAATCGAAACAAAAATATTTGTAGTAAGTAATGCCATAATTACAGCAAGTCCGATAATCACGTATTCTAATGATTCAGCAAGTAAACTAATGTATGAACCATACATACCTAATACACCGTCACCTGGCATTGTAATTTCACGCCATTGTGTTGTAACAGTTGAGAAGTTTTTCGCGTTAGATTGTTCACCTGATGGTGCAATATTATACGCATAGAACTTAGCTGAGTTATCAGCAATAGATGTTTGTAACATTAATACAACAGATTGAGTTGAGAAACTGTTGTCATTTTTAACACCGACTTTTAACGCTGGGTTAAAGTCTTTGAAATCAGGTTTACGATGGTCTTTATCGGCATCTTGTGATGCTGACCACATTGCATCTGAAATTGTTGTTAATGGTAATTTTTTGTCAAGTTCACTTTGCTTAACGCCTTTCCAATTACCATAAACAGATTGATAATTTGATGCCCCTGGTAATAAATAACCATTACCTGTTGCGTCCTCATCTTTAATTAAGTCGCCCATGTACGTATTAACGTTAAATGTATCACCTTGTACCCAACGACCTAATAATAACCAACTGATTTCAGTGTCATTTGTTTTACCATATAACACTTTGTAACCTTGTTTATTAATTGAACTGATAATATTACGCCCCATTGGTTTTGCAGGGTCGAATCGTTTATCAATATGACTATCTTTTGAATAAGCATTAGGATGTTCGGCACTTGAAAATCCTGTTGGTGAAAGGTTCGTACCTGACGCCCAAACATGTGAATCAAGTAAATGTGTCATAACAGGTGAATCATCCATTGTTGAGTTCTTTTTAATTTCTTGCATCGTACTACCAAAACCTGATGCTGTTAATGACATGATAGGGAAGAATCCGAATATAATAAATACTCGAACCAACCATTGACCTAATTGTTGTCCACCTTCTTTAAATCTAGCACGTGTAATTAATAAAATGACACGAATACCAAAGATAAATAAGATAATCAACATACCTAATTCCATTAATGTTGTAACAAATGCACCATTTAAGCCTAATCCATCAAAGAAGTTGATTAATGCCTCTGATACAAAGTTACCTTTAGGTAAAAGGTCGGCACCTTGCTCAAATCCTAAGAAATGATAAGGATTTAATAATAATAATGTGTTGACTAATAAATCACTTAAAGCATTAATTAATGCGTAAAAGCCAAGTCCGATTGAAATGAATAAACCACTTATTACACGAACAAAGCCTGAACCGAATTGTTGTACACCAACTGCAATACTATTACCTGAAACTGTATTGATGTAGTTGTAGTGTGAATAAGTTGCTAAGAATGATGCGACTAATCGTCCTGCACTACCATCCTCTTTACCATTCTTATTACTACCACTTGCTTCTAAAATTTCTTTAGAACGTTCGTGCATTGAGTTGAATGGAATATCATAACTTGTACCACCATCACTAATGATACCTGATACTGCACCGTCAAACGATTGAGTTACTGCTTTTTTTGTAGATTTAATCGGATGCATTGCGATATCTTTTGCACTCGGTTTTTTACCCTCTTCGTCTTTTTTATCTTTTTCATCTTTTTTCTCAACGGTACCCATTACCATTTGTGCATACATAACCCACATATTGTTATCTATGCCGACAACATTACCGTTTTTAGCGACTTCACCTGATGACTGTTTGTCATTATTTTTCTTACCATCATCATCGCTACTGCCCTCTATGGCTTTATCTGCCTGTTCCGCAGCTTTTCTTGTTTCCTCGTCGTTATTAACGACTGATTCACTCTCACCTTCATCAGCATAAGCAACATGGCTTGTTGCTACATTAAGATGATTTAAGTTAGGAGTTACTTGTGATGTAAACACTAAAAGTGCCAACACACAAGTCAATACAAGCGACAATTTGCTTAATATTGAATTGTTCTGCAATCAAATCACCTACACATATGTGTATCCCTTTCTTTATATTTATACGGATTTCCGTATATTTACAATATAATTATTATGCCATAGAATTTAGAAAAATGTTAGTCACAATTTTGAATAATTATGACTAACATTTATTTTTATTTTGAAAATTCTGGTTGTACACGAATCATACCCTCATGTTGTGCGGAATCATTTCGTTCAAATCGACAATTTCCATCTGTTCGTAAGTGATAAACTCGTGCATGAGGATGTTCTCGAACGGTTCTAATGATACGACTTAATATGTCTTTTGTAATGATTTTACTAATCATACGCGCACCATTTTTACCAGCATCGGTATCATCTGTCATACGTTCATATACAATGTACATACTAATGGCATCCTCATTTTTAGCATCAGGCATACCCGCTTCTGAATAATCTAATTTAGGTGGTAATTTAACATGTATGCCTTTTTCATCATAAAGTCCCTCACATAATTCTTTAAGTGAACGACGCGCAATACGTAATAATGTTTGATTTTCTAATGATAAGAATGGAACAATTCCATCAAAACGTTGTAAAAATTCAGGTGGCATTTTTTTACCTTGTAAACCATCAATCACAACATTTTCAATTTCACGTGAGTTTTTAATCATGGCATCCGTAGCCTTATCACCTGTGTAATCATTATTATCATAACGTTTCATATCATTAAAGGCTTCAGCACCAGCGTTTGACGTTGCAATAATGATACTATTTTTTAATGATACTTTATGTTCTACTAAACGACCATCAGCACCCTCATCATGATACGTTACAATTCCCTCATCTAAAATAGGTAGTAGTACACGAATAACTGATAAATGTGCTTTTTCTAACTCATCTAGTAATAATACTGAACGTGGATTAAAACTAATCTTATCACCAATGGTTTTACGGAATAACGCCTCACTATCAGGACTAGAATAATCGGTCATTGAAATGATTTGTAATAAATCGTCACTACCATAAATCCCTTTTGTAAAGGCTTTAGCTGATTGTGTTTTACCCGTACCTGTTGTACCTGCCAGTAATATTGAGGCACGTGGACGATTTTTAGAACGTCCAAAATCAAATGCAACGGTTTCAATAATGACTTGGTATTCTTCCATTGCTAGTGGTTGACCTAATACATCATTTCTCATAATTTCCATTGCATTATCAACATCAACATTAAATTCTAAGTCAACATCATAATTATGTCTGAATACACGACTTAATAATTTTTTAGATACAGGTTCATCTAATTCCTCAGCAGTTGCAATTAATGAATCAAGAACATCAATTGATTTTGCTGGTTCATGGAATCCTTCTCGATATAATTTATTGTAATAAATAATATCTTTCAGCATATCATTAGATACCATTTCACTAATGTTGTTATCATCTGTACTATATCGTTTTAGCCAACTACGTAAAATTTTGAATGTGAGTGTTGGTGACACTTCATTTAAGTGTAATGGTTTGAAACGACGTGCAAGAGGTTTATCCTGTCGAATATAAGAGTTAAATTCATCAGGCGTTGTTGCTGTAATAATATCAACAAACTCCTCAGCACGAGCAAGAGAATCTTTTAATAAGTCCCCACCAATTTTGGAACCATGTCCAAAAATAGATACAACCATATGTACCTCATCTATAAATAAAACAAGTCTAGCATCAGGTTTTTGTTTTAAAAGTTCATCTTTATATTGTTTCATACGCTCAAGTAAGGTATTCATACGTAAAGCAAGTTTGTTGTTACCGTCCCCTGCCATTAAACCTATTTTTAACTCAAACATCTCAATATATTTTCCGTTACGTTCTTGTTCATTCTTCCACGCACCCGCAAGTGCTGATTTACCTGTTCCCGCTTCACCAATTAAAAGTCCAACACGATTAGTACGACGTTTCATTGTTATAGATAAGTCGGCAAGTTCTTCTTCACGTCCATCAACGTCATCTTTTGATTTTAAAGGCTTTAATGAATAACCGAGTTCTTTATTAATTTCATTAAATAACTCAGGACATAATATATTCTGCAATAGATGTTCCTCCTTATATTTATACAATATATCGAATATTGTTTAATTTACTTTTATATAATACGATAATTTAATTCATACGCTTTCAGTACCCAATAAACTATAAGTGATACATACTTTTTAGTTTCACATCCCTTTTTTATCAATCAAGCATAATTATATTTAAATACACGATTTAATAATTTTTCAGATACGGGTTCATTCAATCTTTTTGCAGTTGTGATTAATGAATCAAGAACATCAATTGATTTTGCAGGTTCATGGAATCCTTCACGATATAGTTTATTGTAATAAATAATATCTTTTAACATATCATCAGATATCATTTTATTAACATTATTATTTTGTGTACTATGTTGTTCTAACCAACTACGTAAAATTTGATTTGTTACTGTTGGCGATACTTCATTTAAATATAGTGGTTTGAAAAGATGTGAAAGAATTTTATCTTGACGAATATAAAAGTTAAATTCATCAGGTGTTGTTGCTGTAATAATATCAACGTATTCCTTAGCAGAAACAAGAGAATTTTTTAATAAATCTTTTTCGACCTTAGAACCATGTCCAAAGATAGATACAACCATATGCACCTCATCTATGAATAAAACAAGTTTAGCATTAGGTTTTTGTTTTAAAAGTTCATTTTTATATTGTTTCATGCGTTCAAGTAAGGTGTTCATAAGTAAAACAAAATTACCATTACCATTACGTGTCATTAAACCAACTTTTAACTCGAATATTTCAACATATTGTCCGTTACGTTCTTGTTCATTTTTCCATGCTTTAACAAGAGTTGATTTACCCATACCTGCTCCACCAACTAAAAGTCCTATTTTATTGGTACAATCTTTCACTGTTACAGATAAGGTAGATAGTTCTTCTTCACGTCCTTTCACATCATTCTTTGATTTTAAAGGTTTTAATGAATAACCGAGTTCTTTATTAATTTTTTCAAATAACTCAGGATATAATATATTTTGCAATAGATGTTCCTCCTTATATTTATACAATATATCGAATATTGTATGATTTATTTTCCACATGATGCGATATTGTAATCTAATTCATATAATACCTATATAGGCTTAATTAATAAATTTTAATTAGTGTCATTCATATTATATAGCACATTATATAAAATAGATACATTCCTCTTTATACATTATTTATACAAAATTGCTTAATTTCTTATTTTATAATAAACGTAAGTATCAATAAAGGTTGATACTTACGTCTAAGTCAATATTGCTATTAATTCAATGGTGTTGCTTTATAATCGGTTTGCATTTCCCCGAAATCCTCACGTCCAAAATTCGCTTGTTCATATTTTTCACGAATTTTTTTGAGGTTATCAAGTTCTTCATTAGTTTGTTTACGTGATTCTTTGACGTTTTCTAAATTCTCTTTTGCAACCTCATCATCTTTATTTTCTTTCAAACGACTTTCATATTCTTTAATACTTTCACCGTAAATTTTATCTTGTTTTTCTTTTTGTTTAATTTTTTCATCAATTTCTTTTACTTTTTGTTTTAAACTTGTTTGACGAATAAGTTTTTGATAATCAATATCTCCATTATCATCTAAGAATGAACCGTTATAAACTTTTGTGCTATCTGAAAAGGCATTAACACGGAATGTTATAAAGTCTAAATCAGGTGTAGCTGTTTTATTACTAAAGTTTAAGATACCATTATCATCAATATCTTCTTCACCAACTTCAGCTAAAGATGATTTAATTGAATCTGTTGTTACATCATCAGCATCTTGTGATAATACATCTGAACTACTTGTAGGGTCTTCGTCACCACTTGTTCCAACGTCACTACCCGCATCTAATTCAACTTGGTTTGTAATTAAGAATGTATAGGCTTGTTCTTTTAAATTACCTTTAACAAACAAGTAACCATCACCTTCAGTTCCTAATACACCGTAAACAAGATGTAAGTCTTTTGGTTTTGTTCCATTTTTATCAATTAAGTATAATTTGTAGTTTTTACCATTTGTTGATAATAAATTACGTGCTGTTTTATCATAACTTAATCGAATCATAGCAACATCTCTATTTTTATCAGTCCATACGCTACTAATTGTTACTTTAGCCCCTGATTTAGAATATTCTAATTCAGTCCCTATTTCTGTTGTATTATTTTTTTGATATTGATGATATTTATAAAATCCTGAAATCAACCATATCGTTGTAATAAATGCACCAATAATCGTTGCAACTAACATAACTAAAAAGATAACATTACGTTTTGTACGTTTGTCTTTATCTCCCCACATACTATGGAACATTTGCGGTTTTCCCTCAAAACGTTTCTTCTTTCGCTTCTTTTTAGGTTTTTTCTTTTTCGTTTTATCATTTGATTTGGATTTTGTTTTTGACGATTTTGATTGACTAAATGGATTGAGTTTACTTAAATCAGGCACCCGCCTCATCCTCCTTAAAATTGATGTGGTTGTGCATCAGCCTCAACCTCATTTTTACTATGGTTAGTTTTACTTACTTTAATTAGTTCATGCGCACCTAATTCTGTTCCATTAAATGTGATAGATTTAAAATGCAATGTCCATTTTGTACCATAATTTGTTGATGTTATATAGTCAAATTCATAATCTCTAACTAATGAGTTAAATGAACCATCTACACGTAATAAACCTGACGGTAATGCTTCAAAGTTTTCAACATCAACTTGGAAAACAACATAGGCATCTTGATTGATAAATGCATCAAATAATACTTGTTTTGTTCCATTTTTAGCATAGGCTTTTGTTAAATATATATCTGTATCATTTAAAAAATCTTCTATATTAAATGTTTTATATTTAGCAAGACTCATAAGTGGACGATGTGCCATCTTTGTTTCTTCAACCTCTTGTTTTTCTTGTTCGGCATCAATGTCTACATCCTCCACTTTTAACGTTAATTGAGTTCCTCTAAAGAAATACACCTCAAATACTGCCTCAGGGTCAATACTAAATGTTAAGCCTTGTGCATTTGATACATCCTCTACAATATCATCAAAAATTTCAGGGTCAGAATCTTTATCTACTCTAACTGTAATAACTTTACCTTCATTATATGGATTAAATTCATTTGTATGAGGGTCTGTATGTCCATCTGTATCTTTAATGATACGTGTATCAATTTTTAATGTTTCAATATCCACACCGTCTTGTTTTATTTTAGTTTTACGTGCTTTTTCAATACGTAAGACTTTTGATTTTAAAAATGCCTCCACATCAAAATGATAATAATTATCTAAAATATGTGTACTGCGTAATTCTTTAATTGTTTTCAAAATGTGACCTCCTCTTTTTCAATTAACATGGCATAATTAATGAGTGTTCTCATTACATATGATTTTGATAAATCTTTACATTTAAACTTATTAAGCGTTGTATAGTTTAAACCATCTTTAACTAACTCACCAATTGGTTTGATAAGTATAAATGTATCGACAAACTCATTAACTGACTGAATTAAATCATCATAGTATGTACTATCTGAAAGTGAATCAAGACTTATTGCAATGGCTTTTAGTGTTTTAGTATTAGTTGCAAACACATCTATATTTTGTTTATACACAAAATCATATAATGTTGTCATTTTCACGCCACCTTGTATCATGTCGCTTGCACTATACTGCCTTGATGCCTCTTTCATATTAACAATCATTTGTTCTAACTCTTTAATAGCGTCATCTAATGTCACACGCCCTCCCCATTTCTATACATTATTCATACATTTTTATGTATATTTATTTTATACGATACCGATATTATTAATGTATGAAATTAGTATAGCATAAGGCAAGCCTATCGTTAATCATTAAATATAAAAAAAAATGTGACTGTATATACCATACAGTCACATGAATGAAAATTCATTTATTTATTTATTGTCATCTTTTTTATCGTTTTTAGATACTTGTCTTGATTTACCGTGGTCGTCTGTAAGCATAACACCTAAGCGATGTGCTTTAAAATATGCTTTATCACCATCGTAAAAATCAGGATAAATATTATTATCAATCATATATTCATATGCTTCACGAGGGTCAGTGAATTTATCAGTACCTTCTTTAATTGCTTCTGTAAACGACATTAATACATCGCCTGTTTTACCATCTAATTTTGCTGGCATATCTAATCATTCCTTTTCATTATAAATTTTTAAAAATACATTGATTAGCGTATCACCATAGATGGTTAAAGTCAATAAAAAAAATACGTATTAGCTGTTTAACTAATACGTATCTTAATCACATTAATACGAAACCTAATACAACTAATGAGATTCCGTACACGCCCACAACGTGATTAATTTTGATAGGTTCACGTCGTCGGATTCGTTTAATGTTCTTACTCAATTCTCTTACTGTTAAGAACATAAATATGATGACAAAAATTCCATATATCATTGTAAAAGCACCCCTCTAAAATGCTCATCAACACGCATTGTTATGCGATTTGTTGATGTTTTTAGTATATCATATATACTTTTACCTATCAACCACCATTTATTATTTTTAATAAAAAAAAATAACGCAAAAGATTTACTCTTTTACGTTATTATAATGCTGACTTAAATCATTTTGTTCTTTTTCTAATTCTTTAAAATCATTATTTAATTCAGCTTGCTGAGTTTGATATTCTTGTTGTGCTTTTAATAAAGATTGACGATATACGCTTTTTTCATAAACTAAATTATCACTGAATAATTGTCCATATTTCTTACGTTCTTTTTCATCATGATAATCTTTCATTGTATCAACACGTGTTTCAATAATTGTTAAACGATGTAGAACGTTTTCCTCACTTAAATGTTGTGATTTAACATAGTCAACTGCTTTTTGTTCATAAGGTTTTAAATCATCTGATACCTCATTATCAATAACTGTTTCAATCTGACCTTTATCTTTAAAATCAAAGAAAAGTGTTTGTTTATTAGAACGTGTCACATCTAAAAATTCATGTAAACGATAGGCTTGATAAGGATTGTTTTTAAATATAATGATTTGATTTAATTTATCTGTCAACGCTTTAATAGAAGTGACATGTGTTTTAGCATAAGATGTATAGTATTTTTGAATTAAATCATCTCGTCCTTCTATAACAAATAATTTTTTAATATATTTAGCTGATTTGATAATTGGTTTTGCTAAAAGTAAATATGTCCCTCCCACAATACCAAGTACAACTATCATTTGAACACCATTACTAGCATGTTCGATATCTGTTGTATGAATTAACAACCTTATAACTTGTGTTAATACAAACATTACGCCGTATATGGCTATACAAAAAATAAATGCTAGTGGCATTAATTTATTACTTATAGATTCTAAAAAGTATTTTAGCGTTCCATTTTTAGATTCTGCATATTCATCTAATTCACGACTTTCTTTAGAAAGTCGCTTGAATGATAAACCTTTTCCATGTGTTTTTTCAAAAGATGATTCAATACAGACATTATTAATCGCAATTGTTTTGAACGCATAACCATCCTGACTGTATTCATCCCAATTATCTAACTGTTTTAACGTTTGATACGGTTTATTTTTAGATACATTTTTAGAACGGTTTAATACATAAGCATTTTGTAACTGTAATCCAGTGTCTAATTCCACTACATTTATTAAAACTACTTGTTCTTCAATATCCCCTGTTGTGTCTTTAACAAAATGTAAAAATACTCGTAATGGTGTGTCAATGTTAGTTGTCACAACCACTTCGTCCTCATGTAGAACGATTGTATCTTTACCATATACATGTTTATCAACTACACTTGGCTTATCAGCATTTTTTAGATTTTTAATAATATCTAATTGTTCATCTTCATTCAATTCATTGAATTTTGAAATATCAAAGGTCTTATCATAATAGGCTATTTCTAATTGTTTTTCATCATATAATACCTGATATAAAAATGAATTTTCCATTTTACTCATCCTTTCGTTATTTTAATTGGCAATGGTTGATTATCATTATAATAAATATAATCATCAATTTTGATATTATCCGAATGTGGAGCAAATACTTTTTTTACTTTCTTAACTCTTTTCCTTCTTTTTTCTTTAATATATAACACATCATAATCTCCTACGACATCAACACTTTCTTTTGCATGTTGTTTATACAAAACCTTATAAATTCTCATTAAATTAACCCCTTTACTTAAACTAATCTTAGTATATCTTTAATTGTCACACTAAACAATAAAAAGCAAACCACATTACTTAGTGATTTGCTTTATTTTTTTAACTACGTCATCTTGTGCAACACGTTCACCATTAATAAAGATAGTAGGCGTTTCATTTATACCTAACATTTCTAATCGCTTTTTATCAGTACGTGATTGAGTATGATGCTTATTATAGAATTTCATAACTTGTTTAAAATCTTTACCATTAATAGAAGTTCTCTTTAGTGTCTTTTCAACATTATTATCAGTTATAGATTTTTGATAAGCAATTTCTCTAAATTCTTTAGATAATTCTTTATTATTTAATTGATTGATAGCATCCGCCATATGTGCATAATCATATGATTTATCATCTACAACTGGAAATTCAACTTCTGTATATTTAATGGTATCGTTATTAATATATTGTTCTAAATAAGGTTTATAAACATCTTTACGAAATCTATGGCAATCAGGACAACGATAATCAGCTATAACAACAACATGCGTGTCCCCTTTTCCAAAAGAAGGAATGTGTTTATGCTCTATATAGCGACTTAACTCTCTATTCATTTTATCAGCATCCGAAACTGAATTATGTTGAAAAGAAGAACGTATTAAAAAACCAAATGAAACAATAAGTAATAAAATGAAACAAATCACGCTTATTATAATAATGTTGTTTTGTTTCTTTCGTTTATTTTGATTCTTTTGATTATTCTTTTTGATTTTTCCCATCTGCGCCTCCTACAAAATAACCACATTCAAATAAAAATGATTTAATAGAATTTAAATAGTGTTGTTTCAATTTATGTATTGCGTCATCTTCTGATTTAATTTGATAGATAATTGCCTCGTGAATATTCAAATGATGCGCCCAGTCATCTAAATTTGCAATTGCTTGTTCAATTTCATCTTCATCATACCGACAAATTAATAAATAGTAATCTCGTGAAAACATATCAGCTTGATGCTTTAACGCATGTTTAACAAGAGGTGTATGTGAATCAACATAAGTTTGTAAGTTATTTAAATCTTCTTTTATTTGTTTAGCAAGTTCAACAAGGTTAAGATAATGTTCATTTTCTATTATAGACATTTTACTTGCACTCATTATTTAATAACCACCTTTTTAATATCATCTTTTTCTAAATAAACATATGCTGTTTCTTTGATTGGCTTATAAGTCATTCGACTATGAACTGTAACTTTAGAACCTGCTTTAATTTCTAAATCATCCACATCCTTTTTAGGCATAACAATTGCTTTTAAATATGGATAATTTTTTGGTGGGTCTATGACAAGTGCAACATCTTTTGTCTTTTTATGACTAATTGTATCAACCACACGAGATGTTTGTTTCACTTTCACTGTACCCTCGTAATGTCCTTCTTTTAAAGCACCTGAAAATACAACACCTAAACAAAACGCAACCATTGTAATAAATGAAACAATGACTAAAGCTAAATAACGTTTTTTATATTTATAGCGTATAAACGATACGATGCCATAAATCAACATTAATAACGCAAATAAAAAGAAAATGTTGATAATGATAAATGCAATATTTTTATCTTTGTATAATTGCAAAATACCATCGAGATAAGGATGCGCATTTTCTATAAATTTCAACTTTCTCATCCTTTCAATAGAAATAAGTGATTTTAGTATATCATATATACTTTGAACCGCATAGATAAACCTAAAATTGAGCCAATAAAAGTAACTATGATTTACTAATAAATATCAATAATTAATCTGTTTGATTTTCGACAATTTTCACCATCAGAAAATATTTATTTTAGTAAATCATTTTTATTTTTATGCGTAAGATTTTACCACGAAAATGACCCAAAATGGTGTTATATAAAATGTATAAATATACTTTAATATGCAATTGTCAGACAATTTACCGCACGCCTGAAAATCAAAAATCTTGTATCCATTGGGAGAGTAAAAGTTTAAGAGTTATCCACAGGTTATCCCCTGATAAACGGACTTCTTGTGAACTAAAATCGCATTTTTTCTAACTTATTATTTATTTTGGCGACCCTTTTTGCAAATAGCTTTTACAAATCCGGTCTCCGCAAATTTTAATAAGTTGTCCCTTACTTCAAAATTTTAGTGTAATATTTCTATTGCTCACAACCTTTATACATTTTTCGTGCATAATATACACATTTTGGTTCAGTATTTGGTGCATATAAGATATACTGGTTTCATTTTTTGAGTTTAAACTAAACTTAGTAAAAAATTATCATTTTTATACGTCAATATTTTTACTAAATATACTCCTAAATTTTAAACACTTCATGGATGGTTAGAAAATAAAAAAAAAGCATAAAAAAAAGACTTAGATATATTATCTAAGTCCAAGCATTTTTAACTACAATGTGGTCATTTTTACGTAATTTATCAGCAATATCTATATCGAGTGTTTCAAGTTCTTCTGATTGTTTAACCAATGCACTATATTCAAACAATACATTATCAAGTTGTTTTAAATTTTGACGATTAATATATTCTTTGTGGTCACTATTATTTGATGATAAGTCATTAAGATAACTTTCTGTCATGTAAATAAGATTCTTAACAACATAATAACCACCTTTATAATAGAAATTAAAATAAATATCAAATAATGATTGTAAATAACCACCATGGCTATTGATATGTTTTGGTAAAATTTTTAAATCTTTGATATTCATTAATTTTGTTAATATCTGTCGTTGTAAATCATTATTTTGTGTGTGGTCATATAGATAACTATATACATCATCATGTCCCTCAGCCCATCTATAAACAGTTGAATCCGACATAATATTGTGGCGTTGATAAATGTCAGCACGTTTTGATGTGAAAAACGTATTAACTTGTAAAATATCATTGTCACTGTAATGGTCGAAATAATAACTTAATTCATGTTTATCAACATCATCTAGTTTATCTAAAAATGCCGATAATGTATTGTCATCAGTTAATCGAATAACAGGAATTACACCTAAATGTTTTTTCATACGATTTAATGTGGTTAATGAAAATGTTTTATCATCATAAAGTGTTGTAAATTCCAATACAATACCCTCACGTACCATTTTTTCAAAATCTTTAATATTTTTATTATTAATATAACGACTATCTATAAAGAATCTTTGATTAAGTTCATGGTGGTAATCTAAAATAACAGGTCGTAAATTATCATATAATATGTGTTCATGTTTCATATATTGTACTAATAATTCATCTAACAAGTTTGATTCTAGTGCTATAAGATAACAATGTTTAAAAATATCTTTGGTATAAGCAAGACCTTTATGATAGTCATGGTATAAATCATCAACAGTACGTTTAATAATGTTTTTACTATTATTTTTACTATCTAACATTTTAACGTATTCTTTTAATAATCGTTGATGAGATGTGCTTTCAATTTCAATAGCTTGATTTGTTTCACTATTATTTAACTCGATAGACGTTTTTATCATATGTGTCAAATCTTCCATAATATCACTCCTTTTATTTATGAACAACACCTTTTAATATATAGTCAGTGTGTGCTGTGTAATATGTGATAGTCATTCCTTCATTAACACGATGGATATTATCTTTAAGTGATTTATTATGATTATCAACAATATTTTTAGCTTTTATTGATTTATGATTTGTAAGTGTGATATTAAAATACCCTTCATCTGCATATTCAACACGTTCTATGGTACCTACATGTTTATCAACATAAGGATTCTCTAAATGAACCGTTAGATAGGACATGTATAAGGTAATCATAAATAATTGTACTACGATTAATCCTAATAAACTATATAAGACTAATCTTATATAATGACTTAATTGAACGTGTCTACATATTTTATAGATTACAAAAATCAACAATAAGCTACTAACGATTAATAAAGCAATAAACCATAGTGATGGCACTCCATCGCTCATTGTTTGGAATGTAAAATCTCGAATACGTTTTAACATACTGTCACCTCAAAAACATTGTAGCAAACTTTAAATATTTGTGCGATGGTATGAATGATATAAAAAAAAAAGAACCTATTATATAATAGGTTCTTAATAAGTTTAACATTAAAATAAAAGGAGTAGTTAAGATATGTTCACTATATAAAGATTATATAAAACGACTTAACTGCTTATTTAAATAATAACATGATTTACTAATTTTATCAATTGATTTATAACTCTGAATCGTTAGAATGTTCAGTGTCTTGAGATGATGTATAGTCATTATTTGAACTATCATTTTCAGACTCGTTACTTTCTGAATCATTATTTTCAGAATCGTCATTGTCTTTTTTAGACGTTTCATCAAATTCGCCATCTAAGAAACGTTTATATAAATCGTGTGCCTCTTGAGTTATCATCTCTGCATTTTCTTTCATTTCATCTGTCATAAACAAAATGGAAATACGTTCATCATCTAAATCACGTTCTTTTTTAATATAGCGACCTTGACGTAATTTACGAAGTGGCGTGTATGCAATTTTTTTAGTCATACTTAAATCTTTTACCATTTCATCTTTATCAACAGGTTCATTTTTATCTTTTAAATAATCAATAATAATAACTTCGACAACATTTAATTCTAATTCTTTTCTTAAAATACTATTGAAGTTTTGAATCACCATATAGTTTTGATAAGCCTCATTTAAACTATTCAAAACGTCACGTCCTTTCAAGTCTTTTTTATACAATGCTTATTTTAGCATAGGACAATAACACCGTCACGCATTTTTAGTACATCATGTTCTAAAACTAAAATTTAATAATGTTTTAGCACAATTTATCACTCCCCTATCGAGTTATTTTAAAAATTTAAGAAAAATAGAAAACCTTATTATATCAGTGTTTATAGTTAAATTTATTCTTGATTTTGTGAAACACTTGTGACATAATAGTAAATGATATACTAATTATAATAAAAAAGAGGTGTTAAACTGCAATAAAAGATATAGTCGAATGTATTCAGTTGATGATTTAATATCAATCATTCATATGTTTATTTTTCGTATCAATGGTTTACGAAAATATAAAATAAAGATAAAAGAAGATGATGATTTATGCTAAAGGCTTATAAAGTTGAAATTAAACCTAGTAATGAACAAATTGAAACTATCCATCAGACTATTGGTACATGTCGGTGGGTTTATAATAAATTTATCGAAGTTAATCAGATACGTTATAAAAATAACCAAAAATACATAAGTGGTTATGACTTTAGTAAATGGTTAAACAACAAGTTTATACCTAACAATCCTGATAAATCTTGGATAAAAGATAGTTCAAGTAAAGCGATTAAACAATCTATAATGAACGCTGAACTCTCATTTAAACGATTTTTCAAAAAACAATCAGGCTATCCAAAATTTAAAAAGAAACAAAGCTCAGGTAGTTATTATTTAATTGGAACTATTCATGTTGAACGACATCGAATTAAGTTACCGAAACTCAGATGGGTTCGGTTAAAAGAAAAAGGTTATATTCCAAAACACAATATTAAATCAGCAACAGTATCAAAAGAATTTGATAGATACTATGTATCTGTACTTGTTGATGAAGAACCTAAACCTATATTTAAATCTTCGCAAACAGAAGGGTTAGGTATTGACTTAGGATTAAAAGATACCTTATTTACGCCTAAAGGTGTACGTATTAAAGATTTAAGAAAAAATAAACGACTCATTATTTTAAATAAATCTTTAAAACGACAACAACGCAAACTATCACGCAAACAAAAGAAGTCGAATAATTGGTTTAAACAATTATTAAAAGTGCAAAGATTATATCGAAAAATTAAACATATTAAACAAGATATGAAACGAAAAAGCATTTTATCAATCGTTCAAGAAAATCCACAATACATCACAATTGAAAATTTGAATATCAAAGGCTTAACCAAGAATAAAAATTTAGCCAATGCGTTTCAACAAGTTGGCTTAGGTTATATTGTCGAATGGTTAAAACATAAATGTTATGAATTTGGCATTGAATTAAGACAAGTTGACCGATTTTATCCAAGTAGTCAAATTTGTAATCAATGTGGACATAGACAGAAAATGCCTTTGTATAAACGAAATTATCATTGTGGTAATTGTGGAATGATTGAAGATAGAGATATAAATGCGAGTATCAATTTAAAACAAGCAACATCCTATACAGTGATTGTATAGTTAAAATTATGAAAGGAAAAGTTACTAAAAGGAATCACACAGTTTAAATATGAGAATTAATACAGTGGGCTACATCGGAATTAACGCTTTTGGAGTGGTTTTTAGACCTAGTTATTTAATAATTAATAACTAACCACGTTGAATAAAGAAACTTTCTAAACATGTTTAAATATGTTTTTAGTAGCAGGTTGATATAATGAAAACACAAGATATTAAGATAGAATTAGAGGGAATGTATGATGTTTTAGAACAATTTGTTAGACATGAAGAAACGATTTCTAGTCTTGCTCAGATGATAGGATGTTCAAATAATGAGATGCATTATGTATTATCTGCACATTTTACAGATATTTACCAAGCACGAAAAGATGCTGAGAAATCTTGCTTTTTACATGCGTGTGAATCAATTAATTTAGGAATCCCGTTAGAGATTATACAATTGCACAATCCAATACTCATGGATATCACGACAGTGAATAATGTAAGAAAAGTATTAAAGCGAGGATTTGATAAATACAAGATAGAATCTGAATTAAACATGATTACAATGAAGAAATTTAAAATGTTTTATAATCGCTTATTGATTGAAAGTGAGTTAGAGGTATCGCCTATATACAGACCTCAACATAAGGATGTTGCAAAGAAACTTAACGTGTCACGAAGTTTAGTGACAAAAGTAAGTCAAGAATTAGAAAGAGATGCTGTATTACATGTGGAACAGAAACATGCGTTATATTATAATCGTATTCGTATGGTAATGGATATCATGAACCGCTTAAAAAAAGGGTCGCATTATGAAAAAATTGAAAACCGTTTTAATATATCTCGTGCTGTTATTATAGATATAGAGGCGTTGATGTTTGATATTGATAATTTCTAAAAAAAGTGAGGTATAACGATGGCTTTAAAAAAATATGAATTAACTGATGATGAAAAACAAATGCTTATAGATAATGATATATCTATTGAGCATTTCCGTTCGCGTGTTAATCGAGGTTGGACTAAACAACGTGCTTTAACACAAAGTGTGACAAAACAAAGACAATATACAAATTTAACGTTAGATGAACGTAAAAACATGATACGTCAAGGCATTACTGAATCAATGTATCAACAGCGTTTAAATAATGGTTGGGATGAACAAGTTGCTAAAACAAAGCCTCCTCAAAAAAATGCGAATAGTCATCGTTATCAACAATTTAATGATTATGAACTTGAATATTTACTTATTAATCATATTTCTTATAAAGATTTTAAAAATAGACGCCAATTAGGATGGACGCGAGAAGAGGCTATTTTCATTCCGAAAGGTATTAAACGACACGAAGTATTAAAACATGATTTATACCCTTTAACACGAGAAGAACTTAAAACAATTTATCAACATGCAACAACAGTTGATACCTACCGCGCACGTCGTCATATGGGTTGGACAAAAGAACGTGCGTTAAAAACACCTAAACGATTACGTAGAAAAGCATAAAAAATAAAAGGAATCACTCATTAAAGAGTGGTTCCTTTTATTTTTCAAATGTTAAATTGTCTTTATCTGCAGGTATTAATGTAAAACCTTCTTGTTCTTTTTGACGAGGCATGATATCAGATTTCAAATGATAACGTTGACCTTTTTTAATATGTAAACTATCAATTGTTTTTTTATCAGTTATGATAGCGTATGTAGAACGTACCTCATTATTTTCATCTACAAGTGCATAACGCGTATCTTCTGAAACGTCCTTATTGACTTTTTTTAAATCTTTTATTTTTTCAACATGAAACTGTCCTTTGTAATAACCAACATCGCCAAAGAATATAGAAGCAACAGGTACAGTGATTAATGTAATAAGAAGTATAATTGATGCAGATGATAGAATGATACCATTCATCAGGAATAAATTCCCCTCACGCCAAAAACGATATAGAAAATAAACACATATACCTATTGCAACTAATAATATAATTGGAAGTATTATATCGAATATAGATAAGTGTGTGAAAAAATGTGTCATTGCGTCCCTTTTTGGATGGTCAGATTTTGTAAAATGAATAACCGATTCTTGCATGTATTCACGTCCTTAATTGAATTAAGTATAACTTAATTTTAGTATAGCATGACGTCTTTTCTTTGGATATATAAATTAATACAAATGTATGACCTTTCATATCATTATACGATTTATCTTTTTGTTTATGAATGATTATGCTACACTCACTTATATGAACAACGAAAGGATGAATGATATGTCAAAAACAGTGTCATTAAACGCACAAGATGTAAAACGATTAATGCGTTTAAAACAAGCACCGTCATTATCAAAAGGGTTGTCTGAACTCATGCAACAATTTATTGATGGGTCAGTAGATATAGAAAAGGAAAAAGATGTTATCACGCACGTTAAAATAGATGATGAATTGGGAAATGCTTTTTTAAAAAAAGCGACTGATTATGGATTTTCGTCTATATCACAATGCTTGCATACATTGATAAAGCAAGCTGAACAAAAAAATACAGAAATTGAAAAAGTTGTTTATCCCGTTATGATGAAATCGAATCATGTACTCTTAGGTGTTGAAACAAAACACCATTTATTAAGAGAACGTTATGCTGGATTGATTGCAACAGGACATTCATTGAATGATATTTACCAATATGCAAAAGATGAATTATTAAAACCAGTAATTATTGATTTTGAACAAGCGGGTCATTTAATTTATGAGGACGATTCATATTTACATTTAACATACACACTTATTCAACAACTCGTTCAAGCTAACATAGATACGACTAATCAAATTCATATTTTTCATCATGATAATAAAGATAAGAAATATGAACATATTCATAGAGTTTATACTCATTCGTTGTCTAATGATTTAGAACATCACTTAGTTATGTTAAATACATTGCTTAATAAACGAACATATATGTTGGCTAAAGAAAATATGACGTTTGATGATTATAATAAAATGTCACAAACACCGTTAGAACGATTATATATTGTATTACCTGAATTAGATGAATATGAAAATGAACGAAACATATTACAAACACTTTTACTTCCCCTACTTAAAAGAGGGGACTCGGTAGGGGTGCATATTTTAGTAGGAACAAAGCAAATTGACGTATTGGGAATAGGGCATTATATCACTCATCAAATCAGATATTATTTTGATGTGGCTGAACAACGTTATATTCATACATTACTTACACCTACACGTCATGTTGATTTTTATTTTTATCCGTTTCATATATTTACAGATGTAGCTATGTATCATGTTGATACTCATTTAACACATCACACATTAAATAAAAAACATTTACAACAATTAAGAGGTTGTATCACACTTGAAAGTAATCGTGATGAGAAACTTACACCCTATTTAAAAGAAAAAATAATAGGTTATAGAGAAACATTATCTTTTAAAGATTTACCTGATGATGAAACCTATATTGATGAGGTCAGGCAGTTAAATCAAACAAATACAGTTATTGTAGTAGATGATTATTTCAATCTTACAGAAAATGAACGCAAGCGACTGCAATTATTGATGTGGACATGTCGTACTGAAAAGATTGATATTACAATTATTGTATCATTCCATACAAATGCACGTTTAGTTATGCCTAAGCGATTCAAAGAGAATTTAACAGACCGCTCTTTTAAAATTTACGACAAAACACCATCTCACAATGAATATAAAGTGATTGAATACTACAATAATATAATGAATGAAACCATGACGAGAACATTGTTTATTTAAAAAGGTACTTATTGTACCTTTTTTTAATTTTTTGTGTTGACATGTAAAAATGACAATGATATACTAAATTTAAATTAAAAATAATAAATGAAAGAGGTCATTAAAATGATTACAAAAACAAAAGACAAACAATTTAACGAAGTTTTAGAAGATACAATTTATGCGCAAGTATTAGATACTGATACTATCATTGTAGACGGTAATCTTGTAAGAAGTTTTAAAGTACGTTTAATCGCTGGTGGTAGTGCCAAGGAATTTACGTATTTACGTAGTTTAGCACTTGATGAAACACATGGTACTAATGTGACAGCAAACGAAGTTATCACAAGTATTTTAGCCGAATCATCATTAACTATTGAGGATTTATCAAATTTAGGTTATGTCGGTGTTGAACTTAAAGAAAAATATCGTAAAATCATCAAAGATGAGGAACGTTTAACATCCCTATTATCACCAAATGTATTTATGGAAGTAATTAAACAATTAAATGATTTAGAAGTATAAAGGGGAGATAAAAATGAATGGAAAAATTATTATTACGCCTAAAGATTTTAAAGAAATGAAAAAGAAACATCCTAGAAAAGCATTACACTTTGTTGAATTAGTAGATACATCAGTGGAATACAATAAAAATATAACAGGTGAAACTTATAAAGAATTAAAGCAACAAGCGAATAATATAGGAAATTGTTTAGAACTGCCTTACTTGTTTTTACAAGTATCTAATGAAATTGAGAAAATTGAAGTTAAAAAAACTTTAATGACAACCGTGTACGTTACACCACAATTAAGAGATGTAATTGAAAACAATCAAAAAGATTTACTTAAACAAGAGCGTGTTAATACATTTGTTAATAATGTTATTGAACTTGCACAACAAGATATTAATAAAGGTGCTAAAAAAATAAGATTAGAACCTATGCCTATTCCTAAAAAGGAAAAAGATAGATTAAAACCTTATGCTGATAAATTAGGAATCACAGTCACGAAATTAATCAATCAGTATGGACATAAATTAATTGAAAGTGAGGTTGTTAAATGAATAAATTAGAAGATTTGTTCTCACGATATGATAAATATGAAACAAAATATAATTTGTGGATAGGTATAAAAAATGCTATTCCTTATTCAACATTTATATTTATTATATTATCTATTATAGCCATTGCTATTTTCATTTATTATATGAAAAAAGGTAAAAATAGTTATAAAGAAATTATAATTTTAGGAACCATCACATTTATTTCAGCACTTTTACTTATTCATTCAATTGCAACACATTATTACGTGGATAAATATGAAACAAATATGACAGAAACGTATAATAAAATCCAGCATACCATCTATGGTAATCAACCAACACAAAAAGGGCATGTGGTAGCAGTTAATAAGAAAAGTATTAAGATAGATGATGAATGGTATCGTGTGAGTAAAGCATCTATTGTTAAAAATAAAGATTTAGCAACTTTGGTAAATAAAGATATTACGTATCAAGATGCAAATGAAGATTTAGATTTAGGACATTATATTAAAATTATAAGTGTAAGAGAAAAATGAGGTGATTTAAATGAATGAACAACAACTTGAAACCGTAGAATATGGTAGTAGATTTCAAAAATTAAATGATGTACATTCTGATGTGGATGAATTTGTTTTATATTTAAAACCACTTGATGAATGTGTATTCAAGCCAACAAAAACAGGACGTTCTGAAAAAAATGAAACGAAATATTTTAGTTTAGATGCGTTTTTAAATTTATTAGAAAAAGGGGATTATACGTCACATTTATATTTATGCGCGTTACTATCTCAAGCCAAAAACAAAAAGACAAAAGTTGTATTTGAACAATTTTATCAATCTCATGCGTTTTATGATTATGTAGAAAGTCATTCTAAACGTTTGGTTACGTCGTTATTAGGACAATTAAAACAAGTCGAAAAGAGAATGTTGAAAAAAGGTGTAACTGGTAAAGATTTAGTTAATCAATTAGCAAATTTAAATCGGTTGGCGTATGTTGTCACTTATTTAACAAAATATTTAACACGTAGTGAAAAAGAAAAATATTTTAATTATCAAACGTTTGTTGAACAATCTACTCATTTTGAAACAAATGTTGTTGCTATGAACGAATTGTTAAAATATAAACGTTATGATGAAGATGAACTTAAAACAGTGCTTGATGTAAATAATTTATATACAAGATATTCTGAATTGTATAATAGTTTAGAAGAAAAGTATCAGCAACATTCAAGATTACAGCATAATGCTGAATCATTTGCTTTAAATGATGCTAAAAAAGAAACTATTCGTTTACTTGCTATGGAGTGGGTTGAATGTCAACTAGCGAACTCATAAGACAGATTTTTACAGATATTGTAACAAGTGAAATGACTTATACTATTTTTCTTATTATGGTTATTTTACTATTTTTCATCACTATGATTGATTCAATTATTGTGCAAGATATTATTTATACTAATGCACAATTTTCTTTGAAATATGGACGATTGGTAATATTAAATAGTATTTATTTAGTACTCATTATTTATATTAAAACTTTTGTTAGTATATGTATGTATGCGAATGAAACTATTTTTTTCTATCGCATCAAACATCCAAAAATAGATTATTTAACAATACCTACATTTATCACAAGTGATATTGCTTTAGCCTTTGCGATTATCAATGTCATAAGTATTTATTTTATAAAACAAACTTTTGAAAAATAAAGTTTGTTTTTTTTTACGTTTAATATTGACACATAAAAATATAAATGATATACTAAATATAAGTTAAAAATAACAAATAAGAGAGGTTATAAAAATGAATTTTGAATTATATGAAAAGCAACAACAAACAACTGATTTGATTATTGATAAATTAGAAAATGATTCAACATATGTAAAAAATAATATATATGTGTCAGGTGAGATGGGTGTAGGTAAAACATATATTGGTGCTTATTTAGGACATCATTATAAAGAAAATTATAATATTTTTGTTGTATCACCTAAAATTAATATCAATAAATGGTCATCATTATTAGGCGATGTGAAACGACTTAAACGAACTACGCCTTATGATGAAAAAGAAAACATTTCAATTATTGCTATCGAGGACTTGAATACATGGATTAATAATCAAAATCCAGTGTTTAACAAACCAACAGTGCTTATTTTTGATGAGATTCATTTAGCAACAAAAACACGTTATGAGGCGTTTAGTGAATTGCATAATCGACTTCCATATGATAAAAAAGGAATTTATTTAACGGGTACAATTATGGAGGGTGAACATTCTGACTTTGATAACTTATTACGTGTGACACATCCATTTTTACGTCAAGATTTAGATGTATTTACGTTACTTCGACATAATTTCTTAAAATTTATTTATTTAATTTGGCAACACATCTCAGTATCATTGTCACTTGATGATGTGCAAGCCTTAGAAGAAAATAGGGAAGAAATTAAGCAAGAAATTGCACCGATTGACACAATCCCACTTACACGAGAACAAGAATTATTTAGTAATGCGATTGGTGAACAATTAAGATTTATAGATACGCCTAATCAAAGACGTTCAACAATTATTACGTCATATATTGATAATCCTAATAAATCACTAATTCATAAGAAAAATAACCGAGCATCTTTAAAATCATTAAGACATGGTAGTTATAACCATTTAGCTGTACCACTTATGGATTTAGATTTTAAAAACACATCAAAATATAAAGCATTGAAAGATTTAATCAATGATGCTAAAAATAAAAATGAAAAAGTATTAGTATATGCAAATGAAGAAGAACTTATTCAAGAATTAAAAAATGCGTTAGAAAGCGATGGTATCAAAGCATTTACGATTGAATCAGTAAAACAAGAAAATTATTCAGAATATATTAATCAATCATTTAATACGTGTGATGTGGGTGTTGTTAATCCTTTAAAAGTCAACGTGGGTGTAGATATTCACGCTGAACAATTAGTATGGTATCAACTTATGCCACAACTAGATAAAATGATACAGGCTCAACGTCGAGTGTGTCGTTTAAGTTCAACTAAAAAATCATTAGTGACACTTATGGTGTATGATACCGAATCAGAATATCAAAGAGCATTAGATTTATCTAATGCAACAAAAAACAACGCTGTTACGTATGGTGTTCAACAAAAAGATAGTTTAGCAAAACTTACAGGCGTTGTTTTAGGTCAGTTAGGTTAAAATCTAACTGATTTTTTTATTTTTAGTATTGACGTATAAAAATATAAATGATATACTAAATATAAGTTAAAAATAATAAATGAAAGAGGTTAATAAAAATGGAATTAATGGATATGAATTTAGGTAGTGAAATTACTAAATTAGTAGAAATGGAAAAAGTGTTTAATACATCGTTTGAACGTATTGAGCCTGTAAATACAACATTTTATAAAAATGTTGATGAAGATTTACCAAGAGGGGCTACTGTCACACATGATTTTGATAAAAACCATCGTATAGACAATGATATTGCTCGTATGATTTATGGTGCATCAAATAGTGAAATTGATTTAAACAATTATGTTTCAAAAAGTTTAAGTTCTGTTATTCATCACCATTTTAATTATCATAGAAAAAATGTTGAAAGTTTGCTAGGAATTAAAGTTAAACAAATAGATGATATGCCAAACTTAACAAGTGATTTTATAGCTAGTTATTATAATGAAAATTTAGATGTACATGTTTTTATTGATGTAGAAAATGAAAAAGTATATATGTATGATGACGCAAATTATTTATTTACTAATGATAGTAAACACGAATCATATAATGTTCGTGAATACACATATGACGATAGAAATGCGTTACTTAGAAATTTATTACGTTTAAACTTTAATGAAAAATTAGTAAATGATAATCAATCAAGAGCCTTACGTGATTTATGGTTATATCAAATTCAAGAATCAGATATTGAAATGAATTATGATAGTGTGTATTCAGATATGTCTGATGATTTAAAACATATTGTAGCACAACTTGAAGATGATATTTTAAGTTTTGATAATAGAAAGCATGTTAAATATAAAGATGTTTTTGTATTCTTTGAAGAATTAAGAAATGAACAACTTACAGAAAAATCACGTAACGCTCAAGAGTGGGTGGGTTATAATGATTTAGATATTGCGTTATCATCATTTAGTACACATGATAATTTTGATAAAGTTAAAAATTTGAAAAAAGCGTCATTTAGAGAAATAGAAAGTATTGTACAAACGTTTGAAAAAGATAAACACTTTAAGAGAAATAGTAAGGTGTTAAATGTATATGAACTTAACCAAAAACAAGATGTGACGTTTGGTAATGACCATAATAATACTATTTTTACAGGTGTTCATGGTACGCCTAATTCATCTGTAATGTCTATTTTATTAAACGGTTTGAAAGATAGAGCAAGTAGTGATAAATCAGGTCTATCTTATAAATCAACTGGCTTAGGATTAGGTGACGGTGTATATTTTGCTCAAATGCACCAAGCCTCAAAAAGTGCAAATTACACACGAAGTGCTAATCATGAAGGGTCACGTTTCTTAATTATCGCTGACGTACATTACGATAGTAAAACAAAAATAACCGTTGGTGGTTATTCAAGTAATAATAGTAATAAAAATCATTCATTAGTCTATGCTGAGGCAGTGGGTATTTCACATGGTTATGATGAAATCTTAACGCCATATCCTGAAAATATTAATATGCGTTATTTAGTTGAAATTGGTAAACGTTAAAAAAAGATAGGTAAAAGCCTATCTTTTTTTATATTTCGTGTTGACATATAAAAATATAAATGATATACTAAATATAAGTTAAAAATAATAAATAAAGGTAGGTTATTCAATATGAAAAAAATTGAAGTTATGGACGATATGACATTTATGGAAATGATTAGAACAGGTGATTTTAAGTATGAGATTGTAGCATTACTTGAGGATGTGGTTAAGTTAAATCAACATGTTGATTATCCAAATATAAGTTTGAGAAAACTTAATCAAATATTAAAAAATGGTGATATGTTCGTTGATGATGCAACAAGTCATAGAAATGTTGATTATGATAATATGACAAAAGCGATGTTAGACCATACGCTTTATAATGATTCATCTGTAACGATAGATAACGCTGATTTAAAATCTTATGAAAGACCTATTCATTATTTAATTGGATATTTAATTCATTATAAAGGATGTGATTACATTCTTAATCGTGCAACAATGCGTGACTATGATAAAATGAAATTTTTAACAGATTATATTATGCAAAAAGAAAATGATAGTTTGTTTAATTTAATTGATTTAAATACATTACCTTATATGATGCTTTACGTACATGAAGATGATACATTTAATCCATATAATACTGTTACAGGTATTATAGATGTGAAAGAATTATTTGAAATCAAAGGAGTTGTTGATTTTGATAATACAACACATCGTTTACGTATTAGTGAAACAAATAGAATGAAACAATATCATGTATATAATCTTATTACAGGTTATGAATTTAAAAATGTAACAATGCCTTATGATTATGAAGATATGCTCACATTACCACAATTACAAATGGATAGTGGTGTAGAAACGACATCGGATAATGCGTTCATTAGACAAATTTCAGAAGTGGCTAATCCATATTATATATTCTTTGGTTTAAATGCTTATGATGAGTTATTTAATATTACAACTTTAAAAGATGTAAGAGATAAATACGATAGTGAACGTATTGGCTCAAAAGAACGTGTAGTAATTAGACGAAGTATTGAAAAACGTAGTGGATGTATTGATAATGATTTAACAATCAAAGGACATCATTTAGATATCTTCGCATGGTTAGATAGCGATGACTTTAAACAATTAGTTCGACAAGATTTATTGACACAAGTCACTATTCATAATTCACGTATGTTTGAAATGTTAGAAGTAACTATTCGTTATATTGCACATTATCCTGCGTCACTTGATTATAATTTTAATACAAATGACTATATTACAGTTTCTTATAATCATGGTATGGTTGTATTTAATGATAAATTTGTTCCATTAAATCAAATTAATTTAAGATTACTAAAATCATTAATGGCAGATAGAGGGATGATACGTGATGAAGAACAAGATATCCCGTCTTATAAATTTGGGAAAAATCAAAAAGACCGTATTGAACATGAATTATTTAGAGCCTATCTTGAATTATTAGATAATAAGGATGTGACATCGCTACATGAAACGAGATTATTGGCAGAAGAAAAGATTAGAAATAAATAAAGAACTTAATAAAGAACGACGTAAGTTTGATGACGGTTTAAAAAATAAATATGTTTTATTATTACAACAGCGTGCAATTATATATGATTTAGAAAAAACTCTTTAATTTATTAAAGAGTTTTTTTATATTTTATATTATTTTTAACAAACGTCTGCTATACTAACTTGTGTTACCTATAAGGGTAAATATATTCATGAGAGGATTGAAAACATGTACAAATCATTATCTAGTGCGATTGTTGCAGGGTTAATCGTAACAGGAACAATTGCACCTACAACACAAGCCCACGCATCAGAATCAGGTGCAAATACTAAAGCAGGTCAAGTATCAACACAAAACAGTAAAAATGACACAAGTAAGCCAATTGATTTTAATAAAGCTAAAAATATGTCACCACAGGAATTAAAGGATTCTTTAACATCAAAAGATATTAAATTAAATGATAAAGAATATGAAAGTGGCGCTCCTAAAGAACGTGCGGGTGCTGTAAAACCTAATGCTTATACAAATGTTAATATTAATAAATATATTGCTCAAAAAGGATATAAACCAGCTAAAATCGTAGAGGATAGTCGTATTGACTCATTACCTAAATATTCATATAAATCAGGTAAATATATCGGTGTGGTTGTTCATGAAACAGCAAATCCTTATTCAACTTTACAAGGCGAAACAAATTATATGTATAGCCATTATTACAATGCGTTCGTACACGCTTTTGTAGATGGTAAGGAAATCCGTCAAACAGCACCAGCAGATTATTTATCTTGGGGAGCAGGGTCAGTCGTAACAATCGCGGCGTAATTATAGTAATATAGTTACAGTCATGGATTAACTGCTAGGAAGGACTAAATGATAAGCACTACAACGTAAACGGAAACGTTAAGCGTGAATGTCGCGAAAGCAGAAAAAAGTCTTATCTTGGAATAAGGAGCAATCCTAAGTTCTGTAAACAATGTCTGTTTAGCATGGAAAGTGAGTGTTGAGATGACTTATTCATCTGAAATATTTTTAAATAAACAATTACATATAGAAAATTATCTTAATAAAAAACAAATTGAATATGATAAAAATGAAACACATCCAATAAAACTTGATTTTTATATACCTTCATATCAATTAGGTATTGAAATTAATGTTAATGCGTTCCATCATTCAAATCATGTTAAGCGTAATCAGTATGAACGTATTGTAGATAAAACATATCATCAAAATAAATTATTACAATGTATGGAACATGATATTCAACTCATTCCTTTTTATGAACCCGAACTTAGGTTTCAATGGCAAAAAGAGTTAATGAAAAAACGATTAAATTCATTATTGTTTAAAAAAACGATAGATAGAGAATTAAAAATTGTTGAAATAAAAGAACGTCGTTTTTATGAGTTTATCGAACGACATCACTTTTTTGAGTATCATAAAGCATTAAATTTAAAAAACCAAAAGTATATCTCATATTATGCACTTATAGATGAACATAAAACCATTCAACTTGTTTATTTAAAAATGAAAAACAAAATACATTGTCTAACATCTGCATATAATTATTGCTATCAAGATTTAGTTAAGATGATAATAAAAAAGGAAAAAGATTGTGTAATCTTTTCTAATGTAGAGTTAGGTATTATTGGTACATTGGATGAAATCACAACGCCTTATTATTTAAATTTATCTTTTAAAAATAAAGTGCTAGATGATAATGATGAACGTATTAAACGACATAAGTATTATCAAATTTATAATTCAGGGTATCAAATTATCAACACTTAACACCTTCAACGACTATCTCCTGACGGGAGAGTAGGCGAAAGCCGAAAAATCCATCATCTTATAACAATAAGATGACCACATAGTCTAATATTTAATAATGATGAAATAATAAGATTATTTCTAGTTAAATATTGCGAACCCTTATTATTATCAAATTGAATTAGTACGCGCACATTCAGTAGATGAGTTTGCTCGTTCAGTAAATAATGACGCTTATCTTACAGCTTATATGTTAAAACGTAATGGTTTAAAACCATCGCTTGCAGATACAAATGGTGGACGTGGTACAGTTATTTCTCATAATGCGGTTAGTCGCTATTATGGTGGTACAGACCATACAGACCCAATTAGTTACTTTAGTATGTGGAATTATGATATGCAACAATACTTCCAATTAGTACAAAAACATTATAATCAGTTGAGTGGTAAATCTACATCAACAACAACTAAAACTTCTACATCAACTGGTTCAAAATCAACAACAACAACGCAACGTACAACTAAAATCACTGGCGATACATATAAAGTAAAATCAGGTGATACTTTATACAGTATCTCACAACGTAGCGGTAAATCTATTGCCAATATTAAAAAATGGAATAAAATTCCATCTTATTCAAATGAGATTACTGTTAATCAAGTCTTAAAATTAAAAGACCCTTCAGCACGTATTACAAGTTCAACATATAATGTAAGTAAAGGCGATACATTATACAGTATTGCAAAACGTAGTGGATTATCAGTATCAAAAGTAAAATCTTATAATAATTTAAAATCTAATAATATTTATGTTGGACAAAAATTATATTTAGTTCCTACACATGAAGTTAAATATGGCGATACTTTATATCGCATTGCTGTTAATAACAATTTAAGTGTTTCTAAATTAAAACAATTAAATGGTTTAACATCTAACTTTATTGTCGTAGGTCAAAAATTAGTATTACGTTAATAACCAACCTCCTTATTTTCTGATAAAATAAGGAGGTGTTTTAATTATTAAAAAAAATTAAACTTTTTTTCATTTTTCTCTTTAGTAAATCATGTATATATGATATACTGAATTTGTCAAGAAAAATTATAATAATAAAAGGAGTTTTTTAAGTATGAAAAAAATTAGAAGTAAACAAAGTTATTTAAAAAAAGGATTAACGACAACTGCGATTGTTGGGGGTACAGTCATTGCGTCACAATTCACGCATGGAACTGCACAAGCATCTGAAGTGACAAATGATGTGCAATCAAAAGCAGAAGTAACAGTTCAAAATGAACAAGAAAATAATGTAAGTGTAAACAATAATGAAACAAATAATGTAAATATAGTTGAATCAGGTATTGCTGATGAAAATGTTACACAAGACCCATTAGTGAAAGCATCTAATAATAATGCACCACAACCTGTATCAGCACCTATGAATAATGTAGAACCTGTTAATAACGAAACTACAAATGTAGAACCTGTTAATAATGAAACTACAAACGTAGAACCTGTTAATAATGAAACTAAAAATGCTGATGTTAGAGTTGATAATGCGACACCTGAAGATAATTATTTTGAAAAAACAGATGTAGAAGATTATGTTCCTGAAGATACAGCTAATGAAATTGATACTGAATATCAAGATGCTATTAAAAAAGCTGAACAATACGGTAATGGTAGTCATGTAGAGTATGTACCACATGAAAATATCTATTTTGATAATGAATTATATCCACAAGGGTATGAATCAACGATTATTGATGGTGTAGATGGTATTACAGGATATTATAGAGATAATCCTAATGTTGATTTCACTGAGGAAACAGAACGTGATGCAATTGAAGGTATGGTTGATAGAGGTAAGCAACCTGTTGAAACAGAAATGTTAAGTCATACAAATAAACCATATTCAATTGATAGAGTAGTTGACTGGGAAATGGAACCTGATAGTGCAGACCGTACAACAAGAGCAGGTGTAGATGGTTACAAAAATGAAATTATGCGATATTACTATGTAGGTAATGAAAAAAGTTATGATGATTTTGATAATTTAGTGAATAATGTAGTTTATGATAATATCAAAGCAGTTTATCCTGAGGCAGAAACACCTACATTTAGTAATGAGAAATATCGTATTAATTTAGGTAAAGATACAGTTGAAAAAGACCCTGTTAATGCACTTGTTAATTATGCACCTAGTGTGATTCCATTTAAAACTGAATATGTTGATGATGATACATTAGATAAAGGTGTTGAAAAAGTTCATACTGAAGGTGTTATTGGATTGAAAGACCCTGTAACAAATGAAGTATATAGAAATGCAGTAAATGAAGTTATTCATGTAGGTACTCGTGAGTTACCAGTTGATGAACCTACTACTGATGAACCAACAGTAGATGAACCAACAGTAGATGAACCTACTACTGATGAACCAACAGTAGATGAGCCTACTACTGATGAACCTACTACTGATGAGCCTACAACTGACGAACCTATAACTGACGAACCTACAACAGATGAACCTACAACTGACGAACCTACAACAGATGAACCTACAACTGACGAACCAACAGTAGATGAACCTACTACTGATGAACCTACTACTGATGAACCAATAGTAGACGAGCCTACTACTGATGAACCTACAACTGACGAACCTACAACAGATAAACCTACAACTGACGAACCTACAACAGATGAACCTACAACTGACGAACCTACTACTGATGAACCAACAGTAGATGAACCTACTACTGACGAACCAACAGTAGACGAGCCTACTACTGATGAACCTACTACTGATGAACCAACAGTAGATGAACCTACAACTGACGAGCCTACTACTGATGAACCATCTGATAAAGTTGTAGATACACCAACAGCGAAAGAGAAAGTTGCTCCTGAGGTTAAAGAATCTGAAACAGGAAATGTTGGCAAATCTGATAAAGTTATTGATAAATTAGATAAATTAACAGACAAAGAAAGTCATAAATTTAGAAAAGCACATCTTGTAGCAACTGAAAAAGAAGAAAAAGAACAGGTTAAAAATCAAGATAAAGTAGACCGTTATTTAGAAAAAATGCAACAACATAGTATTACTGCACATCATGTAGGTGATACAACAGTTCCTACACGTATTCCTAACAAAAGTGCAACTTCTATGGTATTTGATGCAAATGAAGTTACTGCACCACGTACAACAGTAGTTTCTTACGACGCTAAAGTAACAAACGAAAATCGTCAAAATACACCTGTATATGACGTAAAACCCGTTGACGAACAAAGTGTTGAAAAAGATAAAAATATTGAAAAATTACCTGAAACTGGTGGCGTTGCACCAACAGGTTTATTCAGTGGTTTACTTGCATTAATTGGTGGATTATTCATCCGTCGTTCTAAAAAATAATTTTTATCAAACTCAAGATGATTTGTGGAAATCATCTTGAGTTTTTCTATTGCTACTTTTTAGCCATGACGGTATAATATATGTGTTCTGAAAAAGCATGTTAAAACGAAATGGTTTTTCAGTGTAATTTAAATATGAGGTGAATGAATTGAATCAAAAAAATAAAAAACGTAATGTAACAAAAGCATTTACAACAAGTGCAATTATTGCTGGGGGATTAGCCATTCCTATGGCTCATGGTGTTGCACATGCAGATGAAGTTACAAATGAAAATTCTACAAATATTGTCACATCAAATGAAAATTCAAATTCTTTAGAAAGTAACACACCATCATCTAAAGAAATTGTTGACGATGTATCAAAAATAGCTAGTGCAGAAAATAAAGACATAACACAACCTGAAATGAGTACATCAAACGAAACAAATGTTGAACCTGTTCAAGCACCTAAAGAAGAAATTACTCAATCTAATGAGGTAGAACAACCTAAAGAGGAAACTACTCAATCTAATGAGGTAGAACAACCTAAAGAAGAAACTACTGAATCTAATGAGGTAGCACCTAAAGAGGAAACTACTCAATCTAATAAAGTAGAACAACCTAAAGAAGAAACTACTCAATCTAATGAAGTAGAACAACCTAAAGAAGAAACTACTGAAACTAACGAAGTAGAACAATCTAAAGAAGAAACTACTGAATCTAACAAAGTAGAACAACTTAAAGAGGAAACTACTCAATCTGAAGAGATAGAACAATCTAAAGAGGAAACTACTGAATCTAATACAGTAAAACAACCTAAAGAGGAAACTACTGAAACTAAAGAGATAGAACAACTTAAAGAAGAAACTACTGAATCTAAAGAGATAGAACAACCTAAAGAAGAAACTACTCAATCTAACAAAGTAGAACAATCTAAAGAAAAAACTACTCAATCTAACAAAGTAGAACAACCTAAAGAAGAAACTACTGAATCTAACGAAGTAGAACAACCTGAATCAGAAACAACTGAATCTAATACAGTAGAACAATCTAAAAAAGAATCTACTGAAACTAATACAGTAGAACAACCTAAAGAAGAAACTACTGAAATCAATACAAATAATGCAAATTTAAACCAAGTTGATGGTGAACAAACATTAAACGAAACAAATACAACAGTATCACCGTTTGGTATTATTGATGCAAATGTTAATGAAACAACAACATCAAATACACCAAAATCACCATCAGATAGTCGTACTAATGTTGCTTTAAATCAACCAGTAACATCAACATCACGTAGAAATATCGAAGTTAATGCTGATGCTGAAACACCAGTTGAAGGAGAAGATTCATATTTAAACCCAATTCCCTTTAAAATCTATGATTTGCCAAGTGGACGTAAGGTGATGTTTGACGAATATGGCAAACCGACATCAAATGCTGATGCTGTTTACATTTATAAAGACGGTTATCGTATCAATAAACCTTATACTTTTGAAGATTTAGGACGTGAAACTCCTAAATATGTAAAAGGAACAAAAACTGGAGAAGATTCATATGGCTATATGATGTTATCTGAAAAAGAAGCACCATTACACAATTTAGTTATTGACGTTAAAAGTGACAAATCTGATTTCAGTAAATTAAATTTAACTGGAACATTATATGTTAATGGCGAACCAGTTGAAGATGAGAATTTAGTGGAAGTTGATGAATATTTAGCCAAAAAATTAATTGATATTAATTATACTACTGATAAAGGTTCTAATTACCAAACACACTTAGAAGACGAATTTATCCCTTCATTTTTAGATAGTGCAAATCAGTTTACAAATTCATCTCAAAATAAATTAAACATCAAAGGAATGTATGAATTAGAAAAGAACTTAGGTGTTGATTATGATTATAGTCCTGAAAGTACAGGAGTTAAACAATATCCAACAGTAGAGTATATTGGAGATGATAATGCGATTTTAGAGGATAGCCCCGTTAGAGGACGAGTTGCTGTTACTAACTGGAAAGAACGAATTGATGAGTTAGTGAATAATGGTGAAATTCAATTATCAGACGTTGCTTTCAAATCTGATTACCCAAACAACACGTATTTACAAATTAAAGCAACAAGTACTGACCCTACACAAAAACCTGTTAATGATACTATTGATATTGATTTATCAAATTACAAGCCAAATGTCGAAATCACATATCAAGATATTTTAGATATGGGTGATGTTGAATTTAGTGAGTTTTTATTTGACTATTATCAAACCGACTTTATGGACTATATCAAAACAAGTTCTGCAACAAATAAAGGTGTCGAAATCAATCAATACAATAACTTAAATGGATATAAAGGTATTTATTCTACTACTATCACAGTACCGTTTGTGAATGTAGATGAAACAGTAAAAACAACTGAGCGTGAAGAAACATTACCATATAATACATTAAAACGAGAAAATCCTGATTTAATTGAGGGTACTCGTAACGTTATCCAAGAAGGTAAAAATGGTAAAGTTATTATCGAAACAGTAACAAAAACAGATGGTACAACAACTGACATTCAACGTGTTATCGAAGATAAAGTAGATGAGATTGTTGAAATTGGAACAGGTAAAGCAACTGAGGTTACATCTACAACAACAGAAAGTGTTGATTTTGAAACTGAAACACGTAATACTGACAAATTAGCCAAAGGTGAAAGAAATGTCATTCAAGAAGGTAAAAATGGTGTACGTACAATTACAACTGTAACGAAAACATTTAAAGGTGAACCTGTTGGCGAACCTACATCAACATCAGAAATCACAACACAACCTGTAACTGAAATTGTTGAAATTGGAACAGGTATTGTCGGTAGTGATGTTTCAACAGAAGATGTAGACATTCCATTTGAAACTGAAGAACAAGAAACGATTACTTTACCAAAAGGTGAAACGAAAGTTGTTCAAGAAGGTAAAAATGGTACAAAACGTGTCACTACAACTACACCAACATTAGACGGTGAACCTAACGGAGAGCCTACAATTACTGAAGAAACAATTACAGAACCAGTGAATGAAATTGTACAAGTAGGTACTGGTGTTGTAAGTTCTACAACATCTACTGAAGATGTGACAATCAATTATGACACAATTATTGAAAACGACCCTAATTTGGCTGAAGGGGAACGTAAAGTTGTTCAAGAAGGTCAAAATGGAACAAAACGTATTACAACTGTTCAACCAACATTAAACGGGGAATCTTATGGTGAACCTGAAGTAACTGATGAAATCATTACAGAACCAGTAAACGAAATTGTTCATGTGGGAACAGGTGTTGTAGCTGATTCTGTTACAAGTGAAGAAGTTGAAGTATCATTTGAAACTGAAGAACGCGAAAATATTAATTTACCAAAAGGTGAAACGAAAGTCGTTCAAGAAGGTCAAAATGGAACAAAACGTGTAACAACTACTCAACCTACATTAAATGGTGAACCTAACGGAGAACCTACGATTACAGAAGAAACAATCAAAGCACCTATTAATAAAATTGTTGAAATTGGCACTGGTGTTGTAGATTCAGATGTGACAAGTGAAGACGTAGTTATTCCATTTGAAATAGAAGAACAAGAAACGATTACTTTACCTCAAGGTGAAACAAAAGTCATTCAAGAAGGACAAAATGGTACAAAACGTGTAACAACAACACAACCTACATTAAATGGCGAACCTAATGGCGAACCTACAACAAGTGAAGAAACAATTACAGAACCAGTGAATGAAATTGTACAAGTAGGTACTGGTGTTGTGGATTCAGATGTAACAAGTGTAGATGAAACTATTTCATTTGATGTTGTAAGACATGAAAATCCAAACTTACCTGAGGGAACAACAAATGTTATTCAAAAAGGTAAAGATGGTACAAAACGTGTAACAACAACACAACCTACATTAAATGGTGAACCAAATGGTGAGGCTACTATTACAAGTGATATTGTTAATACACCTGTGACTGAAATTATTGAAGTGGGTACTGGTGTTGTTGGTACTGATAGTGAAGAAACAAATCGTGAATTACCATTTAACACTATTGAACGTGTCAATTCTGAATTGCCACAAGGTACACGAAATGTAGTACAAGAAGGTAAAGTAGGTAATGAACGTACAACGACAACATACGAAACATTAAATGGTAAACGCACAACAATTAAAGATATTGACGTTACCATAACTGTTAAACCTCAAGACCGTATTGTTGAAGTTGGTAGTGGTGTCGAAGGACAAAATGTAACTGTTAAAGAAACAGTACAACCATATGATACAATTACAAGAGAAAATCCTGATTTACCTGAAGGATTTGAACGTATTGCACAAGTTGGAGTAAATGGTATCGAACGTACAACGACAACTGATAAAACATTTAATGGTACTATAACTGATACAGTATCAACATCTGAAATGGTTCAAGAAAAAGTAGACCAAATTATTGAAGTGGGTACAGGTAAAGTTGGATTTGAAACTAAAGACATTCCAAACACAACTAAACACGATACAATCAAACGTGAGAACCCTGATTTACCAAAAGGTGAAACAAAAGTTGTTCAAGAAGGTAAAGATGGTCATACGATTAAACGTATCGTAACACCTACATTAAACGGTCAACCTAATGGAAAATCAGAGGTTGTTGTCATTACAATCGACGAACCAGTGGATGAAATCATTGAGGTTGGTACAAAAGAAGAACAAACAGTTACTCCACCTAAAGATGACACACCAAGTGTTGAACAACCTAAAGATGAACAACCTAAAGATGAACAACCTAAAGATGAACAACCTAAAGATGACACACCTAGTGTTGAACAACCTAAAGATGACACACCTAGTGTTGAACAACCTAAAGATGAACAACCTAAAGATGAACAACCTAAAGAAGAACAACCACAATATCCAACACCTGACCATACACATGACCATGACGGTATTCATGACAATACACCTGTTGAGGCTAAACAACCTAAAGAAGATATTAGCGTAACTGACCCTACAAGCGACCATGCAGGTATTAATCGCAACATGACTCATCCTACTAAAGAAACAATTAATACAACTGCTAAAGGAACTGCAACTCATGTAGTAACGCATGAAATAAACAATGGTACGCGAGTAACAGTAAACGACACAACACCTGATAGAAATAGAGTACAAATTACTGAAGGTCAAGATGGAAACTTAATCGTTACAGTGAAACCAAGTGCTAAAACACAAAATGTTAATCAACCTCAAGCACCATCTGTAACTGATGAAACTGTTAAAGAATTACCACAAACTGGTAGCGAAGATGATGGTAAGCAAGCTGGTATTTTAGCATCTATCTTCGGTGCAGTTGGTTTAGGATTCTTATTCCGTCGTAAAAAACAATCAGATAAATAAGGTTGTTAAAAAGACTACACATATGTGTAGTCTTTTTTTAATGATTTGAGTAAAATGTATTGTACTTTCATATAATAAAGGATATACTAAAATTGTTCTGAAAGATAAATAAAAAATACGAGGTTATGCTTTCGGAAAAATAATTTAGGAGTGTGAAATGATTTGAGAAAAAATCAACATAAACATGTCAAACGTGCAATCACAACAAGTGCAATTGTTATTGGAGGATTGAGTATTCCAGCGTTTCATAACGATGCACACGCAGATGAATTAAATAATAATGAAACGCCACAAGTGGCTGAAAATCAAACTCAAAATCAAAATCAAACATTAAATACAAGTGAAACATCACCACAAGATAATAAATCAATTGAAGATGTATCTAATCAAGTAAGTGCTGAAAACGAAACAACAAATCAACCTGAAAATGTAACATCTGAAAAAACAGAAGTAGCATCAGTTGAGGCACCTAAAGAGGAAACGACTAATGAAGTAGAACAACCTCAAGAAAAAACTATTGCAACTAACGAATCAATAGAACAACCTAAAGAAGAAACTACTAAATCTACTCAATCAGTAGAACAACCTAAAGAAGAAATTACTAATGAAGTAGAACAATCTAAAGAAGAAACTACTGAATCTACACAATCAGTAGAACAATCTAAAGAAGAAACTTCTGAATCTACACAATCAGTAGAACAATCTAAAGAAGAAACTACTGAATCTACTCAATCAGTAGAACAACCTAAAGAAGATATTACATCTGAAAATCAAAAATTAAATGATGTAAACACAGTAGTATCACCGTTTAGTAGTATTGACGCAAATGTTAATCAAACTATTCCTGAAAACACACCAAACAGTCCATCCGATAATGGTAGTGTTGTTGCATTAAATCAACCTGTAACAGCAAGTCGTTCAATCGAAACGGTTGTTAAAGAAAATAATGCTGACGAAACACCTACTACGAACGTATTATCAAGTGATAAATACACAGTTGTTAGTTTAAGCGGTGAAAGTCAAGGAGGTAATACATTTGAAAAACCAGTTTATTTAACACATTTAACTTTAAAATTAGATGATAGTGTTAAAGCAGGAGATGTATTACAGTTTGGTGCTGGATATCAATATAAAGATAAAGACGGTAATGTAACAAAACAATACTTCTCACCATATTTTGATGAAACAGTATTAAGAACAACAAGCGTTATGTTCGATGGTAAAATTATCGGTAAAATGACTATGAATAACGATTTCTTTAATACTGGATATGAAACTGAAAAAGGATATAACCTATATAATCCTATTTATTCAGTAGATGAATTAAATAATCAAAATTTTAAAGTTTCACGTAATGATAAAGCAACAATACCTCCTTATACTATTACGTTTAATGACAATATTGATAATTTAAAAAATGTAGAAATTACTATTGATAATGTTTACAACCAACCAACATTTTATAAAGACGTTGAAACATCACTTGATGGTACATTCCAAAAAAATGGTGTTGATTACATTACTGTTCAAAATTCATTTGATATTAACGGTAATGCACAATCATTAAATACAGATGTTCCTATTAATTATAGAAGTACAAGTGTTAAACCTGAAACAACACATGATAAATATGAATTAAGACAATCACTGTCAAACAGAAATTATAGTAGAACACCTGACGGTAATGAATATTTAGTGAATGATGGAATAAATGGCAATAATATATCATTATCGTTAAATAATAAAGAAAAAATTAATAGTGCGACATTCACATTTACAATACCAAAAGAATTAATGAGTGTTTTAGATGTTACAATTAATCCTGAAAACATCCAAACAGCTAAAAATTCAGCTAATACGCTTTACAATCCACTTGTGAATAATGAAAATATATTTACAGATACAGATACATTTGATACTAGTAATTCAGATATTTGGATGTTATCATCACAAAATAAATCTACAAATGCTAATGGTGATACTGTCTATACATTAAAATATGATACAAGAGATGGAAGTTACGTAACACCATCACAATATAGAACTGCATCACTTTCTTATAATTTTAAAAACAAATCCGATTTTACACCGTCACCTCTTGAATCATATGAGGAAGCTAATAAAAAACCAGTTTATGAAAAATGGAGTATTCCTGAGTGGGACGCATTATTAAAAGAACATCCTATCACAGTAACAACAAGTGTAAATAGCGAAGATAACGGTGTTATTGATAATACATTCACTCACAATAAAGAAAAATACGATGTTAGCATTTATAATGTTCAAACAGCCCCTAAAGATGGTGTTAAAGTTTTAGCATCTAATGAATCTGTCGAAACTGTTAAAAAGCAAGAAGTTATTGAGTTTGAAATAGTTAGAGAAGAAAATCCTAATTTACCTAAAGGTGAGGAAAAAGTAACTCAAGAAGGTGAAAATGGTTTACGTACTTGGGACGAGGAAATTTTATATCGTGATGGCGTTGAAGTGTCACGTGACAAAAAGAACGTAAATGAAACACCAGCGAAAAATAAAATCATCCAAGTAGGTACAGGTATAGTTGATTCAACAGTAACTACCGAAGATGTAGATATTCCGTTTAAAACTGAAACTCGTGAAACTTCTGATTTACCTGCTGGTGAATCAAGAACAGTTCAAGATGGTGAAAATGGTGTAAAACGTATTACTACAACAATACCTACATTGAATGGCGAACCAAACGGGGAACCTACAACTACTGAAGAAACAATTAAAGAACCTATCAATAAAGTTGTAGAAGTTGGTACAGGTACAGTTGATTCAACAGTAACAACAGAAGATGTAGACATTCCATTTGAAACAGAAGAACGTGAAAACCCTGATTTACCTACTGGTGAAACAAATGTTATTCAAGAAGGCGAAAATGGAACTAAACGTATTACTACAACAACACCAACATTAAATGGTAAACCTAATGGTGAACCTACAACTACTGAAAAAACTATCAAAGAACCTATCAACAAAGTCGTTGAAGTTGGTACTGGTATTGTAGATGTCACTGAATCTACTGATACTGAATCAATTCCATTTGAAACAGTAAGAGTGGAAAATCCATCACTTCCTGAAGGTACTGAAAATGTTATCGTTAATGGTATTGATGGTGAACGTACAATTACAACTGTTCAACCTACATTAAACGGGGAACCAAATGGTGAACCAACAGTGACTTCTACAATTACAAAAGAAAAACAAGATAAAGTAATTGAAGTGGGTACTGGTGTTGTATCTCAAGACATTCAAGAAACAGAACGCGAATTACCATTTAATACAGTTGAACGTGTCAACCCTGAATTACCACAAGGTACACGTAATGTTATTCAAGAGGGTACTAATGGTTTAGAACGTACTTCTGTAACGTATGAAACTTTAAATGGTACACATACAAAAGTTCTTGATAAAACAGTAAGCGTTATTACAGAACCACAAGACCGTATTATTGAAATTGGTAGTGGCGTTGAAGGACAAAATGTAACTGTTAAAGAAACAGTCACTCCTTATGATACTGTTAAAAAAGAAAATCCTGATTTACCGAAAGGTTACGAACGAATTGTTACAAAAGGTGTAGACGGTATTACTCGTACAACAACAATTGATAAAACATTCAATGGTACGGTAACTGATACTGTATCAACATCTGAAACAGTTCAAGATGTAACAAATGAGGTTATTGAGGTTGGTACTGGTATTGTTGGATTTGAAACTAAAGACATTCCAAACACAACAAAACCTGAAACTAAATATGTTGAAAATCCTAATTTACCAAAAGGTGAAACTAGAGTTATTCAAGAAGGTAAAGATGGTCACACAATTAAACGTATTGTAACACCTACATTAAATGGTAAACCTAACGGTCAATCTGATGTAGTAGTGATTACAATTGATGAACCCGTAGACAAAATTATTGAGGTTGGTACTAAAGAAGAACAAACAGTTATCCCACCTAAAGATGACACACCAAGTGTTGAACAACCTAAAGAAGAACAACCTAAAGAAGAACAACCTAAAGAAGAACAACCTAAAGAAAAACCTCAATATCCAACACCTAACCATACACATGACCATGATGGTATTCATGACAATACACCACATGACGTAAACGTACCTGCAAATAATGTGACAGTTAAACAAACAAATGACGTGAAACATCATTACAACCCTGTTAAACCAAATGTGACATTAAACGAAGAACAAGATGGTCAAATGATTGTTAAAGTCACTCGACCTATGACAAATACGGTTCAACAAACTGAAAATGTTCAACAACCTAAAGTTGTTAAACAATATGTAGCACCTACAAAACAAGTTCAACCTACACATAATGTAGATAAAGAATTACCACAAACTGGTAGTGTGGATAACAGTAAACAAGCTGGTATCTTAGCATCTGTTTTAGGTGCAGTTGGATTAGGATTCCTATTCCGTCGTAAAAAAGAAACAGATAAGTAATATCTGATTAAAAGTAGTCATATTTATAATATGGCTACTTTTTTTTATTATGCTTTTTTAAAATAATATTGTTCTTTTATGAGATAAACGATATACTAAATATATTCTGAGAATGTTTGATACCATTTATTTTCAGAAAACAATATAGGAGCGTGAAATAATTTGAAGAAAACTCATCAAAAAACTGTAAGACGTGCGATTACGACAAGTGCAATTATTGCTGGAGGATTAAGTATTCCAGCCTTTCACAATGACGCACATGCAGATGAATTAAACCCTAATGATTCAACACAAGTCACTAATCAAAATCAAAATTTAAATGAAACTTTTAATACAAATGAAACAGCACCAAAAGAAACTACATCTATCGAAGATGTATCTAATCAAGTAAGTGCTGAAAATGAAACAACAAATCAACCTGAAAATACAACGTCTGAAAAAACAGATATAACTCCTGTTGAAGCACCTAAAGAAGAATCTACTAACGAAGTAGAACAACCAAAAGAAGAAACTCAAGAGGTTACATCTAATGAAGAAACTACTAATGAAGTAGAACAACCTAAAGAAGAAACTACTAATGAAGTAGAACAACCTAAAGAAGAAACTACTAATGAAGTAG